>Ga0102931_1000982_pt1 | contig 14067 bp, 11 predicted proteins | sample SalPonR1_C_D1_MG_FD_79282 | JGI IMG/M metagenome (GOLD analysis project Ga0102931, IMG submission 79282) | Salt pond soil microbial communities from South San Francisco under conditions of wetland restoration - Salt Pond MetaG R1_C_D1_MG | ecosystem: Environmental > Aquatic > Marine > Intertidal... | reverse complement strand
GTTACATCACCGATAATATCCGCACTCGGTGCTACAAATACGCTGTCATCGAAATGCGGACTTTTCCCCAAAAATTCATAAACCATGCTAATTAGATTCTTTCATATAAACATCAATTAGAGTCTTGAAGTCCTGGTAAGACGGCGGATTTTGCTGAAGTTTTTCACCGTTGATAAAAAATGTGGGAGTAGAATCTACGCCCATCTGAACACCTTCCTGCTTTTCTTCCATAACGGCTTTTTGCGTTTCTGCTGCATTCAGATCTTCCTTAAACTTATCCAGGTCCAGCCCTATTTCCTTGGCATAGCCCAGAATTCTGGCCTGTGCGCTTCCGGAAGCCCACTGCTGCTGGTTTTCAAAAAGCATATTATGCATTTCCAGGAATTTCCCCTGGTTTTTAGCCGCTTCTGCCGCACGTGCGGCAAGCGCTGCATATTGATGGCTGTTCAATGGAAAATCTTTGTAAACCACCTCCAGATCATTACCATAAGTCTTTTTCAGGCTGTCCACGATGGGATGAAAATAGGCACATGCCGGGCACTGGTAGTCGCTAAACTCCATTAATGTCAGCTTGGCCGTGGTATTGCTCTCCTGGGCAGTTGCATCATTCTGATTGCTACCACAGCTTATTACAAAAATCGAAAGCAGTGCTAGTTTGAATAGTTTTGTGAGATTCATGACTGTAATTTTAATTCATTTTTGTATTAATCAGCACGGCGCCAAGGTTGTAATCAAGCTCATTGCCGGCTGAAATGCTATTGTATAATATCGTTTAGATGGCGCTTTATTCCAATGTTAAACGAATAAAACGCCGGGTTCTTTCATTTTTTATATTTGAAACCTATTGTCCGGCCGCCTCAATCATTTCCATTCGAGCCTGCCTGAATTCATCTCCCTCCTGCCAGGTCTGCATCTCGGAATCATTGATAATTTCGTAACCCGACTCAAAATAAAGGCGGACATTCTGAACCATTCCGCTTAGATCCCAGTACTCGTTAATTTCATCACTTACCGAATGGTAGTTTGCGTCCGACAGGCTATCCACGGTTGCGCTATAGCCCTCCGGCTTATCCACGAACTCAGTACCGGGATTGGGGAAAATGGCCGGAATTCCTTTTTTAGCCAGCGGGAAGTGGTCTGAACGGTAAAAGTAGCCCCTATCGGGATGCGGATCGGGTTTTACAATCCGGTCTTCCTCCGCAGCCTGGGCTTCAATGACATCGCTTACTGAATTACGGCCATAACCGACCAGCACGATGTCTTTGGTCTTTCCATATACATTCATGCCGTCAAGATTAATATTTGCGGTTACCTTGCCGGGATGCACGGTAGGATTCTCAGCCCAGTAACTTGAGCCCAGCAGACCTACTTCTTCGGCACCAACCACCAAAAATAACACCGACCTTTTCAAATTGCCTTCAATCTGTTTGTAGGCATCGGCCATATTTAGCAGCGCGCTGACACCGGCTGCGTTGTCCAGCGCACCGTTATTTATCGAATCTCCTTCGACGGGCTGGGTAATTCCCAGGTGATCGTGATGCGCGGTAAATACCATATACTGATCTTTCAGCTCAGTGTCTGAGCCTTCAATGGCAGCCAGCACATTTTTTGCATCCTTATTGCGATAGCCGGCTTTAAGGTCCAGGTTCATTCGCAAGCCTTCCAGTTCCACCGGTTCGAATTCCATGCTTTCAGCAGCCTGTAACTGTTCTTCCAGATCTAAACCGGCACTGTTAAACAGTTCGGTACTTGAATCTTTAGTCAGCCAACCGTTGAATTCGGTAGGGGAATTTTCCATGGCTTCGTTGCCGCGAAGGTAGAACCGTTCACGGCTCCAGCTGTTCGCCACCACATTCCAGCCGTAACCGGCAGACGGCGTGGTGTGAATAATCAATACTCCGAGAGCCCCCATTTCCCGCGCTTTTTCATATTTATAATCATAACGCCCGTAATAGAGACGAGTCTCTCCTTTAAACAGATCAGGATTCTCATTTGGGTCATTATTTTTAACTACGAGTACTTTGCCCTTAACATCAGTTTCTTTAAAGTCATCCCAGTTTTCTTCAGGGGCCTGTATGCCATAACCCACATAAACCAGCTCCGCATCATCTATACTGACATTTTCTTCAAGGTTGCTGGGCCATGCCATAAAATCGTCATAATAGCCAAACTCATGAAGCGTACTGCCATTTTTTGTGATTCTTAGTGTGGCATCCTGCCCGGTCGTTTGCCCGATAAGCGGAACATCCTGAATATACCCGCCATCCGGCATGCCACCTTCAAGCCCCATTTCCCGGAACTTTTCTGTTAGATAGTCCACTGTTTTTTCTTCCCCGACGGTACCCGTGCTTCTTCCCTGGAACTCATCTGAGGAGAGCACTTCTATAGGCTGCATCAGGTTTTCTTTGGTTATGCTTTCAGCCGCTTTCTCGACCGGTGACTGTTGCTGACAGGCAACCGTCAATGCAAGCGCTGCTACAAATAGTATTGAAAATAGTTTGTTCATATCGCTGTGTTCCTATTATTTGTCAGGCCTTCACTGATAAATCAGCACAAGCCTGTCGGTGTTAATTATTCAGTTTGAAACGAAAAGCCCTTTTACCAACCTCTTGTTGCTCTAGCATCCCGCCGACAAGATAAAACCATCCGCCAGCCTTTATCAATGAACGATGATCCATCGTTGCAACCGGCGCCACCGCCAGTTCTTGCCAGGAAGATTCCTTTAGGTTGAAAGCGAATATCGATGAATCCGGTACGGATGGTTCTTCATTGTAACCGATGCCGTTGTAATTATAAGGGTTTGAAGATCCGCCTGCGAATATAATTCTATCTTCATCTCCTATTGCCGCCATTCTATAGCGACTGTTGCCTGGGTGCCGGGGTAGTTTCTTCCACGCAATATCTGGCAGGCTATCGCTATTAATGATTCCCATCCAGCTTTCGGGCGACATGCTGAAGCTTCTAACTCCCTCTTTTTCACCTTCAATAACCATTACGCCGTCAGCTATCACTATTTTATTACCGATAATACCGCCTGCATGTCCAAAAACCGGGGGTCCCGGAAAAGGAGTAGCTTGCTGCCATTCATAATTTTCAGTATCAAAAATCTGCACGTTTTTAACATTGTCATTATTGTGCCATCCGCTGATTAAATAGATATATCTATCCCGGTAAACGAGTGAAACGGCATCATCAACCGGAACAGGCATTTTACTGATCCGGGTAAAACTATCAGTCAGCGGGTCCAGCAGGTAGACATCAGGCACCGAGGTTTCTGAGCCATCACTTGCTACCGTATAACCTCCAAAGATATAAATTTTACCGCCTGCCGTTGCAGCAGTGGCCGCAAGCCTGCCCGAATCGCCGGGTACATCCTCGATTCTTCTCCAGGTATTCTCCTTAACATTATATTTAAATGATTTGCTGTGAATGTCCTTATAGGCCTTACCTTCAGAAATACCCATAAAGCTGTAAACAAAAATGCTGTCGCCGGCAGCTACAGATGCAACAGCATTATTGGAGATCGGTTCCGGAAGGTTTTTTACTTCCTGCCAGTGCAGCATCTCTTCTGAACTGCCACTGCAGGCGGCAATCAGCAATAGTCCAAATAAAAGCAGGTTAATTTCAGATGTCAGTCTCATTAACTTCGTCAGATGTGGTTTCTTCATTTAAAAATCTCCTCTGAACATAATAGCTGATCAAAAGAAACAGTGCCCCAAAACCGATAAATAATAAGATCCTCCATATAGCCTGAAGCTGGGAAAGGTCTACCAAAAACAGCTTGCCAACCACCAGGAAAATCGTTCCCATGGCCGCTTTTCTGATATCATCTTTCTCCTTTGCAAGGCCAAATATCAGCAGGGCAACGGCATAAATGCCCCAGCAAACCGACACGTAGGCCTGCCCGTTTTCAAGTGTGGACAGTTCGGAAAGGAACCATCCCAATAGGGCAAGGTGAGCAGTAAGCCGGTAAAACCGCCTGCCGCTTTTACTTTCCATCCAGACCGGAACTGCGATCCCTGCCATACCGATAATGAGCAGCTGCGTAATTGCGGCCAGGTTAAACACGGCCATATCGGGTTGATTATAGGTCGTAAATTCATTCAGCATCCACACGGCGATAATACCGAAGAGAAGGTGTGAACTTACGGATATCTCTTCGTCTTCATTTTTAGAGGCGATAAATCTCAATCCCAAACCCTCCAGGGCAAGTACTATAAATAAAAGTTCCCCTTCCAGCAGCAGGAAGAATGAGACCGTCAGCAATATGAGTGCAGAAAAGCCGTGAATGGAAGCCAGTTTTGTCAACTGTTCATTGCGTAAGGGTAAATAGATATAGCCTATAGCTAGTGCAAAGGCCATAGCTATCACTCCCCAGGCTTCCGCTGTAATATCCCACAATCCCATCGAATACAGAAAGCCTAGAATGGGAATAACCAGGGCCATCAGCTGTACGGTCGGATTGCTTAAATAAGACGCATAGTCATCGACAGTACCGTCTTTATTCTGAAAGGCCGGATCCGGCCATTTTCGTGGATCCCTACCGGTCAGCACCTCACGTATTACCGGTATTCCCCATAATACTGTCAGGCAAATTAGTAATCCCGCCTGTAGGGAAAGGCGGTCTGAAAAGACAGGCTCCGTCACATCAAGAATGTTATTATAAAATCCTACCAGCATGACCAGCAAACTGCCTGTTGCCATGGTCCATAGCAGCGACTTCCATCCTTTGACCAGGTACATAGCCGAGGCGCCGCTTAAGATTACAGTGGTGTAGATCATTAACGCAGGCAGGCTTCCGCTGCCGCTGTATAGCATAAAGGGCGTACCCAAACCCCCTAAGGTACCGATTACCGAAAGGACAGGCTGATTCTGCTGAAGAGATAACGAAAGGGCAAGCAGCGTCACTACAACCATGAAGATCCAGACGACCGAGGCAGGTGCAAAACTGTACAGCTGAAACGTAGCGAACCCGGTTATATAAAAAACAGCGATACCGCCGCCCAGGCAGATCTGTTTCAAGGTGCTGTTGCCTTCCGAGAGCTGCAGGCCGGTAATAAACAGGGATAATCCGATGCCTAGTCCAATCAGGCTGCGAATAGGCGGTACCAGCCAGCCTTGGTCAATGGAATATTTGAACAAGAAGGCCACCCCCAGCAGCAAAAGGCCAATACCTATCCGCTGAAGCCAATTTTCCCCAAGCTGAATTTTGTCGGTAAAAGAGGTTTCCTGAACCTGTTCCTTCTGCGGTTCGGAAGAAGACTCTTTCAGGGTGACCTTATCAGCTTCAGAAGAAAGGGTAACAGAATCGGCTGAATTTTGAACCTGCAGGAGGCTTTTTAAATCTTCAACCTCCTTTTCGAGCCGCCGCACACGCTTTTCCAAGTTTTCCCGGCTATCCTTTTCCATCCTTTTAAACTATTTTGAGATCAGTAGAACATACATGAAGCAATGATAATGACAAAACCAAATAAACCGGAACAAGACTAATAATTAATTTTTTTACTTTAAACAGCATTATCTTTTCATAGATTACACACTTATGAGTTCATTTAGGGATAAGAATATATTGGTAACCGGCGGGGCAAACGGCATAGGCCGGCTGCTTAGCTTGAAAAGCCTGAAAGAGGGAGCAAAAAATCTCATCGTTTGGGATGTTGACAAGAATGCCATGAAGCGTTTATCCGATAAATGCGACCAAAAAGGGTGGAACTGCTACACCTACAATATTGATCTTTCCAATTCAGATGAAATTGAGGAGACAGCCGAGCGCGTTAAAAATGATATCGGGAATGTTGATATTCTCTTCAATAATGCCGGAATAGTTGTCGGCAAATCATTTTTAAACCAGAGTAGTGAGGATATTCAAAAAACGGTAGCAATTAATATTGAAGCGGTAATGCTTACTGCAAGAGCTTTCCTGCCCGAAATGGTTGCGCAAAAGTCAGGACATATTATTAACATATCTTCAGCCTCCGCCTTGATGGGCAACCCCAATATGTCGGTCTATGCCGCCAGTAAATGGGCAGTCACGGGATGGTCGGAATCCCTGCGGCTGGAAATGGAGCATGCCGAAAGCAACGTTCATGTTACAACCGTACAGCCAAGTTATATTAACACCGGCATGTTTGCGGGAGTGAGAGCTCCCCTGCTTACCCCGTTTCTTGATCCGGACGAAATAACGGATAAGATCATAAAAGCGGTAAAAAAGAATAAAATTATCTTAAGAGAACCATTTATGGTGAAAATAACGCCTTTCCTGAAGGGAGTGCTGCCAGCCCGGCTATTTGACCTGCTGGCGGGGAAATTTTTCAGGGTTTATTCATCTATGAACAGATTTACCGGGAGGGCCAAGGATGAATAATATCGCCGAGGTTGTTAAAAACCAACACACCTATTTCAAAAATAACAAAAGCAGGGATCTGTCTTTTAGAATTGAACAGCTTAAAAAGCTAAAGTCGGTTCTGAAAAAACACGAAGATCATTTTATGGAAGCAATAAAAAAAGACTTCCAAAAACCTGCTTTAGAATCCTATGGAACCGAAATAGGATTCCTCTATTCGGAAATTGATCATATCCTCAAGCATATAAAAAAATGGGCACAAACTGAGCGTGTCTGGGGATCGTTTATCAATTTTCCATCACGCAACTATATCTACCGGCAGCCTTACGGCGTGGCCCTGGTAATCGGGGCCTGGAACTATCCCCTGCTATTGAGCCTTTCGCCCGCTTTGGGAGCCATTGCGGCGGGCAACTGCACCATTATCAAACCTTCTGAAATATCCAGGCATACCTCCCCGCTACTTGCCGATATAATCAATTCCAACTTTGAAGAAGGTTATCTAAGAGTTATTGAAGGGGCGGCAGAAACAACGCAAGAGCTCCTGGATGAACCATTGGATTATATATTTTTTACCGGAAGCACCCGGGTGGGTAAAATCATCATGGGGAAAGCCGCGGAACAGCTCACGCCACTAACTTTGGAACTGGGCGGCAAAAGCCCGGCTATTGTCCACTCCGATGCCGATGTGTCCACTGCCGCAAGACGGATTGTCTGGGGCAAGTTCATAAATGCGGGACAGACTTGTGTGGCCCCTGACTATGTATATGTCCACAAAGATCTCAAGGATTCCCTGTTAAAAAATCTTAGGGATGAAATTACCGGCTTTTACGGAACCGATCCGCAAAAAAGCCCTGACTATGCACGCATCATTAACAGCAAGCATTTCAATAGACTGAAAGGATATCTCGAAAATGGCACCATTGTTACTGGCGGCCAAACGGACGAACAGGAACTATTTATAGCTCCCACGATACTTGAAGATATTGCGTGGGAAGATAAGGTAATGCAGGAAGAAATTTTTGGTCCCCTTTTGCCCGTCATGCCATATGAGAACCTAAACGAAATAATGAATACCATTCGGGAAAAACCGACCCCTTTGTCCCTCTACCTGTTTACCGGTAATAAGGATATCGAGAAAAAAATTATAAAAGAACTCCCGTTTGGCGGGGGATGCATCAATGATACCATTGCACACCTGGGCAATCTTAATTTACCATTCGGCGGACTGGGACAGAGTGGATTCGGCAATTACCACGGAAAAAGCAGTTTTGATATCTTTTCCCACAAGAAGAGCATTATGAAAAAACCCACATGGCTGGATAATCCCATGCGGTATGCGCCCTATTCCGGAAAACTCAAATGGCTGAAGAAGTTATTTAACTGATCTTTTATGGGTAATCAAACATTTAAAGCGCTGGTAGTATCAGAAGACGGTAAAGGCAGTTTTCAGAGGGAAGTCACCGAAAGAGACCTCTCATCCCTGCCCGATAACGACGTCCTGATCAAGGTTCACTATTCATCCCTGAACTACAAAGACGCCCTCTCGGCATCAGGCAACAGGGGGGTTACACAGCAATTCCCCCATACTCCCGGTGTGGATGCTGCCGGCATCGTAGAGGAGAGCCGGGATAAGCGGTTCACTGAAGGTGACAAAGTTATTGTTACCAGTTTTGACCTCGGGCAAAACACCTCTGGAGGTTTTGGTGAGTATATTAGGGTACCGGGCGACTGGATTGTGCCGCTGCCGGAAGGATTGTCGCTGCGCGAGAGCATGATTTATGGAACCGCGGGTTTCACGGCAGCCTATGGGGCCTACAAACTGAAACATAATGAAACCGGGACCGACCGTCGAGAAGTACTGGTTACAGGGGCAACCGGCGGTGTAGGGAGCCTGGCTGTTGCCCTTCTGGCAAAGGAAAAATACCGGGTAGTTGCGGCAACCGGCAAAATGGATGAGCGATCCTTTCTCGAGGGCCTTGGAGCAAAAGAGGTCATTCATAGAGACTCCGTATATCCTGACTCGGACAAAGCATTGCTATCCGCAAGGTGGACAGGTGCTATTGATACTGTGGGAGGAAAAATGCTTGACGCCGTCCTTCGTCAGACCGCGCATAACGGCACTGTGGCCTGCTGTGGCAATGTGCTGGGGCATCATTTACATACCAGTATTTACCCATTTATTCTTAGGGGGGTCAGTCTTATGGGCATTGACTCGGGAATCTGCCTCATGCCCATGCGGAGAAAAATATGGAACCTGCTGGCTGGAGATTGGAAGCTTGATATGCTGGAAGATATTTCCAGTGAGGTTTCACTGGACGGCCTTGAAACTGAGATACAGAAAATCATCAACGGCCGGCAAATCGGCCGGATTCTGCTAAAACACCGGCACGCGGATTAGGCCGTTTTATTCAGGTTGGCCTTTTCACTTCTCGAAAACACAGAAGTTTCTCTATCCTCATCCTTATCATCGGCAAAAGCCTTTTCAAACGGCTTGTATAAATCATTACTGGTTATTGGCTTAACCAGGTAATCGGTGAAACCGGTCTTCTTGGCTCTTTCAAAATTAAAGCGATCGGAATTTCCTGAGAGATAGATCACCGGAACCTTAGAATGCTTTCGAATCTCTTCCATCGCTTCAATACCATCTATATCACCCTTCAAAACGATATCCATGAGAATGATATCAGGATTCAACTCTTTAGCCTTATCTATGGCTTCTCTTCCCGAACCTACTTTGGCAGCAACTTTATGGCCCATTTTTTCAATGAGACGCTCTTCTACCAGGGAAAGCAACATATCGTCCTCCACAATGAGGACACTCTTTACAGTTTGTTTATTCATGGGGAACCTCTCTTCTCTTAGAACTTTTTAAAAACCTTTAGATTGCAAACGTTAAAGCCAACGATGAGATATTTTTTTTAACCTCATTACAATATTATTAAAAAATTTTAATGTTTCACAATTTATTTCTCTTAATGGAATCTTCATCTGCCTCTTAGGTAACATAAATAAATAAAACAGGCAGGAAATTCCACGTATGATAACGGATTTTTGACTTTCTCTTGATTAAATCATTCTCAGATATTCGCTTCCCGCAAAAACCGGACATAAAAAAAGCCTTGCGGTTCAGAGAACCGCAAGGCTTCGCGTGGGACCGGGCGGAATCGAACCGCCGACACTACGATTTTCAGTCGTATGCTCTACCAACTGAGCTACAGTCCCTTGCATTTAGAGTTGCCAAATATAACAGCTTTTAAACTATATCAAAAGTAAGCAATCAGATTTTATTCATCTTTCCTGAGGTGAATATCCCGGAGCCTGATTTGCAGTGACCTTCGCCCGTTCCAGTAATTCTCTTCAAGGGAATAGGCAATATCTATGGTCTTCTTTTTTGAGTTTCTGATAATGGGCAGATACTCGTGCATATTAAACCCGATCACATCAAAAGCCCCTGAGCCATTCTGTGACACTTTCATCTTCAGGTGCCCTGAACCCACGATGGTCGGAACCCCGACTACCTCCACATCCCGGCTTACAAAATTTGGACGCAGGTTACAGGGCCCGAAGGGTTCGAACTGACTCATCAGCTTCCAAAAACGCATGTCGATTTCCTCAAGCTTCAATTCGCAGTCGATGCGCAGTTCCGGCTCAAAATCCTGTTCAGCAAGCGTACCGGCGGCAATCTCATCGATTCGTCTTCTAAACTCAAGCAGGTTCTCTTCTTTGATTGTCAGCCCGGCTGCGTATTCGTGCCCCCCGAACTGTTCAAGCAAATCCTCGCACTGCTTCAGTGCTTCATATATATTAAAACCTTTAATGCTCCGCGCCGAACCCTTGATTTTCCCGTCGACCGTACTGAGCATAATGGCAGGTCGGTAGAAGGTGTCAACCAGCCGGGAGGCGACAATACCGATGACTCCCAGATGCCAGTCGGGGTCGTGCAAGACCATCGAAGAAATTTTTTCAAGGTTGTAGTTTTTATCGACCATCGACATTGCCTCCTCCATGGTCTTACTGTCTTTGTCACGCCTCTTGATGTTTATCGACTCCAGCTCATGGGCGCAGGCTCTGGCCTCCTCAGGCGTTTCGGATATTAGCAGTTTTACCGCCTTGCCGGCATCTCCCATTCTGCCTGCCGCGTTAATGCGGGGGCCAATAGAAAAAACGATGCTGGAAGTGGTAACCGAACCGACATCCATCTGAATAAGATCGAGGAGGGCTTTGACGCCCATACGTGGATCGCTATTGATGCGTTTCAGTCCCTGGCGCATCAATACCCGGTTTTCATCAACCAGGGGAACAATATCGGAAGCGGTTGAAATGGCTACGAGATCCAGAAATTGAAAAGCCAGCTGCTCTCCAAGGCCAAGTTTGCGAATGGTACCCTGAACCAGCTTAAAACCTACTCCCGCTCCGGATAACCCGTCAAAAGGATAATTACAATCTTCTCTTTTCGGATCTAAAACAGCAACGGCGTCCGGTATCTCATCCCCGACGTTATGGTGATCGCATATTATCAGGTCAATGCCTTTCTGCCTGGCAATCTTGGTTTCCTCAACAGCGGTAATCCCACAGTCAACCGAGACTATGAGCTTCGCCTCCTTGCGGGCGGCATATTCAATTCCTTCAATATTAATTCCATACCCGTCTTTAAATCGGTGAGGGATATAATAGTCCACATCGACCCCGAAATCTTTGAGGAAGGTATAAAGGATTGAAGTTGCAGTGGTCCCGTCTACATCGTAGTCTCCGTATACTATAATTTTCTCCCTATCACGGATAGCTTTGGCAAGACGGTCGGTCCCCTTGTCCATATCCTTCATTAAAAAAGGATCGTGAATTAATTCTAAATCCGGCCTGAAAAAAGACTTGGCTTTATCATAAGTATCTATACCTCTCAGGGATAAGAGGTAGGCAATCTTTTGCGGAATGCCCAGCTCCTCCTGAAGTATGGATGCAGCCTCCTCCCTCTCGGGTTCTGAAAAGACCCAGCGAAAAGACATAATTTTTTATTTTTTTTATTTTTTTCACAAACAAGCAGAAGGCGGTCAAACCTTAAGCTAAACTATCCGGGCATTTAGAGCCCTTTTTTCATTCAACAAAGATACAATTTAGTAACAAAAATTCATTATAGCTTTTCGAACAAACCTGAACGGACACAACTCGCTCTAATAGGATAGAATATCCCGGTTTGTTCTTCTACATCTCTTCATTTTTTCTTACTTTATCCAGGCTTTGCAGACATTGCTTCGATAAAGCCTGATACAAAAAAGACTATTTACGAGTTGTTACAGAGCACTGCCGGTTTAAGGTTGTAAACGTTGAAAGGTTTCCGTCTAGTAGCTGTGACAACTCATTTGAATTATAGCCTTAACAATTTAACCCATACCATAATGCAATCTACTACAGTGGATAAGTCAACGGCAAAAAAAGAAGATACCAATTTCAAGCTTTTCAACCAGCTACAATCTTACGAGCATGAGCAAATTGTTATTTGTTCCGAACCCAGCGTAGGCTTGAAGGCTATTATAGCTATTCATAATACCACCCTTGGACCTGCATTGGGCGGAACCCGCATGTGGCCCTACAATAATGAAGAAGAGGCCATTCGTGATGTCCTGCGGCTATCCCGTGGTATGACCTACAAGGCAGCCATCTCCGGGCTTAATCTGGGCGGCGGCAAAGCTGTGATTATCGGCGATCCGCGAGCCGATAAAACTGAGGAGTTGTTTCGTGCATTCGGCCGATTTGTTGACAGCCTGGGCGGCCGATACATCACCGCAGAAGATGTTGGAATTGACGTGCAGGATATGGAATGGGTTAATTCAGAAACCAAGTATGTAACCGGCATACCCAAGTCTTTGGGCGGCAGCGGCGACCCCTCTCCCGTTACGGCATACGGGGTGTATATGGGCATCAAAGCATGCTGCAAGAAAGCCTATGATAACGATTCTGTAAACGGCAGAAAGATTGCCGTTCAGGGGGCAGGACACGTTAGCTCGTATCTGTGCAAGCTGCTTGCCGAAGAGGGTGCGGAACTCTTCATAAGCGACATCTACGAGGATAAAGTCGAAGAACTTGCAAATGAAGTTAACGCAACGGTGGTTGATCCCGATGACATTTACGGATTGGATGTGGATATTTTCAGCCCCTGCGCACTTGGTGGAATTGTAAATGATGACACCCTCGATCATTTCAACTGTGATATTATAGCAGGCGGTGCCAACAATGTACTCGACGAGGAAGACAAGCACGGGCAGATGCTGATGGACCGGGGCATTATTTACGCGCCTGACTATGTTATCAATGCAGGCGGACTCATTAACGTCGCCAGCGAACTGGAAGGGTATAATCCGGATAGAGCGCATCAGAAAGCATCAAAAATCTACGATACCATTCTTGATATACTGGAATATTCCGAAGAAAACGACACCCCGACTTTTGTATCGTCTAATATTCTGGCTGAACAGCGAATCAATAATGTGGGCAGAATTCACCGCATCTACTCATCCAAAAGCGAATTTTCAGGTCATATCGGTGAAATGTACCGGGGCAAACAGTAAAAAGCCGTGAAACATTAGAATGACTGGCGGCTCAAAATGTTTGGGCCGCCTTTTTTGTTAGGTGTGCCGTATCAGATAAACTAATTCCATTTGTATTTAATATGTTATCCAAAGAAGATTTTAAACTGAAAGACCGGCTGATCAAGGGAATCACCAAAGACGGTCATTTTAAAATTTCTGTAGTTAAAACCAGTGATGTCGTTAAAACCGCCCAGAAAAAGCATCACCTCTCCCTGCTGAATACAGTTTTGCTCGGACGCGCGCTTACCGGAACCATGCTTATGGCATCCGAGCTGAAGGGAGAAGAACGCGTTCAGCTTCGTTTTGAGGGCGACGGGCCGGTAGGTTCGGTCGTAGCCGAGGCAAGCCGTGTAGGCGAAATTCGCGGTTATGTGCAGCGCCCGGAAGTGGAACTGGATTACAGTAAGGAAGGTGTAACCATCGGGGACGGTCTTGGAATCGGCCTGCTTACCTTCTCCAAAACCCTATACAATGAAGCCGAACCGCGCAGAAGTACCATTGAACTGATAAGCGGTAATATAACCGACGACCTGGCTTACTATATGGTGCAGTCAGAGCAGGTGCCTTCCGCTATTTTGCTGGATGTGGGGATTGATGACAACGGTGTTGTCACAGAAGCAGGAGGGGTTCTTGTTCAACGCATGCCGGATGCTCCCGAGGGCAAAATCGATAAACTGCAGCAAAAGATGAAAAACTTCGAATCTATCCACAAGATGTTTGAGGGCGGGCATTATATCGACGAGCTTATGCAGAAGGTAATGCACCCCATAAAAGTTAAAGAACTTGATCGCCAGCCGGTTGATTTTTTCTGCCGGTGTACCCGCAAGAGATTCGTAGATGCGCTTGCCATGCTTGGCTATGATGACCTGAAAGAAATCAGTGATGAAGGGCAGGAACTGGTCTGTCATTTCTGCAATGAGCATTATTATGTTTCACAGGATGAAATTGAGGACATTCTCCTGCAGGCTAAGGCGAAGATGAATTAGGGCAGGATTCAGGATGCAAGATGCAGGATTCAAGATTCAGGGGGCTGGAGAATCTCTTTTAGTGGGTAACGGACGCGAAGAGCAGCTGCGGCAATCGCCAAGCAATTGACGAGGAGAACACTACGAACCATATCTGATCAGCATAAATCGTGTG
>Ga0102931_1000974_pt1 | contig 14142 bp, 11 predicted proteins | sample SalPonR1_C_D1_MG_FD_79282 | JGI IMG/M metagenome (GOLD analysis project Ga0102931, IMG submission 79282) | Salt pond soil microbial communities from South San Francisco under conditions of wetland restoration - Salt Pond MetaG R1_C_D1_MG | ecosystem: Environmental > Aquatic > Marine > Intertidal... | reverse complement strand
GCTTTTCTTTCCGCTTGCGCTCATGTCAGTACCCCTCGCTCTCGACCGTGACCCGCGACACGACCCGCTCGACGCCCGGCGTCTCGCCGGCGATCCGCATCGCGTTTTCCAGCAGGATCAGCTCGCCGACACGACCGTGCAGCGTCACCATCTCGCCGCTGGCGGACACCGTGAGATCCGCGTCCGCGAGCGCCGAGTCGGCACGCAGGCGCGACTCCACCTCGCGCGCCAGCGACTCGCCTTCGCCGGTCGGCCCCGGCCGCAGGTCGCCGTTTCCAGTGTCCGACCACTCCACCGTGCTCGCCCGCCGGGGCGTGCCGTCGCCGTCAATCACCAGCACGCAACCCGTGGCTGCAAGCGCCCCGGCAACGATCGCCAGCATGCCCAGTCGGCGGATCACATTAGTCGTCTTCATGTCTTCTCATCTCCAGGAAAAATAAAAATAATCCGCGCCGCCAATGCGCGCCGTCTGCATGCTCAGGTCTCGTCGCGCCAGCGGCGCAGCCAGACGGCCCCCGCCAGGAATGCAAGCGCCACCGCAAGCCCGATCCACAGCCCAGGCGCCGACAACAGCCGACCCGGCGTGAGAAACTCCGCCAGTGTCGGGAACGCGGCGATCACCACGTCGTCATCGATATTCACCATCGTGTTGCCCTCATTCGAGAGCGCCAGTTCGAGCCCCCCCGAGAAACGCGCCACCAGCAAAGTCGCGAAGTGGCGGCTGTCGAACACGATCTTCTCGGCCACGATCAGCAGCACCGGCGGCAGCACCGCCCAGCCGAGCACCGCGCGCCGCGCATAGGCCGACACCAGCAGCAGCCAGCCGTGCACCGGCGCCAGCCACAAACCGATCGCCAGCAGCGAATAGACCATGATCACGATCACCTTCAACGCGGCGAGCGGACCCTGGACCAGGAACTGGCCGCTTCCCGCCCAAAGCATGGTCAGGCCGATCAGGATCCAGGACAGGACGGCGACCAGGACGAACACCGCCACCGCCTGCGCCGGCATGGCCAGCAGCCCGGTCAGGTACTTGGATCCGACCGTCTGCAGGTCCGAGACCGGCAAGGACTTCCAGAACAGGATGCTGCGGTCCTTGCGATCGGCATACAGCGCGTCCAGCAGGTAGAACACCACCACGATGCTCACCACCAAGGCGAGAGTCATGGCCATGGGCAGCAGCAATATCAGCAGCGTCGCCTGCGCGCCCATGGCGTCGGCCTGCGCGGCCAGCACCTCGAGAGTGACTTGAGCGTCGTTCATGATCACCGCACGATCACTGAGCCCGACGCGGGACAAGCCGAACACCGTCAGCAGCTGGACCAGCACGAACAGCGCGCCGAAGACCGCGGGCACCAGCCACCCGGCGCGGTGCTCCATCAGTTCCCGGCGAACCAGGGTCAGCATCTCTTTCATTGCTGCGACCTCCTGACCTTGGCGATGAACAGGTCTGCGACGCCGGGCATCTTGACCTCGCCGAGCGACGCGAGCGTCTCGCGCGGCTGGCCCTCGAAAATGAACTGGTGGCGCCCCAGGCCCTGGCGCTCCGACAAGGGCCCCAGGCGCCGCGCCTCCTCGGCGCGGTCGGGCCGGGTTGCCAGCTCCAGGAACTTCTCGCCCAGCGCGTCCATGCTCTCGTTCAGCACCAGCTGGCCGTTGCTGATGAACATCAGGTCGCTGAGGATGTGCTCCACTTCCTCGACCTGGTGGGTGGTCAGCAGGATGGTGCGCTCGCCGTCGAAATAATCGTTCAGCAACGCGTCGTAGAACTCCTTGCGGTAGATGATGTCCAGGCCCAGCGTGGGCTCGTCCAGCACCAGCAGCCGGGCGTCGATGGCCATCACCAGCGCGAGGTGCAGCTGGGTGATCATGCCCTTGGACAGCTGGCCGATCTTCTTCTCCGCGCGAATTCCCGTGCGCGAGAGAAATGCCTCGGCCCGCTCGCGGTCGAAGCGGGGGTGCAGTCCGTCAGTCAGCTCCAGCGCCTGCTCGACGCGCAGCCAGCGCGGCAGCACCGCCACGTCGGCGATGAACGCGACCTGCTCCATCAGCTCGGCGCGCTGCCGCCGCGGATCCAGCCCTAGGACTTCCAGCTCGCCCTCGAAAGGCCCCAGTCCCAGGATCGCCTTGAGCGCGGTCGTCTTGCCGGCGCCGTTGGGGCCGATCAGCCCCACGATGCGCCCGGCGGGAATCTCGAAATCAACGCTGTCCAGCGCCACGGTGCTGCCGTAGCGGCGCGACAGCCCCTGCGCACGGATGACCGTGTTCACTGCGACTTCTCCTCATCGTCAATCTGCGTGCGGGCGACAACCAGCAGCTCGTCCAGGTCCAGGTTCAGGCGGCGAATGGTCGACACCACCTCGGGCCACTGCTCTTCCAGGAAGGCCTGGCGCTCGTCCTTCATCAGCGCCTTGTTGGCGCCCTCCCGCACGAACATGCCACGGCCGCGCCGTTTTTCGACCAGGCCCTCGTCCACCAGCTCCTGGTAGCCCTTGAGCACCGTGAGCGGGTTGAGCCGGTACTCGGCGGCGACCGTGCGCACCGACGGCAGTGCGTCGCCGTCCTGCAGCACGCCCTCCAGGATCATCGTCACCACGCGGTCGCGCAGCTGGCGATAGATCGGCTGGCTGTCATTCCATTCGCCTTCCATGCGGTTCCCCTCCGGGTCTCAGGCCATCATGGACGCGAGCGTCAGGCAGGCGATCGCGCAAATGGTCAGCATCCGCATGGTCTGTTGGCGTGTCATTCGTGTCTTCATCTCGGATCTCTCTGGCGGTCATCCGCCTGTTAGCTGAGCCGGTGTTGTAGTTGACTATAACACCAATCATTAGGAATGCAACCCCCCTGTCACCTGATTACCCGGGCCGTTCGCCGATCCGCCGGCCGATCCGCCGGGCGCGCGTCACTGCCGGCCCCGGCGGCTGCTAAAATGCGCGGGTGCATGCGCCGGACGGCCGGCGTGAGATGCCCTCGATCCGCCTGGATCAGAACACCCCCAGAACCCAGTACAGGGAGTCCCCCGATGACCCAACCCGCGAGAGTCGCCATCACCGGCGCCGCCGGCCAGATCGGCTACCAGCTGGCCTTCCGTGTCGCTTCCGGCCAGCTGCTCGGCCCCGACACCCCCGTGATCCTGCAGCTGCTGGAGATTCCGCCCGCGCTCGGCGCACTCAAGGGCGTGGAGATGGAGCTGCTGGACTGCGCCTTCCCGACGCTCGCCGGCGTGGTCTCCACCGACCAGCCGGAAGTGGCTTTCGGCGACGCGAACTATGCAATGCTGGTCGGCGCCAAGCCGCGCGGCCCGGGCATGGAGCGCAAGGACCTCCTCATGGAGAACGCGAAAATCTTTTCCGTACAGGGCAAGGCGCTCAACGACAACGCGCACCGCAAGGTCAAGGTGCTGGTGGTGGGCAATCCGGCCAACACCAACGCGCTGATCGCGATGAAGAACGCCCCCGACCTGGACCATGCGCGCTTCACCGCGATGACCCGGCTGGACCACAACCGGGCGATCGCCCAGCTGGCGCTGAAGACCGGGGCCGACGTGCCGTCCATCCGGCAGATGACCATCTGGGGCAACCACTCCGCCACCCAGTACCCCGACATCAGCCACTGCGTGGTAAACGGCAAGGCCGCGCCCGCGCTGGTGGAGCCTGCCTGGGTCCGCGATGACTTCATTCCCACGGTGCAGCAGCGCGGCGCGGCGATCATCAAGGCGCGCGGGGCGTCCTCCGCGGCCTCCGCCGCCTCCGCGGCGATCGACCACATCCACGACTGGGCGCTGGGCAGCGCGCCGGACGACTGGGTCAGCATGGCCGTGCCGTCCGACGGCAGCTACGGGGTGGCCGAGGGCATCGTCTACTCGTTCCCGGTGCGCTGCGCCGACGGCCGCTACGAGATCGTGCAGGGCCTGGACGTCGACCAGTTCAGCCGCGAGCGCATGAAGGCGACCGAGGCGGAGCTGCTCGAGGAGCGCGACGGCGTCAAGGACCTGATCTGAAGGTAGCGGCGTCGCCGGTCGGATAAAGGGCCCGGCCGTATGAAGGGCGGAGATCACGCGGTCTCCGCCCTCGCTTTGCCAGCCGCCCGCGGGAGTTTTTTGCCGCCCGGCCGTCTCGAGGGTTATATTCAAACGCTTGTATGCCTGCCTTCAGCGGGCCGGCCGGTCGTCTTGCAGGGAGTGTTCATCGTGTCGACTCTGTTCTGGTTCCTGTTGTTCTTCGGCGGCGCGATCGCGCTGGCCTACCAGCGCGTCAGCCTGGGCCGCTCCACCGCGCTCGCCGGCGCCGCCCTGCTCGCCTACACGGCCTTCGGCGACGGCGGCGTGGTCTGGACGCTTCTGCTCTGGGTGCTGTTCGCGGGAATGGTGGCGCTGAACCTCACCGACCTGCGGCGCGAGCGCGTCACGCGGCCCCTGCTGAAGATCTACCGCAAAATGCTTCCCTCGATGTCGCGCACCGAGCGCGAGGCGCTGGAGGCCGGCACAGTCTGGTGGGAGGGCGAGCTGTTCGCCGGCGTCCCGCAGTGGCGCAAGCTGATGGACGCGCCCGGGCCGCAGCTCTCGGAGGAGGAGCGCGCCTTTCTCGACGGCCCCTGCGAGGAATTGTGTCGCTCGATCGACGAATGGCAGGTGACCCACTCGCTGCAGGACCTGTCGGAGACCACCTGGAAGCTGCTGCGCACCAAGGGCTTCTTCGCCATGATCATCCCCAAGCGCTATGGCGGCCTGGAGTTTTCGGCCTACGCGCATAGCCAGGTGCTGAGCAAGGTCGCCAGCGCCAGCGCGACCGCGGCTTCCACGGTGGCGGTGCCCAACTCGCTGGGGCCCGGCGAACTGCTGCTGAAGTACGGCACCGAGGAACAGAAGGACCGCTGGCTGCCCGGCCTCGCCGACGGCCGCGAGATCCCCTGCTTCGGCCTGACCAGCCCCCGCGCCGGCTCCGACGCCGCCTCCATTCCCGACCGGGGCGTGGTCTGCAGGCAGGAAGTGGACGGCGAGGAAGTGCTCGGCATGCGGCTCGATTTCTCGAAGCGCTACATCACCCTCGCGCCGGTCGCGACAGTGGTGGGCGTCGCCTTCCGCCTGTTCGACCCGGACGGCCTTCTTGGCGGGGAAAAAGACCTGGGCATCACCCTGGCGCTGGTCCCGGCGGGCACGCCCGGCATGGAGATCGGGCGGCGCCACCTGCCCCTGTCGGTGCCCTTCATGAACGGGCCCATCGAGGGCAAGGACGTGTTCGTGCCGCTGGACGCCATCATCGGCGGGCCCAAGATGGCGGGCCAGGGCTGGCGCATGCTGATGGAATGCCTCTCGGTGGGCCGCTGCATCTCGCTGCCCTCCAACGCCAACGGCGGCGCCAAGGGCGCCGTCTTCGCCACCGGCGCCTATGCGCGCGTCCGCAAGCAGTTCGGCATGCCGATCGGCCGCTTCGAGGGCGTGCAGGAAGTCCTGGCGCGGATGGCCGGCTTCACCTACATCGTGGATGCGGCGCGCAGCGTCACCATCGCCGCGGTGGACGCGGGCGAGAAGCCGGCCGTGCCCGCCGCCATCCTGAAGTACCACACCACCGAGATGGGCCGCGTCGTCACCAACGACGCCATGGACATCCACGGCGGCAAGGCCATCTGCATGGGGCCGCGCAACTACCTCGGCACCGGCTACAACTCGGTCCCGGTGATGATCACGGTGGAGGGCGCGAACATCCTGACGCGCAGCCTGATGATCTTCGGCCAGGGCGCCATCCGCTGCCATCCCTTCGTGCTCAAGGAACTGCACGCCGCCCAGGACCCGGACCGGGAAGCCGGGCTCGAGGCTTTCGACCGCGCGCTGTTCGCCCATATCGGCTATGCCATCTCCAACGCGGCCCGCGCCTTCGTGCTCGGCCTGACGGCGGCCCGCGGCGCCGACAGCCCCACGCGCGGCCCGACGCGGCGCTACTACCAGCACATCGGCCGCTTCAGCGCGGCCTTCGCGCTGGTGTCCGACACCGCCATGCTCAGCCTGGGCGGCGCGCTGAAGAAAAAAGAAATGCTCTCGGCGCGACTGGGGGACATACTGTCCAACCTCTACCTGGCCTCCATGGTGCTCAAGCATTTCGAGAACCAGGGCCGGCGCGAGGCCGACTTGCCGATGGTCGAGTGGAGCTGCCGCTTCCTGCTCTATCGCGCCCAGGAACAGCTGCACGGCTTCTTGAGGAATTTCCCGGTGCGCTGGCTGAGCTGGGTGCTGCGCCTGGTGGTCTTCCCGCGCGGTCGCGGCTTCAGCGCGCCGCGCGACACGCTGTCCCGGCGGATCGTGGAGGGCGTCATCACCCCGGGCGAAGTGCGCGATCGCTTGTGCGAAGGCGTCTACCGCACGGTGGAGCCCGGCAATCCGCTCGGCCAGCTGCAGGAAGCGATGGAACTGTCCATCGAGACGGCGCCGCTGGAGAAAAAGCTGCGCAAGGGCGCCAAGGAAGGCGTGATCAGGGCGCTGGACCTGCCGGGCCAGCTGGAAGAAGCCGTGGCCGCGGAACTGCTCACGACCGAGGAAGCGGAGAAACTCAGGCTCGCCGACGAGAAGATCATGGACATTATCCACGTGGACGATTTTGCGCCGGGGGACCTCAAGCCTTTTGTGAAGACGGGCGGCTCCGGCGGCCGCCGCGCGCCGCGCAAGAAGGCGGCCGCCAAGACACCGAGGAGCGAGGCCAGCGAGGCCTGACGCCTCGCCGGCCTCGGACTCCGGGATGGGCGCGGGCGTCACCTACGAGGTCACGCTGCAGCCCGACGAGGAGATCCTGGGGGATTTCGAGGCCTGGCTGGAGTATCACGTCGACGAGATGCTGGCGCTGCCGGGCTTTCGCGGCGCCAGCATCCACAAGGGCGAGGACGCCGGAAGCGGCGCGGCGCTGCGCATCGTGCGCTACGAGATGGAGGACCACGCGGCCCTGCAGCGCTACCTCGAGGACCACGCGGCGCGGATGCGCGCCGCGGGCGTCGCGCGCTTCGGCGACCGCTTCCGCGCCACCCGCCGCATCGTGGAGGAAGGCCGCGACGCCGCGCTGACCGACGCCCGTCCCTGCCCGAACTGCGACGAGCTTCTCTGGGGCCAGTACTGCGCGAACTGCGGCCAGCGTGCGCGCACGCGCATGATCACCTTCTGGGAACTGCTCAAGGACGCCGGCGAACTGGTGGCATCGCTGGATTCCCGGATGTGGCGCACGCTGGGCCGGCTGATGTTCCGCCCCGGCCGGCTTACCCTGGATTATCTCCAGGGCCGGCGTGCCCGCTACATCCCGCCGATGCGGTTGTTCATAGCCTCCAGCATCGTGTTCTTCTTTATCGCCAATCTGAACGCCCGCCTGGGGCCGGACGACGACGTCGTGATTGCGCCGGAGATCGCGGACGGCCGGGACGACGCCGCCGAGGAAACTCAGCCGACGCCGTCAGTGAGCGGCGACATCAGCGGCATCCACTTCGAGCCGGGCTGCCAGGTGAATTACACGGATGTGCCCGCCTGGTTCGCACGCCTGGTGCCCGCACAGCGCGCCGAGGAAATCTGCCAGCGCATCACGGTGGACCGGGGGCGTTCCTTCCTGCACGCCGTGCTCAGCAATATCCCGGCGATGATGTTCCTGTTCCTGCCGGTGATGGCGCTGGCGATGAAGCTCGCTTATCCCCTGGCCGGGCGGTACTACGCCGAGCACCTGCTGTTCCTGGTGCACTACCACTCCTTCTTCTTCCTGCTGAACATCGCGGTGACCGTGCTGGCCCAGGCCGCAAAACTCGTGGCGCTGGACTGGCCGCAACCACTGCTCACCACCGTGGCCTTCATCTATCTGCCGATCTACCTGTTTCGCGCCATGCGGGTGGTCTATGGACAAGGCTTCCTGCTCACGGCCTTCAAGTACGTGCTGCTCGGGCTCGCCTACTTCGCGGCCCTGCTCGCCACGCTGCTCGGCGTGGTTATTTACACGGCCGTCACGCTCTAGCGGATTGCCCCGCCGGCGCTACCGGTGCATCATCCGGGACCCTGCGGCCTGAAGGCCCGCCGGCGCAACAACCATGTACGCAAGCTTCTTCGGACTCAACGAGAAACCGTTCTCGATCACCCCCGACCCCAGGTATCTCTACCTGGGTCCGCGGCATGCGGAGGCCCTCGCGCACCTGCTCTACGGGATCACGGAAAGCGGCGGTTTCATCCAGCTGACCGGCGAAGTGGGCACCGGCAAGACCACCGTCGTGCGCAGCCTGCTCGAGCAGCTGCCCGAGAACACCGACGTGGCGCTGGTGCTGAACCCCCGACTCTCGCCGCACGAGTTCCTGCTCACCATCTGCGACGAGCTGGACGTCGAGGTGCCGCAGCGCGCCAGCATGAAGTCGATCGTCGATGCGCTCAACGAGCGCCTGCTGGAAGCCCACGCGGCCGGGCGGCGCGTGGTGCTGATCGTCGACGAGGCCCAGAACCTTTCCACCGAGGTGCTGGAGCAGATCAGGCTGCTGACCAATCTCGAGACCGCCAAGCAGAAGCTTCTGCAGATCATCCTCATCGGCCAGCCCGAGCTGCGCGAAGTGCTGGCGCGCAGCGATCTGCGGCAGCTGGCGCAGCGCATCACGGGCCGCTATCACCTGGAGCCGCTGGCCTCGCAGGAAGTGCAGGCCTATGTGCGGCACCGGCTGGAAGTCGCCGGCGGCCGCGGCCAGCTGTTCAGCGCCGGCGCGCTGAAGGTGCTGCACCAGCGCTCCGACGGCATTCCCCGGCTGGTCAACGTGATCGCCGACCGCGCGCTGCTCGGGGCCTGGTCCCGCGAAGAACCGACCGTTTCCGCGAACATGACGCGCAAGGCCGCCGGCGAAGTATTCGGCCAGGCCGGCCGCCGCAGGAAGCCGCGCTCCCGCAAGACCGCCGTGGCGCTGCTCGCGCTTGCCGGCGTGGCGATCGCGCTGCTCGCGGTCGGCGGCACCCGTTTTTTCATGCAGCGGGCGGAGCAGCTGCCGGCCCCCGCGACCGCCGAAACCGGAGGACGGGATGCCGCCCGCACCGGCATTGCCGCGATGCCGGGCATGCCGGCCACTCCGGTCATACGGCCGCAACCCGGTGCGGCGGAAGCGGGCGATTTGCCGGCGGCCGCCGCGGAGGAGTCCGCCGAGACTGCGGCGGTGACCGCCGCCCCGCCACCGCTGGAAGCAGGCGGCGCAAGCGTGGAACCGCCACCGGCCGCGATCGAGCCGCTGGAGCGTCAACTGGCCTCCGGCCGGCTCGCCACGGGCACCGACGCCGCCTTCGGCGCGCTGTTCGATCGCTGGGGCCTGGAATATCGCCCGGCAGCGGGACCCGCCTGCGAGCAGGCGGCCGATGCGGGACTCAGTTGTCTCCTGCAACGGGGCACCTGGGGCGAGCTCAGGGTGCTGGACCGGCCCGTCATCCTGGTCCTCACCGACGCCGCCGGCCTCGATCACCAGCTGGTGCTGCAGGGCACCAGCGAGCGCGGCGTGTTGCTGTCCGCCGGCGATATGCAACTCGAGCTGCCGCTCAGCGAAGTGCTGGGGCTCTGGTACGGGGAGTATCTCCTGCTGTGGCGCCCCGAGGCCGGCGACGGCCGCGTGCTGGCGCGCAACAGCTCGGGCGCGGACGTCCTCTGGCTGCGCCGCGCGCTCGGCAGCCTGCGCGGCGCGCCGGTGCTGCCCGCGGATTCGCCGAATTACGGCCCCGCCATGGAGGCGGCGGTGCGCGACTTCCAGCGCGCCTCGCGGATCGCGGTGGACGGCATCGCCGGGGCGCTGACGCTGATCTCGCTGCACAACGCGCTGGACCTGGCCGGGCGGCCGACGCTGGCGACGGAACAATGAGGGCGCCAACGCGATGTCGCTGATCCTCGACGCCCTGCGCAAATCCGAGCACCAGAGGCAACGCGAGAGCGGGCCCGCCATAGCCGTGGTGCCGCAGGCCGGCGCCGAATCCCGGCGCGCCTCCTGGCCGCTGCTGCTCGCCGCCCTGCTGGCGCTGAATGTCGTGTTCGTCGGCTGGCTGCTTCTGAAGGACGGTGAGCGTCCGCCTCCCCCGCCGGCCGGCGCGGAAGCCGGCGCCGGCCAGGCCGCCACGCTGCCCGGCGCGAACAGGCCGAGCATCCGCGAGAACGCGACCCGGAGCCCTGCTGTCACGGCTCGCAGCACCGAAGCGCTGCCGCTGGCCGACAAGCCGCCCCGCCAGGAAGTGCGGCCGCTGTCCACGGAAGTGGGGAGCGCCGCCTCGCCGTCGCCCGGCACGGCGTCGGGCGCGGCTTCAGGCCGGCCCGGCGCGACGGCTGCGTCCGCGGGGGCGCGTACGGCCGATCAGCAGCCGTCCGGCGATGCGAGCGCCGCCGACACGGCGACCGCCGACGCCCGGCTGCCGCGTTTCTCCGACATGGTGGTGCGCGGCGAGCTCAACGTGCCGCACCTCCACCTGGACATCCACGTTTACAGCGGCGACCCGGCCGAGCGTTTCGTATTCATCAACATGCAGCGCTACAACGAGGGCCAGGCCATCCGCGAAGGACCCTCGGTGCAGCGCATCACCCGCGACGGCGTGGTGATGAGCCACCAGGGGCGGCGCTTCTTCCTGCCCCGGGACTGAAAAAGCTTGGCGAGCGCGGCGACCCGCATTGCTTACCTGGACGGCCCGCGGCTGTCGCGCGGCCTGCTCGCCGGCATCGCGCGCGTCGCCGCCGATGCGGAGCGCCTCAACCGCATCAACGTCTTCCCGGTGCCCGACGGGGACACCGGCACCAACCTCGCGGTCATGCTCGGCGCGGTGCGCGGCGCGCTGCTGCGCCAGCGCGAGCGGCATGCCGGGCGGCTCCTGGAGATCGTCGCGGACGCTGCGCTCGACGGCGCGCGAGGCAATTCCGGCGCCATACTGGCGCAGTTTTTTCACGGCGTGTGCGACGCCTGCCAGCACCGGCGCATGCTGACCACAGAGCATTTCGTGCGCGCGGTGGAGCGCGGCGCCCGTTACGCGCAGGACGCGCTCAGCGAGCCCCGCGAGGGCACCATGCTGACGGTGATGCGCGATTTCGGCGCCGAACTCGGCGCGCAGCTGGCCGCCGGCGGCCAGGATTTCTCCGAGTTGCTGGAGCGCGGCCTGCAGCGCGCCCAGGCCTCCTTGCTCGCCACCACCGCGCAACTCGAGGCGCTGCGCCGCGCCGGCGTGGTGGATGCCGGCGCACAGGGTTTCGTCGACCTGCTGCAGGGCGTGACGGAGTTCGTGCGCAGCGGCTCGCTGCGCGCCGGGTCGGCCGAAAATCTCCCGCCCGGGGCGGCGGCGTCGGTGGGCGATGCTTACTTCAGCGATACGGCGCGGGAGGCGGCGCACCGCTGGTGCACCGAGTGCCTGGTGAGCGGCGCGGCGCTCGACCGGCGCAAGCTGCGCGAGGCGATGGCCGGACTGGGCAGCAGCCTGGTCATCGCCGGCGGCAAGCAACGCGCGCGCATTCACGTGCATGCCGACGACCCGGCAGCGGTTTTCCGCGCCGCGGCGCAGTTCGGCGAGGTCACGGGCCGCAAGGCCGACGACATGCAATCGCAGCAGTCCGCGGCGCGCGCGGGCGCCGGCACGGTGGCCGTCGTGACCGACAGCGCAGCCGACCTGCCCGAGACCCTGCTGACCTCCCTGGAGATCCACATGGTGCCGGTGCGCATCCATTTCGGGCCGCGCAGCTACCTGGACAAGGTCAGCCTGGACACCCGCGAGTTCTACCGGGAAATGGAGAACAACCCGGTTCACCCCACGACTTCGCAGCCGCCGCCCGGCGACTTCCGGCGGCTCTACCAGATCCTCGGCAGCCACCATGCCGGCATCGTTTCGCTGCACGTGACCGGCCGGGCCAGCGGCACTTTCCAGGCGGCCGGCTCGGCCGCCGAGCGCGCCGCGACCCGCGTCCCGGTGCTCGCCCTGGATTCGCGCAACGCCTCCATCGGACAGGGCCTGGTGGTGCTGCGCGCCGCCGAGATGGCGGCCGAAGGACGCGGGGTGGACGACATCGCGCTGGCGCTCGGAGAGGTCATCGCCGGCACGCGCACCTGGGCGCTGCTGGGCAGCATCGACCATGCGGTGCGCGGCGGGCGCGTATCCAGGGCGAAACGGCGCCTGGTGCGCCTGCTGCGGCTCGAGCCGATCCTGGCCACGCTGCCGGACGGCCGCATCGGCATGGGCGGCGCGCTATGGGGACGGCGCCGGCGCCTGCGACGCTTTGCGCGCTGGATCGCCCGCCGCACGGACGCGTCCCGCGACTGGCGCTTCGCCGTCGGCCACGCCGACGCGCCGCAGGCGGCCGCCGCGCTGGTCGAGGAGCTGCGCGCGGCGCTGCCGGGCATGGAGCAGGCTTTCGTCACCGAGATCGGCACGGCGCTCGGCGTTCACGGCGGGCCGGGCACGCTGGTGGTCTCTGTGCAGGCTCGCTGCAGACCCGTTCAGTCGCCCGGCTTGCGCCGCACGTAAAGCGTCTTCAAAACGCGCGCCACCACCTCGCCCGATTCGTCGCGCACCTCGACCGGCCAGCTGGGCTGGTATTTCTCGCCTGTGGAAGTCGCCTCCAGGACTTCCTCGATCATCTCCGGCCTGAGCTCGAACAGCGCCGTGACGCGGCCTCGCCCGGGCCGCAGGAAGTCGATAGTGGCGCGGCGGTCCCAGACGACGTAGCCGGGACCGATGTTGCGCGACAACATGATCACGTAGAACGGGTCGGTCATCGCGTACAGGCTGGCGCCGAAGTGCGTGCCGAAGTAATTGCGGTTGTACCAGTGCAGGCCCATGCGGACCTCCACGCGCCGCCAGTCGGGCGCGATCTCGTGCACCCGGATGCCGGTCATGAGATAGGGCGGGTAGCAGTTGAACAGCCACTTCATTGCCGCCCGGGACTGCATTGCGCGCACGAAACGGTTCATCGCCCGCCAGCTTCCCCGGCCGCCGCCAGCGGGTCGCCATGCTCCTCCTCCAGGGCACGAAGCAGCGGCGCCAGCTCGCGTTCCAGCTTGCGCCACCTGCCGACCGACGAGCTGTAGATCGGCTGGCGGACCTGGTGCGCGCTCGCCGTGACCACCGCCTCCTCGCGCTGGTGAAACGCCAGGCACGCCGGCTCCCAGTCCAGGCCGCAGAACTCGGTCATCCGGCGGGCGTGGCGCTCGGGGTCTCCGACCAGGTCCTCATAGGCCACTTCCAGCAGCGAGCCCGGCGGCAGCGTGTCTTTCAGCGCCTGCACCAGCACCTGGTGGGCGCGGTAGTAGTGACCGAGCGTCTGCTGGTCGTAGGTGAAGGGGTAGCCGGAGCGGAACAAGGTGCGGAACATGGCATAGCAGGCGTCCGCGGGATGGCGCGTGGTCAGGATGAAACGCGCGCCGGGCAGCGCGCGGTGGATCAGGCCGGCCCAGAGATCGTTGCGCGGCAGCTTGTCGATGAAGCGCGCGGTGCGTCCCGTGCGGGGCCGCGTGCTCTCCAGGTAAGCGGCGCCCAGCCGGGCGAAGTCGAAGCGGTCGGGCGAGGCGAGCACTGCCTGGAAGGCCTCGGCCACCGTGCGCGCGCCGGTCAGGCGGCGAGCCTCGACCTGGAAGTTGTGCAGCTCGCCCGCGGCGAAGACCTGGCTGTGGCTGCCAAGAATGCGCTCGACCAGCGTGGAGCCGGTGCGCGGCAAGCCGATGACGAACACCGGCTCTGCGGACGGGTGCCCGCTGCCGGGTTTTTCCAGCAGACCCCCGCGCAGCGCCCGCACCACGGCGCCGATATGGGCGCGCTCCGTCTCCAGGCCGGAGGGCAGGTGCTCGTGAATGAGCCGCGCGCCGTGGCTGAAGGCGCGGAAAGCGTCCGCCGGCCGGTCCAGGTCGTCGAGCTCCTTGCCCAGCGCATAAGCATAGTGGCTGAGCGCCCGCCAGTCCCGCCCGGCTTCCAGCCTGCGCCGCAGTTCGGCAACGTGGTTGCTCTCCTCCGTCTGGCGACGCAGGACGCTGCGGCTGTGGACCGCCTCGTGGTCGTCGGGGTCGAGCTCGATCAGCCGCTCGAACAGGCGCTCGGCCTCCCCGACGCGCCCGTGGAACCTGAGGGACGTCGCCAGGTTGTAGATCGCCGCCGGATTGTCGGGCGCCAGTTCCAATGCCGCCCGGAAGACTTCCAGCGCGCGCGCCTGCTCG
>Ga0102931_1000967_pt1 | contig 14169 bp, 10 predicted proteins | sample SalPonR1_C_D1_MG_FD_79282 | JGI IMG/M metagenome (GOLD analysis project Ga0102931, IMG submission 79282) | Salt pond soil microbial communities from South San Francisco under conditions of wetland restoration - Salt Pond MetaG R1_C_D1_MG | ecosystem: Environmental > Aquatic > Marine > Intertidal... | reverse complement strand
TTGGGGGCAATCTATCAATGAGTTCAGCCAAAGAAAGAAATGAAGACGGATTTGATTGGTATGTAGTTCGATGTTTTTCCAGTCACGAGAAAAAAGTGAAGGAGTTTCTGACGAGAGAAATTGAAGACCAGGGACTTGAACACAAGATAAAGGAGATACTGATTCCAACTGAAACTGTAGTTGAAATCAGGTCTGGAAAAAAACGCACAAAAGAGAAAAACTTTTTCCCAGGATATATTTTGGTTTATACCAAATATGACGAAGAGGTAAACAATTTAGTACAAGCGGCACCATCCTGTATTGGTTTTTTGAAAGCAGGAAAAAGTGACGTAACCCCTACTCCTCTCAAAAAACAGGAGGTAGATCGTATTCTCGGCCGAGTGATGGATAGTGAAGAGATGGCCGAAAAAGGTGGGGTTGTGGATATCCCGTATAAAGAGGGTGATATTGTAAAAGTAATTGACGGACCGTTCAAAGAGTTCGATGGAACGGTTCAGGAAGTACTCACAGATAAACTGAAATTACGAGTACTTGTAAGCATTTTTGGTAGAAAAACACCGGTTGAGGTTGATCTGAACCAGGTTGAAACTACCACTTAACAACTTAAACGTGAGCTATTACGCAGCAAACAGAAGCATGAATCACTAATTGATTCTATATGGCAAAAAAAGTAGATACAGTGCTTAAACTTCAAATTGTTGGTGGACAGGCCAATCCCGCCCCACCCGTGGGGCCAGCTTTGGGTCAGGCAGGCATCAATATTATGGAGTTTTGTAAAGCATTTAATGCACAAACCCAGGAAAAGGCAGGTACCATTATACCTGTTGAGATTACTGTGTATGCGGATAAATCGTTTAGCTTCAAAACGAAAACTCCGCCAGCCGCAGTACTTCTCAAAAAAGCTGCCAACATCAAATCAGGATCAGGTGAACCGAACCGAGCTAAAGTCGGGAAAGTTACCTTCGACCAGTGCAGAGAAATTGCACAGCAAAAGATGGAAGATCTGAATGCATATGATGTTGACAACGCTGCAGAGATGATTGCAGGTACCGCCAGAAGTATGGGTTTGAGAGTAATCCGAGATAATTAACAGGATGATAAGAAATGGCAAACAGAAGTAAGAAATATCAACAGGTCGCTGAATTGATTGACCCTGAAAGGGAATATACCCTCGAGGAGGCTTGTGATCTTGTGAAGCAAACAAGCACAACGTCTTTCGACGCTTCCGTAGATCTTGATCTTCGGTTAGGTGTAGATCCTCGTCATGCAGATCAGATGGTTCGTGGCACCGTTTCGCTTCCGCACGGAACTGGTAAAGAGATTCGTGTACTTGCTTTCGTAAACGAAGCAAAACAGGAAGAAGCGAAAGAAGCAGGAGCCGACTATGTTGGTCTTGATGAATACATTGAGAAAATTGAAGATGGTTGGGCTGAAGTTGACGTAATCATTGCTACACCAGATGTTATGGGCAAAATTGGTAAGCTCGGTCGACATTTGGGACCACGTGGCTTGATGCCGAATCCTAAAAGTGGAACAGTAACTACTGATGTTGAGGGAACTGTTAAAGAGTTTAAAGCCGGTAAGATTGATTTCCGGGTTGATAAAACAGGCATTCTCCATACATCCGTAGGAAAAGTAAGCTTCGATGCAAGTGAATTGCGCGAAAATCTTATTTCATTTCTGCAAACCATTCTGAGATTACGGCCGGCATCAGCCAAAGGTCAATACGTCAGAAGTGCTTTTTTAAGTACCACGATGGGGCCCAGTATTGAAATTAGCCGATCATCAATTGTTTCAATTTAGAAATTAAACAGTTAAAACAATGCCAACATTAACAGAAAAAAAGGCAGTTGTAGAAGAAATTACCGAACAGCTTAATAACTCAAACGCTGTATATATTACCAATTACTCCGGCATGTCTGTTGGAGATATGGGTGAATTGCGTGGAAAGTTTCGTGAAGGTAATGTGCGCTTTAAGGTGTATAAAAACACACTGATTAAAAGAGCGATGGATACAATTGGCGGATATGAAGACCTCTATCCACATCTCGCTGAGCAAAACGGTTTTGCGTTTGTGGATGAAGAGCTGGCTGCACCTGCCAAAGTCTTAAAAAGCTACATTAAGGACAATGACAAGCCAAAATTTAAGGCTGCCTTAATTGACGGTGATTATTATACAGAAGACCAACTAGATACGCTGGCCGCTATGAAGTCTAAGAGCGAAGTTATCGGTGATATTATTGGTCTGTTGATGGCACCATTGTCGAACGTAGTAAGTGGATTGCAAGCACAAGGAAGCAATCTGGCAGGAGCAATTCAATCAATCGCTGAAGAAGGCGACGAATAACATACACTAAAAATTTTTTAATTAAACCGACGAACGGAGAATAATAACAATGGCTGACGTTAAAGAAATCGCAGAACAACTCGTTAACTTAACGATCAAAGAAGCAAATGAACTTGCAAAAGTTCTTGAAGAAGAATACGACATCAAACCTGCCGCTGCCGCTGTAGCTGTAGCTGGTGGTGGCGCAGGTGGCGGAGAAGGAGATGCTACTGAAGAACAAACAGAATTTGATGTTGTTCTAAAATCTGCTGGTGCTAAGAAAATTGCAGTGATTAAAGAAGTTCGCAGCATCACCGGTCTTGGACTGAAAGAAGCAAAAGAACTGGTTGATAATGCACCAAATGCTGTAAAAGAAGCAGTTGCTAAAGCAGAAGCTGAAGATCTGAAAGCTAAACTTGAAGAAGCCGGAGCAGAAGTAGAGCTCAAGTAACCGGCAAAACCGACTATTGCCCTTAGCCGACATCTATTTTAGGTGTTGGCTTTTGGCGTCTAAATCATATGTGAGATTTCCAATAAAGAACTCATTCATCGAACAGAGTTCTCTCACATTTCTTTTTAACTAAGGAGAAGTCCTTTAGAGTACAACTATGGAGAAAATCCCGTTTACCGATCGCCTTTCATTCGGCAGAATTAAAAATGTAATAGATTATCCAGACTTCTTAGATATACAACTCGAATCTTTCAACAGTTTTGCGCAGCTTGATGTTGCTCCTAACGATCGAAAGAATCAAGGGTTGCAGAGAATTTTTAATGAGAATTTCCCGATCCAGGATTCAAGGGAAACTCATATCCTGGAGTTTATCTATTATTCTGTCGATACACCGAAATATAATATCAGAGAATGCCAGGAACGCGGACTCACCTACGCTATTCCGTTAAAGGCAAAATTAAGACTTTCGGCCGCCGACAGTTCCGATGAAGCGTCTGAAACTATTGAGCAGGAAGTTTTTCTTGGAGACCTGCCATGGATGACAGAACGCGGAACATTTATCGTTAATGGAGCCGAGCGTGTGATTGTAAGCCAGTTGCACCGATCCCCTGGTGTATTTTTCGGCCAGAATGTACATCCGAATGGTACTGTATTGTACTCAGCACGGGTTATTCCTTTTAAAGGATCTTGGATTGAGTTTACCAACGACATCCGTGATGTACTTTGGGCCTATATCGACAGAAAGAAGAAAATACCAGCGACCACTCTGTTACGTGCCCTCGGATTTTCTACAGACCTCGATGTTCTGAGCCTCTTTGAACTTTCTGAAGAAGAAACTTTCGGTTCAAAGAAAAAATATAACGACAATCTTGTAGGCAAGAGATTAGCAACAGACATCACCGTTGAAGTAACCGAGGAGGTTGTGGATGATGAAACCGGTGAAGTAACTGAAGCAACTGAACGAAGAGTTCTTCTGGAGCGCGATCATGAATTAACTGAGGACGACTACGGTGTGCTAAAGGAAGCTGATGTAGAGAAAGTTCTGGTTCAAAAGATCGATGAAGAAGAATCAGAACGGTCTGTTATCATGAATACGTTGAGAAAAGACCCTTCTCATGACGACGTAACGGCACTCGGTGAGATTTATCAGCAGATCAGAACCGGTGAAATGCCTGATCCTGAAACGGCCCGACAAGTACTCGAAAGATTATTCTTCAGCGACAAGAAGTATGATCTTGGAGAAGTAGGTCGATACCGACTCAATAAGCGTCTGAAACTGGATATCGACCCCGATATACAGTATCTCACCAAGGAAGATATCGTTGCCATTGTTAAAGAGGTTATACGCCTCAAAGAGATGAAATCTCAGGTAGATGACATTGATCATCTGAGTAATCGTCGTGTGCGAACTGTTGGTGAACAGTTGGGACAGCAGTTCTCAATCGGTTTGGCAAGAATGGCCCGTACGATTCGTGAACGAATGAACTCACGGGATGCAGAGCAGTTAACTCCCCAGGATCTTGTTAACGCACGTACTATCTCAAGTGTGATTAACAGTTTCTTCGGAACCAACCAGCTTTCTCAGTTTATGGATCAAACAAATCCGGTCGCTGAGTTGACACACAAACGACGTATGTCAGCATTAGGCCCTGGTGGTTTGACCCGTGAAAGAGCCGGTTTCGAAGTTCGAGACGTTCACTATACTCATTACGGTCGTCTTTGCCCGATTGAAACACCTGAAGGTCCTAACATTGGTTTGATTACATCACTTTGTGTTCATGCAAAAGTGAATGACTTCGGATTTATTGAAACTCCTTACAGGAAAGTGGAGGAAGGCAATGTAACCAATCATGTAGAATATCTTGCTGCTGAGCAGGAAGATGAAACCGTTATTGCGCAGGCTAACGCGCCAATTACTGATGAAGGTGCTTTTGTGAATGAGTCCATCTTCTCTCGATTCAGAGACAGTAACGTAGGTTTGGCAAAACCGGATCAAATCGAGTATATGGACGTTTCTGCGAACCAAATTACCTCGTTAGCAGCGGCACTTATTCCATTTATTGAGCATGATGATGCCAACCGTGCATTGATGGGCTCAAACATGCAGCGACAAGCTGTACCGCTGTTGCGACCCGAATCACCCATTGTTGGTACGGGACTGGAACAACGCGCTGCAAAAGATTCTCGCGCAATCATAACTGCCGAAGGTGATGGTGAAGTGATGTACGTGAGTGGCGATGAGATTCGCATCAAGTATGAACGTACAGAGATGGAGCAGGACTGCTATTTCGATGAAGGAATTAAAAGCTACACTCTCCAGAAATTTGAACGAAGTAACCAGGATACAACTGTAAACCAGCGGCCAATCGTAAGTGTTGGTGATAAAGTGAAAGAAGGCGAAGCTATTGCTGATGGCTGTGCTACTGAAGATGGCGAATTGGCACTTGGCAGAAACCTTCTTGTGGCTTTCATGCCGTGGCGTGGTTATAACTTTGAGGATGCTATCGTCATCAGTGAGCGAATTGTTCAGGATGATGTATATACATCCATTCATATCACTGAATTTGAACAACAAGTTCGAGATACCAAGCGTGGGGAAGAAGAATTGACGCGTGAGATTCCAAATGTTAGCGAAGATGCTACAAAAGATCTCGATGAACGAGGAATTATCCGTGTTGGTGCAAAAGTTAACCACGGGGATATTCTTGTCGGTAAAATCACTCCGAAAGGAGAGACCGATCCAACTCCGGAAGAAAAACTGCTCCGCGCAATTTTTGGTGATAAAGCCGGCGACGTGAAAGATGCATCCATGAAAACACCTCCAGGTGTATCAGGGGTTGTCATCAACACAAAGTTGTTCAGTCGTAAGCGGGATGAGCAAATCTCCAGAAAGGAAGAGAAGAAAATGGTTGAGCAGGAAAATGAGCGGCATACTAAAAAGCTTGCTGATCTCAACCAAAAATGGGCTGACAAAATGTATAGCCTTCTTCGGGATAAAACTTCTCCGGGAGTTTACAACTACAGTGATGTTGAGTTGATTCCGAAAGGAGAGAAGTATAAGAAGTCCGTTTTTGAAGAGCTCGATCCTGTGAATATTAATGAAAATATTGACTGGGCGACCGACGAAGAGCTTGTAAAACATGTGAAGTTACTCTTTAAGAATTACAGGGAACTTCGTAGAGACATTGATACCGAGGCGAAGCGTCGCAAGTACCAGATTCAGGTTGGTGATGAGCTGCCACCGGGAATTATCCAAAAAGCCAAAGTTTATGTTGCCAAGAAGCGAAAAATGCAGGTTGGTGACAAGATGGCCGGCCGGCACGGTAACAAAGGTGTAATTGCTAAAGTTGTACCCGTTGAAGATATGCCGTACATGGAAGATGGCACACCTGTTGATATCGTTCTGAATCCGTTGGGTGTACCTTCCCGAATGAACCTCGGCCAGATATATGAAACTATACTGGGTTGGGCAGGCAAGAAGCTTGGCGTTAAATATGCATCGCCGATTTTTGATGGTGCATCTTACGACCAGGTCCAGGAAGAACTGGAAAAAGCCGGCCTTCCAAAAGACGGACGAGTGCACTTGTATGATGGGCAAACCGGTGAGCAGTTGAATCAAAAAACCACCGTTGGCTACATGTATATGCTGAAACTCAATCACTTGGTTGAGGATAAGATGCACGCCCGATCAATTGGTCCATACTCATTAATTACGCAGCAACCTCTGGGTGGTAAAGCACAGTTTGGTGGCCAGCGACTTGGTGAAATGGAGGTCTGGGCACTTTATGCTTATGGTGCGGCCAATATTTTGAAAGAGATGCTCACTGTTAAAAGTGATGATGTGAAAGGACGATCTAAGGTTTATGAAGCCATCGTGAAAGGTGAGAACCTGCCCGAAGGCGATGTACCTGAATCGTTTAAAGTTTTATTACGCGAATTGATGGGTCTCGGTCTCGAAATCCATATCGACTAATATTTTGTTCTGTTAATTAAATCCAAAAGGAGGTTTTCCTTTGCCGTCTACTCAAACATTAACTGTTAAAAAAGACTTCGACAATATTGGGATATCTTTGGCATCTGCCGAAACCATTTTATCCCGATCCCATGGAGAAGTTCTTACACCAGAAACGATCAATTACAGAACATTCAAACCGGAAATGGACGGTCTTTTCTGTGAAAAGATCTTCGGTCCGGTTAAAGATTATGAATGCCACTGTGGAAAATACAAGCGAATCCGCTATAAAGGGATTATTTGTGACCGTTGCGGTGTTGAAGTAACCCGTAAAGCTGTACGAAGAGAACGAATGGGACATATTACTCTTACGGTTCCGATCGTACACATCTGGTACTTCAAGTCTTTACCGAGCAAGATTGCTTATTTGCTGGGTTATTCATCCAAAAACCTCGAAAAAATTGTTTACTACGAAACTTTTGTAGTAATCAACCCGGGTTTCGCAAGAGATCTTGGTTATAAAAGAGGTGATATGATATCTGAGGAAGAGAAATTCGATATTCTCGACCAACTTCCTGAAGATCATTACGAAATGGATGATGACGATGAAGATAAATTCATCGTGAAAGATGGTGCCGAAGCTATTGAGGCACTTCTCACCAATATGGATCTGGATAGTCTTGCTTATACACTTAGAGATGAAGTAAAAAATGAAACATCTCAGATGCGTAAGAAGAAAAAACTGAAGAGACTCCAGGTAATTGAGTCCTTCCGTTCTGCAAATCAGCACACGGAGAATAATCCGAAGTGGATGATTCAAAGTGTAATTCCGGTTATTCCACCGGAACTTCGGCCGCTAGTACCGCTCGAAGGTGGACGATTTGCTACTTCAGATCTGAACGATCTATATCGGCGAGTTATCATCAGAAATAATCGTCTGAAACGATTGATCGATATCAAAGCTCCTGATGTCATTCTCAGAAATGAGAAACGAATGCTCCAGGAAGCGGTTGATTCTCTTTATGATAATTCAAGAAAATCAAACGCAGTACGAAATAATAATCGTCCTCTGAAATCTCTCAGTGATATGCTGAAAGGAAAGAGCGGACGATTCAGACAGAACCTTCTCGGTAAACGTGTTGACTATTCAGGCCGATCTGTAATTGTTGTAGGTCCGGAATTGAAAATGCACGAATGTGGTCTTCCGAAAGAGATGGCCATCGAGCTTTACAAACCGTTTGTAATCCGACGGCTCATCGAGCGTGGATATGTGAAAACGGTAAAAAGTGCTAAGAAGGTTGTTGATCGAAGAGACCAGGTAGTTTGGGAAGTTCTCGAAAATGTAATTGACGGTCACCCTGTTCTGCTGAACCGTGCCCCGACATTGCACAGGCTGGGAATCCAGGCATATCAGCCGGTATTAATTGAAGAGAAAGCTATTCGATTGCACCCACTCTCATGTACAGCGTTTAACGCTGACTTTGACGGTGACCAGATGGCCGTTCACCTTCCGTTGAGTCATGATGCGGTACTTGAAGCATCTATACTGATGCTTGGGTCACATAACATCTTGAGTCCTGCAAGTGGTGGACCTATTGCGGTTCCATCGCAGGATATGATTTTGGGGATATATTATCTCACTAAAATGGGTAATGGCAAACGTGGTGAAGGCAAGACATTTGCCAATCCAGATGAAGTACTCGTTGCCTACGACCAGAACAAAATTGATGTTCACGCCAAAATCAACGTTCGAATTCCTAAAGTGAATGAAGACGGCGAAACTGAGTATGAGATCATAAAAACAACTACAGGCCGAGTTCTATTTAACAGAATTGTACCCGAGAATATTGGTTTTGTGAATAAGACGCTTGGTAAAAAAGAGCTTCGAATTCTAATTGGTGATATTCACAGTTCGACAGGAACAACTACAACAGCTGAATTCCTCGATAAGATGAAGCGGATGGGCTTTGAGCGAGCAACCACAGGTGGTTTATCATTTAGCCTTGAAGACATCATTATTCCGGAAGCCAAGCAAGAGCTAATCGATAAAGCTCAGAGCGAAGTGGCTGAAATCCAAGATCGATATGAAATGGGTTTCATTACCGATAATGAACGTTATAACCAGGTAATTGACAAGTGGACAAGTACCACTAACCGTGTGTCTGAAACACTATTCCAAAGCCTTGCAGATGACAAGGATGGTTTCAATGCAGTGTACATGATGGCCGATTCCGGAGCACGAGGTTCGAAAGAACAGATTCGTCAGCTTGGTGGTATGCGTGGATTGATGGCGAAGCCTCAGAAAAGCTCCATGCAACAGGGCAATGAGGTTATCGAAAATCCAATTCTTTCAAGTTTTCGTGAGGGGCTGACTGTACTTGAATACTTTATTTCAACTCACGGTGCACGTAAAGGTTTGGCCGATACAGCTCTGAAAACAGCTGATGCTGGTTACCTAACAAGACGACTTGTTGACGTTTCACAGGATATCATTATCAATGAGAATGATTGTGGAACCCTGCGTGGAATTAAGATGCAGGCTCTGAAAGACAACGAAGATATTATCGAAAGCCTTGAAAACAGGATTATCGGTAGAGTGTCAATGCACGAGATTCGTGATCCTATCAGTGATGACCATATCTGTGATGCGAATGAATTGATTACAGAGAAAATTGCTAAGAAGGTTGCCGAAACAAGCATTGAAGAAGTTGAAATTCGATCCGTACTTACATGTGAAACTGAGCGTGGTGTTTGTGCCAAGTGTTATGGACGTGATATGTCTCGTAACGCACTCGTTCAGGTGGGTGAAGCTGTGGGTGTTATTGCAGCACAGTCCATTGGTGAGCCGGGTACTCAGTTAACACTTCGAACCTTCCATGTTGGTGGGACTGCTTCCCGACTGGAATCTGATTCACAACACAAAGCCAAATTTGATGGAAAAATTGAATTTGAAAATGTACGTGTTGTAGAGTACGATGATGGTGAAGAGATCCACAATGTGGTATTGAGCCGCGCAGGTGAGATGAAGATCACCGGCGAAGATGGAAAAGTTCTGAATACGTACAATGTACCTTATGGAGCTGAAATGCTTGTAGAAGAGGGTGATAAAGTTCCAAAAGGAATGCCTCTCTGTAAGTGGGATCCATACAACGCACTGATATTCAGTGAGTTAGAAGGTACCGTTGAGTACAAGGATATCATCGAAGAAATTACTTACACCGCTGATACCGATGCACAGACAGGACACAGGGAAAAAGTAATTATCGATTCCCGAGACCGATCACTCGTACCTACTCTTGTAGTGAAGGGTGATGATGACCGAATCCGCGAGAATACGCTCCCTGTCGAAACCCATATCGTTGTAGATGACGGTGAGAAAGTACAGGCGGGTCAGGTTCTTGCTAAGATCCCACGGGCTGCTTCCAAATCGAAAGATATTACCGCGGGTCTTCCACGTGTAACTGAGCTTTTTGAAGCACGGTCACCAAGCGATCCTGCAACTGTATCTGAGATTGATGGTATTGTTCGTATGGGCGGTCGAAAACGAGGTTCTCAGGAAGTCATTGTTGAGAGTAAAGACGGTACTGAAGAGAAGAAGTATTTAATCTCGCTTTCTAAGCATATTCTTGTTCAGGAAAATGACTTTGTGAAAGCAGGTCAGGCACTTTCCGACGGAACCATTCCGGCACAAGAGATACTCAACATTCTTGGACCATTTGCCGTACAGTCTTACTTGGTGAACGAGATCCAGGAGGTTTACCGTCTGCAGGGTGTGAAAATTAATGATAAGCACATTGAGGTTATTGTGCGTACCATGATGCAGAAGGTAGAGGTAACTGATCCGGGTGATACAATGTTCCTCGAAGGGGACAAAGTTGACCGATTCGAGCTAAACAATAAAAATGATGAATTGATCGGTAAGTTTGTTGTAACTGATCCGGGTGGCAGCGATCTGAAACGAGGAAAGATCCTCGACAGGCGCGAAGTTCGAGATTACAACAATGAGATGATCAAGGAAGGTTTAGACGAATTACAGACACGTGAAGCAGAGCCGGCCATTTCAAAACCGATTCTGCTTGGAATTACGCGTGCGTCTCTTTCAACCGAAAGCTGGTTGTCTGCCGCATCCTTCCAGGAAACCACAAAAGTTCTTACACAGGCATCCATCGAGGCGAAGAAAGATCACCTCCGCGGCCTGAAAGAGAATGTGATTGTGGGTCATAAAGTACCTGCCGGTACAGGACTGCAGAAATACGAAGAACTTATTGTTGGTTCGAAAGCAGATCTCGACGAGCAGGATGAAGAAGTGCAAAAAGTGTTCGAAACACTTGGAGCTGACAATCCGGAAGCGGAAGAAGAAAACGAATAGAATTGGAAAAGCCCTGATGAGAATCAGGGCTTTTTTGTTTTGAGGAAGTACGTTTAAATTTAAAAACCGCGAAGTTTCAAAAACTTCGCGGTTTTTTTGTATAGAGTAATTCTCTGGATCTCCTTCCGAAGCTCCTGCTTCGGAATGCCAAAGAGAATCTCTGCTTCTCAGTAAAAGAAAGGTAGTACATCTGGATTGCGCATATATAAATAGAGCTTCTGTAGATAATTCCGAAGTAGACCTTCGGAATCAATATGAAAAAAAGGACGTTTACGCTATTTGAATCTAATTTCTTTTAGATTTCTCAATATTCTCAAGAAGTTCTTCAGCCTCTTTGATGAGGTCATCGGCACGTTTCTTGGCATCTGTGACCACATCGTCGCCCTTCTGTTTGGCATCTGATGAATATTTTTCCTTTTCATCCTGAAGTTTTTTGATCATACGGTTGATCTCATCAACATACTTACTCAGCTGGTAAGACAGCCTGTCTCGTGTGTTAGTTCCGGAATCGGGTGCATAAAGAAGAGCAGCTATTGTGCCAAGTGCTGCACCGGTTATTAATCCAAGTGCAAAATCTTTTCCTGATTTACTCATAATTGAAAAATGGTTTGTTTGATTTTTCTAAAGATATAAAATCTTGATCCAAATAAATAAAATTCACTCTTTGTTGATTCTATACATTCATTATATTTGAAACAAGAAGAAACCAAAAAATATTATCCACTATGAAATTTTTTATTGATACAGCCGATTTAGACGAAATCCAGGAAGCCAATGATTTGGGAGTACTGGACGGTGTGACTACCAATCCCAGTCTTTGTCACAAAGTTGGAGTAAGTGATTTTGAAGGACATATTGCAAAAATATGTGACATTGTTGATGGTGATGTTTCCGCTGAAGTGATTTCAACTGAATATGCTGATATCATTGCAGAAGGCAGAAATATTGCATCCATTGCGGATAATGTTGTCGTAAAAGTTCCATTGATTAAAGATGGCATAAAAGCGATCAAAACATTTACGGAAGAAGGTATTAAAACAAATTGCACACTCTGCTTTTCTGCAACCCAGGCAATGATTGCCGCAAAAGCCGGTGCTACTTATATCTCACCTTTTATTGGTCGAGTGGATGATATTTCCAACGACGGAATGACCATCATAGAAGACATTGTACAGATTTATGATAATTACGGCTTTGAAACAGAAATCCTTGCGGCGAGTATTCGTCATCCAATGCACGTACTTGAAGCTGCACGCCTTGGCGCTGATGTTGCCACAATGCCTCTCAAAGTCATTGAGCAACTGTTGAAGCACCCATTGACAGATACGGGCCTTGAGCGGTTTATTTCAGATTGGGAGAAACTCCAGGATAGTTTAAAGAAGTAAATTAGAAAATCGCTGGCTTTAGAGTATTTCTGAGATCATTTGCGTTTCAGTATCCAGTATAAGCATACCCTCATGCGAATTTCCCAGCTGAGCGAGTAAAGTACCATTGTCATTCCAGACAGAGGAGTTACCGGCAAAATCTTTTCCATCTGCTCTCCCAATACAGTTTGACATTAGTACTGTCATAGAATATTTATCGGCAATTTGTGAGAGTTTATGTAAGGTTTTGTCGATTCCCGATGAATATTTTGCGGCACTTGCAAGATAGATATTAGCCCCTTTTTCGTAAGCATTTTTACAATGAGCAGGAACTGAAATCTCATAACAGATGGCAATGGCAATTTTATGATCACCGATTTTCAATAGTGGTGATTTTTTTCCGCTGATGAAGTATTGTTTTTCATCTTCATGTAAAAATTGTTTTGAATAGAGTCGTTTGGGTTGATTGGGTTGAATGATTACCATACTGATAGAGGTGCCATCTGTATGTTTCGTGGGTGCTCCAATACCAATGAGAATGTGGCGCGAGTCACTAATATTTTGAAAAATTTTCAGTCTTTTATCACCAAGATTTATAGCTGAATCTACTGCTGATGTTGGTTCATAACCCGTAAGAGAGAGTTCCGGGAAAAAAATGGCATCTGCACCAAAAGATACGGCGAGGTCAACATACTTTATGTGCATGGCTGAATTCTGTTGAATATCCCCGGGTATAGATTTTATTTGAGCAACACAGATTTTCATATAAAAGATTAGCTAAAGTCTGAACCGAATGAATGATTATCGAAAAGATTGACGGATATTATGAAAACTAAATGTCACTTGAAATAACGATCAGCAGGTAATGGAAACTAATTTGCCCCTTTTACTTTCATCTCCAACGTATAAACAGCCGTGCTCGCAGTGATAAATAAAGTCTCATTCTCCTCTCCACCAAACGTAACATTCGCCGTCCAGTTTTGAGGAACAGAAATGTGTTCAATCTGTTCGCCCTCTGGATTAAAAACAGTCACACCATCTCCGGTTAAATAGAGATTTCCTTGCTCATCAAGGGTAACTCCATCGGATCCCATTTCGGTGAACAGTGACTTGTTTGATAAGGTCCCGTCTTCGTTGATAGAATAGGAGTAGGTTTTCCCGTCGCCAATGTCGGCCACATATAATGTGTTTCCATCGGGTGTACCGATAATTCCGTTAGGTTGAATCAAATTATCAGCAACAATAATCAGATCATCCCGATCCGGTGTAAGATAGTAAACCCGTTCCTCCTCAATCTCTTTCTCTGTATGATCCCAATATTCTCGCTGGTAATAGGGATCTGTAAAATAGATACCGCCGTTTGGATCAGGCCACAAATCATTGGGTCCGTTCAACCGTTTTCCTTCGTATCCATCTACTAAAACTTCAACTACCATGTGTGGAGAAATCGACCACAACTCATTATTTGCATCTGCACAAGCCAGTAGATCTCCATTCTCAGCAAAATAAAGTCCATTTGATCTTCCGGATTCATCCATAAACTTATTCAGTTCACCATCAATGGTGTAAATCCAGATGTCGTTGTTGGGTTGATCCGTGAAGTAGACGTTTCCTTCACTGTCGGCAGCCGGACCTTCCGTGAAAGAGAATTGATTGGATACCAGGTTGAGTTCAGCTCCGTCTGCAATGACAGGACTTTGGGCTTTC
>Ga0102931_1000965_pt1 | contig 14177 bp, 13 predicted proteins | sample SalPonR1_C_D1_MG_FD_79282 | JGI IMG/M metagenome (GOLD analysis project Ga0102931, IMG submission 79282) | Salt pond soil microbial communities from South San Francisco under conditions of wetland restoration - Salt Pond MetaG R1_C_D1_MG | ecosystem: Environmental > Aquatic > Marine > Intertidal... | reverse complement strand
CCGCCGGCGACGCTGCGTCCCTCCATCGGGACCACCGGGTCGGACCAGCCATGGACGTGCAGCAGCCGCACCGGACCGGCGCAGGCCTCGGGCAGGGGCCGCCACAGCAGCCCGGCGACCGAGACGTAGGCCCGGAAGCTCTCCGGCGCGTCGCAGGCCTGCCGCCAGGCCATCATGCCCCCGCCCGAGAAGCCGGCCAGCAGCATCCGCCCGCGGTCGAGCCCCGCCGTCTCCGCCGCATGCGCCGCCACGGCCGAAAGGAACGCAACGTCGTCCCGGGCGCCCGCATCGTTCCGGCTGTTCCAGCGCCCGCCCCGCTCGCCCTCCCGCCGCGGCTCGCCCTGCGGCGCGACCACGGCCCAGCCGGCCGCGAGCAGCGGGCCGATCAGCCCGGCGTTCGCGATGCTCGCCTCGGCCCGCCCGCCCCAGCCGTGCAGGAACAGGACGGCGGGGTGAGGGCCGGGACCTTCGGGCCGTGCGATCCGGTAGGTCCCCTCGCCCCAGTCGCCGGCGACGGCGCAGTCCGTCTCCGGCGTGCCGCAGGCCGAGGCCGCCGGCGCAGCGAGCGCGAAGGCCAGCGCCGCGGCGAGGCCGATGGCGAAGCGTCTCATGGCCGTTCCCCCTTGGCGCCGCCGAGGTATCCGTCGCTCCCGCCCCGCGACCGACGGGTCTCGGGGCCGCGCGTCGGCGTCGCCGGACCCGCCTCTCCGCCTGCCGGCGACGCCGTGCGCCGCGCCTCAGGCCCGGCGCGCGCGGCGAAGTCCGGCGAGCGCGCCGAGACCGGCGAGCAGCGCCAGCCCCGCCGCCGGCAGCGGCACGGCATCGATCTGCCCGCGGATCTCGCCGGCGTTGAAGGCGAGGGTGTGGACGTTGAGATAGAGCCCGCCGCTCTTCAGCGCGAAGAGGCTGTCCGCGAGCGAGGCGAAGCCGTCGTCGCCCGGCCCCCACTCGCTCAGCACCGTGAATCCGCCCGCGACGGGCGTGAACACGGTGTCCGGGTCCGTCGTGCCGATCCCGGCGCCATAGACGCTGAAGGCGATCGAGCCGTTGGCGCCCGCCGGCGCGGCATGGATGTGGATGCCGAGGACGTCGTCGGCGGCGATCCCCTCCACCGTCATGTCGAGCGAGAGCCGCGTCTCCGACGCGTCGAGCCCGAGCAGGGCGAAGCCCGAGGCCGCGGTCGTCACCGGCGGAACCTCCTGCGCCCCGTCGAGGAAGGCCTCGTAGAAGGTGAGCGCCTGCGCCCCGCCGGCCGAGGCGAGGCCGAGCGCGCCGGCGAGCGCGAGACCGAGGGCGATGCGGATCATGGGGATCTCCTCCGACGGGACCGTTGGGTCGCGAGGGGAGTCTAGATCAGAAACGCGCCGCCGCAACGCAGGATGCGGTCCGAAAGCCCCGTCCGCGTCCAAGGCGCCGGGAACGATCCCGGAACGTCGCCGCGATCCGTGCGGAACGAACCCCGAACGCGAAAGGGCGGCCCGCCGGGCCGCCCCTCCGATCGCAGCGTCAGGCCGGGGCGCCGTCGCTCACTCGCCGGTCGGCGGGGTCGGCAGCGCGCGGCCGCCGGAGACGCCCGCCTTCGGCCGGAAGTTGGTCTTCTCCGCGATGCGGGCCGACTTGCCCCGCCGCTCGCGCAGGTAGTACAGCTTCGCGCGGCGTACCCGGCCGCGGCGCACCACCTCGATCGCGGCGATGTTGGGCGAATGGATCGGGAACACGCGCTCCACCCCCTCGCCGAAGCTGATCTTTCGGACCGTGAAGCTGCCGCCGATGCCGTTGCCGCCCTTGCGCGCGATCACGACGCCCTCGAAGGCCTGCACGCGGGTCCGGGTGCCCTCGGTCACCTTGTAGCCGACGCGCACCGTGTCGCCGGCCGCGAAATCCGGAATGGTCTGGCCGAGCTCGGCGGCGTGCTCGCGCTCCAGCGTCTCGAGAAGGTTCATGACCTCTCTCCTTCGTCACGGCGGGTCGCGCCCGCCTGTTTCTCGCCGCCCGAGCGCTCCGGCGCTTCCGCGGGCTCCGACCTCTCCGAAGAGAGCGCCCGCCAGAGATCGGGTCGTCTTTCCTGCGTCAGCCTTTCGGCCGCTTCGCGCCGCCAGCGGGCGATCTCGGCGTGATGGCCGGAGAGGAGCGTCTCCGGGATCGCACGCCCCTCCCACATGGCGGGCTTCGTGTAGTGCGGCGCCTCGAGCAGCCCGTGGGCGAAGGATTCCTCCTCCACGGACGCCGCGTTGCCGAGAACGCGGGGGATAAGCCGAACCGTCGCGTCGATCAAGGCCATCGCGGCGATTTCGCCACCCGTCATCACGAAATCGCCGACCGAGACTTCGATCATGCCGCGCGCCTCGACCACGCGCTGATCCACGCCCTCGAATCGACCGCAGAGCAGGGTGACCCCCGGGCCTTCCGAAAGCGCACGGGCGAAAGCCTGGTCGAAGGGCCGCCCGCGAGGCGAGAGCAGCAGCGTCGGACCGGGCCGCGGACCGGCGTCGAGCGCCGCGGCGACCACGTCGGGGCGCAGCACCATGCCCGGGCCGCCCCCGGCGGGCGGGCCGTCCACCGTGCGATGCCGGCCGAGGCCGAAGCGGCGCAGATCCACCGTCTCCAGCCCCCAAAGCCCTTCCGCCAGCGCACGGCCGAGCAGCGAGGCGCCGAGCGGGCCGGGAAACAGTTCCGGGAAAAGGGTCAGCACGGTGGCTCGCCAGGCCCCGGGCGCGGACGACCGCTCCATCAGATCTCGCGGTGCGGACGAGGCGGCGATCGAGATGCGCCCGTGCGAGCGGGCGCGCCCTGCGCGACGGGCGCGGTCCACGGCGGGCGCGTCGGTCTCGTCAGGGGGCCCGCCGAGGGTCACGGACGCTCCTTCCCCTCGGCGTCTGCCGGCGCGGCGTCGTCCGGGAGCAGGCCCGCCGGCGGGTCCACCACGATGCGCCCCGCGGCGAGATCGACGGTCGGCGCGGCCTCCCGGGTGAAGGGCAGCATCACCGGCTGGCCGAGACGCGGACCGAAGATCTCGAGCATGTCGCCGGCTCCGAAATCATGGACCGCGCGAACCCGGCCGAGCGGCGCGCCGCCCGGGTCCACGACCTCGAGGCCGACCAGATCGGCGTGATAGAATTCATCGTCGGGCAGGGCCGGCAGCCGCGCCCGCGGGGCGTAGAGGCGCCGGCCCCGCAACGCCTCGGCGTCCTCGCGTGTCTCCACCCCCGAGAGGCGCGCGGCGAAGCCGTTCTTCACCGGACGGGTGAGCCTCACCTCGTAGCTGCGCCCCGCCTCGTCCGAGAGCGGGGCATAGTCGGCGATCGCCGCGGCGTCGGCGCAGAACGACTTCAGGCGCACCTCGCCCCTGACGCCGAAGGCCCCGGCGACGGCGCCGACGCAGATGCTGTCGCTGTCCGGCATGGATCCGTCCCTCGGCGCACGAGGCCCGCAGCGGGCCGCCCGTCGCCCCTCCGTCGCCGGTCCGGGCGCACCCGGCGGAGCGGAGAGCGGCGGCGGGCGCCCGGCGCCGGGCTCATTCGGCGGCGGCGTCCTCGGCCGGGGTCTCGGCGCCGGACGTGGCGGACTCGGCCTCCGCGGCGGCCGCCGCCACGGCGGCGGCCTTCTCCTCGCGCTCCTTCGCCCGCTCCTGCGCCTTCTTGCCCGGCTGCGCCTTCTTGAGGTTGGCGCGCACCGGCTTCTCCCGCACGCCGGCGGCTTCGAGGAAGCGGGCCACGCGGTCGGTCGGCTGGGCGCCCTTGGCGATCCACTCCTGGATCCTCTCGACGTCGAGCTTCACGCGCTCCTCGGAATCCTTCGGCAGCAGCGGGTTGTAGATGCCCAGCTTCTCGATGAAGCGGCCGTCGCGCGCCATGCGGCTGTCGGCGGCGACGACGCGGTAGAACGGGCGCTTCTTGGTGCCCCCGCGGGCGAGGCGGATCTTCATGGCCATCGGTGTTCTCCTTCAGGCGGTTTCGGGGGCCGGCCCCTCGTGGCCGGCGGTCTCGGCGATCCGCTCGTGGTGGCGGATCACTTCCTGGATCACGAAGGCGAGGAACTTCTTCGCGAATTCGGGGTCGAGCTCGGCGTCCTCGGCGAGGCGCTGGAGACGCTCGATCTGGCGCGCCTCGCGCGAGGGGTCGGCGGGCGGCAGGCCGTGCGTCGCCTTGAGCCGGCCCACCGCCTGCGTCGCCTTGAAGCGCTGGGCGAGGGTGTAGACGAGGATCGCGTCGAGATTGTCGATGTCCCCGCGGAGCCCGGTCAGGATCTCCTCGGCGCGCGCGGCGTCGTCGGTCATGCGGCGGTCTCCTCGGCGAGGGCCGGCGGCGGCGGGTGGCGCCAGAGGCGTGCGGACCAGCCGTCCTCGGGATGGGTCCAGTCGGCCTCGGGCGCGGCGCCGAGGCGGCGGGCGACCGCCTCGCTCGGCGCGTTGGCGGGGTCGATGACGCTGATCGCGGTGGTCCAGCCCAGATCGCCGTAGGCGTGGGCGCGCGCGGCGCGCGCCGCCTCGGTCGCGTAGCCGCGGCCCTCGAAGCCGTCGAACAGGGTCCAGCCGATCTCGGGCTCCGGCCAGCCTTCCGGATGGAACAGGCCGACACGCCCGGCGAGCGCGCCGGTCGCCCGCTCCTCGAGCGACCACCAGCCATAGCCGCGCAGCGCCCAGTGACCCACGAGCGCGGCGTGACTGCGCCACACCTTGCCGCGCGGCAGCGGCCCGCCGACGAAGCGCGAGCGCTCGGTCGCGTAGAAGGCCGCGAAAGGCTCGAAATCCGCCTCTGACGGAGCGCGCAGGCGCAGGCGCTCGGTCTCGAGTTCCGGGACGCCGACGAGGGCGGGGGCGGTCATGCCCGCCCCTCGCCGGAATGCATGGCGTGCCGGGCGGGCCGCGGGGCGTCGCCCGGCAGCGCGTGACGATGGATCTCGACCAGACCGGCGTCCGGCAGCTTCACGCCGCGTTCCATGCGCGCGCCGACGTCGGCGGCGAGGCGCCGGGCACGCCCGTCGGTCGGCCGGATCAGGGAGGCGAGCGGGCCGAGCGCCCGCTCCCGCCAGGCCCAGTCGCGGGCGGCGAGGATCGCCTCCGCCTCGGCGCCGGGGAGATCGTCGGCGCCGTCCGTGAAGGTCCAGCCAAGCTCGGGCTCCGGCCAGCCCTCGGGGTTCCAGAGGCCGACGCGCCCGCAATAGGCGCGGGTGTCGCGCCGCTCGACCGCCCAGAAGCCGACGCTCTCGAGCGTCCAATGTCCGATCATGGCGGCGACGACGCGCCAGACCGCCTCGCGCGCCTTCGGTCCGCCGTTCCGCGCCGAGGCGGGGCGCGCGAACCACGCGGCCTCCGCCTCGAAGTCGCGACGGGTCAGGGCGCGCAGGCGCAGACGCCGGGTCTCGATCTCGGGCACCAAAGCGGTCACGGCGCCGGACTCACTTCTTCTTGCCGAAGCCGGACAGGCCCTGCGGCAGGCCCTGACCGCCGCCGAGGCCGCCGAGGCCCGGCGGCAGGCCACCGGCGCCGCCGCCCGGTCCGCCGAGGCCCTTGGGCGGGGTCGCGCCTGCCGGCATCTGCTGCGGCATGCCGCCGGCGCCCCCGAAGAGCGAGGCGAGACCGCCGCGCATCAGCCCCTTCTTCCCCATCCTGCCCATCTTCTTCATCATGTCGGCCATCTGCCGGTGCATCTTCAGAAGCCGGTTGACGTCCGCCACGTCCATGCCCGAGCCTGCCGCCACGCGCTTCTTGCGGCTGGCCTTCATAAGGTCGGGGTTCCTGCGCTCCTCCTTGGTCATGGACTGGATCATCGCGATCTGGCGCTTGATGACCTTGTCGTCCATGCCGGCGTCGTCGAGCTGCTTCTGCATCTTGCCCATGCCGGGCATCATGCTCATCAGCCCGCCCATGCCGCCCATCTTCATCATCTGGTCTAGCTGGGTCATCAGGTCGTTCATGTCGAAGCGGCCCTTCTGGAACCGCTTCATCATGCGCTCGGCCTGCTCGGCCTCGATGGTCTCCTGCGCCTTCTCGACGAGGGAGACGATGTCGCCCATGCCGAGGATGCGGCCGGCGACGCGCTCGGCGTGGAACTCCTCGATCGCGTCCATCTTCTCGCCGAGGCCGACGAACTTGATCGGCTTGCCGGTCACGGCGCGCATGGAGAGGGCGGCGCCGCCGCGGCCGTCTCCGTCCATCCGGGTCAGGATCACGCCCGAGAGGCCGATGCGGCCGTCGAAGTTCTCCGCCGTCGCGACGGCGTCCTGGCCGGTGAGGCCGTCGACCACCAGCAGCGTCTCGTGCGGCTGGGTCTCGTCGCGGACGGCCGCGACCTCCTCCATCAGCGCGTCGTCGATGGAGAGCCGGCCGGCGGTGTCGAGCATGTAGACGTCGTAGCCGCCGAGCGTCGCCTGCTGCTTCGCGCGCCTGGCGATCTGCACCGGCGTCTGGCCGGGCACGATCGGCAGCGTGTCGACCCCGATCTGCCGCCCGAGCACGGCGAGCTGCTCCATCGCCGCCGGGCGGGAGACGTCGAGGCTCGCCATCAGGACGCGCTTGCGCTCCCTCTCCGAGAGACGCTTGGCGAGCTTGGCGGTCGTCGTGGTCTTGCCCGAGCCCTGCAGCCCGACCATCAGGATCGGCGCCGGGGGGCTGGCGATGCGCAGGCGCCCGATCTCCTCGCCGTCCCCCGCGAGCACGTGCACCAGTTCGTCGTGCACGATCTTGACGACCTGCTGGCCCGGCGTGACGGACCTGGTGACGGCCTGCCCGGTGGCCTTGGCCTGCACCCGCTTCACGAAGTCCCGCGCCACGGAGAGCGAGACGTCGGCCTCGAGCAGCGCCTGGCGGACCTCGCGGAGCGCGGTGGAGACGTCCTCCTCCGACAGGGCGCCCTGCTTGGTGAGCTTGTCGAGGACGCCGGAGAGGCGTTCGGACAGGGACTCGAACATGGCGCACGCCCTCCTCGGGCCGGTCTCTCAAAGCGGTTGCGCTCCGGCGGGCGCGACGCGCTGACCGGAGGCGATCCCCGCATGCGGGGACCGGAAGCGACGGGAGCTTCCGGGAGTTCACCCGCTAATACGCATGCGGGACGGCGGCGTCAATGCGCGGCCTCCGGGCGGCGACGCGGCAGGCCGAAGGCGAGGCCGGCGGTGAGCAGGGCCAGCGACGCGCCGACGAGGCCGAGAGGTTCGACGCCGCGGGCGCCGATCACCGCTCCCCCGACGGCGGCGCCGAGGCCTTGGCCGAGGAACACCATCGAGCCGTTGGTGGCGAGCGCCACGTTGCGGGCGCCGTCCGCCGACTCCACCAGCCGGGCCTGCACCACGGGGCCGAGCGCGAAGAGCGCGGCCGAGCCGAGCAGGATGGTTCCGGCGAGCCCGGCGATCCGCGCCTCCGCCGGCAGGCCGGCTCCGATCGTGGGCCAGGCGCTATAGAGGGCGAGCGACGTCGCGGAGGCCGCGAGGCAGCCCAGCACCGCGGCGCGCGGCGGGGCGCGGTCGGCGGCCCGGCCGCCCACCATGATGCCGAAGATCGAGCCGATTCCGACGAAGGCCTGCATCGCCCCGACGCCGGCGCCCTCCAGCCCGGTGATGCGCGTCACCACGGGACCGACATAGGCGAACACGGTGAACAGCGAGAGGAACGAGCCGGCCGTGATCGAGAGCGGCGCGAGGACCGGCGGCGCCAGCATCGCCTTGAGGTTGGAGAGGCCGGCTCGCTCGTCGCTCTCCACCCGCGGCAGCACCGCGCGGATGGCGACGGCCGCCACCAGCGCCAGGCCGGAGGCGAGGCCGAATGTGGCGCGCCAGCCGAAGGCGCCGCCGAGGGCGCTGCCGATCGGGATGCCGAGCGTGAAGGCGAGGGTGAAGCCCGCGAGCACGGTGGCGAGGGCCGCCCCGCGTCGTTCGGGCGGCGCGAGGGCGGCGGCGGCGGAAAGGGCCACCGGCGCCACCAGCGTCCCGGCGAGCGCGGCGCCGACGCGCAGGCCGAGCAGGACCTCGAAGTCGGGCGCGAGGGCGGCGCCGAGATTGAGGGCTGAGACGGCGAGCAGGCCGGCCACGAGAAGCCCCCGCCGCTCCGCTCCGGCCAGCAGCGAGGCGGTGAGCGGCGCGGAGACCGCGAAGGTCAGCGCGAACGCCGAAGTGAGCTGGCCCGCCACCGCGACCGACACGCCGAGCGAGCCCGCCAGATCGGCGAGCACGCCGACGAACACGAGCGTCTGGGTCGCCGCCGCGAAGGTCGCGAGAGCGAGGATCGGGGTTCGGGCGTCCATGTGCTCTCCGATGATCGTCGCGGGTCGCCCGCACAGATGATTCGCCCGCCTCTCGGCGCCCCCGCGGACCGGACGCCGCGCCTGGCGTCGAACGTTGCGGATCGAAGGCGGGGAGCGGGGCGTCGCGCGACGACCGGGATCTCGCTTTTCGCGAGTCGGCCGGGAACGTCGTCATTGGAGGGGACGAGACGTCCGTTCGCAAACCTGCGCAGGAGCCGTGCCGCCGTCGCGTTTCCGTGCCGCCGTCGCCGTTCGACCGTCGCGCCCGGATCGGGACGGCCCCGATCCGGGCGTCGGCGCGGCACACCGGTGCGCGGCCGCCGTCAGCGCGGGCTGCGCTTCGCCAGGATGCGCTGCAAGGTCCGGCGATGCATGTTCAGACGCCTCGCGGTTTCCGAAACGTTCCGGTCGCAGAGCTCGAACACCCGCTGAATGTGCTCCCACCGCACGCGGTCGGCGCTCATCGGGTTCTCCGGAGGCGGCGGCTTGACCGCCTCGGAGGCGAGCAGGGCGGCCTCCACGTCGTCGGCGTCGGCCGGCTTCGAGAGATAGTCGGAGGCGCCGATCTTCACCGCCGCGACGGCCGTCGCGATGGCGCCGTAGCCGGTCAGCACCACGATGCTGCTCTCGGGCCGCGCCGCGCGCAGCGCCTCCACCACGTCGAGGCCGTTGCCGTCCTCGAGCCGCAAGTCGATCACCGCGTAGGCGGGCGGCGCGCGCCGCACCATCGCGAGGCCCTCCGCCACGCTCTCCGCCGGCGTCGTCTCGAAGCCGCGCCGCTCCATCGCGCGGGTGAGGCGGCGGCGGAAGGGCTCGTCGTCGTCCAGGATCAGCAGCGAGCGGTCGGGTCCGAGGTCGTCCCGGTCCGGGATGGGCTCGTCGGTCATGGCTTGCGGTCTCTCATCGTTGCGTTTCCCGCGAGAAGGTATGGGGTCGCGGGCCGCTGTCAAAGAACTGCGACATATCTGGGCGCCGCGGCCCAGGGGACAGGCGCCGGTGCGCCGGCGGCGCCGCCTCAGAGCCGCTCCACGAAGCACTCGACGCGGTCGGCGATGCCCTCCGCCGTGTCCTCCCTGCGGAAGACGTCGAGGAACCCTTCGCCCGGCGCCGCGAGGTAGGTGAAGGTCGAATGATCCATCAGGTAGTCCTGCGGGTCGTCGCCGACCTTCGAGTGATAGACGCGCCAGGCCCGCGCGGCCTCCGCGACGTCCTCGTCGGAGCCGGTCAGGCCGATCATGCGAGGGTGATGCGCCTCGATCCACGGGGCGAGCGCCTCCGGCGTGTCGCGGGCCGGATCGATGCTGACGAAGACCGGACGCACCTCGATGCCTCGCTCCTCGAGGATCCGCACCGCCTCGGCGTTGCGGGCGACGTCGAAGGGGCAGACGTCCGGGCACCAGACGTAGCCGAAGTAGAGCAGGACCGGCCGGTCGATCACCGCCTCGGACGTCATGCGCTCGCCCGTGTGCGCCGTGAGTTCGAACGGACCGCCGAGCTGGGCGCCCGACGCGCCGGCGAGCCGGGTCGCGCGGCACTCCGCGAAGCGATCGCCGTCGCCGCCCGGGCCGAAGGCGTACCAGCCGCCGGCGGCGAGGCCGGCGATGACGAGCGCGCCGCCGAAGAGGGCGGCGAGGAACGGCTTGGGACGGGCGAGAAGGCTCATGGAGGGTCCCCGGTCTGTGGCGTCTGATCGGCAGATATGCGCTCGGCGCGCGCCGACCGAAACCCGTCTCGGAGTCGCGCCCGGCGTCGCGTCGCGTTTTCGCGTCTCGGTGCGCCACGTCGGGCCTTCCGCCCCGCTCCGACGGTCCGGAGCGGCGTCGTGCGCCGCCCGGCCGCGGCGCCGCGGCGCTTCCGCGCCGGACGTCGGCGCGCTATGCCTCGCCGCATGACGTCCGTCGCTTCATCGCGCCACGGCCTCGCCTCCGGACGGGGGGACTGGGTCCGCCTGCGCACGCTCGTGACGCTGCGCTGGCTCGCCGCCTCCGGGCAGGCGGTCGCGGTGCTCGCGGCGGCGTTCCTCTTGGACATGGATCTGCCGGTCGGGCTCTGCTTCGGAGCCATCGCGGCCTCGGTCTGCGTGAACATCGTCGCGCAGATCGTGCATCCGGCCTCGAAGCGGCTGTCGGAGCGGGACACCGCGCTGACGCTGCTGTTCGATCTCGCGCAGCTCGCCGTGCTGCTGTTCCTGGCCGGCGGGCTGACCAACCCCTTCGCCATGCTGGCGCTGGCGCCCGTCATCATCTCGGCGACGGCGCTGACGATGCGCACGACGCTGCTGCTGGGCGCGGTTGCGGTGCTGCTGTTCTCGCTGCTCGCGGTGTTCTACGTGCCGCTGACCTTCGCCGACGGCGCGGTCTGGGCGCCGCCGCCGCTGATCGTGCTCGGCTACTGGGCGTCGATGATGATCGGGCTCGGCTTTCTCTCGGGCTACGCGCGGCGGGTGACGGCGGAGATCTGGACCATGAACCGGGCCCTCGCCGCGGCCGAGGCGGCGCTGGGGCGCGAGCAGCGGCTGACCGCCATCGGCGGCCTCGCCGCGGCGGCGGCGCACGAGCTGGGCACGCCGCTCGCCACCATCAAGCTGGTCAGCGGGGAGCTGGCGCGCGAGCTGCGCGACGATCCCGAACTGGCCGAGGACGTGGAGCTGATCCGCAAGCAGGCCGACCGCTGCCGCGACATCCTGCGCGACCTCTCGGCCGGCCCCAAGGACGACCGGCACGTCAAGACGGCCCCGGTCTCGCGCCTCGTGGAGGAGGCGGCGGAGCCGCACCGGGACCGGGGCGGCGCGATCCATCTGCGCCTGCGCGGCGTGCCGGCCGAGGCCGCCGGCCCGGACCAGCCGGAGGTGCAGCGCCGGCCCGAGATCATCCACGGCCTGCGCAACCTGGTGCAGAACGCCGTGGACTTCGCCGAGGGCAACGTCTGGATCGACGTCGACTGGACCGAGACCGAGCTGCGCATCGCGGTGGGCGACGACGGCCCCGGCTTCTCGCCCGACATGCTGGGTCGGCTCGGCGATCCCTTCGTCCGCGAGCGGGGTCGGCGCGGCGGCGAACCCGCGACGCCGAACGGCCGGGCCGGATACGAAGGCATGGGACTCGGCCTCTTCATCGCAAAGACCCTGCTGGAGCGAACGGGCGCGCGGGTTTCCTTCGCCAACGGCGCGGAGCCCGCGGTCAGGCGGGGCGGCGGGGCCCGCGGGCCCGCCGCCGCCGCCCGCCCCACCGGCGCCATCGTCGAGGCCGCCTGGCCGCGCGGGGAGATCGACCGCGCCCCCGGCGGCCGCCGCCCGGCGCTGGGGCCGAACGAAGGGTTCTCCTTCGGTCACGCCTGACATGCCGTGAAGGCGTCAGCATCATTAACCGAGTGTGACTTTCGCTAAAGTTGTGCTAAGCGGCGGAGAATCGCGTGGCGACTCGGGCCGTGCGGAGGCGCGTGCATTGATTCGGGGGCTGGCATGGCTTGGCTCGGATGGTTCGGTCAGCTGTCGGATTTCGCCGCCGCGCTGCCGCCTTGGGCGGGCGCGGCCGGGCAGGCGGGCCTCGCGCTCGTCGGCGGCGTCTCGGGGGCCGCGGCGACGGCGAAGCTTCTCGGGCGCGAGGCTCCGGCGTCGGCGGACCGCGAGCTGATCCTGGAGCTCTCCGACGGAGCGTTGCGGGCGCGCAGCCGGGCGGCGCGGCTCTGGCTCGGCGCGGCGGAGCGTCGCCTGAGCGACCTCGCGGGTCGCCTCGTGCTGAAAGAGGGGCCGACGGACCTCGCGGCCGCGTGCGCCGTCCTCGAGACCGCCGGCACGGCGTTCGAGGCGCTGGTCGAGACGTCGGAGGGCGCCCGCTGGGCGCTTTCCGGGCGCATCGAGGCGGGGCGTCCACGGCTGCTGGCGACGCCGGCGTCCGATCTTCAGGTGGAGGCTGCGAGGTTGCGCGCCGCCCTCGCCGAGGCCGAGGCGGGCCGCAGCGCGGCGGAGGCGCTGCTCGACGCCGCGCCCGCGCTTCTGTGGCGGCGGGACGGCGAGGGACGCGTCGCCTGGGCCAACGCCCGGTATCGCCGCCTCGCCGGCGCGGCGGAGGACGCGCCGGCGCCCGACCTGCGCCTCGACAGCGCCGCCGAACCGCTCGGTCCCGAGCCCGCCCGCCGCGCGGTGTTTCGGGCCGAGGACGGCCGGCGGCTCTGGCACGACCTCTCCGAGCGCCCTGCGGAGGAGACGGCCGGATTGCCGCCCGGCGCGCGCCTCGGCTTCGGCTCCGACGCCGCGGCGGCGGTGCACGCCGAAGCCGCTCTGCGCCGCTTCGTGGAGACGCTGACGGAGACCTTCGCGCATCTGCGCGTCGGTCTCGCGGTGTTCGACCGCAACCAGCGGCTCGGCCTGTTCAACCCCGCCTTCGCGGAGCTGATGCGGCTCGAGCCGTCGTGGCTGGCGGGCCGGCCCGGGTTCAACGACGTGCTGGCGCGGCTGCGCGACAGCCGGATGCTGCCGGACCGCGAGGACTTCGCGCTCTGGCGCCGTCAGATGGGGGAACTCTTCGGCGACGGCCCTGCGCGGGAGCGGGGCGATCGGGTCGAGACCTGGGAGTTGCCGGGCGAAGTGACGATCCGCGTGCTCGCCCGTCCGCATCCGCAGGGCGCGGTGGCGCTGCTGTTCGAGGACGTGAGCGAGACCACCCGTCTCGAGCGTCGCTGGGCGGTGGAGAGCGAGACGCGCCGGGCGGTGATGGACCGTCTGGTGGAGGGCGTCGCCGCCTTCGGCCCGGGCGGCGAGGCGCGCTTCGCCAACCCCGCCTTCGCCCGCGTCTGGGGTTTCCGGCCGGGCAGGGACGGCGAACGGCTGCGCTTCCGCGAGGCGCTGGCGCGGTTCCGCGCGGCCTCCGAGCCGTCGGACGCGTGGGACCGCCTCGAGGAGTTCTTCCGGACGCCGGAGAACCGCTCTCCCTGGACCGACGAGGTGCGCCTTCTCAACGGTCGGCTGCTGCGCGCACGCGTCGCCGCGCTCCCCGACGGTTCGGTGCTGACGGCCTTCGACGACGTGACCGACCGCAAGCTGGTGGAGGCGGCGCTGCGCGAGCGCAACGCCGCGCTGGAGGCGGCCGAGGAGATCCGCGGCGCCCTGATAGAGCAGATCTCGGCCCGGCTCGGCACCCCGCTCGCCACCATCGCGGGTCTCTCGCGCATGCTGCGCGAGGAGGCGGGCGAGGGCCGTGCGGCGCGCCGCCTCGTCGCCATCGCCGAGGCGACGGAGGAGATCCGGGACGCCCTCGGCGGGGTCGTCGACCTCGCTTCGGCGCAGTCCGGCGCGCTGCCGCTGAATCCTGAGGCGGTGCATCTCGGCGAGGCGCTCGGCGCGGCCATCGAGCAGGCGCGCAGCGCTGCCGAGCGGCGCGGCGTGCGCCTCGCCGCGGCCGCGGCCGCGCCGGACGAGACGGACCAGGATCTCGCCGCCGCGGCCGATGCCGCGCGGGTCCGCCAGATCCTGTTCAACCTGCTGGCCGACGCCGTGCATCGCGCTCCGCCGGGCGCGGTGGTGAGGGCCGGCGTCCGCCGTCGCGGCCGGCGGGTCGAGGTCTGGGCCGACGAGCCGGCGCCGCCCGGCGACGCGCCCTTGGCGGCCTGCGCCGCCGCGCCCGAGACGCCGGAGATGGACGATCCGGCGGCCGCCCTGCACGGCTTCGCGGCGCCGCCGGAGCGCTTCGGCCGTCCGGGCGGGGCCGTGCCGCGTCGCCGGGGACTCGCCCATGCGCTGGTGCGGCGCTTCGCCGAGCTGCATGGCGGCGAGGTGCGGGTGGAGGCGGCCGGCGCCGCCGAGGAGACCGGCGAAGGGGTCGAGCCGCCGCTGCCGTTCGAGAGCCCGCCGCCGGGCGCGCCGCGCCAGCGGGTGGTCTGCGCGCTGCCGGTCGCCGGGCCGCCGCCTTCGCCCGCAAAGCGCCTGGAGGCGCCTGCGGCGGGCTG
>Ga0102931_1000962_pt1 | contig 14202 bp, 12 predicted proteins | sample SalPonR1_C_D1_MG_FD_79282 | JGI IMG/M metagenome (GOLD analysis project Ga0102931, IMG submission 79282) | Salt pond soil microbial communities from South San Francisco under conditions of wetland restoration - Salt Pond MetaG R1_C_D1_MG | ecosystem: Environmental > Aquatic > Marine > Intertidal... | reverse complement strand
CTTTACAAACAGGCCCTACGGTAGTATCCTCGTAAATTTTTGCTCCCATTTTAACGACCGATTTTTCACAAATAGCCGAAGGTCCCCTTACTATTGAATTTGCCATGATCTTTGCATTTTTCCCAATGAAGATAGGCCCCGTTTCAGCCAGTAACATAGCTCCAGGTTCTATGATCGCCCCTTGTTCGATATAGATTTCATTCGGGTTTGTAAAAATTGCATGGGGGAAATCTTGTCCACTTCTCACGAAATTCTTTTTTAACAGATCTATATCCCTCCGAATCTGTTCCCCATTTATCTGGAACAACTCCCAACTGTTTTTCAGGATCACCAGGTCGTTTGAATTGATCTCACGGGCAGAAATGTCTTCAAGGTCTATTCCTGTCTGACTCCACTTTTGATGTGTTTCATTTGTAAGCAGAGCGGCAATAAGTTGACCGTCGGAAACAATCCCTTCATTTTCGGCTAAATCAGTAACTTGTTCAGCAATTTTTTTATGAGGAATGAAGCGAGGATTGATCCAACAAGCTTTCTGGTGGGTATCCGAAAGAGTAAACTCATCAAAAACTCCTTTTAGGTGATTTCTGAGAATTCCTTTGGGAGTTTGATGAACAGCATTCAGTACCTGTATCCATTTTTCGCCAAGAGTTAGAATACCAACCCTTAAATCATAAACGGGGCGGGTGAGTGTAAGTGGATGAAAATTTTCAAGAAAATCACCTTCAAAGAAACAACACGGAGTTTTCATAAATATAAATTTGGTTGTTTTAATCCTCAAAAAAGTTGTGTTAACTTAGTCAATTAAATAAAAATACTTTAAAAAAATTCATTATGTGCGGCATAGTAGGTTATGTTGGAGATAGAGAGGCATCAGAAGTTCTGTTAAAAGGATTAAAAAGACTTGAATATCGTGGGTACGATTCGGCCGGAATTGCTTTGGTTAATGGTGGGCTACACTTTAATAAAGGCAAGGGGAAGGTTGATGGTCTCGCTAAGAAGATAAAGCAATCCGGGTTGGAAGGTCATCTTGGGATAGGACATACCCGTTGGGCTACGCATGGTGAGCCAAATGACATCAATTCACATCCTCATATGAGTGAATCCGGAAATATTGCCGTGGTTCACAATGGTATTATTGAGAATTATACAACTTTAAAAAAGCAATTGATTTCGAGGGGTAAAACCTTTCACAGCCAGACGGATACAGAGATTGTCGCCCAACTTTTAGAGGAGATATATACTACATCCCGGGGAGTTTCCTTTGAGCAGGCCATACAACTGACTTTAAAGCAAATTGTAGGTACATACGGGTTGGCTATAGTCAATAAAGATATGCCCGATAAGATCTTTATCGCGAGAAAAGGATCGCCTCTTCTACTTGGTATCGGGGAAAACGAGATGTTTATCGCCTCTGATGCGTCCCCAATTGTAGGCTATACAAATAAAGTTGTTTATCTGGACGACGGTGAGATGGCTACAATTACTAAAGACAGCTACAGCGTTAAAACCATTGAAGATGTTGAGCTGACCAAAGAGGTGCATGAGCTGGCGATCAGTATCGAGGAGATTGAGAAGGCCGGTTACCCGTACTTTATGTTAAAAGAGATCTTTGAACAGCCGCGTTCCATTGCAGATTGTATGAGAGGACGATTGAGCGTGGAGAACAACTCCATTCAGCTTGGCGGAATTGAAGATGTGATGGATGATTTGGTGAACGCCAAACGTATTGTGATTGCGGCCTGCGGTACCAGTTGGCATTCAGGTTTAGTCGGCGAGTATCTTTTTGAGTATTTGGCAAAAACACCCGTAGAAGTAGAATACGCTTCAGAATTTAGATACAGAGATCCACTTGTGGGTGAAGGGGATGTGCTCCTTGTTATTTCACAAAGTGGGGAAACAGCAGATACAATAGCAGCTCTCAGAGAAGCCAAAAAGCGGGGTGCCCTGGTACTGGGAATTTGTAATGTGGTTGGATCAACAATTTCCAGGGAGACAGAAGCCGGTGTTTTTACTCACGCCGGGCCGGAAATAGGTGTGGCATCAACAAAGGCATTTACGGCACAGGTTGTGGTTTTAACGATGATGGCTCTTTCGCTCGGAAAAAGAAAAGGAGTATTGAGCCAGGATGAGATGTCAAAGTTTATCAAAGAGTTGTCGAAGATTCCATCAAAGGTGGAATACATTTTAGAACATAATGACGAGTCGATCCAGAAAATGGCTGGCCTGTTCACCTATGCTCCCAACTTCTTATACCTTGGCCGAAGTTATAATTTTCCCGTTGCGCTTGAAGGAGCACTTAAATTGAAAGAGATCTCTTATATCCATGCGGAAGGTTATCCTGCAGCTGAGATGAAGCATGGCCCCATTGCTCTAATAGATGAGATGATGCCGGTGGTTGTGATTGCAGCTACGGATCACACAAATGAGAAGATGATATCTAACATCGAAGAGGTAAAAGCGCGAAAAGGGCGAATCATTTCTATTATGAATGATGAAAATTCAGATGTGATGGATCTATCCGAGTTTCATATTTCCATTCCGACAACAAATGACTGTTTCTCGCCGCTTCTAACTGTTATTCCATTGCAACTGCTTTCCTATTACATCGCTGTAAACCGAGGATGTAATGTAGATCAGCCACGAAACCTTGCTAAAAGCGTGACAGTTGAATAAAAATTGATTTGTAATTTGAGATTCATGAAATGAAGACAAGCTGATGCTATTGGTGCAAATAATGTAACTATTGTGAATAACTTTTTGATTATTTGGTGATCAAATGGATCAAAACTCAAAATTCTATAAAAAAAGCAAATATTGTACGTTTTTTGAGAAGTAAATTAAAATGATAGTAAAATCATTAATGTGGATAACTTGATTTTGATCGTTTTTTTAGGTACATATCATTATCAATGAAAATATACCAAACGTTCTGCTCTTGAAATGAGAAATTGGAAATCTGTTCTATTTAAAGTTGCGCTTCTCATTGTTATCATAATCGTGGCTTTTACCGGGTAAAAATTTAAGATTTTAAGGACTCTCTTAACTGCTCAAATCTGGTCTAATGCTGAATTCAAATTGTATTCTGCATTCAGGTGATGAAGTTGTGTACCATTTTTATATGTGAGATACCGTCCACCGGGTATACATCACCCATTTTTTTGAACCCAACGGATTCATAAAATGACTCAAGATGGCTTTGAGCCTCAATAAAAACACTGCTAATACCTCTCTGTGAAAGAATTTTAAGACATCTTCTTACTATCTCTTTACCAAAGCCATTTCCCCGATATGTTTTTTTAACCACAATTCTGCCAATCGAGGGGCGATCAAACTTGATGCCTGCCGGGACAATTCGGGAATAGGAAATGATCTCTCCATCTTCTTTTAAATAAATATGTTCAGATTCAGTGTCTATATTATCAATATCATGGTAGATACATTTCTGTTCGATGATAAATATGTCCTGCCGAAGCTTTAAAATTTGGTATAAATCACTTGCCGGCATCTCATTTAAATCTGATGTTTGAAACCACTGCATAATCTAAACTTTATCTTAACTGCTGCGTATTGATGATAAACCTTCATAAATAATTGATCATATGTTAAAAATATTAATCATTAATAGCATTGTTGTTTTCATAGGAGCCTACCTGCTTGAAGGAGTAAAAATTAAAAGTTTCTGGACCGCTATTGGGGTGGCCATCGTACTTGGCTTAATCAATATGTTTATAAAGCCTTTAATAGTATTACTAACCCTGCCACTCACTATTCTTACACTTGGCCTATTTGTATTGGTAATTAATGCCTGGATTTTAATGGTCATTGATAAGCTCATTGACGGATTGACCATTAAAGGGTTTTGGTGGGCTGTTCTTTATAGTATAATTATTTCAGTACTCAATTCATTTATGCTCTGGATCTTCTAATCGAACGGATTTCTTCCCCAAAGTGAAATAGTGCCGCCTGAACTTGTGAATTTTCAATAATTTTCATGATGAAGCTGCATTTTTATTTATTAAAATGTACTTCCTATTTTATGGGGCGATTCAAAACATCTTAATGTTTTCATATCTTCAGATTTATTAGTCATTCGATTGGTTTTATCTTTTCTTAAAGATCTATGGTTTCCAAAAAAGTAATTGTAAAAAACGAGTCCGGACTTCATGCACGTCCGGCTTCAACACTGGTTAAAACTGCTTCTAAATTTACGTCTGATTTTTTTATTAAAATGTATGGATACAAAGTTAATGGTAAGAGTATTTTAGGAGTGATGACTCTTGCGGCTGAATCCGGTGCTGAGATGGAATTAGTACTGGATGGCCCAGATGAAGAGGAGGCTTTAGAGGCAATATCTGAGTTATTTGAAAACAGGTTCAATATGGCACCATGAAGGACTTTCACACAAAAGTATTTTCAGGCAGACCTGCTGCACATGGAATAGGTATCGGTAAGGTATGGCAATTGAGAGAGCCGGATACCACGGTTCATCCAAAAAGAATATCCGATTCTGAAATTGAAGATAATCTTGAGAAATTTCTCAAGGCTCGCGAACTGGTAGGTAGCGAATATGAAAAGTTAAAATATATTCCAGATGATGATGATCTTGAGGAGATCATAAATGCACAAATACAGACAATCTACGATCCGGAGGTTACATCTTCAATCAAACAAAAAATTGAGGATGAACACTTTGCGGTTGAGTATGCCATTTTTAATACCTTGAATGATTATATCCAACTTATGGAAAACTCAGGTTCTACCTGGGCTAAAGATCGAACCATCGATATTGTTTCTATTCGAGATGAACTGATTCGTGCAACGAAAAAAAAGAAGAAAGGATACACTGTTAAAGAGGGAGAGATTGTATTTGCAGGTGAGATTTCACCTACTGCCATGGTTCAATTGAGCAGGAAAAAAATTGCAGGCCTTGTAATGGAAAAAGGTGGACTTACATCTCACGCTGTTATTTTATCTCAGTCGCTCGGGATTCCGTGTGTTATTAATGTACACTGGAATCGGTATGACATTCAGGATGGAAGTGATGTTATTATCGATGGTACAACCGGACAGGTGATTATTAATCCGTCATGGAAACAAAAAGAAGAGTACAAACGGCGCAGAGAAGATGAAAGAAAGAGATTTGAAAAAGCGTTGGAATGGGCCAATAAGCCAAATAAAACTTCTTGTGGCTCCGAGTTTTCACTTCGTGCAAATATTGAATTTTTGGAAGAATTACCAAGGCTGAACAGTCACGGGGCAGAGGGAATCGGGCTGTTGCGTACAGAAACGTTACTATTTGAGAGTGATGAATTCGACATCGAAAAGCAAGTTACGTTTTACAGTAAAGTATTAGACGCAGCCAACGACCACTCGGTAACTATTCGACTGTTTGATGCAGGCGGTGATAAACTGCTGGATGATTCTGAGTTTGAAGATAATCCATTTTTGGGATGGAGGGGTGTGAGGATGCTCCTGGACAAGAAAAAGCTTCTAAAGAATCAAATTGAATCGATTTACAGAGTGTCCGGCAAGTTTGAGAAAAAAGTAAAAATTCTCATCCCGATGGTTTCAAGAATGGAAGAGATTCAGGCTGTAAAAGAGATTATTAAACAAATAAAAGAGAATCTCAGCAAGAAAGGCATTCCATTTGACCATGATGTTAAGCTTGGAGTGATGGTAGAGGTTCCAAGTATAGCGTTGATGTCTGAACATGTTGCACAACATGTTGATTTCTTTAGTATCGGTACGAACGATTTAACACAGTACACACTCGCTGTTGACCGTGGAAATGAAAAGATTTCTCACCTTTTTGACAGTTTTCATCCCTCGATATGGAGATTGATAAAAATGACCAAAGACGCCGCCGACAAATATAATATTCCGGTTGCTATATGCGGTGAGATGGCTTCAAAACCTGAAGCAGCTGCATGTCTGCTCGGTTTGGGTATTAAGGATATGAGTATGAATACAGGTTCCATCCCTATCGTGAAATCTGTGCTGTGCAGCCATAGTTTTAAAGAGATGAATGAACTATCAGACAAAGTTCTCCATGCTGCCGACCTTAGTGAGGTACATGAATTGCTGGATGACTGGAGAGTTTTGTAATTACGATGTTCTTAAAGAGTTTCGAAGTTATATGCTTTATTCTTTAAACGGGAAACGCTACCACAGCTAATAGAATTGACTTTTAAAGATTTTTACTTAAATAATTTAATTTATATTGTGTTAGTATATTAATAATAAATTGTAAATCATTTATTTTCATAAAATAATTAGGTAGTTTCTTTTTTCAGAAATTTAAAATCAATACAACAGCAATCATGTTAGAGAAAAATTTTACTCCTAAACGAACAATTTGTAAAGTAACATTTTCAATCCCTGAAGAGTGGGCTGATAAAGAAGTGAAACTGGCCGGGGATTTTAATGAGTGGGATAAAGAAGAAGACACTCTTGAAAAAAAGAAAGATAAATGGACAATCACCAAGCGTCTTAAACCAGAAAACACATACCGGTTCAGGTACTTGATTGACGGTGAGAAATGGGAAAATGATGACGCAGCCGATAAATATGTTTCCAATGAATTCGGAACAGAAGACAGTGTGGTAGAAATCGGAAAATAAATTTATGTCTGCAAAATTCGATGTAGAACGTTTCAGCCATATGCTGCAAACCTCTTGGTTGGGACATGAGTTTATCTATCTCGAAAAAACAGACTCTACAAATTCTTATTTAAAAAAAATACCGTCCCATGAATTAATACATGGGACGGTTACATTGACCGATCACCAGGAGAAAGGTCGAGGGCAATATGAACGAAGGTGGGAAGCAGAGCCCTTTAAGAATCTAACCTTCACCATTGCATTTCGCCCGAAATTAAGTGATCGGTTCAATTTACTTTCACTTGCTGTTGCGTACTCCATCACAGAAGTACTGGAAGAGTATCTTGAAGATTCAGTTTGCCTTAAATGGCCAAATGATATTCTGATAAAAGGTAAAAAAGTAGGCGGTCTCTTAACTGAGTGTACCTTCAACGGATCAAAACCTGACCGAGTATTGATCGGTTTGGGACTAAACGTAGGCCAAACGGAATTCAGCAATGAAATCAGTAGTATAGCTACGTCTTTGAAACAGGAAGCGAACCGTTCGGTAGAAAGGGAAGAACTTCTGAATAAGATCCTGCTGAGTATCGAAAATGTGTATCACCGGTGGCATAAACAGGATGAGAACCTGAAACAAGATATAAGCAAGAAAATTCTTGGTTATGGTGAATGGGTAGATATCGACGTGAATGGCGTTATACCCAATCAAAAATTTAAATTTATAGGTGTGAATTCGAATGGCGAATTATTGATGTTGAATGAGCAGTTAGATGTCAATAAATTTATATATGAACAAGTTCGAATTATCACCGGTCACCAAATCGTTTCGCAACCAGGTAAGAACCCATCTGCCTGACTCTTCAGTACGTATTATTGCCGGCATTAGCGGCGGCCCGGACTCGATGGCTATGCTCTATCTATTACATCGGTTAGATATTGAAACCGTTGTGGTACACTGCAATTATCAGTTGAGAGGGGAAGCATCTGATAAAGATCAGAAACTGGTGGAAGATATCTGTATGCATTGGTCAGTTGAATGCATTTCCGTACGGCTTGATTCTTCTGAAGAGCAAACCGGTAATTTCCAGGATTGGGCGCGCAAGCGTCGATACCAGGCGTACGCGGATATCAAAGAAGAGTATTTTGCTGATCTTATTCTCACAGCTCACCACCAGGACGATCAGCTTGAAACAATTCTACAGAAAATTTTACGAGGATCGGGCATGGATGCCTGGAAAGGGATGGAGGTATTGGATGGAGATCTTTTTCGCCCTCTGTTGAAACTTTCCAAGTCGGAGATCATGAAATTTGTTCAGCAGTTTAATGTGCCATACAGAATCGACAGGACAAATGAGGAATCTACCTATGCACGAAATTTTATTCGAAACCATTGGTTTCCCGATTTGAACAGGCTTTTTCCGGGGTGGAGAAAAAATTTACAGAAACTTGCAGATCGTGCTGAAGAGTTTGGATTAATGACTGATCTGATTCTTCAAAAAGTATCGGCGTCTGAGAATAGATTGCTTAGAGATGATTTTCTTGAACTTGATACAAAAATAAGAGCTGCAATTCTTCTTCAGTTTCTTAAAAAAAATGCTGAAGGTATCGAAATCAGCAGGGGTTTTTTGAAGAGCGTTGATAAGATTGGCGAACTTCAAAGCGGTGGGAAATTACAAGTTTCTGAGTTCCATTATTTATACCGTGATCGCGATTTCTTTAAGGTTATTGAAGATTCGCATCTAAAAGAGTTTAACCAAGTAATTAAAAAAAGCCAGTTTGAGGAATCGCTGACAATTTCTGATTGGAAACTATCAATCGTGCCAGCTCCAGAGAGTTTTTCGAAAGGCATTTTACAGTTAGATGAAGAAAAAATAGAATTTCCGATTACTCTCCGCAGGTGGAAAGATGGCGATTCTTTTCAACCCCTCGGTTTGGATGGTACGCAATTGGTGTCGGACCACCTTACAAATCGAAAAATACCATCAACTAAAAAGAAACAGGCTCTTGTCCTGGAATCTTTTGATGGATCAATCTCTGCTCTTATATTTCCCAATTATTCTAAATCGTCTGAATTGGGTACAATCTCAGAAAAAGTACGCTGTACACCGTCAACAAAAAGAACTTTAAAGATTACGAAAGCAAACTAATATGGATCTCTATCAGCCAGAGTATGTAAACATAAATGGAGAACAATTTAGAGTTTACTTAACACACGAAGAGATCCAGCAGAGAATTCGGCAATTGGGGGAGAAGGTTAGCCACGATTTTTATGATAAAAAACCGATTTTTATTGGTGTGCTCAACGGTGCTTACATTTTTTTAGCAGATCTGATGCGTTATGTAACCATTCCCTGCGAGGTCGATTTTTTAAAGCTCAGCAGTTATGGGGATGAAAAAGTGTCATCCGGACAGGTACGGCAGCTCAAAGAAATTGATGCCAATTTGAAAGATCGTCATGTAATTTTAGTTGAAGATATTGTTGATACAGGTCTTTCCATGAAGTATTTGGTTGAGAAAGTTGGGCGAATGAAGCCTGCATCGCTATCTGTAATTACAATGCTCCACAAGAGTGAAGCGACTCACCATGATGTCCAGATCGATTATGTGGGTTTTAAAATACCGGATCTTTTTGTTTTGGGATATGGTTTGGATTATGCCCAGGAGGGAAGGAATTTGGCGCAAATTTATATTTTGCAGGAGAAGAAAAAGAGTGAAAAGAAAACCAAATCTTAGCTTGCAAAGGCCCATAAAAGGTTCCTATATTTGATGCTCTTTGTGAAACTTATTTGATCATTCGGAGAGGTGGCTGAGTGGTCGAAAGCGCTCCCCTGCTAAGGGAGTATACCCCTAACGGGGTATCGAGGGTTCGAATCCCTCCCTCTCCGCTCAACTACGCTAAAGCTTCGTTGAGCAAGCTCATATGGGCTTGCCACGAAGCTTTTTTACTTTAGCTGTTTATGCAGCAATAAGGGATAAGAAAATGGTCGTAGCTTTGGAGAAATATTTTAAGACCGGGTCCGGTTGCGCAATATTAGAAAAAAAAGAGTTTTAGGTTCTGTTTGAACCCTCCCTCTTTTAATCGACGAAGCCTTAGCGTAGTCGATCCGCTCAACTACGCTAAAGCTTCGTTGAGCAAGCTCATATGGGCTTGCCACGAAGCTTTTTTTAATTTAGCTGTTTATGTAGCAATAAGGGATAAGAAAATGGTCGTAGCTTTGGAGAAATATTTAAAGACCGGGTACGGACGCGCAATATTAGAAAAAAGAATTTTGGGATCCGTTTGAATCCCTCTCTCTTTTAATCGATGAAGCCTTAGCGTAGTCGATCCGCTCAACTACGCTAAAGATTCGTTGATCAAGCTCGTATTTTTAAAAAGACTGCACGCCTTTTTTTATATTTATTAAGAGAAATTTTCAATCCACTAAATAGGAGTCTATTGTTTTCAATTTTTGAGCTCTTGCCTGCTGCTTACGTACCGCTTTTTATCTTTTTAGCCCGAATTCTTGATGTAAGCCTTGGAACATTACGGATTATGTTTGTTTCGAAAGGAATGCGCGGGAAGGCAACAATTTTAGGTTTTATTGAGGTATTAATTTGGATAGTAATTGTAGCACAAATTTTCCAGAACCTTGATAACTGGGTTAACTATGTAGCTTTTGCAGGTGGTTTTGCCACGGGTACATACATCGGCATGTTTATTGAAGAGAGAATGAAAATGGGTGTTCAAATTTTCAGAATTATTGTAGGAGAGGAGAGTGAGAATCTGGCCCTGAAATTAAATGAAGCTCATTTTAGAGTTACCGAGATTGACGGAAAAGGAAAATATGGTCCCGTAAAAATTTTATTTACAGTGGCAAAAAGAAAACGCTGGCGTGATCTTGCAGAAGTTGTAAATCAACATGCACCTGAAGCTTTCTACTCTGTAGAAGATGTTAAACATGTTTCCATGATAGATGAAGAGGCCTACACTCAAAAACAAGATTTAATATCAAGGATGCTGAAGTTGAAAAAAGGAATATAAAGCTTAAAAACCAGCTTATCATCTGTTTGCCAAAGCCCATGTATGTTTCCATCTATATCAGTAAACAAACAGAGCCATCTCATATTTGGTACAAGCGATTTTGGAACTAAAATTTTGCTACTTGCTTTTACGATCTTTTAAAAAATTCCATAGATTTTTCCGGGTGATGGGTAGGTATTTCAAAATGAACAATTCGATTGCTTCTTGCCATAGTACCCCCCTCCATTTAAATATTTGATTTGTAATATTAAATCTATACAAAATGTTTCTTATCTCCAGCTTATCGTATCTCTTGCTATAAAAGTGAAGAACAATACGCATAGATATAATAGAGCAGGCTGATAGGATTATTTAATTTTTATTAAACAATGAATTTATGAGATTCTTCACAGCATATTTTATCATCGTTTTGCCGGTTTTAATATTGGGTTGTAGCAATACCGGGGATCAAAACGAATCACAGAATATGGAACAATCGTTACCTCCGGTTATTGAAATATTGGCTGCTGATTACGCATTTCAGGCTCCTGATACCATTCAATCGGGTTGGACTACCTTGAGATTAATCAATGAGAAGGGTATGGAAATTCATGAATTAGGTTTAGCTAAATTACCTGATGGTAAACATTTACAAGATTACATGAATGATATTATGCCGGCATGGGAAACGATCTTGCAACAGCTTCAGAACGGGGAAATTGAAGCATCAGAGATTGGGTCATCGGCATACGAATTATTACCCGATTGGAATTCAGATATTGCTTATATCAAATCAAGAGGCATGTTATCTCCCGGTTTTACAACAGAAAATTCAATGTACCTTGAGCCGGGAACCTATATGATAGAGTGTTGGGTGAAAGATGCCAATGGCAGGATACATATTTCTAACGGGATGATTCGGGAACTTACAGTCTTAGAGGAACAAAACGGGTCATCTGCTCCCACATCTGATTATTCAATTTCGCTTACAGAACAGGGCATCCATACGACTGATGAGATTAGGGATGGTAAACAGACCGTATCTGTTGATTTTGAACTGAATGAAGAGGGTCAGCTATTCTATGATGATGTACACCTCATTCGAACCAATGAAGAAACTGATTTTGCATCCATCAATGAATGGATGGGATGGTATCAAGTGGGAGGGTTACGTGCACCGGCACCGGCTGAATTTTTGGGCGGTGCCGATGTGTACGGCTCGCTCCCGTATGGAGGTGAGGCTTATTTTACAGTTGACATTGAACCGGGTGAGTATTCCTGGGTGGCACACTCACCAATGGGAGAGCCTGTTTTTGAGAGATTTACAATTGAATAATAAGATTTCCTATTAAACCAGCCCTATACTTAAATTTAAGTGGTATCCGTTATATGAATACCCCAATTCAGAAGTATTAACTTCAGGAACAGTTGCTAATTAACTTCTTGTTTCTCAAAATGAACGCCGCGGGTTCGGCCGTTTGAAGCTTTAAAACCGGTAATTCCTCCAGTTTCACTTCTTTGAAATTCAAGCGACCCCATCGGAAATCCGGCACTAAATTCATCTATATTACCGGGATTCATTTCCATATCATCCAATTGATAATTTTTTAGCACAAGACTGCTGTCTTCAAGAGCTACATTATAAATCGTTTGTATCTCTTCACTGAAATATCTTCCTGTAAACTCATCAAGCTCGCTGATAGATGGGTTCCATTCCACTTTATGGGCTATATGTTGACCATTTTGGTGGAGAGTGAGGGAATCTGCAGATTGATCCTCATTCAAGTGAAATGTTATAGATGCATCAACTCCTGCCAGGGTAAATGTTGAGTCGGAGATTGCTGTAAGATCAACTTCCGGCTGATTAGTAGCTTGGGTATAAATTCGGTTACCGTCACGGTCGAATGTAAGTATGAATCCGGGCTGAATTTCTAATTCATATCGACCTGTCAGAGGCTCAAAATTTTCGGGATCGTATTCAAATGCCACGGCATCTTCGGTTGACTCATCACCAGTTTCTTCAACTTCTTCTAAATATTCTTTAAAAAAGGTATCTGCAATTCTGTTTGGGATATTTCCGCTAAACCCTGCATTATTGCTTTGAGTGATAACGGCAGCGTTAATTTCGGGGAAAACCATAAGCATGGATCTATGAGCTACGTCTGCTCCTCCGTGATGGAAATAATCAAGTCCTTTATATTTTCCAACAAATAATCCCAATCCGTAGTTAGTGGTGTCGCCATCATTAAGCACGAAGGGAGTTCTCATCTCCTCAATCATCATGTTGTTTCCAATTTTTGGGTCGATCAGGTGATTAACCCACTTTTGTAAATCACTCATGGTTGTGTACATGCCACCTGCCCCAATGGCTCCTGCAATATCAGTTGCTGCTTCATAGGTTCCTTCATCAGACCTCCCATATCCCGTTGAACGACGATCAACAACCTGGCCCGGACTTTCTCTGACAACTGTTTGATTCATCTCCAGAGGCTGAAATAGATTTTCTTTCATCCATTGTGGAAATGGAGTATCAGTAGTTCGTTTAACGACTTCTGACATCAGTGCAAAACCCGTGTTATTGTAATTCCACTCATCCCCGGGTTTATTCTGAAGTTCTGGTTGGTTCTGAACAATTTCTATGATTTTATCCATACTAAGTTGGCTGCTGATATCCCTGCCTGTCATTGATAATGTATTCAAATACTCGCGATACCCGCTTGTATGAGTGAGTAGATGTCGGATTCTCACGGTATCCTCAAATGCAGGCAGTTCAGGGATATGTTTTCTAATATCATCATCCAGTGAAAGTTTACCCTGTTCGGCAAGCAACAATATTGCAAAAGCTGTAAACTGTTTTGAAGTGGAACCAATATTATGACGCGTATTTGTTTGAAAGGGGACACCGTAGGTCAGATTTGCCATCCCATACTCTTCCTGGAATGTGATTTTCCCGTCTTTCATCACCATGACTGATCCACCGGGAACGTCATCTGCGGTATATTCCATCATTAATTGATCAACTCTGGCAGCTGGTTCTTGAGCTACAGGCGCAACATGATCGATGGATAGAGAATAAGTTCCTTCCTCTTCTTCAAATGGGGTGATTTCAATTCGATAGGTACCGGCTGACTCGGTATCGAACTGAAAGGTATCTTTACTCCGGGCAGAATAGTCGAATCTGCCAATTCTTTCGTCTTGAGGACCAATAACAGAAATTACCACATCCACAGTTTTTTGATTGGCTTGGCCAAAAACGAACTGGGTTGAATCTAATTCAAGGTTATAGGCATGAATACTTTCACTGGTTAATGAATCCGCAATGGTTTCACCGATTGATATCGATGTTACTTTTTTTTCGGCATTTTGTGAAAAAAGTATATTAGGCAGAAATAGGAACAGAATTAAAATGTGGAGTATATTTTTCATGTCAAGATGAATTCTATTTTTAAATTTTTAAATCATAATCTAATTCTGATGCCACCTTTTAAAAATCAATAGGTTAGAAATTCTATATAAGAAAATAATGCACACATCCTCTGCATGTCTACGTTTTATTATAGCCGAGGATTCAATGTGGAAAGATAATTCTCTCATCTGGTTTAT
>Ga0102931_1000951_pt1 | contig 14276 bp, 14 predicted proteins | sample SalPonR1_C_D1_MG_FD_79282 | JGI IMG/M metagenome (GOLD analysis project Ga0102931, IMG submission 79282) | Salt pond soil microbial communities from South San Francisco under conditions of wetland restoration - Salt Pond MetaG R1_C_D1_MG | ecosystem: Environmental > Aquatic > Marine > Intertidal... | reverse complement strand
TCTTGGGGCAAAACTGTCTATATCCAGTCCTTTTTTGATGCCCTGCCTTGCATATTCGAGACCGTCTGCAAGTGTGTAAGCCAGTTCAATATCAGCCGTGGCACCCGCTTCGTGCATGTGGTATCCGCTAACACTGATGGAGTTGAAGCGAGGCATATATTTTGATGTATACTCAAAAATGTCGCCAATAATTTTCATGGAGGGGGCCGGCGGATAGATGTATGTATTCCGCACCATAAACTCCTTCAAAATGTCGTTCTGTATTGTGCCGCTCAGTTTTTCGGGCGGTACACCCTGCTCTTCCGCCGCTACGATATAAAACGCCATAATAGGAATCACTGCGCCGTTCATCGTCATCGAAACAGACATTTTGTCGAGCGGAATCTGATCGAACAAAATTTTCATATCCAGAATGGAGTCGATTGCCACTCCGGCTTTCCCTACATCGCCCGTTACGCGGGGATGGTCTGAATCGTACCCGCGGTGTGTTGCGAGATCAAACGCCACCGAGAGACCTTTTTGTCCGGCCGCCAGATTGCGCCGGTAAAATGCATTCGATTCTTCAGCGGTAGAAAAACCGGCGTACTGACGAATGGTCCACGGCCTCATGGCGTACATTGTTGCGTATGGTCCGCGTAAATAGGGCGGGATACCAGATGCAAAATCAGGATGTTTCAGCCCTTCGATATCGTTTTGACTGTAGGCCGGTTTTACCTCAATTTTTTCCGGTGTTTTCCAGCTATCACCATCTTTTTGATTTGATTTGTTTATTTCAGGTCGTCTGTATCTGCTCTTTGAAAAATCGGGCCTGCTCATTTGCTTATCTCCTCTCTGTTTAACTTATCCAGAATTGCCTTTAATGTATCGGGTAAATTTGCTTTCAGGTGGATAAAAAAATCGAAACCTTCCGCTCTGAATTTCTCCTCATGCTTCCCCGGATTCCCCGCTAAAATCATTATCCTGTTCTCCGGTACAGCCTTTGCAAACGAACCCGCCATTTCGACAGCCTCGTCATCCGAGCTGCACAGCACAAAAATGTCTGCATCCATATTATCTAAACTTTTTAGTGCTTCATCAATGGTATCGAACCCTCCGGAATCGTTGATGCTAAACCCGGCACAACCAAGGAAATTAGCTGAAAATGATGCCCTTGCGTGTCTCCACGTTTTATTTCCTGCCTGCACAAGCTGCACCGTTACCGGACGCCCGTTATGTTGCAATTCCTGCGCTTTTTTTCTGATAATATCGAGCTCTTCTCCCGCATTAAAGCTGCCCAGGGTTTTGTATAAAACCTTGCCAGGGTTATAATAAAGCTTACTATATTCACCAAATGTTGCCCCATTTTTGAACTGTTCTGCAAGCCTGGTAATAACGGGAAGGTCACCACCATTCTGCACCTCTTTTTCATCTTTGGGCAACGTTTCTGCAGTAAGGTTTCGACCTGAGGGATCCGGTAAAGTCTCACTGCTGTTGGGATAGTTATTCGTACCAATCAGTACTTTTTTACGGGTGGAATATGCCTGTTTTTTACGGCCGGCCGAGGAATATATTCTTTCCTGAATTGTTCCCAGCTCTGCCGATTTCAGGAAACCTCCCTCCAGTTCAATTTCTCTGAACAGATCCCAGCTCTGCCCGGCAACCGAATCCGTCATTTTCTCAATGTAATACGAGCCTGCCGCCGGGTCAGCGACTTTCCCAAGATGTGCCTCTTCCCGTAATATATGCTGCACATTCCGGGCAATTCGCCTTGAAAAATCTGACGGTTCTTCGTAGTGCTCATTATAGGGATGTACCAACACAACATCTGCCCCACCAATAACGGCGGACATTGATTCACTCACAACACGAACCATATTGTTGTAGGAATCTGTAAGTGGTTTATTGGTTTTGCTCGTCTCTGAAAGTATTGGTAATTGTATCTCTGAATCGATACCGTACTCCTCAAGCAGAAGTTTCCATAAAAGTCTCACTGCCCTTACTTTTGCCATTTCAGGAAAGTACAATGGCCCTGACGAAGTTTTGAAAAAGAGGCTTTTGGCCGCCATCTCCTTTTTTTGATCGGGCACTGCGGCCATATATTCACTCGCCAATGCCAGCATAATCGCCACCTCTTCCACAATAGTGGCACCGGCGTGTTTATAAAGGGAACCATCAGCACAGAGGCAGTGGCTGCCTGTCTCTATGCATTCGTTTACGATTTTTATAATATGGTCTTTTCCTGCCGGATACCGGCCGTGCTCGGCTATAAAAGAGAACGGATCATACATCAGTAAATAATCTTCTCTTTTTAGCACGCTGTTTTTTGCCATCGCCAAAACAGCAGGCGATGCCATTCCCGCATCAAAAATAAGTTTTTTAGCCGAAGAATTAGCCGCTTCTGCAACGAGATCAAACTCCTTTTGGCTTACAATTTTTGCTCCAGATAAATCCCGTGCCGATGCTCCGGGATCACCAGATAATTTTAATGTAATCAGGTATGCTTCCTGCCCGGATCCATTTTCAATTATTGCTTTAATTTCTTCCGGATTATTTTCGTAAAGCGGCTCGCACGATACCCATCCTCTCTTAGCGCTCATGGCCGGGTGTGCACTGTCAACATCTTCACTGGTGAAATACGGCTCAATAGAAAAACCCTCAAGAGTATCCCAGCGCAGCTTTTCTTTATAGTCTGCGCCTTTTAAATCTCTTTTTACAACTTCTGCCCAATCTGACTTGCTTACTTTTTCAAATTCTTGAAATAACTGCTCTTCTTTACGCATAACTTTCTCTTCCAGATTTTACACCTGCTCAAACCCACCCTTTTGCTGTTGGGTTACTGCAGTTTTTTTAGGTTCTGCATATTAAAATAGCAACGTATGTTTTTAATCCCTAACATTTCCAGATCAAAAGAGACAAAAAAGCGCTTACAATTTTTTATCTTCCAATTAAAACAATTTCAAAAACAGAGTTACCATCATGCAAGAACTAACCGAACGTATAGCCCCGCTTACCCAGCTTACCGAAGACGAACAGATGCTAAAAGAGGCCGCATCCGATATTGCTGAATCCATCATAAAACCAAAAGTGCAGGAGATGGATGAGGCCGCAAAACTGGATCCTGAAATTATCAAAACCTTTTTCGAAATGGGACTCATGGGTATCGAGATTCCCGAATCATACGGAGGGGGCGGAGGTACATTTTTTATGAGTATTGTTGCCATAGAGCAAATCTCCCGGGTTGATGCCTCCGTGGGTGTATTCATGGACGTACAGAACACTCTCGTCAACAACGCTTTTTTGCGCTGGGGTAATGATGACGTAAAGCAACGGTTTCTTCCGCAGCTTGCTACCGAAAAAGTGGGTGCATATTGCCTGTCGGAAGCGGGCTCGGGTAGCGATGCCTTTGCACTTAAATGCTCAGCAAAAGAAGACGGTGACTCATATGTTCTTAACGGCACCAAGCTATGGATCACCAATGCCAACGAAGCAGATCTGTTTCTTGTGTTTGCCTCTATTAACCCGGAATTAGGCTACAAGGGGATTACTGCTTTTATTGTAGAGCGGGGCATGGAAGGCTTTTCCATATCAAAAAAAGAGAATAAGCTTGGGATTCGCGCCAGTTCTACCTGCGAGCTTCTTTTAGAAGATGTTCGTGTACCGAAAGAGAATATTCTTGGTGAGGTTGGTAAAGGATATAAGGTAGCCATCGAAACACTGAACGAGGGCCGTATTGGTATTGGCGCTCAAATGATTGGCATTGCACAGGGTTCGTATGATGCTGCCCTGGCATACACGCAGGAACGAAAACAGTTTGGTAAATCCATCTCCGACTTCCAGGGGGTACAGTTTCAGCTTGCCAAAATGGCTACTGAACTCGAAATGGCGCGTCTGCTGGTTTATAACGCCGCCCGGCTAAAAGAGGCCGGCCAGCCGTTTCTTAAAGAAGCTGCCATGGCTAAGTACTACAGCTCGGATGTAGCCGAAAATCTCAGCTCTATGGCTATTGACCTGTATGGCGGCTACGGATATGTGAAAGAATATCCCGTGGAAAAGTTTTATCGTGATTCAAAAATCGGAAAAATTTACGAAGGAACATCGAATATGCAGCTGCAAACCATTGCTAAAATTATTTTGAAAGGATAATATGATTCCCGCACGATTTAAAGCACTGATGTTTCTTTATATCGTCTATTTTTCTCTTTTTTTATTTTAAAGAGATGATGATTTTGACAGCTAAGAACCTGTTTGCATTTTGTTTGAAGCAGGAATTGTGTAAACATAAAAATCAGGAATGATTCTGCGCTCTAAAAATGTTTTTACTATGTTTAGCGATGGAAAAATTCGGGATCGCCATAGTAATTTATCTTCATACACATTACAACGAGCTATATATTTCATATGAAACACTTTCAGGAATTCTTAAAATCAGTTAGTAAAGACAACGAATCGTATAAAAAATTAATCTCTTTTGTTGAAGAGATCGTAAATGAGAGAGAGGAGGCAAAAAAACAGCTTCAGTTATTAGAAAATGCTATCCGAAGCGACTACGACTCTATTGTTATTACCACCCTGGAGCTTGAGAAACCCGGGCCTGAAATTGTTTATGTGAATGATGGATTTACCCGAATGACCGGTTTCTCCAAAGAGGAAGCCATTGGCAAAACGCCACGAATACTTCAGGGACCTAAAACCGACCGCGCTGTTCTCGATAAGCTTCGCAAACGGCTGGAAGAAGGACAGGCATTTTTTGGCCACACGGTAAATTACCGTAAAGACGGATCTGAATTTATCAATCAATGGGATATTCACCCACTTACCAACAACGATGGTGAGATTACTCATTGGGTTTCTTACCAGCACGACATTACTGAAAGAAAACGATCTGAAGAGAAGGTTGTTGATTCGCAGGTTGAATTCGATGATCTGGTTGAAGAATCTAAAAAAACCCTTGTTGATCTCGATGTACAGGGAAACATTATTACATCAAATAAATCGTTTCGTGATCTTGTAGGTTATGATGATGACGAACTGAAAAAGCATCACTTTTGGCATTTCCTTGCCGACAAACATGTAGAAAGTTTTAAACACAAATTTGATAAGTTTAAACCCAGCGATTTTGATGACGCAACCATGGACCTTGAGCTTGTAAACAGCAAAGGAAATATTGTTGAGGTAAAAGTTAAAACCCGACTGCTGAATGTAGATGATCAACAAATCGTGCGTGCTTCCTTTCAAAACAAGTCTCTTCAGAAACGAATCATGGCCATGCTGAAACAGAGAAATTCAGGTTACGCCCGAATGTTCGATACCGATAAAGACTTTCAGTACAAAATTTACAAGAACAGCGCCGGAGATTTTGTATTTAAATATGTAAGCGATACGTTTTCAAGTATAACAGGTATCTCTGCCGTTGACGTTACAGAAATGCCTCTTAAAAAATTGATTCACAGCGATGATGTAGATAAGGTGAAAAATCATCTTAACGTGGTATATGGCGGCAAGCCAAATACTGAGCAGTATCGTATCAAAAATAAGGATAACGAATACATAAACGTTATTGACTATGCCAAACCTGTGTGGAACAGCGACAGATCGAATGTACTGGAGGTGAAGGGTTCTACATCAACAGAAATATCCTCTGAACACGCTAACAACTGATCTCATATTGCATTATTTACAAGGTTTAAAGAAGTTTTATGACGCTTAAGGAAAAACAAGACCGAATCATCAGGCAGTTTGAAATTCTCGGTGACTGGCCCGAGCGCTACAAGTTTATCATTAAGCAGGGCAAAAAGCTTTCTCCCCTGGCTGACGAGAAAAAAACAGATGATAATCTGGTGAGGGGCTGTCAATCCCAGGTATGGCTTGATACCGAATTAGATGACGACCGGATTATTTTTAAGGCAGATAGTGATGCAGCCATTACCAAAGGCCTCGTAGCACTTTTGGTAAATTTTTATTCAGGCGAAACCCCTGATGATATTTTAAAAACCGACCCTGAGTTTATTAAAGAAATCGGGATGCAGGATCACCTCTCTCCCACACGCTCAAACGGACTGGCTTCCATGGTAAAACAGATGAAAATTTATGCTATGGCGTATAAAAGCAAGCTTGCCACATCATAAATTTCTCTTTAACTCGTTTCAGACTTCAAATTACAGCTCACTTTCTGCATTTTCTCAGCGAATAGTGTTATTTTCAGTTTATACTTACAACTCTTCAAATTTATATTAGCGTTATGAATAAATTATCAGTCCAAATTGTTGCTGTACTGGCCTTCATTGGAATTGCACTCGGTGCTTTATATTATGGCGGCGTTTTCGGCAATTCCCAAAATGGTGAAACATCACAAACAGAACGAACTGCCAAACAAGTTGAGATTTTAAAATATAGTGACTACTCCTGCCCTGCATGCGCAGCATATGCTCCCCTGGAAAAACAATTGAAAGCCGAGTTCGGCGATATGGTCCAGTTTGGCTATCGCCATTTCCCACTGGAGTCTTTTCCTCATAGTGAACTCGCTGCTTACGCTGCCGAGGCAGCCCGGGAACAGGGAAAGTTCCAGGAAATGCACGATATGCTTTTCAACAGACAGCAGGAGTGGTCGCCTGCACAGGCCAATGCTGAACAAATTTTTATGGATTATGCCGAAATGCTTGAGTTAGATCTTGAGCAGTTTGAGAATGACCTGGACAATGAGGAAATTCATGCCAGAGTTGAAAGCAACCTGCAGGAGGGTATTCGCCGACAGGTAAATGCCACACCCACGTATTTTGTAGACGGACATAAAATCCGCCAAAATCCCCAGTCGTACGAGCAGTTTAAGTCAATTGTTGAGCTTTACATGTACAGAAATAATTAACGCTGATATTTGAACCGATTAACCGGGTTGTTGGGCTATGCCCATCAACCCTTTTTTATTTAAACCGTTATGATCTACGAATTTTTAAATAAATCTCCACAGTTTAACGACACCGTATTTGTCGCACCGAGCGCCGACATTATAGGAGATGTTTTTATTGGAGCCGAAAGTTCAATATGGTTTAATGTTACCATAAGGGGCGATGTAAACTGGATAGAGATAGGAGAGCGAACCAATATTCAGGACAACAGCTCGGTTCACGTAACCAATCAAGCATATCCCACATCCATCGGCAGCGACGTCACTATTGGCCATAATGCCATGGTTCACGGCTGTACTATTCACGACCGTGTTTTGATCGGGATACAGTCCACAGTCTTAGACGGGGCAGTCGTTCATTCTGATGTTATTCTTGCAGCAGGCAGCCTGGTTCCTCCCGGCAAAGAGCTTGAGCCAGGGTATCTCTATATGGGATCACCGGCAAAAAAATCCCGAAAACTTACGGATGAAGAGATTCAGTCTATCAAACAAAACGCGTCCAACTATGTTACCTATCAACGAGCCTATAAGCGGGTAGATACGTATGATGAAAATCCGTTTTACAAGCCAAAGTAGCTTTTTCAGTCGCCAATCAAACATTTACGTTTTTAAACTGCCTGATTCACTCATTCATATTTAAGTCGACTCTTCGAGATGGCCGGACTTTACATCCACATACCGTTCTGCAAGCAGGCATGCAGCTATTGTGATTTTTATTTCAGTACCCGCAAAAAACTGCTTCCCTCTTTTGTAGATGCATTAATCGCCGAGATCCGCACGTTTAGCGACACCCCATTTGTTGAGGAGACATTTGATACGCTCTATTTCGGCGGAGGTACTCCCTCACTGCTTTCAGAACGTCAAATTGAAAGGATTCTGCATTCAGTTAATGACGTTTTCAAGACAGATTTCGCTGAAGTGACTATCGAGATGAATCCTGATAACGTAACCCCGGAGTATCTGCGCTCCCTGCTTAAACTGGGTATAAATCGAGCAAGCATGGGGGTGCAGTCGTTTAATCCGGAACTTCTCGGTTTTATGCATCGCGCACACACCCGGGAAGAAGCGCTAAACGCCCTCGAAGCAATCGAAAAAACCGGGTTTCCTTCTTATACGGCCGATCTCATTTACGGCAATCCGGGACAATCGATTAACACTTTAAAAGAGGATATTCATACTCTTCTTTCATTTCAGCCTCCACACATTTCAGCCTATTCTCTCACCATTGAACCCAACACCCGGCTTGGTAAGCAGGTTGAGCTGGGACGAATCACCCCACCCGAAGACGAATTTGTTGCCAGTCATTTTGATGTTGTTTCTGAAGAGCTTCAAAAGGCTGGTATTTACCAGTATGAAGTGAGCAATTTTGCAAAACCAGGGAAAGAAGCGCTGCACAATAGCAACTATTGGAGTCACAATAATTATTTGGGACTGGGACCGTCTGCCCACTCTTTTTGGTGGATAGAAAATGCGGCAGAACGATGGAGTAATCCGCCCGACTTGAAACAATATATAAGCGAACAGGGCGGGGGCGTATCAAAAAAGAAAGAGTTGCTGGACCTACCCTCGCTTGCTGAGGAGCGAATTTTCCTTGCCCTTCGCACAGTAGCGGGCCTGAATACAGAAACCCTCCGAGAAGTTTACAGATATTCACTGAATGACAGGCAGAAGCAGTGGCTTCGGACTCAAATAGAGCACGAAACCCTGACCTGGAAAAACGCCAACATCCGTTTCACCAACAAAGGTCTTAAAATATCCGACCTGCTGATTGTCGACTTTCTTTCAAAACAGTAGAGCAGGAAAAGTTATAATTACACTTTTTCTCGCACTCTCTACAAAGCTGGGCTTTTTGGATTGATAACCTTATGGAGAGCTCAGGATATTAATTTTTCCTTCTTTCCTGATCCATTCCAAACGTTAACTTTTGAAAACCGGTGCGTTTACTTTTGCAACATCCCTGTTTCTGATCTATATTCGACAGAATCCCACGATTAACCCCCGAATTTAACAAGATTACCATGCCAGTACTCCGAATTTCCAGTCTTCTTTTTCTCTCCTTTCTATTTTTGATGATTTCACTCCCGCTTGAAAAAACAGTTGCTCAATCACGGCACATTCAAGTAGACAGTTCCGTTGTTACCCAGGACGAAGTAACCATCAAAGGAGAAACTATTTCATACACGGCCACTGCCGGAACACAGCCCGTTTGGGGGGAGGATAATGAGCCTATCGCATCCCTTTTTTATGTTTTTTATGAGCGAGATGACATTGAAGATGTTGAGAACCGGCCATTGGTTATTTCCTTTAACGGCGGACCTGGTTCTGCCTCTGTATGGATGCATATCGGCTATACAGGCCCCAGGTTTTTAAATATCGATGATGAGGGTCACCCCGTGCAGCCATATGGCGTATCGGAAAATCCTCACTCCATTCTTGATGTGGCCGATATTGTGTTCGTAGACCCCGTAAATACCGGATTTTCCCGAATTGTTGATGAAGAAGTGGACCGTGAGACGTTTTTTGGGGTAAACGCAGACATTGAATACCTGGCAGAGTGGATTGATAATTTTGTGGGTCGCCACGGCCGCTGGACTTCGCCCAAATATCTGATTGGTGAAAGCTATGGCACCACGCGCGTTGCCGGGTTGGCGCGACAGCTGCAAAACGCCCATTGGATTTTTTTGAACGGCGTTATTTTAGTTTCACCGACCGGGCTGGGGCTTGAGCCCCCCGCGATGACTCCCCGCTCCGAAATTTTAAAGCTTCCCTACTACACTGCCGCAGCGTGGTATCACGATGCACTGGATGGCGATCTTCAACAGCGGGAACTGGAGGATCTGCTGGCCGAAGTCGAGGAGTACACCATTGAAGAGTATCTGCCTGCCGTTGCACGAGGGGGCTCCATCAGTGATGCGCTTCGTGAACAGATTGCAGACGGGGTTGCTCGATATTCAGGAATAGACCGCCAGCATATTCTGGATCGAAACCTCACCATACCAAACTCCTTTTTCTGGAAAGAGCTGCTGCGTGATGAAGAGATCACTATTGGCCGTCTGGACTCACGCTACCGTGGTGTAGATCGTCAAAATGCAGGAGAACGATATGACCACGATCCGGCACTTACCTCATGGAACCACGCTTTTACACCCGCCATTAACCACTATCTGCGCGAGCACCTGAATTATCAAACCGATATGAAGTACAACATCTTTGGACCTGTACGTCCATGGGATAATAGCGATGACTCCACTGGTGATGATCTGCGCAGGGCCATGGGTGAAAATCCGTTCCTGCACGTTATGGTACAGTCGGGCTATTTCGACGGAGGCACCGATTATTTCTCTGCAAAATATGTAATGTGGAATATGGACCGAAGCGGCAAAATGATGGACAGAATGCGTTTTGAGGGATACCAAAGCGGCCACATGATGTATCTTCGGCAGGAAGATCTCGCAACCTCGAATGAGCATATACGCGAGTTTATTCGTGAATCGATGACAGGCGGTGAATCTGCCAAGTATTAATATCTTAAACGCCGATGATTTCAAAATGAGATAGGTGCACAATGGATGTGCTTATCTCTGTTTTGGATGTGAACTTTATCTATTCTGCGATTTCAATCAAGCCTTTTTGCTGCAGTTCCGGTAAAAATCCGAGTATTTCATCCAGGCACTTCTCTTTTTCTACATCATACTCAGATATTAGCTGATCACAAATATTACCAATACTGAGAGGCTCTTCCAATAAATTCCAAACCGCTGCGGCTACACTATTGAGTCCATAGTACTTCCCGGCGTCAGCATCAAACATAACCACTTCATCATCTATAGCGGTTGCAAGTGCTTTATTGGTGCGCTTAATAACTGTCTCGCTATCCATTTATACTGTAATATATAAGTTCGAATTTCGTATTTGATCTCTTAAAATAGGGGATCATTTTCATGAAAACGAAGAAACTTCCACGAATTGATCAGCCGTTTCCCCACCAAGCACAATCCTGGGGCCAACGGTAAGCCAGGCGTGCGCTTCCATTTTACGTCCTTTTTTCTTCACCCCAAAGCTAACCGTACTCTCTATAGATTTTTTACGGAGAAGTATTTTACCGACAGCCGCCTGCACCAGGCAGTTTGATGTCCAGGGTACATAGCGGCTTACGTTTTTGATCTGCCTCGAAACCGTATTCACATACAGCCAGTCGAACCCCGGATGTTTTTTATTTCCTTCGCTGTTCTGCTCACCAAGCAGTGCCGCAAGCCGCCTGAAGGGAAGAACCAGCACCATCATTCTTATTCCAAAGGAAAGGGTCACAATCCGGAGAAGGCGCCACTTATCTTCGGACGGTTTTTGCAAGAAAACACGCACCATCTCCGGTAAATATTTCATTGTGGTAGCTCTACCCATCACGATTCTGTCTAAGCTTTGTACAAATAAAGTTTAGACAAAGCAGGGGTGAAGGTCAATGCAGAAAAATTTCGGCCCAAGTTTTACAGCTCCTTATAATTCCCAAGCTCCAGAGTCCAGTCATACTCTTTGTAGGTCACAGATGGATCTGCCTCCTCAGGAATGATCTCATAACCCTTCAACATCTCAACAGCGCCGGATACGCCGCCAAAATCACCCCGAAACCAGCTGATAAGCCGCGTAACTTCCAGTTCGTCACTTTCCGCATCATAATCTGTGGTTTCTTCAAGGTACTCCCGGGCGCCTCGCTTCAGCTGCTCTTCCACTCTGTCGGGATCCATGGGAGCAATATAGGGACAGCTGGCTGCACCACAGTTTAGCACAAAGTGAATACGGGGATCTATTTCGTTCCACCAAAACCTTTCTACAAAATCATCTACAAACAGGCTTCTCACATATCCAAGGGAAATTTTTATTGTGGAGCGCCTCATAATACCGTGCTCTATATCGTCAAAACTGAGCTCTTTACCCGCAATGGTGATCTGCGGGGTGGAGAAAAAATTATACCCAAACCAGCTATTCCTGTCTTCGAACAACTCCGGGTTTTCGAGAAGTATAATCTGGACATAGGCGTTATAAATGTTGATCCAAAATGCCTTCTTCTTTGATTCGGTATCGAGATTTTCATAAAGTTCATCTTCTGAAACATTAGCCAGCATTCTTGTTAATATAAAGTGGGGTTCACCGTCCCGAACGGCCTCAACAAGTCTTCTGGATAGCTCTGCGTAGGATGTTTCTCCTTCCGCAGTTTGGTCTGATACTGTGGAACCCTCAACCTGCCTGGCTATTCCGCTTTCAATATTCATGATGAAAAGAGTTGCTGAACTCAGAATGATGATAATGACTAATCGCTGCATGAAATTATTTGGTTATTCAGTTATGTAAAATGTTTTATAGCTTAAAGGTCTTCGATGTCCAAATATTTATTACTTGTCAACGCTTCTAACCATCTGCTTCTGATTTTATTACGTAGAGTTCATACAAGTCCTTTTTAGTACGCTTTTATCATAACTATTTAACAGTTCTGTGAGAAGTTCATTTAATTTATTTGAGTTATTACTGGTGTATCAAAGCTGATGCTACCTGGCTTCGGTTTAAAGAAACCCACATTCCCATGATATCTTCATAACGAAACCATCATTTAACCATGAAATTTTACAACCACCGTGTTTGGCTAATTACACTTATTTCTGTTGTATCCGGAATTTTCCTCGTGTTTGAAATAAATGACCGCATTGTACTCGACCCGGATCAGATCGATGAGTTTACTCTCGATCCTGCAGAATTTGACCCCAATGATGAAGATGCAAAAATATTTCGCTACTCAAAATTTGGCCGCAAAGACGAAGCCGTTTATAAACAATCAACCCGGGAAGAGGATGGCGCCCCTATCATTGAAGCCTCCAGTGATGGCTCTATTTCAACGGTTACAACACCCTTAACCGCCGACCCTGAAGTTTTTAAATTTATAGAATGGGAATGGAAGATTGAATCGGTTCTGCCCTCCGGCGACATGACAGAAAAAGATGGTGACGATTTTGCAGCACGTGTGTACGTAACATTCGATTATGATCCATCAAACCTCGGTTTCGGTGACCGATTGAAATACCGGCTCTATAAAACGTTTACCTCCTTTGAAATTCCCCTGCGCTCGCTAAACTATGTTTGGGGAAATGAACCGGACGAAATAGGAGATACCGGCCCAAATCCCTTTTCTGACTGGGTTCAGTATGTTGTGATACAGTCTGGTAACGACAAGGCCGGGCAATGGCTTACGGAAAAACGAAACATTCTAAAAGATTACCGAATGGTTTACGAAGAAGAGCCGCCTCCGATCAGCGGAATTACAATTATGACGGACTCTGACAATACCGGTGAATCTACAAAAGCATACTTTGGGCCTATAACCATCTCAAAAAACTGATTTTTAGAAATGAGTAATAACCCTAACGCTGAAACTGCCACAATCAGCATTATTATACCGGTGTATAACGAAGAGAGAACCATACATAAGCAGCTCCGATATCTCTCGGATTGCAGTCGGGGATACCCTACCGAAGTGATTGTGGTTGATGGCGGGAGCACCGACAGCACCGTACTAAATGTGAGAAATGAGGGCTTTACCTGTCTTAATGCGCCCGAAAAGGGTCGCGCCATTCAGATGAATACAGGTGCCCTGTTTGCCTCTGGAAACATCCTCTACTTTGTACATGCCGATTCGAAGCCGCCCAAAACCTTTCAAAAAGATATACGCAACTACATTAACCGGGGCCATGAGTCGGGGTGCTATCGCTTTGCATTCGATTCCGACCATCCTCTTCTTAAACTCAACTCCTACTTTACGCGATTTAACCGGCTTATGTGCCGGGGCGGGGATCAGACACTCTTCATTACCCGTTCTTTTTTTGATGCGCTGGGGGGCTTTCGTGAAGACTATAAAATTATGGAGGATTTTGAGTTTATTCGCCGTTTACAAAAGTCCGGATCGTTTATCATTATTCCAAAAGATACGGTCGTATCAGCCCGAAAATATAGCGACAACAGCTACCTGAAAGTAAATGTGGTGAACCTGGTTGTATTCACCATGTTTTTCCTGGGAGCGTCACAAAAAACCATGATTCACGCCTACAAAAACCTGATTGTGAACACCAAATTTGGATAGCGCCTTCTTTATAATCTATGTTCCTGCTTCAACGGGTTCTCTTCCGTATATTTTTTTACAGACAGCTGATGTTTTCTTTGAAACGAGCTGAATTTCCTCCTCTGTAAGCAGCTCCTGCCACTCTGTAATCGCCGACTTTGCGTCTCTGGGAGTGTATCGATGCGAATCAGAATCTCCGTTTTCGTTACCCGAGGTCGCTTTCTCAATGTATGATTCAACTTCCCCTGTAAACGGTAATCCTGCATAGGTAAACATATTTCTAAAAGTATCCAG
>Ga0102931_1000950_pt1 | contig 14300 bp, 14 predicted proteins | sample SalPonR1_C_D1_MG_FD_79282 | JGI IMG/M metagenome (GOLD analysis project Ga0102931, IMG submission 79282) | Salt pond soil microbial communities from South San Francisco under conditions of wetland restoration - Salt Pond MetaG R1_C_D1_MG | ecosystem: Environmental > Aquatic > Marine > Intertidal... | reverse complement strand
CCGCCGCCGATGATGAGTTTCGCCCCGGCAAAGGTATCGAGGTGGATCGAGTCGACGGTCTCGTGATCCACGTCGTGTTCCGCCGCGAGTTCAATGATTCCCTCGACGGCGGACTGGGCATAGGTCTCCGCGACGTACTTCTTCGTCATCACGTCGTGCACCCGGGTACAGCCGGGATCCAGGTCGACGTCGAACTCGCCCGAGACGATCTGTTTCCACCCCTTTTGCCCCTCGAAGAGGTTCTTCGGTCCCTCCATGCCGTTCTTCGCGAGTAACGCGGCGTAGACGGCGTTCCGGGCAGCGTTGGCCGACGCGATCCCTTTCCACTCGTTGATGCCGCCGGTTCGGGTCACGCGCAAAGCGTTGTGGGCCGTTCCGGCGATGCCGATGGCGTCGCGGGTGGTCTCGACGTCGAGGCCGAGGACCTTCGCGACGCCAGCAGTCGCGGAGATCACGGTGTGGGTCACGTGGTCCCATCCCCGGTCACGAACGGGGGCGTTCCAGGCCAGTTCGCCCTGGACCTCGTAGGCCACGCCGATTCCCTCCAGGAGTTCGTCCCCCGTCGCGCCGACGGCTTCGCCGGCGGCCACGACGGCCCCGACGTTGTCGCTCGGATGCGGCGTCTCCCCCGGCGCGAGAAAGGAGTCCATGAAGTCGAGGTACCGTGTGAGGGCGGTGTTGTGCATCGCGGCTCCCTCCATCGAGGCGGTCCCGCCACGCCCCCAGAGCAGGCAGGCGTTGCCCTTGTTTGCCGTGCGGACCGTGTCGTATACCGCGTCGACCGGGTCGTGCCCCAGTGCCCCGATTCCGATGCCGACCGAATCGAGCAACCGCTTTTTGAGTTCCTCCCGGGTCTCCTCGGTGAACCCATCGTCGGACACCGACTGGACGAATTCGGCGAGTTCGAGCGTCGTGGTCATGCGGGGGCGAATACGTGGGATGACAACATATGACTTGGCCCGCGGTGACCATCGTAGAACACAAAATCCGATCGACCCGGGTCAATAATTCAGTCGGTCGGGACTCTCGCACCCCTGTTACTCAGATCGGCCGTTCGAAGACCAGTTCGTCGTACCGTTCGCCTGCGATGGTGGTTTTCTCGGTCCGGACACGTTCGAACCCCGTCGCGCCGTAGAACTCGGCGGCGACGTCGTTTCGCGCGAGTGCCAGGGCGAAGACCCGATCGACCCCACGGGCTTCCAGTTCGTCGATCGTGTACTCGACCAGATCCGTCCCAATTCCGCTCCGTCGCTCCCGAGGGAGGACGTAGAGCCTGAGTATCGTCCCTTCCTCGCCGTCCAGGACGGCGTGGGCGAACCCACTCAGGACGTCGTCGGTCTCCGAGACGGCGACGACCGCATCTGCCGACCGAATTTCACGGCCGAGCTGTTCCTCTTCGTACCATTCGAGGAGGCCATCCTTGATCGCTTCCGAACTGATGACGGTCGGGTAGTCCGCCGCCCAGCACTCGTGGACGACCGATTGCATGGCCGGGACGTCGTCGGTCGTGGCGAGTCGATAGCGGGGGTCGCGGGATGGTGCCATGTCTGCATATACCATGCCCCGATCGGTAGCTCTTTCGACGGGTCGAGGGTCATCCACGCCGGGCGACCCGGTTCGAGAAGGCGGCAAACGACCCCTCCGGACGAAATATCATGGTTCTGTAGGCGCTCCGATCGGTCTATGGACGAACTCCCTGCCGATCGGTTCTTCGATTTCGGCGAGATATCCGAACTCGCCGTCGGTCCGGACGGCGACCGAATCGCGTTCGTGCTCGACGAGTTCGACCCCGAGGAGGACGAGCGACGTCGATCGCTGTTCGTGGTTCCGGCTGATGGAAGCCGTGACCCACATCGACTCACCAGGGCGTCCGACGCCAGCACTCCGAAGTGGAGTCCGGACGGTTCGAAACTCGGATTCGTTGCTGCCCGCGACGAGGACGTCGAACTGGCCGTCGGTACGTCGGACGACGAGACGGATGACGAAGAAGACGAAACAGCAGCCGGTGACGGTGAGGAGACGGGAACGGGCGGCGAGGGACCCACCCCACAGCTCTGGGTGTTCGACGTGGCGCGCGGCGGCGACGCCAGACAGATCACCGACCGCGACGAGGGTGTGGAGGGTTTCGACTGGGGGCCGGACGGTGCGCGCGTCGTGATCGAGTCCCGTGACCCGACCGAGGAACAGGCCGAGTACCTCCGGGAACGCCGCGACGAGAACGGGCCGATCGAGGTCGACCGCCTCCAGCACAAGGCGGACGGTCGGGGCTGGCTCGACGACGTCACGCCCTACCTGTTCGTCGTCGACCTCGACACGCGCGAGGAGCGACGGCTCGACGACGCGTCGGGTGCAGGGGCGCGCCTTCCGCTGTTCGGAATGCAACCCCGCTGGGGCCCCACTGACCGGATCGCATTCCTCTCGAACGACACGGACAACCCGGACGACTCCGGGGTGCTGGACCTGTTTACGATCGATCCAGATGGGGGGAACCGCCGTCGCCTGACGGACGGCACCCGTCGCGTGTCCGGTGCGCGATGGAGCCCGAGTGGTGACCGCATCGCGATCCAGTCCAGCCATCCGCGAAACCTGTACGTGCCGACGGAAATCAACGTCCTCGACGTCGAAACAGGGGAAACTCGGTCCGTATCGGCCTCCCTGGATCGAACCGTCGCGTGGGCCGGCACGGCCGAGTGGACCGACGGGGACACGCTCCTGGCCCCGATGGCGGACGAGGGGCAGGCGCGTCTCGTCCGGTTCGACGCGAATCGGGACGCGCCCGAACGCGTCTTTGACGGCCTCGGTTCGGCTCGCGGGATCGAACTCTTCGACCACGGTGGCGGGACGATCGGCCTCTCTATCGGCGACCCGACGGAGGGAACGGACCTCTACGCGCTCGATGCTGACGCGGTCGATGCGGCGACGGACGACCCGCTCGTTCGACTGACGAGCGTCAACGAGGACCTGGTCGACGAGTATCCGATGCCCGAAGTCGAGCGCGTCACGTACGAGAACGACGACGGCGAGACCATCGAGGCCATCGTCTACCTGCCGCCGGACCTGGACGAACCGGCACCGACGATCGCCTCGATCCACGGCGGCCCGATGTCCTACGATCAGCCCACGTTCGCCTTCCGACTCCCCTACTGGACCTCCCGGGGGTACGTGGTGTTCAAGCCGAACTACCGCGGGAGCACGTCCTACGGTCGGGCGTTCAGCGAAACCCTGCGTGGGTCCCGGGGGACCCTCGAAACCGACGACGTCACGAGCGGTATCGAGCACCTCGCCGACCGCGGTCTGGTCGACCCCGAGCGCACCTTCATCACGGGATTCTCGTACGGCGGCATCACGACGGCGCACGCCATTACCCGGACCGACGCGTTCGCCGCCGCCGCGGCCGAACACGGCATCTACGACTTCCACTCGGTGTTCGGGACCGACGACAACCACCTCTGGCACGAGGACGAGTTCGGCCTCCCGTGGGAGGACCCCGACACGTTCAGGGACATCTCCAGCATCACCGACGTCGACGACATCGAGACGCCACTGTTGCTCACCGCCGGCGAGAACGACTGGCGGTGCCCGCCGACCCAGGCCGAACAGCTCTACGTGTCCGTGAAAAAGCGCGGCGTCCCTTCCAAACTGGTGGTCTACCCGGACGAACACCACAACATCGGCGATCCCGAGCGGGCGATCCACCGTCTCGAAACGCTGGCCGAGTGGTTCGAGACGCACGATCCGGGAACGGGGAACTGAGGAACGTTTCCGGCGAGGCACAGCCCGAAACGGCCGGATGGAGTGGGATCGAGAGGGTAAAAGAGTTTTTTACTATTCAAGAGGTTTATAGTTGTACCGTCCGAACCGGCGAGTGTCGGCAGGAACGATCTACCGAGCCGCTCCCCCATGCCCGGTGTGCTTCGGATTCATCTCCGCCCGTTCGGATCCGCCCCCGTTCCTGCCGGCCTGCCATGCCCGCCAACTTCTCTCCTCACGTGACGGTCCCGATGTCATCGACCGGCATGACCGAATAATCGACCGACAACGTGTCCTGGGTCGCCCGGATCTTCCCGACGAAGGTCGAGATCTCCTCCAGTGAGCCGTCCAGCACGAACAGTTCAGTGCAGTACCGGTCCCCGACGTGGTTGTGGACGTTCGACTGGACCAGCGCGTCGTGTTCGTGACGGAGTTGCATCATTCGCTGTTCGACTGGTTCCGCACCGTAATCGAACAGGACCGTGACGACGGCCATTAGCTCCCGATCCTCGAGTTCCTTGTCCTCGAATTCCCCGAGGAGGTTCCGGGCGGCCTCGCGAAGCACCTCGCTTCGGCCTGTGTATCCGTGTTCCTCGGCGAATCCGTCGATGCGGTCGATGAGCTGTTCCGGCATTGAGACGCTGACGACGGCCATGTAATAACTCAGGCCATCCGGATTACTAGAGATTTGGCATTCGTCCGTCGATCCCGGAGCAGTTCGATGCGCAGGCCGTGCCGATCATGGCTCCGTGTGATCGTCGAGCCGTCGCTCCAGGTCGTCGACCAGCGAGGAGAGGTGTGCCGCGCCGAAGGTCGCGGCGAGGACGCCGCCGACGGCGTCGAACGCCAGGTCCTTCATCGTGTCTTCCACCCCGTACTGGGTGAGGGGCGTTTCGCCGCCGACGGTCACGTGGCCGAGCGCGAACTCGAGGACCTCCCAGTAGACGCCGAACGCGAGGACGAACAGCAGGGTGAACACGAACGTGAACCGCGGGGTCAGGACGATCGCGTCCGTGTGTTCGTCGACGGCTCGAACCACGCTGTAGCCGGCGCCGGCGACCAGCGATCCCGTCGCGGCGTGCGTGAGGTGATCCCACCACCAGACGTCGGCGTAGAACGAGAACCCGCCGACTTCGAGCGCACCGAGGGCGTGCAAAAAGACCGCGCCCGTGATCCAGAGGACGAGTCCCGAGTCCATCGTGACCCTCGCGTCCCGTTCGAGGGCCGACGGGACGAAGGTCACCCCCAGCGCCACCCCTGCATTCATGACGACCGTGGCGTCACCGCCGATCGTGCCCGCCACGACGACCGCGAGGATGCCCAGTTCGAGCACGCGGGTGAGTCGATCGTGATGCGAGACGGAAAACCGGAGTCGGGGGAGACGCGTCATCCGCTCTCCCCCTCCTCCGCAAGAAGCGGCGTCAGTCGGTCGAGTCGGCCTTCCCACCACCGCACGTAGAGGTCGAACCCCGCGCCCGCAGCGATTCCGACGACCGTCGCTGCGACGAACTCCCACATGAGCGCCTCGTGACCCGGGGCCATCGTCGTCCCGAAGGTCAGGTCTGCACTCCACCGTGCGAGCGCCCAGACACCGGCCATCGCGGTGGTCGAGATCGTCACGAACAGGACGGCAAAGCGATGGCTCATGCGCACCGGGGTGAACAGGTGCACCTCGAAGGCGATCAGGAGGGCCACGACCGCGAACGTAAGATACTCCGCGAGCAGGTGGCCCGGAGCGACGGCGAACCACCCGAGGACGACTGTAGTGACGGCCAGTACCTCCCAGGGAAGCGTCGCCGTATACGTTCGGTAGAAAGGCCCCGGAAGGGCGGCGAGAACGGCGACAGCGACGAGGACGCTCGTGGACCAGGCGTCGCCGAGGATCGCCTCGACACCGGCCAGTGCGACGAGTGCGCCCACGAGAATCCAGGCCAGTCGGGCGTTCCGCCGGCGGTCCGCGACGAGTCTATCGAGATCGACGCCGAGCATCGACTCGCCGTTCGAACCGGAACGGTAAATCTCCCCCGGCAGGGCCAGCGATACCGGCTAGAGTTCGTCGAGTTTGCGGAGGAGTTGCCCGCGGTACTCCTCGTCGCTGATGATCCCCTTCATCTCGATGACGTTGCGCTCGAGTTTGTCCAGGGCAACGTAGAACGCGTTCTCGGCGCCGTAGCCCTCCCCGGATCCGGCGACCTGACCGCGGTTCGTGCGGAGGCGGATCTGGGTGCGGATCAGCGGGGTGCCGCGGAGTTTCTCCTTGTGCTCGTGGAAGCGGACGTGCGCGTGCTGGACCTGCATGTCCTGGTACTTGTCGGCGACCGCCCCGATCTCCTGCCGGATGTCCTCCCGAGAGATGGTGTCCAGCAGGGAGATGTTCGTGATCTGGACGTCCATGTGATCCTGTTCGGTGTAGGTCAGGGCGCGGAGGACGTCCGTCTTGGTCAGGACGCCGGCCACGATTCGATCGTCGTCGTCCGGCGTGACGACGAGGCCGGAGTAATCCTCGTGGAGCATCCGTTCGACGGCGTGTCGGACGGACTCGCCCGCGGTGGTCGTCTCGACCGGCGAACTCATGATGTCGGCCACCGGGATGTCGAGGATCCGGTCGCTGTCGCCGGAGCGCTCGCCGCGCGTCGGCTTGTCCATGTCGCGGACGACGACGTCGGCGATGTCGTGGACGGTCACCATGCCAGTGAGGTAGTCGCTGTCGTCCAGCACCGGCAGTCGCGAGATGCCGTGCTCGCGGAGGCGGTTGATCGCCTTGCCGACACCGTCGTCCTCGTGGAGCGTGACGACCTCGTCCGTGTAGATGTCCCCGACCGACAGTGCGTCGAGGTTGTCCAGCACCGCCTCGAGGATGAGGTTCTGGTTGATGACGCCGTAGAGCTGTTCGCCCTCGAACACCGGCGCGACCTTGGTGTTCCCCTCGATGAGCATCCGCGCGACTTCTCGGATGTCCTCGTGGCGGTCGATCTTCGGCACCGGGTCCTTCCGGCTGGGTTTGATCAGCGAATCGACCTTGGCGTTGTCCTCGACGTGGGACTGGATGAGTTCGCGCTCACCGAGCACGGTCTCGTACTCGCCGTCCCGGGTGACGACGATTCCCTTCGAGTTTTCCTCCTCGAAAATGGACCGGACCTTTCCGAGGCGAGTATCGACGTCGACTTCGAGATATTCCGTTGTCGCGATATCAGCAATGTCCATCGTTCCTTCGGCCGTTGACTACGAACGATAATGAACGTACCGAAGCGTCGGACGTGCTAGCCACCCTGACAGCACCGGCTGGACGACACGTCCCCGTACCGAAACCGGGTCGGCAACGAAGCTTTGGGGTCCGGGTCGTAACCGGCTTCCATGCTTCCCGACATCGGCGTCTTTGGTTCGTACACGTACCTGTTTACCGAGGTCCTGTTCGGAACGATCGCGGCCCTCCTCCTGATCCGCGCGCGAGCGGTCACGAGTGCCGCCCGGACCATCGTAGCGCTCTATCCGATCGCGTACGTCTGGGACTGGTACACGCTCCGGGTCGGGGTATTCTCGATCGAACTGCGGACCGGGGTCGATCTCCTCGGTATTCCGATCGAAGAACACCTGTTCATCGTGGTCGTTCCGGCCCTCGTCGTGGGGATCCACGAGACGGTCAATGCACGTGAGTAGCGATCGATCGTCAGGTCGTCCGTTAGCGGAAACGCCAACCGAGGATGCTAAGAGATCCAGGAAACCCTCGTGGAGATCCCGACCTTCGAAGAATTATCGACCGGAACCCTGGAGTTTTTGAAAAACCGCTCGAAAGATCCGCGCGTGGACGCTCCAGACGGATCGAGCGTTTCGGCGCCCCATCTCGGTACCCCGTCGATGACCGTGGCCGAAAGAGTCAACGAAACTAGCTGTTCGGGGTCAATGAAGAATTCAATGGCTGATTGACGGCAAAATCCGGGGCAAACGGCCAACACCTTAAAATGGATGTCACTATTGGAAACAATATAGGTGGATCAAATCGTGAAACTTCGACGACCGACCGATTTCCTGATCCTGGAGGCGCTCGAGGAGAACGGACGCAACGTGGCAACGAACCTCGCACACCACACCGACAAGAGTCGAAAGAACATCAACACCCGTCTGCCGGTGCTGGACGATTACAAACTGGTCCGGAAGATCGGCCCGGCCGAACACTCCGGGCTCTACGAGATCACGCGGAAGGGCCGCGTGGCGCTCATGTACCGCGACCAGTACGGCGAGGTCGACGACTTCGAGGCGCTTCTGGAACAACCCGACGCACCGAACGCCGCCGAGGCAGGTACTCCCCAGCAGGCGCTGGCCCGCGGCGAGGAACCCGAAGAGGAAGAAGACTCCGACTGACTGTCGTCCGCCCTCATCGACGGCACGGCGACTGAAATCCGTGTCTCGGTAGCGGTATTTCTGTGGAATTCGGCCCACCAGTCGACGATCCCGCCATACCAGTTGGGAAATTATTATATTTTGTCCGGGAAGGAAGTCGATTACCAATAAAATTAAGTATCTGGTGGTTGTTAACGGTTCTGAAGGCATGGTATCGAATTTACTCGACAAGCGGCTCGGCGAAATCGTCGACGAGACGCTCTCAGCCGCCGAGGGAACGGTGTATCTGGTCAATCCGACTCCCGACGCGATCGAAGCGTACGTCGACATCGGCAACGAGAACCAGTACGACGTCACCGTCCGGTTGCTCGCGGAGTACCGGACGCTGAAGGACGTTCTCGAGGACTTCATCGTCGCGAGTAGCGCGGCAGATCTGGTGGACCGTGGGGAACTCGAACTCAAGACGGTCGACGATCCGCCGGCCAACACCGTCATCGCGACTGAGGATCGGGTCGTCTCGCTCGTTACCGTGAACGACCGCGTGGGCGGAATCGTGACCGACGACCCCTCTTTCGTGGCGGACGTCCGGTCCGGCTACGACGAACTTTGGGGAGTGGCCGACGACCATCGGCTGCGGACGCCGCCGATCAGCCAGGTTCGCGAAACGCTCTCGACGGACCTCGGCGATGACGCGCAGGACGACTTCAGCGGCGTTCTCTCCTCGCTCGAAACGGCTCGCGGCGACGGCGACGGCCTCGACGAGGTCACCATCAGCCTGCTGGTCGCCGCGAAGAACGAAGAACTCCTGTATGACGTCAGCAAGTGGGGCGAGGACATCGGCCTCGCGTCGAAGGCGACGTTCTCGCGCACCAAGACGAAGCTCGAGGAGATGGGACTGATCGACACGGAGAAGGTTCCGGTCGACGTCGGTCGCCCGCGACTCCGCCTCAAGCTCGGCGATCCCCGGCTGAAGGAGGCGGACGACGCGCAACTGGCGACGGTCGCCCAGTCGATCCTGAACTGACCGGTCCGCACTCGTCGAGTCTCCCTTCTCACTTTGGACCAAGGTTCACGGTCCGTCCGCCCGTTTACTGACCCGTGCAACTTCACTGGCACCGTCGCGATCTCAGGGTTCGCGACAACGTTGGGCTTGCGAGTGCCGGCCGCGACAGTGAGGATCCGATCCTGCCCGTCTTCGTGTTCGACGACCGGTTGCTCGAGGCGGCCAGTCCTCCGCGCGTCGCGGCACTGCTGGACGGACTCCGTTCGCTTCGCGAACGATACCGCGATCGGGGGAGTGATCTCGTCGTCGTCGAGGGGAACCCGACCGAGGAACTGCGCCGCCTCGCGAACGAATACGGGATCGATCGCGTTCACTGGAACCGCGATTATTCGGGAGTCGCTCGGCGTCGAGACGAGTCGGTCCGGGACGTGCTGGAGGGCGAGGGCGTCGACGTGGACACTCATCACGACCCGCTCCTGCACGAACCGGGATCGATCACGACGAACGACGGCACGCACTACGCCGTGTACTCCTACTTCTGGAAGAAGTGGCGCGACCGGGCAAAGGACGATCCGGTCGAGCCACCGGAACCGGACGACCTCGCCGAGGTCGAAGGGAAACCGTTTCCGACCCTCGAAGCGCTGGGCTTCGAACCGCCCGAGGCGTCGGTCCCCGACGTCACCCCGGCGGCAGCCCGCGAGCGACTCGATTCGTTCTGTGCCGACGGCATCTACCGGTACGAAGAGCGGCGGGACTACCCGGCCGACGACGCCACGTCTCGACTATCAGTCCACCTCAAGTACGGAACGATCGGAATTCGAACCGTCTACGCCGCGACTGCCCAGGCGTTCACTGCAGCCGAGGACGACGCCGCCGGCGAGTCGGTCCGGGAGTTCCAGTCCCAGCTGGCCTGGCGGGAGTTTTACACGCACGTCCTCGCCGCGAACCCCGGGGCCGTCACGGAGAACTACAAGGACTACGAGCACGACATCGAGTGGCGAACCGATCCCGAGGGGCTCGAGGCCTGGAAAGCGGGTGAAACGGGCTATCCGATCGTCGACGCCGGCATGCGACAACTCCGCCAGGAGGCGTGGATGCACAACCGCGTCCGGATGATCGTCGCCTCGTTCCTGACGAAGGACCTCCTGATCGACTGGCGGGAGGGCTACGACTGGTTCCGGGAGCGACTGGTCGATCACGACACGGCCAACGACAACGGTGGCTGGCAGTGGGCCGCCTCGACCGGGACCGACGCCCAGCCGTTCTTCCGGATCTTCAACCCCATGACCCAGGGCGAACGGTACGATCCGGACGCCGAGTACGTCACCGAATACGTCCCGGAGCTCCGGGACGCGACGCCCGACCGGATCCACGGGTGGCACGAACTGTCCGACGCCGAGCGCGAGTCGATCGCCCCCGACTATCCGGCCCCCATCGTCGATCACGCCGAGGCCCGCGAACGGACGCTCGCTACGTTTCGCGCGGCCCGCGGCGAGTCGGAATGAGTCACGTTAGCAATCGTCTCCTCAAGGTTTAACATTCATCCAGCCTACGTGATGGTGAGGCATCAGGACATGTCCGAAAAATCCAACGCGGAGCTTCCGCCGCTCCCGTACGACTACGACGCACTCGAACCGCACATCAGCGAGCAGGTGCTCACCTGGCACCACGACACCCACCACCAGGGGTACGTCAACGGCCTCAACAGCGCCGAGGAGACCCTGCAGGCGAACCGCGAGTCGGGCGACTACGGCTCGACGCCCGGCGCCATCGGGAACGTGACCCACAACGGCAGCGGGCACTACCTGCACCACCTGTTCTGGGAGTGCATGTCGCCGAACGGCGGCGGCGAACCCGAGGGCGACCTCCGCGAGCGCATCGAGGAGGACTTCGGCTCCTACGAGGGCTGGAAGGGCGAGTTCGAGGCCGCCGCCGGCGCTGCCGGTGGCTGGGCACTGCTGGTCTACGACCCCGTCGCGAAACAGCTGCGAAACCTGAAGGTCGACAAGCACGACCAGGGTGCGCTGTGGGGATCGCACCCGATCTTGGCGCTCGACGTCTGGGAGCACTCGTATTACTACGACTACGGTCCCGACCGCGGCAGCTTCATCGACGCCTTCTTCGAGGTCGTCAACTGGGACAAGGCCGCCGAGGAGTACCAGAAGAGCGTCGATCACTTCGAGTAATCCCGTCCCGTTCCGTTTTTTCGCCGCACGTGAGGTATCCGCGACGCCTGGCAGCCTCGATTCGATAGACTGGAGGCGCTGACGCCAGGGCGAGCGGGTGATTCAGGTCGCTTTCGCCGTGGTCGCTGCAAGCGTCACTCCGGTGAACTCGAAGCGCGCACCGCCGTCGGTCCCTTCGACGACCCGGACGTCCCAGCCGTGAGCCTCGGCGATGGTCCTGACGATGGCGAGGCCGAACCCGGATCCCTCCTCGTCCGTGGTAACGCCGGTTTCGAGCACCGAGTCGCGTTTCGCTACGGGGATTCCGGGGCCGTCGTCCTCGACGTAGAATCCGTGGGTCTCCCCCGAGAGATCGCCGACCGTCACGGACACGTCGTCACCGACGTGCTGGACGGCGTTCCGGTAGAGGTTCTCGAGTATCCGGAGCAACCGTTGCCGATCGGCGTCGACGGTGAGGGCCGTCGTCACCGATAGCGACGCCTCCTTCGTGTCGACGTTCCCCCACGCCCGGCGGGCAAACGTCTCCAGTTCGGTCGGTTCGGTGTCGTCGATCGACTGCCCCTCTCGCGCGTAGGTCAGGGCCTCCTCGATCATGGATTCCATCCGGTCGTGCGACCGCTCGACCTCGTCGAGATAGGAGATGTCGTCGGCGTCCCGGGCCGCCTGGACGTACCCGCGAGCCACGGTGAGTGGGTTCCGGAGGTCGTGCGAGAGGAAACTCGCGAACTGTTCGAGCTGGTCGTTCTGCCGTTCGAGCTCCTGCTCGTGTCGCCGTCGGTCCGTGACGTCGTGAATCAGGACGAGTCGGCCGACAGTCCTGTCGCGTCGATCCTTGACGGGCGAGATCCGGACGTCGTAATGTCGCAACCCTCGCCGGGTCTGGAGTTCCAACTCCGCGGTTCCCTGGTATCGATCGACGATCGTTTCGACCAGTTCCGGATGCGCGCCGAGGGCCGAATCGACCGACGTTCCGATGGCGGCTTCCGGTGTGAAGCCGAACATCTCACCGACCTGTGGATTTGCGTCGACCACGTTTCCCCGGTCGTCGACGACGAGAATGCCGTCGCGGATGTTGTCGACCAGCGTGTCGCGAGCGACCGGCGCTATTTCGGTCAGTCGGTAGCGCCGGATGGCCCAGAAAAAGAGCACGCCGGTCACGACGAACCCGACCGGCGTGAGGTCGGCCGGTGTGACCTCGAAGTGATAGAGCCCGTTGGCGATCATCGGGGCGAGAAATCCGGCGACGATCGCGACGGTCTGCCGGCGGTACAGGGACGAGGACCGGTACATCGTTCCCAGGAGGAGCGCGATCCCGGCCAGTATCAGGGCGTAACTGTAGACGGTGTTCAAATCGTAGGCGATGCCGCCACGGATTGTGAATCCAGTAATCGTGGCACTGGTCGACCACACCTCAGACCAGAACCAGCCGTGCCACCTGTTGGTCGCAAGGATCGCGAGGACGAGCGTGGGTTCGATCGCGAGAGCCCCGAGGAGGTGGTTCGATATTCTGCCCTCCCGCCCCGTGAACTCGAGGGCGAACAGCAACACTGCTGGCGGGAGAATACCGATCCCGACGTAGACCAGTGCGTACAGCCGAACCGACCACCGGTAAGAATCCGTCAGCCCGGACGCCAGCACAGCGAGCAACCAGACGATCACGCCCGCCATCAACCCGGTGATGGGGATCGTTCCGGCGTCGGGACGATTTCGCCACGCGGTGACCCCGACGTACGCTGCAACGATCACAGCGAATCCCATCAAAACGAGCGGATTGGCGAACGATCCCGCCATTTGTTTGGCGTCGTCAGGGCAATCGTAAAGCCGATATGGCCGATTCGCTAACAAGTGTCTTCGGGTGGCCGCAATACCCGGTTGATTCCGGCCGAATCGGTCCATTTTACCCCCACCATCGACTACCCCGAGACATGCCGATTCCCAAATCCGAGTTCGACCAGCTCTACCCCTGTGACTTCTACGAGCCGGACGAACTGCTCGAATCCGGGCAGATGTATACCGTCTACGAGATCGCCCGACTGCTCCAGGAACTCGATCCCGATGCCGAACTCGACGCCGAGACCGAGGATATCCTGCTGGACTGGGCGATCCCGTGGATCATGGTCAACGCCGAGGACCTGGTCGTCGCGGAACCGCGCGACGAGTCCGAACCCGGGTACTACGGCCTCGAAGAATGAGACTGCTGGTGGCTGGCGGGGACCGCGTCGACGCCGGAAAGACGACGTTCTCGACCGGACTGCTCGACCGCGTCGGGGGCGTCGGGTACAAACCCCGCGCGGGAAACGACTACTGGTTCGACCAGGACGACTACCGCCACGCCGTCGATCTGGGTCGCCTCTTCGGGAAGGACGCGAAGCGCCTGGCGGCCGCGAGCGAGGTGGACGTTAGACCCGAGAAAATCAACCCGATCCACCGACTCTGGCGTCCGTCGCCCGGGAACGGACGGGGCCTCATCGGCGGGGCCGACCGCCAGTTCGTGCTGGACCGCGTGGGAGATACCTACGTCGTGAACGCCGACGCCGAGGTTCCCCCGTCGGCCCGCGAGGGCCTGCGGATCGACGACGCACCACGGGTCGGGACGGTCGAGGAACTCAACCGCCTCACCGCCGAGCGCTACCTCCCGCAACTCGAGGCACTCGCCGACGAGATCCGCGGCCGAGAGCGAGCCGTGATCGAGTCCTACGGCGACGTCGCACTCCCGCTCGGCGACGTCGAGATCGACGCCGTCGCGGTGGTCGAACCCGGACGGGCCCGGGTCTTCGACGGGGACCGATACCTGACGGCCTGCGAGGTCGTGGCCGGCAACGGCCGACGGACGGGCCGGGCGTTCGGTGGCCGGGTTGGCTCCCTGGAGGAACGGGTCGAGGACGTGACGGCCCATCTCGATCCGACGGCGACGGTTTCGCTGCCCGCGCTCGGGAGCGAGGAGCGGGCGGACCCGGGTGCCGTGGCCGACGCTTACGAGGTCGCCTACGACGCCCTCCTGGCCGAAGCCGTCGAGTAACTGG
>Ga0102931_1000943_pt1 | contig 14374 bp, 19 predicted proteins | sample SalPonR1_C_D1_MG_FD_79282 | JGI IMG/M metagenome (GOLD analysis project Ga0102931, IMG submission 79282) | Salt pond soil microbial communities from South San Francisco under conditions of wetland restoration - Salt Pond MetaG R1_C_D1_MG | ecosystem: Environmental > Aquatic > Marine > Intertidal... | reverse complement strand
GGGCGGGTTCGCTCGCCGACAGCGTCGACAGCGCCACCGCCGCCCCCCGCGCCGCGCCGAGCGATTTCGAGGCCGGGCCCGCCACCAGAGGCTTTTCCTCGACGATGGTGTTCCAAGCGCCGCAGGCGTCGCAGCGGCCCGACCACTTGGTGTGGGCCGCGCCGCAGGCGGTGCAGGTGAGGGACGGGGCCTTGGCCATGCCGCCCTCTAGCGCGCCGCGCCGCCCGCCCGCAAGCGCCCTTCGGTCGGACGCGCCACGGCTCGCGGCATCGGGCGCCGTGTCCGCCCGTCAGGTCGAGGAGGGCGCGCCGCCCCGCGAGCGTCCCCGGCAGGACGCGAAGACCGGGCCATCGGCCGCGGCCGCGCCATAGCGGCGGGGTGCCGAGGTGAGCGCGCGGGCCGCCGCCCAGAGCGGCAGGCTTGCGCAGGCGAAGAGCGCCGCGCCGGCGTCGAACGGGCCGCCGAGCGTCACCATTCCGGCGACCGCTCCGCCGGCGACCGCGGCGTATCCGCAGGCGAGGCCATAGAGAAGCGTGTTCCGGCCCCGCGACAGGTAGAGCCGCCGTCCCGAGACGACGGCCACGGCGAAGGCGAAGCCGGCGAGGCCGAGCGATAACAGTGACGTCGTGAAGTCGATCATGCGGCGCCAGTCCAATCCCCGATTCCGGCTAAACCATTAACCTTAAGAGGGCGTTAAGGCCCCCAGATGAGGTTCGCGGCCCAGTGGAAGAAGACCGGCATTATGGGCAGCACGAGGATGAAGCTGACGACCGCGCCGATGCCCACCCATTTGTCGAGGCCCCGCTCCAGGGCATCGGGCGCGGAGCGGGCAAAGACCGCCAGCCCCACCGGCATCGCCCAGGAGATCGACCAGGCGAAGGCCTCGGCCGCCGAGCCCATCGCGACGGCCCGGGTGTAGCCCATGAAGGCCATCCCGAAGGTCAGGAGCGCCGCAATGGACCAGGTCTGCGCGCCGCCCCGGTTCACGATGGCCCGGATCAGCGCCACCGGCATGAAGCACGCGCTCGCCCAGAACAGGAACAGCCCCAGAAGCGCGATCGTATCCGCCAAGTCGTCCTCCTACCGCACGGTCTCGATCGGACCTTCGGCGTTCCCGTTGATGAACTGAACGAGGTAAGGATCTGCCGCATCGTCCATTTCCGTGATCGGGCCGGCCCACCTGATCTTGCCGGCGTGGAGCATCGCGACCCGGTCCGCGATCGCCCGGACCGAGCTCATGTCATGGGTGATCGTCATCGCCGTGGCGCCCATCTCGACCACGATCTCGCGGATCAGGTCGTTGATCACGCGCGCCATGATCGGGTCCAGCCCCGTCGTCGGCTCGTCGAAGAAGATGATCTGGGGTTCGGCTGCGATCGCCCGCGCGAGGCCCACGCGCTTCTGCATGCCGCCTGAAAGCTCGGCGGGAAAGAGATCGGCCACCTCCGGCCCGAGCCCCACCCGCCGCAGCTTCTCGACCGCGATCTCCCGGGCCTCCCCGCGCGGACGCTTCAGCGACCCCCGCAGCAGCCGGAACGCCACGTTCTGCCAGACCGTCAGGCTGTCGAACAGCGCCGCGCCCTGAAACAGCATTCCGAAGCGGGCGAGGAAGGCGTCGCGCTCGGCCTGCTCCACGTCCTCGCCGTCGAGGAGGATGGTTCCCGTATCGGGATGAACGAGGCCGAGGATGCATTTGAGCAGAACAGATTTTCCCGTCCCCGAGCCGCCGATGATGACCATGCTCTCGCCGGTCTCGACCTTGAGGTCGATGCCCCGGAGCACCTCTTTCTCTCCGAACGCTTTTTCGAGGCCGCGAATGTCGATCATGCCGAGAAGAAGACCTCCGTCAACACGTAGTTCGACGCCAGGATGAGGATGGAGGAGGACACCACCGCGTTCGTCGTGGCACGGCCCACGCCCTGCGCGCCGCGTCCCGAGTTCATCCCGTGATAACAACCCATCACCGCAACGATGAAGCCGAAGACGGCAGCCTTGACGAGCCCCGACAGCACATCCCAAGGCTCAAGAAAGTCAATGGTGTTTGTCATGTAGGCGGCGGCGTTGAAGTCGAGCCGCGAGATTCCCACAAAGAACCCGCCCATGATCCCGATGACGTCGCCGATGCCTACGAGCACCGGCAGCGTCAGCACCGCGGCCAGCACGCGGGGCACCGTGAGGTACTTCATCGGATGCGTCGACAGCGTGACCAGCGCGTCGATCTGCTCGGTTACCTTCATCGTCCCGATCTCGGCGGCGATCGACGCCGAGACCCGTCCGGCGACCATCAACCCGCCCAGAACCGGCCCGAGTTCTCGCACCATCCCAATGGCGACGATCGACGGCACGACGGATTCGGCGTTGAACCGCGCGCCGCCCGCATAGATCTGCAGCGCCAGCGCGCCGCCGGTGAAAAGGGCGGTGAGGCCGACGACCGGCAGGCTCAGAAACCCTATGGAAACAACCTGCTGGAAAAATTCTCTCAGGTAGAAGGGGGGCCGGACGAGGTGGCTGACGGAGTGCCCTGCATAGATCGCAACCCGCCCCACAAGCGCAAGAAGGGCCAGCACCTGCGCGCCGATGGCGGCGACGGCCGTCACCCGTCGCGCTCCAGGTAGCGCCGCTCGTAGCGCGCGCCGAGCGATGTCAGGATCTCGTAGCCGATGGTTCCTGCCGCCTCGGCTAGGTCGTCGACCGTCTGCCGCGGGCCCAGGATCTCGACGGTGTCCGGATCCCCGGGCAAATGCGTCACGTCCACGGTGATGAGGTCCATCGACACGCGGCCCACGACCGGGCAGGCGACGCCGCCCGAGAAAACCCGTGCCGCGTCGCCCATCGCACGGATCAAGCCGTCCGCGTAGCCTGCCGATATCGTGGCGATCCGGCTTGGCGCTTGGGCGATCCAGGCGTTGGCGTATCCGACAGTCTCGCGCGCCGCGACCTGTCGCACCTGGACCACCGGGATCTCCAGCCGCACCACCGGCCGCGCGTCCTCGAACGGCAGGCCGCCGTAGAGCCCGACGCCCGGTCGCGTGACGTCGAAATGATACTCCGGACCCATCACGATGCCCCCCGTCGCCGCGAGCGATCGCGGCGCGGCGATCCCCTCGGTCAGTTCGCCGAAGAGCGCGAGCTGGCGCACGTTCATCGGATGCCCCGGGTCGTCGGCGCAGGCGAGGTGGCTCATAACGAGCTTCGGACCCTGGCCCAGCACGATCTCGCGGACTGCAGCCCATTCGGCGGGCTCGAGGCCGAGCCGGTTCATCCCGGTGTCGAGCTGGATGCCGAAGGGCTGCCCCGGAAGCGCCTCGAAGTGGCGGGTCAGCTGCCCCGTCGAGTTCAGCAGCGGGATCAGATCGGCGAGACGGATCGCTTCGGTGTCGCCCGCCATGTGGCCGGAGAACACGAAAATCTCCGGCCCCGGCCCCAGCACGCCGCGGAGCGCCGCGCCTTCCTCCGCCACGGCGACGAAGAACCGGCGCGCTCCGGCGCGGGCCAGCGCCGTCGCGACCTCCTCGGCGCCCAGCCCGTAGGCGTCGGCCTTGACGACCGCACCGGTCTCGGTCGCGCCGCCGCTCGCCCGGTCGAGCGCGGTCCAGTTCGCCACGATGGCGCCCGTGTCGATCGTCAGTGTCGCCGTTCCCATGGGGCGCCACAGACGACAGGAGCGGGGGCGAGGTCAAGCGGGTTGTCGGCCCCGGGGCGCGGGGTGTGGCCGATGGGAGCGAGGGGGCTGCCTGCCCCCTCGCGCTCCCCCGGGGATATTTCCGGACAGATGGAGGCTCAGGGCAGGGTCCAGTTCAGACGCCCGCGGTTCTGGTCCCAGATCTTCTCGCCGATCAGGCAGTCGTAGCCTCCCGAGGGCGCGGCCATCTGCGCGGGGACGACGCGCGGGGGCAGGCCCGCGATCTCGAGCACGAGCTTCCGGCGCACGGCGGCGGCGAACTGGGCCCAATCGGTGACAGGGATCACGAAGGCGCCCGGGCCGCCGATCACGCAGTCGAGGTAGTAGCGGTCCAGATCGTCGATGTGCCACATGCCGCCGTATCCCTCGCGCGTCATCAGCGGCAGCCCGTTGATGACGATGCCCCGGGCGAGCGCGGCGTCGCGTGCCTCGGTCACCGGGCCGCCGTGGTTGTTCGGCCCGTCGCCCGAGACGTCGATCACCCGGCGGAAGGATGTGAAGCCGTTGCCGTCGAAGAGATCCGCCGCGTCCCGGATCGCGCCCGAGATCGAGGTGCGCCGCAGCGAGGGCCGGAACTCCGCGGTGAGCCTGTTCGCGAAGGCCTCCGCCTCCTCCCGCGTCTCGATCAGCGTCCAGCCGGCGACCGTCCGCGTCGACCCGCTGCCGGCCCATTCGACATAGGTGAGCGCGATGCGGCCCAGAAAGCCCTCGCCGATCACGCCCAGAACCTCGTCGGAGGTCAGCGCCTCGGCGTAGCCCCGGCGCTGGATCTCCAGTTCGTAGGGCGACATCGAGCGCGAGACGTCCACGGCAAGCACCAGCTCGACGTCGACCTCGGTCTCGGCCCGGATGGGAAGCGCGGCGAGAAGGAGGAGGGCGAGGGCGAGGCGAAGCATGTTCCGATCAGGCCACGCGGGGCGCGCCCTGTCCAATCACATCCGCGCTCATCGCCGCAACGCCTCGATCAGGTCGTCCTTTGACATCCTCGACCGTCCCTCGACGCCGGCGTCCCGCGCCCGCCGGAGGAGCTGGTCCTTGGTGAGCGCGCGCAGACCTGCCTCGCACTGGTATCCCCGGCCGTTCTCGTCGGTCGCCTCGTCGATGGCGGCGAGCAGGTCCTCCTTCGACATCGACGACCGGCCCTCGATCCCGAGATCCCGCGCCCGGTCGTCGACCATCGCCTTCGTCGGACCGTGCCTGCGGATGTGGTTCGCCTTCTCCGCCACGTCGTCCGGCTGGTCCGAGACCTGCTCCGACCCGTCGTGACTGTCCGAGGTCTTCTTCTCCGTCGACCGGCGGTATTCGTCCTCCGTCAGCAGCATCCGCACCTCCCGCGGCAGGTAACGCTCGCCTGTCGTCGCGGACCGGGCGCCCGATTTCGTGCCCCAGTCCTCTTCGGTCCACTGATGCAGGTCGGTCTCGTCGCGTTCGGGCCCCTCATCGGCGTAGCCGCCTCCGCGGGATTTGTACGCCTGCACCGCCATCTGCGCCTTGCGCGCGGACCACTGCCCGGGAGTCCCGCCCTTGCCGCTCCGGGTGATCTCGTCCTTCACCTTGTCCCAGAGTTCGGGATCGGTCCGTTTCGCCTCCGGCATGGGTCGCTCCGCTGCTGCGTCGCGAAAACCGCAACGACGCGCCTCCGGTTCCCGACCGGTCGGCGGCTGAACCCGACCCGCCCGTCCCGCGTTACTCCGGCATCGCCGGAAGGGGGGCGACAGGGCATGACGGAACAGGTGCGCGTCCCGAGGTCGAGGGCATCATGGGCGACGGTCGTGATCGCCGTCGTCGCCGGCGTGACAGGGCTCGTCCTCGCGCGCAGCTTCCTGATGCCCGTCTTCCTCGCGTTTCTCCTGTCGCTCACGTTCTCGCCGGTCCGGCGCTGGGCGGCGCGGCACGGCGTGGGGGCGCCGGTCACCTCGGCGCTCGTCGTCGGCATGCTGCTCTTCGCCACAGCGGCGCTCGTCTTCCTCCTTTCCGGCCCGGTGCAGACCTACGCCGAGCAGAGCCGCTTCATCGCGGCGGAGGCCGAGCGCAAGCTCAGGGGGATAAGCGAGGCGCTGGAGACGGTGTCGGAGGCCGGCGAACAGGTCGAGCGGATCGCGACGCCGGACGACGCCTCCGACGCCCCCGAGGTCGTCGTGCAGGACGGACCTGGCCTGTTGAGCGGGATCGCGCTCAGCGCGCCGTCGGTGCTGGCGCAGGTCGTGTTCACGCTCGTGCTCCTGTTCTTTCTGATCGCCTCGGGAGACCTGTTCTACGAGAAGCTGGTGCGGGCGAACCCGAGGTTCTCGGACAAGAAGCGCGCGGTCCAGATCGCCTTCGACATCGAGCGCAAGCTCAGCCGCTATTTCTTTACCATCACGCTCATCAATGCTGGGCTGGGGCTGGCCGTGGGGCTCGCGCTCTGGGGGGTCGGCATGCCCAACCCGCTGCTGTTCGGCGTCATGGCCTTCGTTCTGAACTTCATTCCCTACCTCGGCGCCCTCGCCGGCGTGGCGATCACGACGGCCATCGGCATCGTCGCGCTCGACACGGTCGGGCAGGCGGCGCTGGCGGGCGGCGCCTATCTCGCACTCACGGGCGTCGAGGGCCAACTCGTCACCCCCTACGCAGTCGGGCGGCGGCTCAAGCTGAGCCCGGTCCTGGTGTTTCTCGCCGTGGCCTTCTGGGGCTGGGCGTGGTCCTTCATCGGCATGTTCATCGCGGTCCCGGCGCTCATCGCGCTGCGGGTCTTCTCCGAGCATATCCCGGGGCTGTCGAACCTCGGTCTGTTTCTTGCGGGACAGGAGGACACCGAGCCGGAGCAGGCCGCGCCGCCGCCCGGCGAGGGCCGCGCCTGAGCGGTCTCCGGCGCGGATCCCGGTTTTCCGGCAAACGGAACCTCATCGATCGTCCGAGGTTCTGTCGGCAGAGACAGAAATTGAGACAGAGACCAAAGGAGCCACGACATGAAACTTCTGACCCTATCCGTCGCCGCCGCCGCGACCGCCGCCCTGCCGGTCATCGCGCAGGAGATGACGATGGACTACGAGGACATGATCCGCACCCGAGACCTCACGGGCGAGAACGTCTACACCACGAACGAGGCCTGGGACGAAGGTGAATGGACCGACGCCACCTGGAACGAGGTGGACGCAGGGTGGAACAACATCGGCGAGATCGAGGACGTGATCCTCAACGTCGATGGCGAAATGGTCGGCATCGTCGCCGAGGTCGGCGGGTTCCTCGACATCGCGGACAAGCACGTGATGCTGTCGGCCGACGACTTTCGCATCATTCCCATGGGCGATGACGACTATGCGGCCGTGACACGCTGGAACGAGGAGCAACTCGAAGGGCTCGAAGACGTCGATCAGGGCTGGTGGAACTGACGCCGTCCGTCCCGATCTTTCGAACGGCCCCCGCGCGGCGGGGGCCTTTTCGTCTCAGCCGCCCTTGACCTCGACCTTGCCCACGAGCGACGCGCCCTTCGTCGAGGTGAGCGCGCCGGTGCTCAGGTCGGCTTCGACCCGCGCGGTCTCCTGAAGCGACAGGTCCTTGCAGGCGACGCGGCCCTTCACGGTGCCGCCGATCGTCACGATGTCGGCCGAAAGCGTGCCCGAGACCTGGCCGCTGGGCCGGATGTCGATCGACTTCGCCGTCACGTCTCCGGTGACCCGGCCGTTGATCGTCAGGCTCGACTCCTTGGCGATGAGATCGCCCTCGATGGTCAGATCGTCCGAGATGATCGCGTCGTCCACTGTCCGCCCCCCGCTATCGTTTCCGCGTCCATAAGCCGACCGGCGGAGGAATGCGACAGAATACAGCGCGCGTGGGCAAATCTTTGCCGAAGGGGGCGGGCGGTGATGGACACGGCGGGATAGCGGTCGGGCCCCGCCGGGCGCGCCCGGCGCGATGGCGCGGGTTCCGGAGGATCCGATCACCGGCCATGCCGGACGCGCAAGAAAGTGCCGATTCAGCCAGAAGCGTCGTGTCCGGTGGTAGTGGTAACGCAAGCGACGCCAGGGATTGAGCCCCGTCCGGGGTCGCTCGCCCCTCAGAATCCCTCGACCGCGCCGCCGTCCTGCTGCCAGGGCTTGACGAGGTTTCCGAAGCGGGTGAAACGGCCCTCGAAGCTCAGCTCGACCGAGCCGATCGGCCCGTGCCGCTGCTTGCCGATGACGACCTCGGCCCGGCCGTGGACCTTCTCCATCGCCTCCTGCCAGGCGGCCATCTTGTCGAGTTCGTGGTCGCCGGGCTTCTCCCGCTCCTTGTAGTACTCCTCGCGGAACACGAACATCACCACGTCGGCGTCCTGCTCGATCGAGCCCGACTCGCGGAGGTCGGAGAGCTGCGGGCGCTTGTCGTCGCGGCTCTCGACCTGCCGCGACAGCTGCGACAGCGCCACGACCGGGATGTCGAGTTCCTTGGCGATGGCCTTCAAACCTTGCGTGATCTCGGAGACCTCGTTCACCCGGCTGTCCTTGGCCGAGGCGGGCCGGACGAGCTGGAGGTAGTCCACGAAGAGCGCGTCGAGCCCATGCTCGCGCTTGAGCCGCCGCGCCCGCGCCGCGAGCTGGCTGATCGGCAGGGCCGGGGTGTCGTCGATGAAGAGCGGGCAGGCCTCGAGTTCCTTCGCGGCCTCGACGAAGCGGCGGAACTCGGCCTCCGTCATGTCGCCCCGCCGGATCTGCTCGGACGGCACCTCGGCCGCCTCCGACAGCACCCGCGCGGCAAGCTGTTCCGACGACATCTCGAGCGAGAAGAACCCCACGACGCCGCCGTTCACCGCCCCCTCGGTGCCGTCGGGCCGCTTGCCGCGGCGATAGGCGCGGGCGACGTTGAAGGCGATGTTGGTCGCAAGCGAGGTCTTCCCCATCGAGGGGCGCCCCGCGAGGATCAGCAGGTCCGAGCGGTGCAGGCCGCCGAGCTTGCGGTCGAGATCGGTGAGCCCGGTCGAAAGCCCCGCGAGCCCGCCGTCCCGCTGGTAGGCGGCGTTGGCGACCCGCACCGCGTCCGTGACGGCGGTCAGGAACGACTGGAAGCCGCGGCTCTGCTGGCCCGCCTCGGCAAGCTGGTAGAGCCTCTGCTCGGCCTCGACGATCTGCTCCTTGGGCTCGCCCGAGACGTCGACCCGTGCCGCCCGGTCGGAGATGTCCCGCCCGAGCTGGATCAGTTCGCGCCGCACCGCGAGGTCGTGGATCATCTGCGCGTAGTCCCGCGCCGCGAAGGACGAGATCGCCGCCCCCGCGAGCCGCGCGAGATAGGCCGGGCCGCCCAGTTCCTTCAGCCCCTCGTCGTCCTCGAAGAACAGCTTCAGCGTCACCGGCGAGGCCAGCGCGTTCTTGGCGATCTGCGCCGAGGATTTCTCCCAGATCCTCTGGTGGACCGGCTCGAAGAAATGCTCCGCCTTCACGGTCGCGGCGACCCGGTCGTAAAGCTCGTTGTTGGTGAGAATCGCGCCGAGAAGCTGTTGCTCGGCCTCAATGTTATGAGGCAGGGCGTCCGTCGCCTGCGCGTCTGCCCCGCCTGCCTGTATCGCGCGTATCGTGTTCATTTTCTGCCTTTCCCCGTGGTCCGATCCCTAGTCCCATCGGCGCACGACTGGCAAACTGTATGTTTCTGTGGATACGATGTGAGTAATCCACGCACGCCACATATTGAGAGTTTCCGGGCCATTGCGTCAACATCCTGTGGGCGGATCGGTATCGGGCATAGGAGAAAACCGGCCGATGCGGCCCGTTGCGCCGCGCGCGGACGATGCCGCGGGGGAGCCCGCGCCGACGAATCGTCACGCCCCCGCGCGGGCCTCCTGCCAGGCGCGCGGCGCGCGCAGGAAGCTTTCGACCTCCGACAGCGTCGCCGCGTCGAAGGCGTCGCGCTCGCGCGCGGCATCGAGCACGTCCCACCAGGTGCACAGGTGGTGGAGCGCCACGCCATGACCGGCGAGCGTCTCGACCGTCTCGGGATAGATCCCGTAGTAGAAGATCACCGCCGTGTGCCCGCAGGTGGCGCCCGTCTCCCGGATCGCGTCGACGAAGGAGAGCTTGGAGCCGCCGTCGGTCGTCAGGTCCTCGACCAGAAGCACCCGCTGGCCCTCGTTCATCACGCCCTCGATCCGCGCGTTCCGGCCGTAGCCCTTGGGCTTCTTGCGGACATAGCTCATCGGCAGGGCGAGCCGCTCGGCCACCATCGCCGCGAAGGGAATGCCCGCGGTCTCCCCGCCGGCCACGTTGTCGAAGGCCTCGAAGCCCGCCTCGCGCATCACGGTGACCGAGAGGAAGTCCATCAGCACCGCCCGGATGCGCGGATAGGAGATCAGCTTGCGGCAGTCGATGTAGGTCGGCGCCTGCTTGCCGCTGGCGTGGGTATAGGGCTCGGCGGCGTTGAAATGCACCGCGCCCACTTCGAGCAGCATCGCCGCGCTCAGCCGCGCGATCTCCTGTTTCGGTGGAAAACCCGTGGGGATCATGGGCGAGAGGCTCCTTCATCTCGGTGCAAATACTCCCGCCGGAGGCAGGAGCGGCGACGCCGCGACCGCGTCCGTAGGACGCGCCTCACGCCTCGACCGTCCAGTGCAGCGGAAAACCGGGATCGAACACCGTCACCGGCCCGTCCCCGGTCTCGATCTTCGCGGGATACGAGACCGGCGCCCCTTTCCTGAGCGTGATCGTGTCCTCGTTCGCGGGCAGCCGGTAGAACGCCGGCCCGTGCAGCGCGGCGAACCCCTCGAGCCGGTCGAGCGCGCCCTCGTGATCGAAGACCTCGGCCAGGATCGACAGCGTGTTCGTCGCCGTGAAGCAGCCCGCGCAGCCGCAGGCGGTCTCCTTCAGCGCATCCACGTGCGGCGCGCTGTCGGTGCCGAGGAAATAGCTCGGATCGCCGCTTGTCGCCGCCCTGAGCAGCGCCAGCCGGTGTTCCTCGCGCTTGGCGACGGGCAGGCAGTAGTAGTGCGGCCGGATGCCCCCCGCGAGGATGTGGTTGCGGTTGATGACGAGGTGGTGCGTCGTGATGGTGGCCGCGATGTCGGGGCCGCCCTCACGGACGTAGTCCGCGCCGTCGCGGGTCGTGATGTGCTCCATCACGACGCGCAGTCCGGGGATGTCGCGCCGGATCGGATCCAGCACACGCTCGATGAACACGGCCTCGCGGTCGAAGATGTCGACGCCGGGGTCGGTGACTTCGCCGTGGACGCAGAGTGGCAGGCCGATCTGCGCCATGTTCTCGAGAACGCGGCGGATCTTTGCGAAGTCCCGCACGCCGGAGGCCGAGTTCGTCGTGGCCCCCGCGGGATAGAGCTTCACCGCCGTGACGAGGCCGATCTCGGCGGCCGCGCGCAGATCGCGCACCTCGGTCTCCTCGGTGAGGTAGAGCGTCATCAGGGGGCGGAACGTCGATCCGGGTGGCTTGGCCGCGAGGATCCGGTCGCGGTACTCCGCCGCGTCGCGTCCCGTGACCACCGGCGGCACGAGGTTGGGCATCACGATCGCGCGCGCAAAGTGCCGCGCCGTCTCCGGCAGTACCGCCTTCAGCACCTCTCCGTCGCGCAGGTGCAGGTGCCAGTCGTCGGGGCGGCGGATCGTCAGCGTCTCGGTCATCCTGCTCCGATTAGCTCAACGTCAGCGCCGGCACCAGCGACAAAAGATCGCCCAATTCATGGGCAGGTGCGGGAGGAATGGGCGGTTTTGTCCGGTTTCGCCCGTCAACCCGTTGCGCTGGGCGCGTCCCGCGATACTCTCGCGGCCGAAAGGCAGCGAGGCTCATGCTCGACACCGCTCCCATCGCCCTGCAACGCGCCCGTGGCCGCGCCGCGGTCTCGCTCGGCCTGTCGGGCGGGCGGACACGGCTCGAGACGCTGCATCAGTCGGGGTCGGCCAAGGCCTTCCTGCCGAAGGTTCATTCGGAGCGCCCCGAGGTCGTGTTCCTCAACACCGCTGGCGGTCTCACCGGGGGCGACGTCCTGTCAATCTCCGGCGCGCTCGGCCCCGGCGCGCAGGCGACGCTGACCACCCAGACGGCGGAGCGCGCCTACGCCAGTTCCGGCGGGGTGGCGAGCGTGGCGGTCGATCTCTCCGCCGCCCCGGGCGCGGATCTCCACTGGCTGCCGCAGGAGACGATCCTCTTCGACAGCGCCGCGCTCGACCGCCGGACCAGCGTGCGGCTCGAGGGCGACGCGCGGCTTCTCATGGTCGAGACCGTCGTGCTGGGCCGCGCGGCCATGGGAGAGCGCGTCGCGCGGCTCGATCTCACCGACAGGCGCAGCGTGACGCGCGACGGGATGCCCGTCCTGATCGAGCCGCTGCGCCTCACCGCCGACGTGCTCGCCCGGCCGTCGGCTGCGACGCTGGGCGGGGCACGGGCGATTTCCACCGTCGTTCTCGTGGGCCGGGGGGCGGAGGATGCGCTCGGTCCCGTTCGCGCGCTCCTGGGCGAACCCGGCACCGAGGCCGCCGCGTCGGCCTGGGACGGCCGGCTCGTCCTGCGCGCCATGGCCGGGGACGGCTGGCCGCTCCGCCGTCTCGTCGCCCGCGTGCTGTCGCATCTCCGGGGCGGTCCGCTGCCCCGCGTCTGGCAAGTCTGAAGGAAGACCCGATGAACCTCACCCCCCGCGAGAAGGACAAGCTTCTGGTCAGCCTCGCCGCGATGGTCGCACGCGGCCGGCTGGAGCGCGGCGTCAAGCTCAATCATCCCGAGGCCATCGCGCTCGTCACCGATTTCGTCGTCGAGGGCGCCCGCGACGGCCGGTCGGTCGCGGAACTCATGGAGCTGGGGGCGCATGTCGTCACGGCGGCGCAATGCATGGAAGGGGTGCCCGAAATGATCCACGACGTTCAGGTCGAGGCGACGTTTCCCGACGGGACCAAGCTCGTGACGGTGCATCACCCGATCCGATGAGCGACGCGGCACTCCTCACCCGTGCCGCGCTCGTGGCCGCCCGCGCCCACGCTGGGCAGACCCGGAAGGGTGGCAGCATTCCCTACGTGAACCACGTGATCGAGGTCGCGCACCTCGTGGCCGAGGCCGGCGGCACGCCGGAGATGGCGGCGGCCGCGCTGCTCCACGACGTTGTCGAGGACAGCGACGCGACGGCCGAGAGCGTCGCCCGCGACTTCGGACCCTGCATCGCGACGCTGGTCGCCTGCATGACCGACGATCCCTCTTGGGAAGATCTGCCGCGCGGCGAAAGAAAGAAGCTTCAGGCCGCGCACATGTCCGGCGCCCCCCGCGCCGTGCGGCGCATCAAGATTGCCGACCAGACGTCGAACGTGCGCGACGTCGGGCGTCTCCCGGCGGGCTGGAACCCCGGCGAGGCGCGCGACTACATCGCGGGCGCCACGCTTGTCGTCGACGCCTGCCGGGGCGCCGATCCCGGTCTCGAGGCGGCCTTCGACGCCGCGAGGGCCGAGGCGCTCGCCCATCTTTCCGCACGGGAACAAGGAGGAGACCCATGCTAGCCGACCTCATCCTGGGGATCGCCGCCGGAGCCGGCGCGCCCTATGCCGAACCGAAGATCAAGCAGGCGCTTGAAGGCGTGCTTCTGTCGGACGCGCCGATTACCGGAGCCGAGCTTCGCATGGTGAGTTTCGCGCTCTGTCTCGTCGGCGCCGCCATCCTCGCGCTGATCTTCGGGGAGAGCGAAGCCTTCCCGCTCACCGTCGGCGCCGTCATCGGTGTCTTCGGACCCCGAATCATCGACCGGTTTCAGGACCGCAAGCACCCCGACTACGGACCAGACCCAGACAAGGAGTGATCATGAGACCCTTCGCCATCCTTGCGCCGATTCTTCTCGCGGCGCCCGCCTTCGCCCACGAGGGCGCGCATCTCCACCCCCACGGCATCGACGCGGGCTGGGCCTTTCTCGCGGGCACCGCGCTTGGCGCCGCCGCGATCGCGCTGCTCGTCCGGGCCCGGAAATGATACCGGGGGAGATCGCGACGCAGCCGGGTGAGATCACGCTGAACGCGGGCCGCGAGGCGATCGCGCTCACCGTGGCCAACACAGGCGACCGCCCGGTTCAGGTCGGCAGCCACTACCACTTCGCCGAGACGAATGCCGCGCTCGATTTCGACCGCGACGCGGCGCGGGGTCTGCGGCTCGACATCGCCGCGGGCACCGCGGTGCGCTTCGAGCCGGGCCAGACCCGGGAGGTGCGGCTCGTCCCCTACGTCGGGGACCGCGAGGTCTGGGGGTTCAACAAGACGGTCATGGGGCCGTTGTGAGATTGGTGGCGTTCGGCCAGCGCATGTCCTGCGAACAGAGCGCAGCGCCCCGCGGTGCCCGCCGGGCGGAAGGTTCATTCGGCGGACTACCACCACCCGCGCCACTGGCCGAGGATGACGATCAGGAACAGCGTGTAGCCGGCGGCCTGGAGCCAGAAGGCGGCGTTGGACATGCTCGGTTGCCTCTTGCATTGCTGCGAAACATCACGCGGGGGACAACCTTTCCAATAGTGGGGACAAAGCTGTCGGCGCAAACTGTATGTTCCTGTGGATACAATGTGCACAGCTATGAGGCGCCACATCTTGTGCCGCATTTTGCCATTTTGTCTATATCCTGTGCTATCTTGGTGTAAGTCAAGGAACCTGACCCATGCCCACCCGTATCTCCCGCGCCACCTATGCCGACATGTTCGGCCCCACAACCGGCGACCGCGTCCGGCTCGCTGACACCGACCTCTGGATCGAGGTCGAGCGCGACCTGACGACCTATGGC
>Ga0102931_1000938_pt1 | contig 14417 bp, 14 predicted proteins | sample SalPonR1_C_D1_MG_FD_79282 | JGI IMG/M metagenome (GOLD analysis project Ga0102931, IMG submission 79282) | Salt pond soil microbial communities from South San Francisco under conditions of wetland restoration - Salt Pond MetaG R1_C_D1_MG | ecosystem: Environmental > Aquatic > Marine > Intertidal... | reverse complement strand
TGGGTTCAATATGCTCAGCATCATAAAAAAGCAGGTTTCTGTGCAGATTTTCGAATGAGTCGTGAACATCACCGGCAAGTGTAACCATGAACGGTGTGGGGGATTCTGCGTCATCCAAAAACAGATTTTGAAGTCCAAAAAGGTCCATCCGAAGGGTGTTGCATACGGTCAGGAGAGAGTCCCGGCTAAAACACTGCTCATTGAGATGGCTGCTTCTGTAGTAATTAAAATTTCGGCTAAGCCTGCGGCTTGTAGTAAGGGTGGCGGCAGAAACCGCAGCAGCGAGCTCCATTGCCGGAGAGTTTAATTTGGCCATGTATCAGGCGACTTTCTCCAATCATTTAAAAGTTCAATATCCGATTTTTTGATGGTTCCCATTTCCAGGGCTACGTCAATTAACGTGGTGTAATCGGTTAGCGTATACAGGGGAATATCTTTATCGCGGAATTTCTGGGTCGATTTATCGAATCCATATGTGAAAATACTTAATACAGACTCAACATGAGCACCAACAAACTGCAGTGCATCTACTACCGACATCACAGAACCGCCTGTTGAGATTAAGTCTTCAATCACTAACGTTGACTGCCCTTTATCAACACCTCCTTCAATCTGGTTGCCAAGCCCGTATGCTTTAGCTTTGGCCCGGACGTATGCCATCGGTTTGTTAAGCCGCTGTGCAACCCAGGCTGCATGCGGGATACCAGCGGTGGCAGTACCGGTTACAACTGCTACATCGCTATATTTTTCTTCAATGATTTTAATGAAGGCGTTGCAAATGGATGTTCGGATTTCAGGATAGCGCAGCGTTAACCGGTTATCGCAGTAAATAGGGGAGTTCCAGCCCGACGCCCAGGTAAAAGGCTCATTGGGTCGCAAAATTACGGCATTAATTTCCAACAGGGACTTTGCAAGCTCTCTGGAGTATTTTTTATCGAGTATCATTTATTCAAACTTTCTGGTTTCTAATCAAACGCACAAAAACAGGCTTTCATGCCTGTATATCCGGCGTTTAAGGTCACGTTACATTTTTATATTAGTATAATCGAATTTCTACGACAGGTTGAGAATGAGTGTTGTACCTAATTCGAGTATCACTAAAGCATATATACCTGCGAGAATATCGTCGGCTAATATACCAAATTTTCCGGGCAACTTCTGCAGGTCGTTAATGCCTAACGGTTTCATAATGTCGAAGAAGCGAAAGAGAATAAAACCCGACAACAATACCGTGCTTATCTGAAGTGAAGGTGCTGTAAAATCCACCATAAGAAATACGACGGATTGCCCGGCTAGTTCATCAAGAATAAACTGGGAGGGGTCTTTACCGAACTTTTCTTCGGCAGCGGGTGCACACCAAAGTGAAAGGATGCAACTGAAAATAATGAGTACAGCAATCGCATAGATTCCTGCCGACCATCCAATCAGAAAAACAACTGGCAGTGTTGCCAGGCTGCCCCAGGTACCCGGTGCAACCGGTAACCGGCCGATACCGAAAAGTGTTCCCAGCGCCAATTTAAGTGAATTCATGATGATGAATCAGACCCCAGAATTCTTCTGTTTACCACAATATATTCTACACCGGAATAGACGGTTACTGCTGTCACAATCATCATGCCCCAATAAAAAATATTTGTATCAAAAACCGAGCGAACCATCTCACCGAAACCGCCACCGAACAGCAATAAAAATCCTGTTAACAGAGTGATATATAAAAAAGCCATCTGGATCGCTGTTTTTGCTTTTGCGGTATTTCGGGTTTTAAGTGTGATATTTTTCCGCTTTGTATAGATCCTGAGCAGAGTGATAGATACGTCTCTGAGCACAATGAGAGAGATTGCCCACCAGGGGAACTGTGACGGATCGAGAAAGGGCAGGCATACAAAACCCGCAAATGTGAGAAATTTATCGGCCAGGGGATCCAGAAAAATTCCAACTTCACTTTCTACTTCATATTTACGCGCCAGGTAACCATCTACGGCGTCAGTAATGGCGGCAACCGCAAACACTACAAGACTGATTCCTCTTAACAGAAGGTCATCCTGTATAAAGAGATACAGAAACAGAGGAGCCATAAGAAGCCGAAGACTGCTAAGTAGATTTGGGATTTTATCCACGTGAAATCAATATCTTTAGATTTTTGCGTTTGGTTGTTATTTGCCGTGTAACGTCCGTTGATTATTGCCGGTCAGTGACTTACTGAGCGGGAGTAGGGGCTGATTTTTAATTTTCGAAAGAACATTAAGTTATGAAAAAAAGTAGTTAGGAGCAGATTTTTGCATTGAACAGATTTTAAAATTTCATTTTCAAAATCAGAACTTTATGAATGGACGGTAAAACCCTATTTTCTATCCTATGAAACAAGCACATATTATTTCTGTAGGAAACGAGCTGTTAATCGGAGACACTGTGAATACCAATGCTTCCGGAATTGGAAGCTTTCTTACCGGTCTCGGCTTTGATGTGAAACGTGTTACAACATTACCGGATCTTTATGAACCGCTTCAGAAAGAAATTGCGGAATCACTCCACCAAGCCGATTTAACGATCATTACAGGCGGCCTTGGTCCAACCCACGACGACATAACAAAGAAAGTGGTCTTTGAACTTTTTGGCGGGGAAATGATTACCGATATGCAGGTACTGAAACATATAGAACAAATATTCGAAAAACGTGGATTTGAGATGAGCCGGGCCAATCGTGAACAAGCAATGGTGCCCGATTCCTGCAATGTACTGTTCAATAAAAAAGGCACTGCTCCCGGGATGTGGTTTAACCAGGACGGCCGCTGCCTGGCTGTTTTACCGGGTGTACCTCATGAAATGGAATATTTGCTTGAGAACGGCGTGCGTGATAAAATACAAGAGACCTTCACTGGCCTGGATGTGTGGGTAACTGAATATTTTAAAACAGCCGGGATTCCCGAAAGTACATTAAGTGAACAGATTGGAAACCTTAATCAGTTTGTAAATAACGGGGTGGGCGTTGCATACCTTCCCGGCCCAGGAGGAGTGACAATAAGGATAAGTGCAAGTGGCAAAGATAAAAACAGTGCGGCGGATAAGCTCCGGGATTTAAAAAAACTGGTCAACGAACGGGCGGGAGAATTTATTTATGGGAAAGGTAAAAATACCATGCTCGAAGAGGTTATTGGGAAACTTCTTACGGATCAGAAAAAAAGTATTTCAACAGCTGAAAGCTGTACGGGGGGCATGCTCGCAGATCGGATTACCAATATTGCCGGTTGCAGCCGCTACATGAATGGTGGCGTTGTTACTTACTCCAATGAGAGCAAGGTGAACATTCTGGGTGTTTCTACGGATGACATTGAAAAACATGGCGCCGTGAGCTCGCAGGTGGCTCTCCAAATGGCCAAAAATGTTGCTGAGCTCTACAACGCCGACATTGGTGTGGCAACAACAGGTATTGCGGGGCCAGGGGGCGGTACAGCCGAAAAGCCGGTGGGTCTGGTTTACATGGGGTTTTGGATGGGTAGTTCTCATTTCGCTTTGAAGACTATCTTTACGGAAGACAGGCTTATCAATAAGAAGAGGTCGGTAGCGGTTGTATTGGACACCGTTCGCAGAAATTTACTAGGAATTGATGGCATACCCTACAATTTAAAACCCATCAATCCGTGAATGTTTTATTAGGTCTTATTCTTTCAACAGTGCTATCTGCCGGACTACCTGATTTTTCAGCAGCACAGGATACAATTCCGGCAAACACACCCGCAGATTCACTGCTTAAACAGCGTTTAACGCCACCCACTCCCAGACTTCCGGAGTTCTCTAATTTTACCCTGGTTACTCAGGAAACCGAGGAAGTTCCTGAAGAGGAAATACCCGATACCGTATATGTCTGGGAATATGATAAACCAACAACACTCGAGACGGCAGATACAGACAGTACCCTGCGCTGGCTGGATTATGTGAATATGGCTGAGCGGTTTTACAGGCAGAAAGGAGCCGCAACATACAGGCTGGGGACAAACGGACGAATGGATGGAGTGGAAATTTTCGCCAGTGAATCCCGCCATATCGACCTGATGATGGAAGATATGCGAATAAATACACCACTAACCGGACTGGCGAACTGGAACCGGTTGGTTGTCCATAAAATATCGGAGATGGCAACGTCGGATTTTGGCACAAGCTATCGGGCAGATGTGCGTTTGCGGGATCACTACCTGGTAGAACCCCGAACCTATCTGAATTTTGACGAGAGCAAATTCAACAACCGAAGTCTTGAGTTTTCGTTTGCCCAGAATTTCAGGAAAGACACAAATGTTGAATTTTCATTCTGGGATCGTCGTGATGGGGGTGGCTACCGGCGCAGTAATGTTCAGGGAATGCAGGCCATGGTGCGGGTTTATCATCAAATATCAGACCCCTGGATGCTCAAGGCCGGGTTCATCAATAACTCTATGGACAGGGAAGAGCCTTTTGGATATACCGTAACAAACCCGGATCTGTTTGCATTTAATCGCTTTACAGAGTCACCGCTTGAGAGCAATGCAGAATCAAAACAGGCATCTTCGGACATTTACATACAGTTTCATCACCGATCGGACACAACTGAAACAGTCCGGTCAAAACTTGGTTTTCACTATCAAACGCATAAGTGGGATTTGACCTATTCTGCCGACTCCCTGGATACCGTCTTCAGAAACGCTGAGTTTTTTTCGCAGCACAGAATTCGCGTAGCGGGAGCCGAGTTTACCGGTACGGGCAGGTTGTTCCTCCTCGGTGAAAAGAATGGAGATAACCTGAGTGAAACTTCCTGGAGTGGAGTGCAGGCGAGCCTTGACTACCGGCAGCAGATTGCAGGATTTTTTGAACTGTTGGGAAGGGCCTCTTCTGAGTGGATCAGTGACGGACGCCAGACATCATCTCTGTCTTTAAAAACGGTTTTTCGGCCCTTTAATCGGCTTGAATTGAGTGCGTTTGGTGGAGCTGCATCCTTAGCACCCGATATACAGTCTCTATACTGGCAATCGCTGGAATACTTTGGGAACGCAGACCTTCCAAATGAGGAGACGACATATCTGGGGGCGAGTGCAGAAATCGGACTGGGTCGGTATTTCACGCTCGGCGTTCGGGGAGATGTAAGAGAAAATGATGGAGCACCTTTTCTGAATAGTGAAAATAGGTTTATAGCAGTCGATGCCTATACAACCACCAGCGGCACCGCTTGGCTTACTTTTAACTCAAGAATATTTGAAGGTGAATTGTCCGGACAGATGCATAGATACTCTTCTGACAGTACATCGCCGGTAAATGAGCTGCTGAACAGTTCGGGAGACAGAGTTTGGCTAAAAAGTCGCCTGTTCTGGAAGAATTATGTGTTCGACAGGGCTGCATTTGTGAAAGCCGGCGTGATAGGGCATTTTACACCCGGTGAATACCGTGCAGCACAGTTTATAGCACCCTTAAACCGGTGGCAGCACGGAACGCAAGAGTTGCTTAACCCCTCGCATTATCGGATGGATGTTGAAGTTTCTGCGCGTATTCGCTGGTTTATGATGTTGCTAACATGGGAAAATGTTCTTGACCAGGCGGGGCAGCTGGGCTACTTTGAAACAGTCGGCTATCCTATGCCCGCGCGGCGTTTTAAATTTGGTATAAGGGTACTGTTCACAAATTAACAGGAAAAAAATGAGCATTGGTTACGTATTTAAAGAAGGTATTGCAGGTCTGACAAGAGCTAAACTGGCGGCATTTACATCAATGTTTTCACTGTTTATTGCCGTTCTTTTGATTGCTGTGCTGTTTCGCATCGGATACAATATCTACGAGCTCAGCAATGTAATTCGCCAGCAGGTGGAAGTGGAAGTATTTCTGGAGCCTGCCGAAGAATCTGATCATCGCAATTTTGGTGAACTGCTTCTTCAAAAGAACGAAATTACCGGACTTGAATATATATCTGCCGACAGCGCCGCTTCAATTTTTCAGAAGGAGTTTGGATTTGGGGCCGAATCGATCGCGCAACTCAATTTTTTACCTGCTTCCTACAAAGTAGTGATGTCTGATGAACTGACCGTCGCACAAATCGATTCAATTGTACAGTCCATTCGCCCAATGGAACAGGTTGATGAAGTACGCTTTAACCTTTCACTGCTTCAAATGATAGAAGAGAGAACCGATACAATGCTGATTGCCGGCGCAGGAGTTGGTTTTTTCATTTTATTCGTTGCTATTATATTGGTATTCAACACTATACGACTCACCATCTATGCCAAAAGAGATTTGATTCAGGCTATGAAACTGGTGGGGGCAACGAATGGGTTTATAAGGCGCCCCTTTTTGGTTGAAGGTATTTTACAGGGTCTAATAGGAGGGCTGGCAGCTTCTGCAACCGTATTTGCCCTGTTTAAGTGGATCATCCCTGAATTTATTCCGCAGCTGGGAGTACTCTCCTGGCCCTTTGGACGCTGGTATTTCTTAACAGGGGGTACAATAATCCTGGGGATGATTCTGGGATGGTTTGGAAGCCGCTGGGCTGCCCGGAGGTTCATCAAAGATTCAAGGGTCGGCTAAAAAAAAGAGGTTGATTCCATGATTGAATCAACCCAGGCTCCCCAGGAATTTTTAATCGTTCATAGTCTTGATTTTGTCGCCGCTCTCTTTTCTGCGGTTACAGGCCACTTTATCCTTGCAGGTGCCAAACAGGTGCAGGGAGTGCCCGTCAACATTAAAGTCGTGTATTTTCTCCATCAGGCTTTGAATTTCGAGAATCCGGGGATCGCAAAATTCAATAACTACGCCACACTCTTTGCAGATCATGTGATCGTGCTGCTGGTATGCATAAGACCGCTCGTAGTAATACTGATTTTTCCCAAACTGCTGGCGCTGAACCAGGCCACACTCAATCAGCAGATCCAAGGTGTTATACACCGTGGCACGGGATACTCTTGTGCCGGAATTTTTCATATTGAAAAAGATATCGTCTGCATCAAAGTGTCCGTCCGAACGATATATCTCTTCAAGCACCATGAAACGCTCGGGAGTCTGGCGCTGGTTTTTTTCTTTTAAATAGGTTCTGAATATTTCTTTTACCAGGAGTATGGTTTCTTCTTCGGCCTGATGTGCCATAAGTTCTAAGTAAATATGTTGTGTTTGATATTTTTTTAAACGGAATCGGTTACAGAATATTAGCGTTCAATAATATGAATTAAAAAACAGTATCAATACACTATTAAATTTGAGTTAAAATTTTATCTTAAGTCAAATTGCTAAATTAATCCGTTGATATATGCCTACGCTCGTTGCTTTTGAAACTCTGCCCGACCTATACCTGAATCTTGCGAAAAAATACAAAAATTCTACCAAAACAGCTTTTGCCTATAAACCGTCTCCCAAAGAGGACTACAAGCCCGTAGTCTGGGATACCGTAAAGGAAGATGTGACCGCAATTGCCAGTTACTTGATCGAAAATGATATTGAAAAAGGGGATCGTGTGGCAATCCTCAGTGAAAACAGGTATGAATGGGCTGTTGTTGATCTTGCCATACAGATGGTGGGCGCAATTAATGTATCTCTTTACACAACGCTCCCCCCGAATCAGTGCGAATATATCCTGCAGGATTCCGAGGCGAAACTCTTTTTTGTTTCAACAGGTATTCAGCTAAAGAAAGCCATTCAGGTTTTTGATAACTGTCCTGATCTAACATCGGTGGTGGCATTCGATGAGCCAAAGGTTGAAAAGTATATGAAACACGATTTTGTACATCTTTTCGACATGGTTTGTGCCTCCGGCCTTAAAGCAGAGCAGAAACACGCCAAGGAGTTAAAAAAACGATCGTCGGCAGTTAAGCCCGAGGATGTTGCAACGTTGATCTATACATCCGGTACAACCGGAAAACCGAAAGGGGCAATGTTAACGCACAGAAATATTGTGAGCAACATTAAATCTGCTCATGAAGCTATCGACATTGGAGAGGAGGATCGCGTTCTATCTTTTCTGCCTCTGTGCCACTCTTTCGAAAGAACGGCGGGATACTATGCAATGATGGTGGGTGGTGCAGAAATCTTTTATGCAGAAAGTGTTGATACTGTCGCAAAAAACATGACGGAAGTTCACCCAACGATTGTGGTGAGCGTGCCCCGCCTGTTTGAAAAAATCTATAACCTTGCCAACAAGAGTGTGAAAGAGGGAAGTGCAATACAGCAAAGTATTTTTTCCTGGGCGCTAAATGTTGGTAAACGGTACTGGAAGGGTGAACGTGGACTTATCAGCATACAAAAAAACCTCGCCGACAAATTGGTATTCAATAAGTTAAAAGAGAGAACAGGCGGCAACATCCGCTTTTTTGTCTCCGGCGGTGCAGCTTTACCCCCAGATATCGGAACCTTTTTTATGTCTGCAGGGCTGAATATTCTGGAGGGATATGGCCTCACGGAAACATCACCCGTAATGTGCTGTAACCGATATGGTGACGAGGTTATCGGGACTGTGGGTAAAGTGATAAACGGGGTAACAGTGGGTATACAGCGTCTGGAAGACAACGAGATTATCGCGCAGATAAGCGGGGAAGATTACCCTACAAACCTGAGTTCGGAAGCGGGCGAAATATTGAATCGTGGCCCAAATACAATGAAGGGGTACTGGAAAAATGAGGAAGCCACCAAAGAGATGATTGATGACGATGGATGGCTCCACACCGGTGATGTAGGACAATTTGAAAACGGTCGATTAAAAATTACCGATCGTATTAAACATATGATTGTAAATGCTGGCGGAAAAAATATCTATCCTGGGCCTATTGAAGATATGTTCAAAACCAGCCCATGGATCGATCAGCTTGTGGTGGTGGGAGAGAGGCAGAGCTTTATGGCTGCATTGATTGTTCCCGATTTTGAAGCTCTTGAAAAACATGCAAGACAGCATGATATTTCCTACTCAGATATGGAAGATCTGCTTCAGCACGACTCCATTAAAAATCTGTTCAGCAAAGAGGTTCGATCTTTTTCGAAAGAGCTCGCATCACACGAAAAAATCAGGGATTTCAGGCTTTTGGCTCAGGAATTTTCTGTTGAAACCGGGGAACTTACACCTACTCTAAAAGTGAAACGCCGCGTTATTGAAGATAAATTTGGTCACCTGATTGAGGATATCTTTTCAGAAGACTGATATCAGGTAATATCAGTAGATTAAATGGGCTGTATCTGGCAGGTATTTTGAATAAGTCTGGAAACGGTGTTGACCCGCATCCAGACTTAGCAGCTTTTTTTAAGTTGCTTTCTCCTTCCGCGCATCAATAAACGACTTAACACCCAGAATCAAAAACAGGATGCACAGCGTTGCCATAATCGCCTGGCTAACGGCCGCCATAAATCGCTCAGGAGTCTCTCCTCCGGCCAGGTAGGCTATAGTAGATGTGAGCCCACCAAATGAACCGCCCAAGCCAAGTATCGCAAGCAGAAGCGCAGCGTGCATGGCATGTTTTCGCATCGACTCTTTTTTAGCTGCAAGAAAACCCAGCCCTGAAAATACAATTCCAAAAAATGCAGGAATAAGTGCGGTTATACTTGCAGCCCCCGATATGTAGTACGAAAAGATTCCAAGAATAATGAGCAGAATTCCAAGATTTATAGTGAGTTTAGACATAATAATATTAGTTTTGTTGGTTTACATGATTTAAAAATCGTTTTACACGCCGGCTGTTTACACCCAGGTCTCCATGCCCGACCCTGCTGGCGCTTTTAATATGCAGCACGCTTTTAGACTCATCCTTTTTCTCAACAGAGATTTTCACATCATCTTTAAATCCAAAGACTGGAATGCGAAATACAGCATCTACACGAAATGTCTCTCTGTTGGCTGAATGTTGATGCGGATCCATTTTTTTGAGGGCTTCAATTACAATTGAGTATGTTTCAGACTGAGGCATATCATATTCAACAGAATGGATAACGCAGTTCGGAGTGTCGGGACAGGGTTCAAACGGATGTGGCTGATCGGTTTTTTTCTGAAAATCGGTCTGCAGAGATCCGGTAAATATTGACAGCAAAAGAAACATCATGGAAGTTGTGATATTTATGAATTCACAGTTAGTGTCCCCTGCAAAACCGTAAACAATCCTCAGACGTTTCAGCTATTTTTATGATTTTTCTGTTTTTTGGTTTGATGAAGCCGGCGTCCACCGAGTGATCAATCATGGAAATAAGCGAGTCAAAAAAACCCTCAAGATTATAGATAACAACCGGTTTACTGAATATGCCGATTTGATTCCACGTAATGATTTCAAAAAGCTCTTCAAGTGTTCCAAACCCGCCCGGTAGTGCAACAAAGGCGTCGGCAAGATTGGCCATGGTCGATTTACGCTCATGCATATCGGCAACGGTTATAAGCTCTGTGATATCCCGATGAGCCACCTCTTTTCGAAACAGCCCTTTTGGGATTACCCCGGTAACTTCTCCGCCGTTATGCATAACCGAGTTAGCCAGACTTCCCATTATCCCGAGAGAAGACCCGCCATAAACCAGGCGAATGCGGTTTTCCGCCAAACGTTCTCCAAACTCTTTAGCAGCGTCTAAAATAGATGGGTGTCTGCCATCAGAGGAGCCACAATACACGCAGATGTTCATAAAGTGTCGGTGTCAGATTTTAAGAGTCATTACTAACAACCGAAATTACAGTCCCCACCAGGCAAATGTTATCCAGTTTTCGGCATCTTCAGCGTAGGGACTTACCAGTTCACGGTTTTGTTCGGGAACCTGGTTCATCTGCTCCTGCATATTTTCATACTGGCTCATGTCCATATTAAAATTGCCTTCGTTTGCAGAAGCTGCTATCTGATCGATATTATACGAGAAAAGTTCAACGCCAAGCGCCTGGTAAAAGGATTGCTGTACAAAGCGATACTCTTGGAGAGAAAAATCGTGACTGTTCAGAGCGTCTACCTGAATCTGTTTAGCATCGGCATACATTTGAATCATATCAGACCAGGCCCCGGTGATTTCATTCAGTGTCGGCTGACGGTTTTCCAGTTCTGCGCTCAATTCCTCATATTTCTGTTGAAATTCACCTAAGCGTGATTCCAGTCCCTGTCGGATTTCCTTCTGCGCTTCAACAAATCGTTCTACCTGGTTTTCGGTAATTTCACCACTTTCGGGCGGGCTGTACGTCGATTGATCTTCAATCTGAGTATTTGCCTGATCAATGTCTTCCAAAACTGTAACGCTGCTCATAAGCGGTTTTACGAACGATGTGTAGGCGAAATATCCCCCGCCAACCAAAACTAATAACCCAATTCCAAGGCAACCCAGCGCAATTTTCTTTCCCATAATAGTTCTTTTTTTTGATTGAAACGTTTGCAGCTTTAATGTAAAAGCATTCCGTATTGTGATGCGTAAAACAGTTCAGAACTGTTTCGGTATATCTGATAAATTTCCTGAAAAATAATTTAAAATCAAGAGATTATTTTTCAGCAGGAGCAGACATCATTCGGTCTAATATTGCCTCCAGCTTATCAGCAAAAAAGCGTACATCCTTCTCCGTGTTATGTTTGCCAAAACTAACGCGTATACTTGAATTGGCGATCGGTTCAGGCACGCCAATTCCTTCCAGTACATGCGAAGGTTCCATAGCGCCCGATGTGCAGGCTGACCCGTTCGACACACAAATACCATCGATGTCGAGGTTCAGAAGCAGCATTTCGCCATCAAGTCCCTCTTCCTCACCCGAAATAAATCCAATATTCAGGATATTGGGCATCCCGCCATCCGCCGGGCCATTAACCTGGTATTTTCCCCGGAACCGCTTGTTTAGTTCTTCCAGTGCGATCTCTCGCAGGGTTTGATAGTGACTAAAGTGTTCATCCTGGTGTGTAATTGAAAGTTCGAGAGCCTCTGCCAGGCCTACAATTCCGGCCACATTCGATGTTCCACCACGCCGTCTTCTCTCCTGGGAACCACCCTGCAGCCAGGGAATCCAGGGAGTGCCGTTTTTAACGTAAAGTACGCCAATGCCCTTGGGCCCATATATTTTATGAGCGCTGATGCTCAGCAGGTTCATTCCCAGTTCCTTCACGTCTATGGGAATTTTACCCACGCTTTGAACCGTGTCTGAATGAAATGCCACCCCTTTCTCCCGGCAGACATCCGCAATCTCTTTTATGGGATTAATAGCACCGATTTCATTATTAACGTGCATCAGGCTCACAACGGCGGTATCATCTGTGATGGCACCCTTTACTTTATCAGCCGAAATAATACCGTTTTGATCCGGCTCCAGGTAGGTGATCCGACAACCCTGCATTTTTAAAGATTCGGCAGGATGAATGACGGCGTGATGCTCAATGGGTGAGGTAATGACTTCTGTTTTTCGGGTGGCGGCAACGACTCCTTTAATCGCCGCATTATCACTCTCGGTTCCACCGCTCGTGAAAATAATTTCAGAAGGTTCAGCATTGATGAGCGAAGCGACTTTTTCCCGGGCATCCTCAATGGCCACTTTACAGTCTCGCCCAAACTGATGCGCCGAGTTGGCATTTCCAAAATGGTGCGTAAAGTAGGGCAACATTTTTTCCATTACTATCTCGTCTACAGGGGTAGTAGCAGCGCTGTCGAAGTAAATCTGGTCCATACTACAGGTTTATTTAGGTTGATGGCTTAAAATATTTAAAATGAGCTTTAAAAGCAGGGCTTGTTTAGGATTGATTACTGAGGCAAAAAGACAAAAGTTAATACTCTGTTTCAAGGGGTTTTCATATTATATGTATTACTGTAAAATCAACGGTACCGGATTGTAAAAATCGAAGCCAATGTTTCCATTCGCCTCTTTAAATCCGTATTTTTAATAAAATTGAACATCTAAATAAAAGAATAGAAAATGGCAAAACTAACATTGAATGATGTTGAACTGAAAGAGAAAACCGTTTTAATGAGAGTCGATTTTAATGTTCCGATCAAAGACGGTGTTATTTCTGATGACAATCGTATTGTGCAGGCGTTAAAATCGATCAAACACGTAGTAGATGCGGGCGCAAAGCTCATTCTTACCAGCCACCTTGGGCGTCCCGCGGGCATGCCCGACCCCCAATTCAGCCTTCGACCTGTTGCAGAACATCTTACAACACTGCTTGATACTAACGTTCATTTTGCAGAAGATTGCATTGGTGAAAAACGAACCAGTGTGGTTAATGCTGCAAATTTTGGAGAAGTGGTACTGCTTGAAAATGTGAGGTTCCATGAAGGAGAAAAGAAAAACGATCCAGAGTTTGCGAAAAAACTTGCTGAAGGCGCTGATCTGTTTGTGAACGATGCATTTGGCAGCAGCCACAGAGCACACGCATCTGTTGCCGGGGTTACGGAAGTACTTCAGCCGGCTGTATCCGGATATCTTCTTGAAAAAGAGATTAAATATCTTGAAGAGAGCGTGAACAATCCACAGAGGCCGTTTATTGCTATTCTTGGCGGGGCGAAAGTTTCTGATAAGATCGGCGTGATCGAGAACCTGCTTTCAAAGGTAGACAGTATTCTTATCGGCGGCGGTATGACCTACACTTTCTACAAAGCGAAGGGCTTGCCTGTTGGCAATTCTCTGGTAGAAGAAGATAAAGTGGAACTTGCCGGAGTACTGATGAAAAAGGCTGAAGAAGCGGGTGTGAACTTTATGCTCCCGGTTGATTCAGTTGTGGCCAAAGAGTTTAACAATGATGCCGAACATAAGGTGGTCGACGAAGACGGAATTGAAGACGGCTGGATGGCCCTGGATATTGGTCCGCAATCCTGTATCGCGTTTAGCAACAGTATTAAAAATGCAATGACTGTTGTATGGAATGGCCCGATGGGCGTATTTGAAATGGAAAACTTTGCAGAAGGAACGTTCGAAGTTGCCAACGCTCTCGCTAAAGCAACCGAAAATGGTGCAACAACCATTATCGGAGGCGGCGACTCTTCATCAGCCATCAAAAAAGCAGGCCTCAGCGACAAGGTTTCGCATGTTTCAACCGGCGGCGGCGCCAGTCTCGAATATCTCGAAGGGAAAGAACTTCCCGGTGTAGCCGTTTTAACTGATAAGTAAACCCGGTTATGACATAAAAAAAACCGTCATTCTAAAAAATGACGGTTTTTAAAAATCACTTTAAAGCTTCTTTAATGATCGTTAAAGAAGCTTTTCTTTTTTAATGTTCTGCCCGTTTCAGTGAAACCTGCTTTTCGTTTTCTTCTTCCAAACGGGCTTCCACCTGTTCAAGCACTCCGTTGGGCATCAGCTTAATGAACTGGCTTTTCTCGTCCGCCCAGCTTTCAAGGTAGATTTTTGCAGTTTCACTGTTTGTGTTGGTGAAATAATCGGTGATAAGGCCCTTCAGCTCTTCAGAAGACTCATCATCGAGTTCTAACGGGGTTACATACTCCTCATTGATTTGATGGAGCTGATCCCGCCTCAGGTAGAGTGTGCCTCCGGTCAT
>Ga0102931_1000934_pt1 | contig 14455 bp, 10 predicted proteins | sample SalPonR1_C_D1_MG_FD_79282 | JGI IMG/M metagenome (GOLD analysis project Ga0102931, IMG submission 79282) | Salt pond soil microbial communities from South San Francisco under conditions of wetland restoration - Salt Pond MetaG R1_C_D1_MG | ecosystem: Environmental > Aquatic > Marine > Intertidal... | reverse complement strand
CCGGCCGGAAAAGCTCGTCTGAAACAAGAGGCTGGCAGTATCGCCGGGCGTGGCCTTGTTGATGGCAAGGCGGTGATCGTCCCCGGCATGGCTCAGAAGCGTTCCCGGCCCGGCCGTCGCCAGCGGGTTCTGCGCGTTTGCGCTGGTGGCGATGCCAAGCCGTTGCAAGGTTTCGGCGGCCGGTATCTCAACCGCCGACCAGGCACTACCGTCGAAGACGGCTTGCGCGGCTTCGTCCACGATCCAGCACAGCCAGCCCTGCGCCGGGGCAATGAAATGCCACGCGCCACCCTGCATGACCGCGATGGCGCCGTCCTGGCCAGCCCAGTCGCCCGTGGCCCCCGCAGCCACGATATGGGTGTCGCCATCCTCGGCCTCGGCGGGCGCGGCCGTCAGCGTGCGTGACCGTGCCACGGGCTGGGCCAGGGTGTCGAGCCGGGCCAGCGCCTCATTGTGGGTGACGTGCTTTTGCGCCTGGGCGGGCTGGATCAGCGGCAGGCCGAGCGTGAGCGTGGTGTCAGACATTTGGAACCTGTTCGATGGGGGCTGCTTCGGTGCACGACCCTGCGCGGCAATCGCCACCAGCCCGTGAAGACGGCGCACGTTGCGTTGGCCCGGTTGCTTGCACCGGCCGTAGAAGGGGTGGTCATAGGGGCATGCTGCCACATCGAATACGCTGACTTGCCGGGAGAGAGAAAACCAGAAAAGACCGCCAATGAAGTTAACGAATTGATACAGATTGACAGTCAAACTTCGATCAAGGACCTTTACGAAAGATTTCGATTGGATCAGGGGGAACACGCGACTTGCTGCAACAAGGAGAATTTGCATGAAAACCGAAGCCGAAAGGCGTGCGATAAAGAGCCGTATGCCGAAGACTCAGCTGAGAAAGGAACATACTCAAGAGTGCCGGCTTTTGCCAGATAGATCCTGCATGCTTGATGAAATGCCCAAACACAGCCGGGTCGCCGAGGTCGGAGTGGCATTCGGTGACTTTTCCTCCGAAATTCTCGACCGCTGCCAGCCAGAAAGCCTATATCTGATCGATTCTTGGGAATCCCAACGGTACAAGGACGGGCTCTTGAAAATAAAAAGCCGATTTTCAGATCAAATCGGCAAAGGAATCGTCGAGATACGGCAAGGACTCTCAACGGATGTACTGGCCGAGCTCGAGCCGGGTATGTTTGACTGGGTCTATATTGACACAAATCATAAATTCAGAACGACTTATGAAGAACTTGTGCAATGTGCGAGGATTCTTGGACCCCAGGGAAGAATTGCTGGACATGATTTCTGCACAGGAAATATTGTGGGCGCGGTTCCGTATGGTGTGGTGGAAGCTGTGACACAATTCTGCAGCCAAAACGATTGGCAGTTCGAATACCTGACCGTCGAAAGTCATGGGCACTTTTCATTCTGCCTGAAGAAAGCTGTGATATAGAAAGGTATCTTCAATTTAGGAAAACTCCTGCAGATCGTCAGAATCTATAACAATATCTATATTCCAGAATCGTCTAACTTGCTCCTCGAGCCCTTCCGCAATGTGCCCATGAGCGCAAGAGACATCCTCCACCCGAAAACCGAAGCGTTCCAGGCCGCAGAAGCCTACCCCTGACAAGATCACCGGCATGATCCCGCGTTCAGCGGCAAGTGCCGCAAGGTGACCGGCAAGCTCGACCGGACGGACCAGCGGCTTGGAAACCCTGATACCGAGCGCTAGGAAGTCCTCATCTTCGGCTGACCAGAAGCACCGCGAGGGATAAGACAACATCCGTGTCAGATCCGACCCAGACTGTCCCATCTGCGAAGCTGGAAGCGCCGGCGACCCGAGAATATCATCCAGGTCCAAGGTCTCCTTTCCGCTGAGTCTTGAGAATACGTCAAGCCAGTCATCAGGTTTCATATGATCCTTCCACAATTCTTGCCGCTACCTCATTCCCGAGCTCAGGCAGAGATATCGACTCCATGGACCGAATCAATTCGGACGTTGTCCCATGCTCCAGCAACCGAGAGACCTCACGTCGAATGGTGAGGACGTCTCCAGGCTGAACAGTAATTGCGAGACCCCGATCCGACGCCGCCCGGGCTCGGCGTTCTTGATCGTCCATATAGCCAGCCATTTGGGGAATGAATATTGAAGGTACGCGATGGTAAAGAAGCTCATGAAACGAATTGTAACCAGCCGCAGAAATTGTTAGATCGGCGGCTTGTGCAAGTCTCAGAGCATTCTTCGTCCTAACAACATGGGAATTATTCCAGCTTTCGAGGCTTGGTAATATCGTCGCATGTGGCCAAACGACCATGAGATGAACCCAATCCTCTCTTGTTTCAGCAAGAGCACAAAGTGTTTGAATTTGTGCCGATCTATCAGCCGCTACGCCACCGCCCAGCATCGTAACCAAAACCTTGGAAAATTCACGATCAACCCTTGCAGAAATATTTGAACGAATTCGTTTTCGAGCCTCAAGCGTCAGAGGGTCAAGCTGCAAGATAGGTCCAATATCCCGAACGTGAGCGCCAAAGGTGTATCGTGCATTCAGTTCCTCGAAAGCTTCACACGGGACAATCACCCGTGAAAACTCATGCTCACGCTCCAAGGGCATCCGATCAATCTGTCCGGGCTGCCAGAGCCCGCGCCTTATCCAGGTAGCGTCAAGGCGAAACTCGCGAATATTGCGCATAATCGAATCAAAAATATAAGCGCCGTCAAATACAATCTTATCATGCTTTTGAAGCATACCGTGAAGCCGCAAATAGTTCATCAAGTCATTTGAATAGGAGTCGGTGTGTGCAGAGCTTTTTGAGACAAGCGGCACGACATCGAAGCCCTTGTTGCGCAGCATGGGTGCGCATCCAGCAAATGCAGCAAATTGAATTCGTGACTCGGATGCAAGTTCAGTAGCAATCAGTGACGTTCTCTGAGCGTGACCCAGCCCGACGCCATTGGTTGGAACGAAAACTATTTTACTCTGTTCTCTGCCCTTTCCGGCTCTGGGTGCATGACCGGGGGCGCCGTTGCGTTGTAGTCCAATTGCATGCGTCAATGTTTCAAGACGGTTTTGCTTGATCCAACTGGAGTCCTCCAAAGTTTGGCGAAATTGGTGGACTTGTGGCCAGATATTCTCTTTGATCAGGGCCACAACTCCCATGAGACTTGTGGGCCCGCGCACCACCGGAGCCCCTGAGGTTGCCATGGAGGCACTTTCTGTTGCGTCTATGACAATGCCACCATTTATCAAGGAGTGGACCGCCGAGCTCGCGGCCCTGTCGCCAGGTGATCCTTTGCCAAGAAAAATGATGATGCCGGATTGTCTCGCCAAGACTTCAGGTTGAACTTCAGAGTATGAATAGACCTTGATGCGTTGACCGAAATGACCTTGAATCTGGGCTCGATACTGAGCCGAAACGATGAGCGTGACTGATGCTTCTGGCGCATGGATGATTAAACTCAGAGCTTCAAGGTTTAGCCGAGCTTCAATACAATCGTCGGAAAGAAAAAAGGTAACGTGCCGGTGCTCATCATCCTGATTTATTTCCGGATTTGGCTGCCCAAAGAGTAGATAGCTTTCACTCTCGACCAACGGTTTTTTCCGAATAGACGAAAGTTCGATCAAACCCGGCTCGGTTCCCGTTGTATAGGCAATTTTTGACTGCGTGCCGTTCCGAGTTTGAAGATCTTTAAAGCAGCCTATCGCGGTAAGTCTTGGTGAGGAGGTAGAATAAATTATTCGAAGCCTCTCCAATGCAGTTCCGTCAATGCCCTGACAATTAAGAATTATGACATGATCTGGCGAGATATCATTTAAATCTCTGGTATCTCCGATCGCTTCATATCGCAACGTTCTCGGAAGAGGGCCGGCGGCAGATTCCGAGCTTACGCAAGCCGGATGTCCTTCAGCCCGCAGCAAGCGCACGAATTCAAGGGCTGCCTCAAGGTGTTTGTGAGCGACTCTGCCTGGTTCAACAAGAAGCATTTGGAATCCGATATTTATTTCCTGTCACGCGCGCGTACATTTTCAGAAATTGGTCGCCAGAGTATTGTTGCAATATAGATTGTGCATTTTTGACTTGCGCTTCATAGGCGTCGGGATTTCGGGTGAAATGAGAAATTATAGATGACACGGAGGAGGGCGTGGCGCTGACAACGGCGCCGTCGAAGGAGGCGGAGGTGGCGCTATCAGAGATCACGACTTTTCCGGCGGATATTGCCTCTGCAATAACCCGACCAAAGCTTTCGCGCCAGGTTGGCGAAGTAAAATATACCATGAAGTCTATTTGTTGGAAAAAGTCTGATACAGCCATATTTCCGAACGGCAACAAACGCCAATGAGGGTGCGATGACTGATAGGGAATAAGATTATCTGCACCGAGGATAATATTTACCTCGGCATCGTCTGGGAAACAGTCCTGAAGGTCTTTTAACCCAGGAAATTTTTCATTTCCGGGACGAGAAAGCCGTCCTCGACGGTCTTTTGGCTTGTGGGTGGGCTCTGTCATTGTGAATTCGCAGACGTTGAACCAGTCCTCTGACAAGACTTTCCAAGCTTCGGCCAGCCCGGCGTTCCCTATCCCTGATGTTACGGTTTTTCGGTTCTGGGGCGAAATTGGCGCGAGTATTCGGTCTCGTGTAAAGGTCGCGTTCTCGATAAGGGAGAGCGTGCCGCGGACATCGTAAGACAGTTCTCCTCCCGGCCTTTGAAAATTTTCATGGGTTACGACAATTACACGGTTGGCCAGGATTTTGATGGGCAGGTTGCGCTCAAACTTAAGAAATGCCGGGTTGTGAATGATGACCACCTCGGCGACTATCGTCTTCGGATTCCAGTTAATCTCAATGCCGAGTTCCTGGAGAGTGGAGTTTAGGTTCTGGGACAGGGATTCTCCCGAGAACATCTTGGACGTTAGACCGAAAACGGTTACGTTGGAAACTCGAGAAGTAAGCCGCAGCTCCTGTGCAACCGCCGAGGAGGTTCCCCCGGGGAGCCGGGGCTCAAGTAGGTATGCGACTTTATGGTGCATTCGAAGACGTCTGAGAGGCGTTGGACTTGGCTATCCGGACTTAGCTAAATTTCAGATCAGGAGTGCCAAGTGTTCCGCATTAATTCCTCGGTTGGTTGTGAATAGTTCTTAGTATTGCGTAACGAGCTGATTTATCAGATCAGCCGCCGGAGCCTCTGGAGCGCTAAAGAATTGTTCGGGAGAGCCTTGACGATAAGTTACAAGAAAGGCTCTTAATTCATTTGCGAGTGGATTAGTTCCCCTGAGGAGATTTGGGTTGGCTTCGATATAGGCCCGCAATTCGTTCCATTCCCGGTTCAAGATGAGTTTTTCGATCCTCTGCAGGTCATAAAACGTATACGCTGCCTGAGCGGCGGGTGTGCCAGCGGAGAGCATCACGGCCGTAACAACGGCAAGAAGGCGAGTATTTGGCATGTTTTGAATCTCCTTCTGATCATGATCATCCCACTTCGTTGACAATTTAGACAGGCTGGAGCAATGGTGCAACGTAAGATTGTAGAGAATTTGTCATAACTCGCGCTAGAGGCGTTCTGTGGCGTGCGTCCGACTGCGACGGTGACATGTTCCAGAAAAGGATTTCGCGTGCAGGGCCGGTCGTGCGTTGGTTCAAACAAGGAAGTCGGCGCTATCGACAATGCTGACGTCAGTGTTGTCGAGCCGGACAGAATTCCCCAGAGGATCAGAGATCATGGCGTGTTCGCGGACCTGAATGAGGCTGAGATCGGAAAATCCCAGCTCGGTTCCGGAGATATCGAGCAGGTCGCTGCCGTCTTCATAGTCAGAGATAATGTCGCTTCCCCAAGTGTTGAGGAAGACGAATTTATCCGCTCCGTCGCCGCCGACGAACCAATCATTGCCGGGACCACCATCTATGGTGTCGTCGCCTGCGCCGCCGTAGATGCGGTCGAGCCCCCCGCCGCCTGTCAGGATGTCGTCGCCGCTGTTGCCCCAGAGCCGGTTGTCGGTATCGTTCCCCGTCAGGGCATCGTCCCGGGTCGAGCCGTAAAGGTTCTCGATGTCTGCCAGCGTGTCGCCGTCTGCGTCCCCGCCGGCCGCTGTACCTTTGCCGAGGTCGACCGTTACAGCTTGCGAGGAGCCCGCGTAGCTCGCCTGGTCTTCGCCGGTACCACCGTCCATGGCATCGCCACCGGCACCGCCGACCAGCAGGTCGTCGTCACCCCCCCCATTGAGCATATCGTCGCCATTACCGCCGATCAGACGGTCAATTCCTGCGCCGCCCGAAAGCCCGTCGTTGCCATCGTTGCCAATCAGTCGGTTCCCGTCCTCGTCACCGGTCATGGTATCGTCATGGGCAGACCCTGCGAGGTTCTCCACCGAGACGAAGCTGTCACCGGCCGCCTCACCACCACTGGCGGCGTTCAGCGCAAGGTCGATCGTTACCCCGGAAGCGGATTTCTCGTAGACCGCCATGTCCGTTCCGGCGCCGCCGTTGAGGGCATCACCACCAGCGCCGCCTTCGAACCAATCGTCGCCGGCATCACCGTTCACGGTATCGTCGCCGTGTCCGGCCCGGATCCGGTCAATGCCATCCCCGCCGCTGAAAACGTCGTTGCCGGCAAATCCATAAAGCCGGTTGTCATTGTCGTCGCCGGTCAGGACGTCACCATGCTCTGATCCGCCGAGGTTCTCGATCGAGGTGAAATTGTCGCCCGCCGCGTCACCACCGCTGACCGTCCCTAGGCCGAGGTCGACCGAGACGCCCGCAGCCGAGCCCTCGTAGGACACCATGTCGAGGCCGTCGTTACCGTTGAAGGCGTCACCGCCCGAGCCGCCGTTGAACCAGTCGTCGCCACGGCCGCCGAAGAGTGTGTCATGGCCGGAGCCGCCCTTGATCCGATCGACACCACCAGCGCCCTGGATCATGTCGTCACCGCCGAGGCCATAGAACCGATTGTTCTGATCGTCTCCGGTCAGCACATCTGCATGGCTCGAAGCCGCAAGGTTCTCGATCCCGGCCAGGGTATCACCCTCCGCCTCGCCACCGCTCCCGGTCCCGGTCGCGAGGTTCACCGTCACACCCGTGCCGGAGCCATCGTAATTCACCTGGTCGATGCCTGCGCCGCCGTCCATCGCGTCGGCGCCCGCGCCTCCGGTCATGCGGTCATCGCCCTCACCACCATCAAGAACATCGTCTCCGGCATCGCCATAGAGCCAGTCAGACCCAGCATTGCCCGAAAGCGTGTCGTTGCCCCCGAGCCCGTAGAACCGGTTGACCTGGTCATTCCCCGTCAGCACATCCGCATGGGCAGACCCCTTCAGGTCCTCGATCCCGCTAAGCGCGTCTCCTGCCGCCGTGCCGTTGGCCGCCGTATCAAGCGCAAGGTCGATCGCAACGCCTTCGCTCGAGAATTTGTAGGACGCCTGGTCAGTACCAGCACCTCCGTCGATCACATCCGCACCGGATCCACCGTTGAGGACGTCGTCGCCCTCGCCGCCCCGCAGCGTGTCATTCCCAGAGCTTCCAAATAGCCGGTCGTTGCCCGAGCCGCCGTCGAGCGTGTCGTCCCCACCCTCACCGTTGAGAATGTCGCGGCCAAGGCCACCTGAAAGGCTGTCCGCATTGCTGCCCCCGGCGACATTGTCGTCGCCTTCGCCGCCTTCAATGACATTGGCCGCCGCGTTGCCCGTGATCGTGTCGTTGCCGCTCCATGCGACCAGGTTCTCGATCACGGTGGTGTCGAAGATCACGAGGTTATCGGTCATCCCACCGAACGAGGAGACGGCCCCCGGCGTCAGATCAATGTCCAGCGATCCGTTTATCGTGGTGAAGTCCAACGTGTCCGTGCCGCCGTCGTCGATTACGGTCAGGCCGGCGGGCCCGGCCAGATCGGTGATATCATTGTAATAGCCGCCAGCGGTCGAGCCGTATCCATAGGTCGTGTCCCCCTCGCGCAGGGTGCCATCGATGCCGTACAAGGTCTGTATGGCTTGGATATCTGCCAGCATTGGCGTCACAGGTAACCAATCACCCCCCGGGTCACCGGTCATCGCGTAAACGCTGAAATAGGACATGACCGTCATCATGTAGCTGTCATTCGAGAAAAGGGTGTCGCCGCCCGGTGTCGAGGAATAGCTGACCGAGCCATTGTACGGGCCGGGATGGTCGAGGCCGAGCGCGTGGCCGATCTCGTGCATGTAGGTAAGGAACGAGTATTCTTCGACCCCGGTCCCGTAGGTATCCACCCAGGCCGAGGTCACCACCACGGTGGACCCCAGGATCTCGTTGTCGATGACGCTATCCGGCCCGGCAAAGGCCGCCATGACGTTGGGATCGCCCGCGTCGTCGTTGACGAAGGTGATGCCGGAATTCCCGGTCTCGTTGAAATCCTCTGCCGCGAACTCGATGCCGGTGACCATCGTCCAGGCCGCCAGCGCCCCGAGCGCCAGAGCCGCCTCGTCCGGGGCCAGGTCGGTGACGTCTACCCGGATGGTGTCGCCGGGAGAAACGGCATAAGCGACGGGTGTTCCGAAGAAGCCATGGGTCAGGTATTCGACGATCTCGTCAGGGGTGCCATCTTCGTGGTCCTGGATCAACGCCGTGACCTGGTAATCGCCCGTGCCGCCGCTGAAGCTGGTGGCGGCAATATAATAGGTCTGGATGCTGCCGGTGTCGTTGTAATACGACAGGGTCGACTCGTCGGTGTCCCAGAACTGCTCGTCGAGCACGAGAACGCCGTTACTGTCGTAGAGCTCGAGGTAGCTATTGGTGTTGCCCAGTGAGATGCTGCGCTGCTGAACGAAAATATGCGACCCGTGATCGAGGTTGACCTCGATCCAGTCCACGTCCCCGGAGGTATCGACAGAGCCGGTGAAGACGTCGTCATCGCTCAGCGTGTAGGGGGTTGCCAATGTGGCCGGCGCGTCCGCTGTTTCCGTGATGGTGGCGGACCGGGTGGCCGAAACCGGCAGCGCTGCCGATCCGAGGGGATCGGCAAGGTCGTCGTGGAATCGGTAGTCGCCCTGGGGCAAGAGGGCCTGACACAGCCTGCACATGATCAATACTCCGACGAAATCCTGGTTGTCGCGCTAGAATGCTCCGTTCTTCCCTGTCATTGGGTCTTGCATGATCCCGTAAAGATCGGGTGCACGGCGCGTCATGAGCGGGCCGCCAGCCGTCCGGGCGCTGGCCTGCCGTTACGCCATGGACGACCTGATTGTGACAGGTCACCGCAATTGGTGGTCGTGTCCAAGGATAGCCCGGCCTACGTAGGAAAGTGTCAGCCGCGCCCCATCATCGCCAGACGGATCAGGGCGCGCTCCATCAGGGCCTGTGCCGGGGCATGGCTGCTCGAACGCAGGCGCAGGTCGGTATCGGTCAGGTCGGACAGTGCGCGTTCCAGCCGCTTTTGACCCCATTTTCCGGCCTGACGGGCCATGCGGTCGCGGCGTGGGCCGTAGACTGGCGGGCGCAGCCGCCCGATGCCCGCCGCCGGGCCGCCGGGGTCCGAGGCTGCGGCGTGCAGCGCCCGGAAATGCCGCGTCGTTCCGATGCAAAGGCCCACCGGCGCGGTGCCCTGCGCATAAAGTCGGCTGAGCACCGGGCCGATCTCGCCCACGCGCGACTCGGCCACGATATGCAGCAGGTCGTCCAACTCGGCCTCGTGGGATCGGGGCGCGCAAAGCTCCAGTTCCTCGACCGTGACGGGCGTGGTATCGCCGATCTTGTAGAGCCCCAGTTTCTGAAGGGTCTGCCGGAAATCGCCCGGGTCCAGCGCGCGTGACAGGTCTGTGATCGCGGCCATGACATCGCTGGGCACCTGGGCGAGTCCGGCCTCGGCCAGAATCCCCTCGATCTCTGCGCGGTCGGGGGGATCTTCGTAGAGGCCCACCGCATAGGCGCGTTTGTGTCCTTCGAAGAGCTTGCGCAGGGCCGAGCGTGCGTTGAGCGCTCCTGCGGTGACGACGATCTGCGCATCGCCGGGCGCCCAGTCGGCCAGCGCCGGTTCAATGGCCTTCGCGGTGCCGTCGGTGGCTTCTTCGACAAAAGCGACGCGCGGACCCGGAAAGAAGCCCTGCGCCTTGATGGCGTCATGCAACAGGGCGGCATCCTTGCGCAGGTCCGTGCCACTGATCCGGGTCAGGCGCATTTCCGCCTCGGCCGCAGGGCCGACAAGGGCCGCGATGACCTCTTGCCGCCGTGTCGCCACGCGCATCGCGTCCGCGCCGTAGATCAGCAGGCCCGTGGCCTCTGGATCGGGCTTGCGGAAATAGGCGGCGGCGTCGCGGCTGTTCAGCTTCATGGCAGGTCTTGGGCGGCGAAGATCAGGTCCGTGACGATCAGGTCGGCAAGAGCCACGGCCAGGCGGTCGCGGGCATCGTCCTGCGCCTCTTGCGTGGCCACCGTGCTGCCGAAGGCGGAATAGGCGGCAAAGGTCCGGACTTCGCCGCTGGCGAGCGGTGTCTCGGCCGCAAGGTTCGCGGCCGAGTAGAGCGCCCAGGTCGCTCGGCCCGGCAGGTTGTAACGGTTGATGTCCTGGTCCGATGAGATGACCAGGGCGACCTCCTCGGTCTCGATCTCGACGCGCAAAAGGAAATCGCCGCGCTCCACCCGGCCGAAACGGTCCTCGAGCCGGGCGCGCAGGCGGAAGCCTTCTGGCGTGTCGGGCGCGCGGTAGGCCACGCGGCCGCCCAGGGCAGTGACCGCCGCCCCCGGGCCATGGACGGGCGTGAACCCACAGGCCGCCAGCGGCAAGCCGGCAAGAACAGTCAGCGCTTGGCGTCTAGACAACCACATTCACGATCCGGCCCGGCACAACGATTAGTTTCCTGGGCTGCCCTCCATCGAGCGCCCGTTTCACAGCGTCCTCTGCCAGCGCCCGCTTTTCAACCTCTTCCTTGGGAAGGTCCTTGGGCACTTCGATCTCGGCACGGCGCTTGCCATTGATCTGGATTGGCATGGTGACCGTGTCCTCGACCAGAAGCGTATCGTCGGCCTCGGGCCAGGGCTGTTCGGCGATCAGGCCTTGGCCCCCCAGCATCGCCCAGATCTCCTCGGAAAGGTGCGGGGTCATGGGCGACATCAGTTGTGCCAGAACCCTGGCCGCCTGCCGTTTCACTTCTGCGCCCGCCTTGGATTTTTGCAGCACGTTGGTAAAGGCATAGAGCTTGGCGATCGAGGCGTTGAAGCCGAAGGTATCAATCCCCTGCGTCACGTCGAAGATGGTCTTGTGCATTTCCTTCAGCAGGGCGTCGTCCGCTTCGTTTGGCGGGGTGTCGGCCTGCGCGATGTCGCTGGAGATGCGATACACGCGGGCCAGGTGTTTGTGGGTGGCCTCGGCGCCGCTGGCCGTCCATTCCACGTCACGCTCGGGCGGGCTGTCGGACAACACGAACCAGCGCGCGGTATCGGCGCCGTAGGTGGCGATGATGGTCATCGGGTCCACCACGTTGTTCTTGGACTTGGACATCTTGGCCGAGGGGATAATCTCGACTTCGGTGCCATCCTTTAGGAACCCCTTGCCGTCGCGGATCTCCACGTCCGCCGGGTAGTGATAGACGGGCCGCCCCGTCGCATCGCGCGTCAGGTAGATCGCGTGCGTCACCATGCCTTGTGTGAACAGCGCGTTGAACGGTTCCTTCGATTTCTCGGGCAGGTGGCCGGTGATGTGCATCGCGCGCGCGAAGAACCGTGAATAGAGCAGGTGCAGAATCGCGTGTTCGATGCCGCCGATGTACTGGTCCACGTTCATCCAGTAGTCGGCCTCAACCCTGTCGGTGGGCGTGTCGGCCCGCGGCGCGGTGAAGCGGGCGAAATACCAGCTGCTGTCCACGAAGGTGTCCATCGTGTCGGTCTCGCGCCGGGCGGGTGCACCGCAGGCGGGGCAGGCGCAATCGCGCCAGCTTGGGTGGCGGTCCAGCGGGTTGCCGGGGATGGAGAAGTCGATGGGCGTGCCGTCCTCGTCATAGGGCAGCTCGACCGGCAGGTTTTCTTTCTTTTCCGGCACCACGCCGCAGCTGTCGCAATGCACGACCGGGATCGGGCAGCCCCAGTAGCGCTGGCGGGAAAGGCCCCAATCGCGCAGGCGGAATTGGGTCACACCCTGGCCCACGCCCTTGCTTTCGCAAAACTCGATGGCGGCCTCCACGGCCTGTTCGCCGGTGGCGTCCTGCGGCCAGCCGAAACCGCGGACCCAATGCACCTTGTCAGTCTTGGCGGGCACGAATGCCTCGGTCAGGGCCTCGGAACCATCCGCGTCAGGCAGGAAGGTCGGCACGATCGGCAGTCCATACTTGGTGGCGAAGTCGAAATCGCGCTGGTCATGGGCGGGGCAGCCGAAAATCGCGCCGGTGCCGTAATCCATCAGGATGAAATTCGCGATGTAGACCGGCAATTCCCACGCGGTATCGAAGGGATGGCGCACCGTCAGGCCGGTGTCGAAGCCCAGCTTCTCGGCCTTTTCCAGCGCTTCTTCCGTGGTGCCGCCCTGGCGGGCCTGCTTGCAGAAGGCGGCGACCTCGGGGTTGTCGCGTTCCAATTCTTTCGCCAGCGGGTGATCGGGCGAGATACCGATGAAGGAGGCTCCCATCAGCGTGTCGGGGCGGGTCGTGTAGACCTCGACCCGGTCGTGGCTGCCCAGCGGGTCCACCATCGAAAACCCGAATTGCAGCCCCCGCGACTTGCCGATCCAGTTCGACTGCATCAGCCGCACCTTGGCGGGCCAGTCATCCAGCGTATCCAGTGCCTCCAGCAACTCCTCGGAGAAGTCGGAAATCCTGAAGAACCACTGCGTCAGCTCGCGCCGTTCCACCTCGGCGCCCGAGCGCCAGCCCTTGCCGTCGATCACCTGCTCGTTGGCCAGAACGGTCATGTCGACCGGGTCCCAGTTGACGGTGGCGTTCTTGCGCTCGATCAGGCCGGCCTGCAGGAAATCGAGGAACAGCGCCTGCTGCTGGCCGTAATACTCGGGGTCGCAGGTGGCGAACATGCGCGACCAGTCCAGCCCGAAACCCAGCGGCTTCATCTGCGCGACCATGTCGTCGATGTTGCCATAGGTCCAGTCGCGCGGATGCCCGCCGCTGGCCATGGCCGCGTTCTCGGCCGGCATCCCGAAGGCGTCGAACCCCATGGGGTGCAGCACGTTGTGGCCCGTCGCCAGCTTGTAGCGCGCGATCACGTCGCCCATGGTGTAGTTGCGCACGTGCCCGATGTGGATGCGCCCCGAGGGGTAGGGGAACATTTCCAGCACGTAATACTTGGGGCTACCCCCCTCGCGGCGGGCGGTGAAGGTGCCGGCCTTGTCCCAGGCGGCCTGCCACTTGGCTTCGATCTCTGCGGGGCTGTAGCGGGACATCTTTCATCCTTGCAAAGTAAAACGCCGGGCGACTTGGCCCGGCGTGGTGTTAGCGCGTCTGGCCGCAGGGGTCTACAGGCCGCCGTCGCGGATGCGCAGCTGGCGCGCGCGCGACAGGATCGCGTCCTCGACCGCCAGCACCGTGTCCTGCGCGACAGGGCCGCCGCGGGTCTGGATCGCCACGTTCAGCGCGCGGGCGTCCAGCGCGGGGTCGCTGATGAAGACGGTGGCGCGATAGGCGCGGCCGCTGCCCGGCGGGGTGCCATAGCCGAAGTCGATCACGCCGGTGAAGGGGTCCACGCTTTCGATGGGCAGGAAATCCAGAACATCGAGCGAGGCCGCCCAGAGATAGCGGTTCACCGCCACGTTTTCCGAGGCACGGGCGCGCGCGGCCTGCCGGGTTGTGGGCTCGCCCCCGCCGGTGCCGATCCCCGAGCCGATGCTGCCGAGCGATGCGAAGGGGTTCGAGCCGAGACTGCCCGAGCCGCCGCAACCCGCAAGGGTGAGAATGGCAAGGCCTGCCACGGCGGTCTTGATGCTGGATGTGCCGGTCACGACGTCTGCCCCCCGATAATCAGTGCTTTGTCCCGTTGCCTTGTTGATGTGTAGCCGAGGGGCGGCGCCCTCACAAGGCTTGGATGGCGCCAGGCACCCCCCGAAAAGAAAGAGCGGCCCGCGAAGGGGCCGCTCTGACTTGGATAACCGGTCGGGTTCGATCAGAACTCGAAGGAAACTTCCACGGTGGTGCCGTTGTTGTATTCCTGCGGACCGATCTCGTCGTTGCCCGGGTTGTCGTCGTCGTCGGCATAGGCCACGAGCAGGGAGGCGCCGCCGCCCAGGTCGTATTCACCTGCACCGTAGGCGCCGTCAGCGTCGGAACCGCCGGCGTAGATCACCAGGCCATTGCCAACGTCGTAGGACGCGTGCAGGCCGAAGTCTTCGTCGTTGCCATCATGGTAGAAGGCTTCAACCGACAGCGGGCCTTCGGCGTAGGCCATCGCGACACCGTAGTTGTCGTCGATGTCGTTGCCGAGCGCAGCGTCCTGCTGCGACACGTAGAACAGGGTCGCAGTGACCGGACCGAAGGGCATGGAGCCTTCGATGCCGAACGCGGTCTCGGGGGT
>Ga0102931_1000929_pt1 | contig 14484 bp, 11 predicted proteins | sample SalPonR1_C_D1_MG_FD_79282 | JGI IMG/M metagenome (GOLD analysis project Ga0102931, IMG submission 79282) | Salt pond soil microbial communities from South San Francisco under conditions of wetland restoration - Salt Pond MetaG R1_C_D1_MG | ecosystem: Environmental > Aquatic > Marine > Intertidal... | reverse complement strand
TTCAGGACGGTTTGCTGAGGCGCACCTGCCAGATCATCCACACGGGGAAACCTCTCCAGGAAGCGCTCATAGTAAGGTATGACGGTGCTGACCTGTGTTTGCTGGAGCATAACTTCCGAGATCCAGATTTTGTATGGATCGGACGTTTGCCGCCAGGGCATAGACCGTTTATTTTTATGAAACCAATCGAGCAGGCTTGCTACGGGGAAGTCGATCACTTTGAATCAATGCTGTTTTCAATAGTTTCATCTTCTGCATCAGGATCAGGCACATCAACAACCTGCATGCTGTAATCCTGGGATGCCGCAGCGCCGAACTGATCAGTGGCAATAACTCTGAATTTATGGTTTCCTACCTGGCGAACGGTCGGTTCCCATGTAAATATTCCTGTTTGCTCGTCAAGAGACGCGCCGCTCGGCAAATCAACACCAAGATATCGAATAAGGTTCGGGTGAGTGCCATCGGGATCGAATGCTGAAATTTGCAGCTCAAATCGTTCGCCGGCCGGTAGGGACAGTTCTCTTGAAGGGGTGAACCTGGGTGGTGAGTTAAATGGTTTTACGTCAACGGTGAACGCCGTCTGGGTAGTTTTTCCTCCGGGAGTAGTTGCAGAAACTATCACCTGGTGACGTCCCGTACTCGATGCGCTCGGCTGCCAGAAAATAGAATTGCCCCGTACCTTCATGCCGTCTAGAGAACTCTCGACGCTGAGGGTAATGTCAGAAATATTGCCTGAATAACCTCTGATGTCTACAGGAAGGATCAGCGGTTTGGGAAAAGGTAATGTGATTGTCTGAATAGGCTCAATTGAAAACGGCTGATTATCACTGTCAGCCTCATCAGCAGAGTAGGCTTCCGCAGGCGTCCGGAGAACAGGAAATAGTGAGTTAAACTCTGTGACAAAAAGCCTGTTTTTATTGATAGTAAAGAAATTTCCGGCCCTCTCATTCTGCTTCCAGATTGTGAGATCATCTCCAAGAATACCTATCCATATGTGACCGTCAGTGCTTCTGATCACAGCCTCATTATTCCAGAAACCGATATCATCGACAAGCCTGCCAAGCTCATTCTGTAACCTTGTGCGGCCGCTGGAGTCTATCAAATAAATATTGCCACTGTTTGCAGAGCCAATAAGCTCATTATCAGCAAAGAAAATTTTGTCAACGTTTTCATCAAGCTCAACGCTGTCTTCTATGACGAGCTGATCTTCAGTGGAATCAAATCGGTAAATATCAATTCGGTTATTGTCACTCAGAATGTACAAAAACCGGTTGGCATCTGTTGCCAGATCGTTGACAATTCTGCCATCAAAACGATCCGGATCAACTGCCGTCGGATCTGAATCCACACTTTCCGGGGTTTCAAGGCTTACAGATCCAAGGGTGCCGTTTCTCATGACAATGTAGAGGTTATTTCCGATACGTCGCGTTGCCAGGGGAACATCGGGCAGTACAGTAGATGAATACACTCCAAGAACGGATGTGGGCTCAATAACCGTCAGTCTGCGCGAATCGCCGAATAAATAGGCAAAGCGGATATCAGCGTGAAGGTGGTTTCCTCTTCTCTGCATTCCGGTAGACGTATATAGCCACTGCAGTGAGTCGGGATAAGCCCTGTAGACCACAAGTCCTTCAGATTCTGAGAGAACATACAGGTGTGTTTCGGAGTTTTCCAGATCGAGTATGCCGGGAATTTCCATTTCCCGGGTGATGTCATGGGTATACTGCGCAGTTGCGTCTGTTGTAAAGATCACAAATATAAGCAGCAGGGTTGCTTTCAACAGTTTGTTCATGAAATCAGAGCCATTTATGTTTTTTGTACCAGTTGAGTGTTCGTGATAATCCTTGTTCAAGCGACATTTCCGGTTGGTATCCAAGTTCCTGCTCCGCTTTTTCACTGCTGCAGGTCCACTCGAGGATCATTTCGCGGGCTTTATCCCGGTTTACAACGGGATATGAACCAAATAATGTTGCAGTTGTTTCAATAAAACCGGCAACTTTTTTGACAGCACCCGGCGGTATTTTCAACGGGAGGCTTTTCTTACCAAAAAGTATGTCCGAAATCTCTTTAATCTCCTGCCAGCATGTAATCTGCCCCGAAATAAAATAGGTGTCAATTCCCTCTTTTTGATGGTCTGCGGCTTTCAGTATACCAGCAACCAAATCATCCACATATACCATTGAGAGTTTTGGTTCATATCCGTTGCCCACAATCGGTGTGATGCCATATTTCATCATTTTAAATAATGTGAAGATCTGATCTTCCCGCGGTCCGTAAACGGCGGGTGGACGAAGTATTTTCACTGACATCTTTTTGCCGGCTGTATCTTTTATCATTTGCTCCATCATTTTTTTTGATCGGCCGTACATACTGACAGGGTTCATGGGATCCGTTTCAGTTTTTGGTGAACCGTTACTTGGGCCTGCAGCGGCAAGTGAAGAGAGAATAACGATATTTCTGACCCCGGCCTGGTTCGCAACATGAAGCAGGTTTTCAGTGGCATCCACGTTTGCCCGGATAAATTTATCTTCTGACGGGGCAGATACTACACCGGCAAGATGAAAAATGGTGTCAACCCCGGTGACTGCCGTTCTGAGTGCGGGAATAGAGCTCAGATCACCATGAATGCGAGTATAAGGTTTTCCATCAAGCCACTTCTCCGTGCTGCGAACTAAACAACGAATCTCGTTGTAGTCGGGTGACTCTATAAGGCGATCAGCAAGATGGCTTCCAATAAACCCGGTTCCGCCGGTAACAAATGCTTTCATTTAATTGTATATTATCAAGCTGATTAAAAGTAGGTATCTGGAAAAGATACGAAGATGAACATTGCTTAGAAAACTGCATGAGTCAATTGAAGGTTGCTCTTTTTACGGGCAATTACAATCACATTCGCGATGGGGTTTCACTTACGCTGAACCGCTGGGTTTCCTTTTTACTGGATAAAGGTGCAGATGTCCTGGTTTTTGGTCCGTCTGTTGAAAACCCGGATCTGGATCATGTAGGAGAATTATCAGTGGTTCCGTCAGTTAAAATGCCGGGCCGGCCCGAATACCGGATCACAACATCTTTTCCTGCAGAGAACAAAGAGCGGCTCGAACGTTTCGATCCCGACATTGTGCACATTGCCAGCCCTGATATTCTGGGATACAAGGCGTTAAAATGGGCAAATAAAGCGGACGTTCCAATTGTCACATCATATCATACTCATTTTACCAGCTACCTGAAATATTATAGCCTCGGTTTTTTTGAAAAAATAGGCTGGTCTTATCTTCGTTGGTTTTATAAGTATTCCGAGCATATTTACGTGCCAACCAAGTCCATGGCACAGGAGTTAATTGAAAGGAATATCGGGCGCTCGCCTGATGTGTTGAAAATCTGGGCGCGGGGTGTGGATACTGAGCAGTTTAACCCGTGTAAGCGAGACGCTGAATGGCGCACAAAAATGGGCTTCAAAGAGAAAGATGTTGTTTTTACGTTTGTCTCTCGACTTGTCTGGGAAAAAAACTTAAAACTTTTTGCGAGTGTCATAAAAGACCTGCAGGCAAAATATCCTCACGCCAGATCTATGATAGTTGGTGAAGGCCCGGCCCGGGCTGACCTTGAATCGGAAATGACCGATACAGTCTTCACAGGCTTTCTTACAGGTGACGAACTTGCCAGGGCGTATGCGAGCAGTGATGTGTTCTTCTTTCCGTCCGATACTGAAACATTCGGAAACGTAACGCTCGAGGCGATGGCCTCAGGGTTGCTGTGCCTGGTAGCTGATGCCCAGGGAAGCAAGTCTCTTGTAGATCATGATGTAAACGGATTTCTCATCCCGGTTAGAGAAACGGATCGTTTTTTGAAAAGAGCAGAAGAACTTGTAAATAGAGATGAACTGAGAAAGAAAATGGGAGAGAAGTCTGTTGAAAAAGCTCAGAATTATACGTGGGAGAAGATTAACTCTAAGCTACTGGACCATTACAGAGATGTTATTGAGAATGCCTGAGCAATAAAAACGTAATATCTAATGTAACAGAATAGTCAATTCTCCGTTAACCATATTTGATTGGTCAAAGATATTTGTCGTGTTCAGTAATTCATTTTCAAAATGAAAGAACGAAATCGAACACTGTAATTGAATGAATTATTGACTCAATCAGTTGTGAAGAAGACAACTTAAAATATTCGCCTGCTCAGAGTGTGCGAAATTTGGAATTTGTCATAAAATAAATTTTCTAATAATAAGGAATTACGCAGACTGCCTGTATTATGGTTTTGTTAATTTGATGGAACCGTAATACTCGGTATATTTGTTGTTTCCCAAAGTTTAAACTAAAGTTTTGTAATGGGCCAACCTGAAGCCGATACACAACAGCACCAAAAGATATTTAATAAAGCCCACGATTTTACCAAGGCTGATGAGATCAAAAAAATGGGGTTATATCCCTATTTTAAACCGCTCCAGGCGACGGATGGTTCAACCGTTCAAATCGATGGGCGTGAGGTTATCATGGCCGGGTCTAATAATTATCTTGGGCTCACCAATGACCCGCGTACAATAAAAGCTGCGCAGGATGTACTCTCTGTTTATGGAACCGGCTGTACGGGATCCCGCTACCTGAACGGAACACTTGATTTGCACCTGGAGCTGGAAGAGAAGCTGGCAAATTTTATGGGCAAAGATTCATGCGTGCTCTTTAGTACCGGCTACCAAACCAATGAAGGTTCTATTCAAACTATTGCGGGACGGAACGATATCATATTCTCAGACCGTGATAATCATGCATGTATCGTAGTTGGCACACAGGTTTCGAATGCAAAAACAGTGCGTTTTCGTCATGATGATATGGATCATTTGCGCAGCATGATGGCCAAATCCGATCCTGATGCCGGCAAAATTATTGTTACAGACGGCGTCTTTTCTATGTCAGGCGTGATTGCTAACATTCCCGAACTTGTTGATATAGCACGTGAATATGGCGCTGGTTTATATGTTGACGACGCTCATGCAATTGGTGTGATTGGGGAAGGCGGGCGCGGATCAGCGTCTGTATTTAATCTTGTTGATGAAGTTGATCTTATCAGCGGTACATTTTCTAAATCTTTTGCGTCGCTTGGCGGCTTCCTGGTCGGTGATCGTGAAGTAATAGAATATATAAGGCATCACTCCCCGGCACATATTTTTAGTGCAAGTATGCCACCCGCCAATGTAGCTACTGTATTAAAGTCTCTTGAAATACTTCAGGAAGAGCCATGGAGGCTTGATCGTCTCGAGAAGATTTCAAACTATATGCGCGAAGAACTCAGAAACCTTGGGTTCAACGTCTGGTCCAGCCAGACACCCATCATACCTGTAGTTATTGGCGACATGTTTGATTGCTTTGAATTCTGGAAAGAGCTGTTTGAGGAAGGAGTTTATTCAAATGCTGTTGTACCGCCCGCAGTTCCCAAAAATCAGGCGCTGCTCCGCACAAGCTACATGGCAACCCATACCGACGAACAGCTTGATAAAATACTCGATGCATTCCGTAAAGTTGGACTCAGGCGGGGTATTATTGATAAGAATGGTCATTCACTAATTGGCGAGTCATAAGTATTGTGAGCAACCAGACAAACACAGACGCCATTTCTGTTGTTGATTCTAAAGAGGGAAGAAAAGAGTTCCTGGAGTTTCCATATCATCACTACAAAGACGAACAGTACTGGGTACCCCCGCTCCGAATGGAGCAGAAAAAGCTTATCGATACCGAAAACAATCCGTTTTACGAAAATGCAGAGATTGAACTGTTTTTAGTTTATAACAATGACGAACTGGTAGGTCGAATAGCTGCCATTATTGATCATCGTTATAACGACTATCACAACACGAAAACAGGCTTCTTTGGGTTTTTTGAATGTATTGACAGGAAAAAGACAGCTGAGCTTATGTTTCGGATGACCGAAGAGTGGCTTCGGTCGAGGGGAATGGAAGAGATGATGGGGCCAACAAATCCGGGTATGATGGATGAAATTGGTGTTTTGGTGAAAGGCTTCCAGAAGTATCCCTCTATTTTAATGCCGTATCACAAAGAATATTACGATTCTCTACTGAAATCCGTTGGTCTCGAAAAATCAATGGACCTCTTTACATACGAAGTGAATCAGGATAACGTAGACCGCGAACGGATGAACAGAGCGGTTGATATTGTGAAACGCAGAATTCCGGGTATCGAGATCAGGAAAATTCGCCTGAATAAAATCAAAGATGAGATAAAGATCATTCAGGAAATTTTTAATGCAGCCTGGAAAGATAACTGGGGGTTTATTCCCCTCTCAGAAGCCGAATTTATGTACCTGGCTAAAGATCTGAAATCTGTTGTGGATGACAAATATGCGCACATTGCGGAGGTGGATGGTGAACCGGTGGCATTTTCTGTGGCACTTCCTGATTATAACCAGATTCTAAAGGATATGAACGGCAAGCTATTTCCATTCGGATTTCTGAAGATCTTGTGGAACCGAAGAAATATCACGAAAATCAGAACAGCATTAATGGGCGTAAAGCCTGAATATCAAGGGAAGGGAATTGATGCTCTCTTGCACAGGGAATCTATCGAGAATGGACTGGAATTCAACAAATACGCATCCGAAATCGGCTGGATTCTTGAAAACAATGTGCAGATGAACCGTGTCGCCGAAAAAATTGGCGGTGAACACGACAAGACCTATCGAATGTACCGCAAGTCTCTCTGAATCGGTCTGCTCATTTTTCTGATTGAGCCTCAAATACCGTATATTCAGATTTAAGAAAAACCTGAATTAAGTATTTGAGATGATGAGTGACTTTCGAGTAGAAAAAGATTCAATGGGCGAGGTAAAGGTACCAAAAAATGCATATTACGGAGCTCAGACACAGCGGGCATTCGACAACTTTCCTGTTAGTGGAATTCGTTTCAGCCGGGAATTTATCGCCGCACTCGGTCTTGTAAAGAAAACTGCAGCTAAAGTTAACACCGATCTGGGTCTGCTTGACCAGGAGATCTCTGAGGCTATTCAAAAAGCTGCAGGTGAAGTTGCTGACGGAAAGTTTGACGATGATTTTGTGGTGGATATTTTTCAAACCGGTTCAGGCACATCCACAAATATGAACGCCAACGAAATTATCGCCCGTCGTGCAAATGAACACTATTCAGGGGATAATGGCCCTATCCATCCAAATGATCATGTGAATTTTGGTCAGAGTTCCAATGATGTTATACCGACGTCAATCCGTGTAGCAGCCGCAGTGAGTGTAAAAGAGAGTCTAATTCCGTCGCTCAGTTTTCTGCACCAAACTCTTGTTGACAAGGGTGATGAACTGAAACATGTTGTAAAGACAGGACGCACCCATCTTATGGATGCAATGCCTGTAACCATGCAGCAAGAATTAAGCGGATATGCCCGTCAGGTTGAACTTGGCATAGAGAGACTCAACTCCGCACTGAACAGAATCCAGGAACTTCCCCAGGGCGGAACAGCTGTTGGAACAGGTATCAACACTCATCCTGATTTTGGTAAAAAATTCGCTGCTGAGATTTCGAGTTCGGCAGGAATTGATTTCGTGGAGGCTGAAAATCATTTTGAAGCCCAGGCTTCAGTAGATGCACCTGTAGAGCTGAGCGGCCAGCTGAAGACAATTGCTGTGAGTATGATGAAAATAGGCAACGATTTTCGGTGGATGAACTCAGGTCCGAATAGTGGTATCGGAGAGATTGAGCTTGAGGCCCGGCAACCGGGATCATCAATTATGCCAGGAAAGGTTAACCCCGTGATGGAAGAGTCTCTGACGATGGTTGCCGCACAAGTGATCGGAAATGATGCTGCAATTACGGTGGGAGGCCAGTCAGGTAATTTTGAGCTCAATGTGATGTTGCCCCTCGTATCTCATAATTTGCTCGAATCGATTAAAATACTTGGAAATGCTGCCAGAAATTTTGCTGAACGGTCAGTAAAAGGCTTTAAAGTAAAGGAAGAGCGCATTAAGAAAATGGTCGGCAAAAACCCAATACTTGTAACAGCCCTTAATCCATTAATCGGCTATGATAAGGCGGCCAAAATCGCTAAAAAAGCATTTGCTGAAGAGCGTGCCGTGATGGATGTGGCAAGAGAGATGACAGATCTGTCAGATGATGAGCTGAAAAAAGCCTTAGAACCGCTGACAATGACAAAAGGCGGCTTCACGGAATAGAAAAGCGGTTTTTTTAACAATTGCTCTTTGGTTAATCTGCCGGAAGGCCTTATTATTCGTCCGCTATTTTGGACAGCTGAAAGACATGTGTGGTAATGAATGCTTAAAGAATTATGAGTACAACAAAAGAAAAGCGTAAGACCAAATTCTCGAAGAAAAAAGCACAGGAAATCCTCGACGACTACAGGCTTGCCTGGAAGAGCCGTCATATGTCGTACCTAGGCCGGAAAGAGGTCCTTACTGGAAAAGCTAAGTTCGGAATATTCGGGGACGGTAAGGAGCTCCCTCAGATCGTGATGGCAAAGTTTTTTAAAAATGGAGATTTCCGGGCCGGCTATTACCGTGATCAAACGTTTATGATGGCAATCGACGGTCTTAAAGTTGAAGAATTTTTCGCCCAGTTATATGCCAACCCCGACGTTGAACAGGATCCGAATTCAGCCGGCCGGCAGATGAATTCTCATTTTGCCACGCGGCTTTTGAATGACGATGGAAGCTGGAAACCTCAGACCGAAATGAAAAATACGGCAGCAGATTTGTCTCCCACGGCAGGTCAGATGCCCAAACTACTCGGCCTGGCACAGGCTTCAAAAGTATACCGGCAAAGCGAGGAGCTTGGAAAACGTACCAATTTTACAGATAACGGGAATGAAGTTGCCTGGGGTACGATTGGCGACGCAAGTACATCAGAAGGACACTTCTGGGAGACGATGAATGCGGCTGGCGTGCTACAGGTTCCGCTGATCATGTCTGTCTGGGATGATGGATATGGTATATCTGTATCGAAGAAGTATCAAACCGTAAAAGAGAGTATATCTAAAGCACTCAGAGGATTTAAGCGGACTAAAAGGCAGCCGGGGATTGAAATCCTGACGGCAAAAGCATGGGACTATACCGGGCTTGCCGAAGCTTATGATGAGGCAGAACGAATTGCGCGCGAAGAACATGTGCCGGTTCTCGTTCATGTGCAGGAGGTAACGCAGCCGCAGGGACATTCCACATCAGGATCTCACGAAAGATACAAAGAAGAGGACCGCCTTGAGTGGGAAGAGAAACATTGCTGCAACCGAAAGTTCAGGGAGTGGATTTTATCAGAAGATATTGCCACTGAAGAAGAGCTTGATAAGATTGAAAAAGAGGTACAGGAGGAAGTAAAAGCGAAACAAAAGAAGGCATGGAAGCTATTCCAGGACCCCATTTTGAAACAAAGAGACGAGCTTAATGAAAAGCTTTCGACTCTGATTGAAACGCACTCTGAGATTTCCTCACTCAGTAAGTATAAAGATGAACTCCGGCGTAAAACACGACCTTACCGCAGAGATATTATTTCCCTGGCAAGAAAGGCTCTTAAAGACATGAGAGGAAAAGACTCGGAAGCTATTCAGGAATTCAGAGTATGGCTGAAAGATCTTGTTGAAAAGAACAGGGAGCTGTATGATTCACATCTGACCAGCGAAACCGACCGGTCGCCACTGCTTATAAAAGAAGTAAAGCCTGAATATTCTGACGAGGCAAAAAAAGTAGATGGCAGGGTAGTTTTGAGAAATAATTTTGATGTGCTGTTTGAGCAATATCCAGAAGTGATGGTCTTTGGAGAAGATGCCGGTCAGCTGGGTGACGTGAACCTTGGCCTTGAAGGTATGCAGGAAAAATATGGTGAAATGCGTGTATCGGATACAGGTATTCGCGAGGCCACAATTTTGGGACAGGGTATAGGGCTCGCTCTCCGTGGACTGAGACCTATTGCAGAAATTCAATATCTCGATTATCTGCTCTACTGTTTCCAGGGATTGAGTGATGATCTGGCAACATTAAGATACCGGACGAAAGGCGGACAGGCAGCCCCGGTTATCGTACGCACAAGAGGTCACCGCCTCGAAGGAATCTGGCACGCGGGTTCTCCAATGGGAGTAATCCTGAACGGGCTCAGAGGGGTACACGTCTGCGTGCCAAGCAATTTGACGGATGCGGCCGGGTTCTACAATACGCTTTTAAAAGGCGACGACCCTGCGCTTATCATTGAACCTCTGAATGCGTACCGGCTGAAGGAGAAACTTCCCGACAATCTTGGTGAGTTTACAGTGCCTCTTGGTATCCCAAAGGTAAGGCATGAAGGCAGTGACATCACCGTTGTTTCATACGGTTCTACGCTGAACCTGGTAGGAACTGTTTTGCCAGATCTCGAAGAGGCAGGAATTTCTGTAGAGCTGATTGATGTGAGAACGCTCCTCCCATTCGACCGGAATAAGATGATCCTGGAATCGCTAAAGAAAACAAACCGCATTCTTTTTGTTGATGAAGACGTTCCCGGAGGCGCTACCGCATATATGATGCAGCAGGTCATCGGGAAACAAAAGGGATACTATCATCTAGATTCCGAAGCAAAATGCCTCTCTGCAAAAGCGCACAGAACGGCCTATGCAAGTGACGGTGACTACTTCACCAAGCCAAACGCGGAGGATATTTTTGAAACTATTTACGGCATGATGAGTGAAGCAAATATTGCTAAATATCCGCCGCTGATCTGACTTAAATGTTAAGGATTATCCAATCCAGGAAGATAAAAATCCAGATTAAAGGCAGGTAGGCGAACGATGAAAACATCACGCCTTTAGCAGTCGATACGGAGCGGTAGATAGCGAATTTTATACCGTAATAGAGGAATGCCGCGGTCGTCAGAAGTGAACCGGACAGATAAATCCAGCTTACAAGATCCATCACATACAGCTTATAGATGGTTGGGAAAAGAATAAGCATCGGAAGCAGCACCCAAACTGCAGCTTTTACACCCATCGGGTCATTCTTTGGAAGCATTTTAAATCCGGCGTGCTCATAATCTTTCCTGCAAACCCAGGCGATTGCTATAACGTGGGGAACTTGCCAGCAAAACACAATTCCGAAAAGAATCCACATCCCATGTTCAAATATAGTGCCGGATGATGCAGCCCAGCCACCAACGACGGGAAGTGCACCCGGAACAGCTCCCACAAAAACGTTAAGAGCTGAAATTCGTTTTAGCGGTGTATAAGCAAAAAGATAAATGATTGTCGTAGCAAGGGAGACAACCCCAGCCACTACGTTAACCATCGCAAGAAGATAAGCCAAACCGGCAAAGATCAGAACGGTGGAAAAAATAAATCCGTTTTGGGCACTGATTCTTGAATCGGGAAGCGGACGGCTGCTGGTGCGATGCATGAGTCCGTCGAGTCCGCGTTCGATAAACATATTGTGTGCAGATGTGCCTGCCGCAATGAGATAGGTCCCAAGCATCGCATGTGCCATCAGAACGTAGTTGAGCGAACCGGCTGCTCCCATGATAAAACCAATAAGCATACTGGCAACAACACTAAGGGTAATTCCGGGCTTTGTAAGCTCGTAGTAATCCTTCAGCGTGCCGGCAGCGATCTTAATAGGACTAGATTGTGAACCTGATGTTTCCATAAAAATGCTGTAAATGACAGTCAGGAATTTAAAATTTTTTGAGGTTACATGTTACCTTAATATCTGCTTCAAATATAGAGCGTATTATAGGCTTTTTGCAGAAAAGAATTCAAAATCTACATTATTTGTGAATACTGAATGAAACTTAATCTCTATCAAAAAACGGCAATAACAACTGTTATTGCTACACTCGTTTTGATCTTAATCGGTGGACTTGTTCGTGCTGCCGGAGCTGGTCTTGGCTGCCCCGATTGGCCGCAATGCTTTGGTATGTGGATTCCCCCGACAACTGCAGCTGAGCTTCCTGCTCAATATGATGCATCACTCTTTAATCCTGTACACACGTGGCTTGAGTATATAAATCGTCTGGTCGGCGTCTTAATCGGGTTCCTGATTACACTTACATTTCTGTTTTCGTTCAGGTACAGAAAGACTGATCCTGCTGTTACCATTTCTTCGGGTATAGCCTTTGTTCTGGTTCTTTTCCAGGGGTGGCTCGGTGGTCAGGTTGTGAAATCGGGATTAAGTGCAGGCATGATCACGATCCATATGGTAGTTGCGATGATTATCGTAAATACGCTGCTGTTTGCATCATTCAAAGCAATGAACGAACGGCTTTCAACACTTCTGAAACCGCGAACAAAAAAAATTCTGATGGTGGTTTCCGGAGCGATATTATTCGTGACACTGGTACAGCTGGTGCTTGGCACCCAGGTTCGGGAGTCGGTTGACGTTGCGAAAAATGTACTCAAACTACCACGTGAAAATTGGATAGACACATCCGATCTGCTGTATGTTGTTCACAGAAGTTTTTCGTGGCTTGTAGTGATCTTGTCGGCAGGGTTGCTTTATATAAATTACAAACGAAACGTACCCTCACGCCTTATGAATCTTGGCTATGGGATCTTTGGGCTTATTATTCTGCAGATTTTTCTGGGAGTAGGGATGGAGCACTTTAATATTCCGGGCACGCTTCAGCTGCTCCACCTCGTGAGCGTTTCAATACTGATCTGTGCAGAGTTTTTGTTTATGTTAATAGTGGGATTTTCCCAAAAGGCACGTGTTTGACGGAGAGGATGTTCGCGCGTCAATCAAATAGATCGCAGGGTTACAATTTCTCAAGCAGCTTATTCAGGAACAGATTTACTTCCCTGAGATCTTTTTTCAGATGGACTGAAAGTTGCTCATCACCCGGTGCACCTGATTCGGGTTCACCGTCTTCCACAATTTTCTTTGCACCAGCTGTGCTGTATTTTTTAGTTTGAATAAGTTCTTTCAGCCGCAGAATAAAGGTAAGGTCTTCCTCGCGATAGGTGCGGTTTCCGGCTTTATTTTTCCTGGGAGTAAGATCATCAAAGATTGTTTCCCAGTATCGAAGAACATGAGGTTCAATCGCTGTAATTTCGCTAACTTCGCCAATCGAGTAATAGAGTTTCTTCATAGCACTGAAATCTGTTATTTTCTTTTGATCATCCCAAGACAACAGAATGAAAAGATTCTAAAGAATATGCAAGGCATTGGCTGAACAAAATACAGATAAAACGAATAAAAGATTACACGAGAATCCGGACATCAGTATCGTTGTACCCCTTCTGAACGAAGAGGATTCCCTGCGAGAACTTTCAGACCGTATCAGGGAGGCGCTTAATGAGTATTCCTACGAAATTTTGTTTGTAGATGATGGGTCCGACGATGGCTCCTGGAATGAGATTGAAGCACTCGGGAGCGGTGATAACTGTGTGAGAGGGATTAAACTGCGGCGCAATTACGGCAAAAGTTCAGCGCTGCAGGCCGGGTTTATGGAAGCCTCCGGTGAGTATATCGTGACGATGGATGCCGATCTTCAGGATGATCCGTTTGAAATACCCGCCATGATTCAAAAATTGAAAGATGGAGCAGATCTTGTGAGTGGCTGGAAGAAGGTACGCCACGATCCAGTTTCAAAAACTATTCCCTCTCGATTTTTTAACGCCGTAACCCGCTGGACTACCGGCATTAAACTTCATGATTTTAACTGTGGGCTTAAAGCATACCGCCGCGAGGTAACCCGGCACATCCATCTCTATGGAGAACTGCACCGATATGTTCCGCTGCTGGCTAAATGGCAGGGGTTTGGAAACATCGAAGAACAGGAGGTGAAGCATCACCCCCGGAAATACGGCACAACCAAGTTCGGACTGTCTCGCTTTATGAATGGGTTTCTTGACCTGGTAACGCTGCTGTTTGTCAACCGGTATATGCAGCGCCCCATGCACTTTTTTGGCACTATTGGCGTGTTACTTACGGTAGTGGGCATGCTCATTAACTTATATATTGCCGTGTTGAAAATTTTCTGGAACCAGCCCATTGGCGATCGTCCGCTGCTTTTTCTAGGAATACTCCTGGTAGTAATTGGTGTTCAGTTTTTCTCAATCGGTTTCCTGGGAGAAATGGTCAACAAAAACCGGGTGCATAAATTTATGCCGGGAATTGAGAAAAAAACAGGGCTATGAGCAAAATTGAGTACGATCCTGTAAAAGATAAATTTTCAGCGATTATCAAGAACTCCCGGTTTCTCAGGAGGCTTTTCTATTTTTTACTGGACCTGTTTTTCTTGCGCAGCTGGCATATCCGGCGGGTGATCAAAAAAACCGCAACACCACTCGATCGAGAAGGCAACTGGAATATGCTTGATGCGGGTTGTGGATTTGGCCAGTATGATAGGTTTCTGCTCAGTGAGTTTAATCATGTGACAATAGATTCGGTTGACGTAAAAAAAGATTACCTGCGCGAAAATGAAACCTATTTTAGGGATGAAGTTGAAAAAGGCCACATTCGGTTTTACTACGCCGACCTTCTTCAGTTTGAGACAG
>Ga0102931_1000924_pt1 | contig 14511 bp, 11 predicted proteins | sample SalPonR1_C_D1_MG_FD_79282 | JGI IMG/M metagenome (GOLD analysis project Ga0102931, IMG submission 79282) | Salt pond soil microbial communities from South San Francisco under conditions of wetland restoration - Salt Pond MetaG R1_C_D1_MG | ecosystem: Environmental > Aquatic > Marine > Intertidal... | reverse complement strand
GAACCCCCAATGATTGACTTAGCCTGTGCCATGCGGCACCTAGAGGGCTTCTTGAACAAAGGATACATCCATGATCCCGTCTGTCCTTCCGACCTATAACCGTGCGCCTTTAACCTTCGTCAAAGGTGAGGGTAGCTGGCTGATCGAGGATGACGGGCGCCGATTTCTGGATCTGGGCGCCGGGATCGCGGTGAATGCCTTGGGGCATGCCAACCCTGACCTTGTAGAGGCCTTGACCGAACAGGCGGGCAAGCTGTGGCATACCTCGAACCTTTACGACATTCCGCAGCAACAGGCGCTTGCCGATAAGCTGGTCGATGCGACGTTTGCCGATACGGTGTTTTTCACCAATTCCGGGACGGAGTCCTGCGAGTTGGCGGTGAAAATGGCACGAAAGTATTTCCATGACAAAGGTCAGCCCGAGCGGGTCGAGATCATCGCCTTTGACGGCTCGTTCCATGGCCGGTCGCATGCGGCGATTGCGGCTGCGGGATCTGAGAAGATGACCAAGGGCTTTGGGCCGCTTTTGCCCGGGTTCCGGCATGTGGCATGGGGTGATCACGAGGGCCTGAACGCCGCGATCAACGACAATACCGCCGCCATCCTGATCGAGCCTGTGCAGGGCGAGGGTGGTATCCGCCCGCTGCCCGATCAATGCCTGAAGGGGCTGCGTGATCTGTGTGATGAGCATGGCATTCTGTTGATTTTGGACGAAGTGCAATGCGGCATGGGCCGGACAGGGAAGCTGTTTGCCCATGAATGGGCCGGGGTGGAGCCGGACATCATGATGGTGGCCAAGGGTATTGGCGGCGGCTTTCCTCTGGGTGCTGTGCTGGCCAGCGAAGCGGCGGCCAGCGGTATGACGGCAGGCACGCATGGGTCGACCTATGGCGGCAACCCCTTGGCCTGTGCCGTGGGCGCGAAGGTGATGGAAATCGTGGCTGATGCGGATTTCCTTGCGGATGTGAACCGTAAATCGGGCCAGTTGCGCCAAGGGCTTGAAGGGCTGGTGGCCGCGCATCCGGATGTGTTTGAGGGTGTGCGTGGGCAGGGCCTTATGCTGGGGCTGATATGCAAGGCGGCGAATACAGATGTGGTTGCTGCGGGGTATGACGCGCAGGTGACCACGGTGCCGGCCGCCGATAATGTCGTTCGCCTGCTTCCCGCGCTGAATATTTCGGACGATGACATTCAAGAGGCCCTGCGCCGTCTTGAGGCCGCCGCCACCCAAGTTGAACACGCGATGCAAAAGGCCTGACGCGATCAGCGCCTTGAACCGAAAGATAATCAGATGAACCATTTTCTTGATATCCATAAGACCGCAACAGCCGACCTGCGGCACATGATCGACAATGCCCGTGCCATGAAGGATGCACGCGCGGGTCGTCCACGCGGCACAACGGATGACGAACAGCCGCTGGCTGGTCACATGGTTGCGTTGATCTTCGAAAAGCCCTCGACCCGGACCCGTGTTTCGTTTGACGTGGGCGTTCGGCAGATGGGCGGGCAGACCATGGTGCTGTCGGGGGCCGACATGCAGTTGGGACATGGCGAAACCATCGCCGATACCGCGCGGGTTCTATCGCGCTACGTCGATCTGATCATGATCCGCACCTTCGATGAATCCGTTCTGCTTGAAATGGCGGAATATGCGGACGTGCCGGTGATCAATGGCCTGACCGACCGCACCCATCCTTGTCAGATCATGGCCGATGTCATGACTTACGAAGAGCACCGTGGCCCGATTGCCGGGAAAAAGGTGGTTTGGTCGGGTGACGGCAACAACGTGTGTTCATCATTCCTGCATGCGGCGGGGCAATTCGGGTTTGACCTGACGTTCACCGGCCCCGCGCAACTTGACCCTGAAGAAGAGTTCATGGGGCTGGCCCGCAACAAGGGCAGCAGTATCCAGATCGAGCGCGACCCAATAAAAGCGGTGGAGGGGGCCGACCTTATCGTGACCGACACCTGGGTCAGTATGCATGACAGCCAATCCACCAAGGAGCGGCGGCACAACATGCTGCGCCCTTATCAAGTGGATGAGCGCCTCATGGCTGCGGCCAAACCGGATGCCTTGTTCATGCATTGCCTACCCGCACATCGCGAGGACGAGGCGACAAGCGTGGTGATGGACGGCCCGCACTCGGTCATCTTCGATGAGGCCGAGAACCGCCTGCATGCACAAAAGGCCATCATGCGTTGGTGCCTTGGCCACTGATCTGGCGCGATCGGATGGCTTGCGCCCGCAGGCCATTCCATTAGGCTGGAGTCTGTGATCGCTAACAGGGGCTGATATGCCAAAAGCACAAATCGGGGTTTACGGGCTTGGCACCATGGGCAGCGCATTGGCGCAGAACATGGCCGAAAGCGGGTTCGACGTGGCGGTCGCCAACCGCGAGGTCGAGTGGATCGCCCCCTTTATTGATGAGGCGGGGGCGCTTTCCTCGAAGTTGCATCCGCATGACACGCTTGAAGGGTTTATCGGGGGGGTGGTCACGCCACGCGTCATCCTCTTCATGATTCCATCCGGTGCTCCGATGGATGCCATGATCGAGGCGGTGAAACCTTTGTTGCAGCCCGGCGATACAATCATTGATGGGGGCAACGCGGATTTCCACGACACCCGACGGCGCACGGCGGTTTTGGCCAAGCACGATATCCATTTCGTCGGCATGGGCGTCTCCGGCGGCGAGAAAGGGGCGCGGTTCGGACCATCCATGATGGTGGGCGGAAGCGACCATAGCTGGGACCAGCTGCGCCCTGTCTTGCGCGAGATTGCCGCGAAGTTCGGGGATGACCCCTGCGTTGACCATCTGGGCCCTGATGGGGCGGGGCATTTCGTGAAGACGGTGCATAACGGCATTGAATATGCCGATATGCAGATGATTGCCGAGATTTACGGGTTGATGCGCCATGGCAAGGCACTTGCCCCGGCCGAGATTGGCAAGATTTTCGAGGAATGGGACGACGGCGCGCTGAAATCCTATCTGGTCGAGATCACCGGCAAGGCGCTGCAATACGATGATCCGAAGACCGGCCACCCGATGGTGGATGTGATCAAGGATGCAGCAGGCCAGAAAGGTACGGGCCGCTGGACCGTGGTCGAGGCCGTGCGCATGGGGCAGGCGGCGAATACTATCGAGGCTGCCGTCGGCGCGCGCAGTTGGTCTTCGGAAAAGGAGGCCCGCCAAACCGCCGAGGGTATTCTGGGTGGCACCTGTCTTGCGTTCGAGGCGTCGCCCGAAGCCTTGGAGGATGCGTTTCTTGCGGCGCGTATACTTGCCTATGCACAGGGTTTTCGCATTCTGGACGCTGCTGCCGGGGAATACGATTGGCCTTTGGATTTCGCCCGGATCGCCGAAATCTGGCGCGCCGGCTGCATTATTCGTTCCGCGTTGTTGGACGATATTTCCGAGGCATTCCGGGGGGAGTTACCTGCCGGGCAGTTGATCCTTGCGCCGCGCTTTGCACAGATGCTGGCCGCAAGTATCCCGGCGCTGCGCGAGGTGGTGGCCGGCGCGGTGCAGGGCGGGCATGCGGTGCCTGCACTGTCGGCGGCACTGGCGTGGTATGACAGCATGCGGCAGGGCCACGGGACGGCCAATATCATTCAGGCGCAGCGTGATTTCTTTGGTCATCACGGATTTGAGCGGCTTGGGGAGACCGGCAAGCACCATGGGCCTTGGTGGGACTAACGCACCGAGAAATCCAAGGCGGAGGGGCTATTGGCCCAACCATGCAGGGCGTCCATGAAGGCCGACACAAGCCTGCGGTTTTGGCCGGGGATTTTTCCGGACAGGAGTTGCAGGCGCGGCAAGCCGGGGTCGAGCGGGAGCGCGCGTAATGGATCACCGGCATAGCTGATATGGGTCTGGGGCCGCATCGCGAGAATGGCAATGCCAAGGCCCGCGCCCACAAGGCTGCGGACCATTTCGGTGGTGTTGGCCCGTGCGACCACCTCGGGGCTCAGTTTTCGATCTGAAAAAAGCCGGGAGACATAGGGCCGGGCCAGTGGGCGGTTCAATTCGATCAGTGGATAGTGGGAAACGTCATTGAGCGTTGTCCTGTCGTTTGTGGCCAAGGGATGCCCGGCGGGAACAAGCACGTAGGGTGGCAGATCAAGAAGTGGGTGGGTTTCGATCCCGGCGCGCATGTCCTGCCCGGCGAAGAGGATGACATCCAGATCACCGGACAAAAGACGCTCTTGCACCGTGTCGTTGTCGGTTTCCTGTAGGTCGAGCCGTAACCCGGGATTGGCGTGCATCAGCGGTGTCAGTATGCCGGGCAGGAAGGCCGGGCCGACGGGCGCATAGTAGCCCACGCGCAGGGTGCCGCGCATGCCCTTGGCGATTTCGTGGCCGTCTTCGATGATCTCGGCGTAGTCTTCGAGCAAAAGGCGGAAGCGGCCTGCCATGCGTCGCCCCTCGGCAGTGGCCACGACGCCCCGGGCGCGGCTGCGCACAAGAAGCGTGGCACCGAACTCGGCCTCGACCTGATCAAGTAGGGCCGAGATCGCCGAGGGCGCGACGTTAAGGGCCTGTGCCGCGCCGCTTATGGAGCCCTGTTCGACCGTCGCGGTAAAGGCGCGCAAAGCCCTGAGCGACAGGCGGAGGGGGATGGTTTGGCCGGACATCGGAAAACCTGAAATCAAATATCAACTTAATCAGTTTTTCCGCGATAAGGCGTTATGGCAAGCTTTTCGTTGATTGCGGAAAGGACAGGACATGCAGGACAAGACGCCTTCGGATGCCAAAGCTCTACCCGGTTGGAACCATGTGCCGGATGTGCCGATTGCGGTGTCACCGTTTTTTTCATGGCCACCAGAGCCCGCGCGCATGGTGCAATGGATCGCCGCGCGGTGGCTGCGCTTGGCTGAAAACAGCATTCTGGTTGTCGTGGCCTTGGTCATCTGGGCGTGGTTTCAGCCGTCCTTGGAGACGACGAAAACCCTGTCTTTCGACTGGATCGCCTTTATCTGGCTGCGCAATATCGTGTTGATGTCATTGGTTGCCGGTGGCCTGCACTGGTTCTTCTACATGCGGCGGGGGCAGGGCGAGCGCCTGAAGTTCGATCCACGCGAGTTGATGGTGAAGGGACGGCAGTTCACCTTTGGTGGGCAGGTACGGGACAATATGTTCTGGAGCTTGGTCAGCGGGGTGGGGTTTTGGACCGCCTATGAGGTTTTGATGTTCTGGCTGATGGGCAATGGGTGGATTCCGGTGCTGGCATGGGCCGACAGCCCGGTTTGGTTCGTGCTTTTGTTCCTGCTGACGCCGGTCTGGATTTCGTTTCACTTTTATTGGGTCCATCGGGCGCTGCATTGGGGGCCGCTTTATAAATTGGCCCATGCACTGCACCATCGGAACGTGAATGTCGGGCCGTGGTCGGGGTTGTCCATGCATCCGGCGGAGCATGTGATCTTCTTCAGTTCGATCCTTGTGCATTGCATCGTTCCGGCGCATCCGCTGCATATTCTGTTCCATATGCAGCATCAGTCGCTGACGGCGGCGACCTCGCACACCGGGTATGAGGATTTATTGGTCAAGGACCGCAAGCAACTGGCGCTTGGCACGTTCCACCACCAGATGCACCATCGGTATTTCGAGGTGAATTATGGCAACCTTGAAATGCCATGGGACAAGTGGTTCGGCACCTTTCACGACGGTACGCCGGAGGCGCATGAGGCGCTGAAAGGCCGCCGTGGGCGGCGGGGTTAGGCCAGTGTCGAGTTGATCAGCAGGAAGATGAGGGCCGACATCAGGGCCGCCGCCGGAACCGTGATGACCCACGCCGCGATGATTGTCATGAAGTGACTGCGGCGGACGAGTTTACGGCGGCGACGCTCCTCGGCGGGCAAGACCTTGGGTTTGCCGGCGGCGAGGCGACCGTTGCGCAGGCGGCGCTCCATGTGCCATTCGCGGAAGAAACCCACACCGAATACGCCGCCCACGGCGATATGGGTGGAACTGACCGGCAGGCCCAGCCACGAAGCGAAGATCACGGTGATCGCTGCCGACAGGGCCACGCAATAGGCGCGCATTGGGTTCAGTTTGGTGATTTGGCTGCCGACCATACGAATGAGCTTCGGGCCAAAGAGGAACAGGCCAAAGGAAATCCCGAAGGCACCGATCACCATGACCCACATGGGGATAGTCACCTTGCCCGCGGCGACGCCGAATTCGCTGGCGTGGACGATGGCGGCGAGCGGGCCCACGGCATTGGCCACGTCATTCGCCCCGTGGGCGAAAGACAAGAGTGCGGCAGAGAAGACAAGCGGCAGGCCGAACAGAACCTTGAGGGATTTGTTGCGGTTTTCCATGCCTTCGGATTGTCGCCGGATCAGCGGGCGGGTCAGTGCCCAAATGGCAATCCCGATGATCAGCCCGATCAGTAGCGCGGTTTGGATGTCGATCTTGATGATCCGTTTCAGGCCCTTGAGGGCAAGGTAGGAGGCGAAGGCTCCGGCCATGATCCCCACGAGGATCGGCACCCAAGTGCGGGCGGCCGCGATTTTATCTTCGCGGTAGATGATGCGGGATTTGATGAGGGCGAGGAACAGGGCCGCGATGATACCCCCCAAGACGGGGGAGATCACCCAACTGGCGGCGATTTTAGCCATGGTCGGCCAGTTTACGGCGGCAAAGCCCGCCGCCGCGATCCCGGCCCCCATGACGCCACCGACGACCGAATGGGTGGTTGAGACCGGCGCGCCCACTTTGGTGGCAAGGTTGACCCAAAGCGCGGCAGAGATCAGCGCCGCCAGCATGGCCCCGACAAAAATGCGCGCATCGGCAACGCTTTTGGGGTCGATGATGCCTTTGGAGATGGTCGAGACCACATCGCCCCCGGCCAAAAGCGCGCCTGCGGATTCACAAATGGCGGCGATCACGATGGCCCCGCCCATGGTCAGGGCATTGGCCCCCACGGCGGGGCCCATGTTGTTGGCCACGTCGTTGGCCCCGATGTTGAGCGCCATGTAGGCCCCAAAGACCGCCGCCGCGACGACGACCATATTGCTGGGGTAGGTGCCAAAGAAAAGCGCGGCCCCAAGTCCAGCGATGAACATGAAAACCAACGCAAGACCCATGCCCACAAGAGGGCGCGATACATATGTGGTCGCATACTCGACGTGCGAAATGCGGTTCAGGTCTTTGTCCAGTGTCTTCCACTGGTTGGTATCGGGAGTCTCTGGCACGGCTTTGCTGTCCCCTGAAGCAAGTCTTTTGGGACACCGCTATTAGGTATGGCGCGCCTGTTCAATGCGACCATGTCACAAAACAGTTACATAACTGTTACATACGCTGGAAAAGCGCCTGCAATCCGGACTCGTCCACCATATTGGCGGCCTCATGGGGTTTCACCCATACACGTTTGCGTTCCCGTGCCTCGGGGTAGAGATCGGTCGTTTCTATCACGTCCAATTCGAAAACCTGCACTTCGACGGGGCTGACATAGCCATCATCGAGACGCTTTCCATAGGAATAGGTGCCGATCACCTGATCATCGCCGATCGCTTGTTTGACCCCGGCTTCTTCCCAAGCTTCCGCGCGCGCGGCTTCGGCCGCGGTTTTGCCCTCCATCAGCCAGCCTTTGGGAACAACCCAGCGTCCTGTATCGCGGCTGCTGATCAAGAGAACCTTGGTTTCGTCGCCTTCCGTGCGAAAGCATAACGCCGCCACCTGACATTCAGGGGGGCGTCTAAGTAAGGGTTGGACCACTTCGGTCCAAGCTTTGAGTATACTATCAGTCATGTAAGGTTTTTTACCTGCTCAGGCTTAATCTTTTGTTATCACACCAATATATGCGGAAACTTCGGAAATGCAAATTATCGAGCCTTGCGCGGCTTTGTGCGCAGGGTCGGGTCGGCTTCGGTCGGGTCTTCGGGCCACGGATGTTTCGGGTAGCGCCCGCGCATGTCCTTGCGGACATCCGCGTAGGAACTGGCCCAAAAACCGGGCATATCCATGGTCGTCTGCACAGGCCGTCCAGCAGGCGACAGAAGTGTGACTCGCAAAGGTGTTCGGCCGACCACCGGGTGTGTCGTCTGGCCGAACATTTCCTGTAGGCGAAGCGAAATTTCCGGCATATCGCCACTGTAGTCTATCGGAATGCGGCGACCCAAAGGTGTGGTGAAATGGGCTGGCGCGGCGGCCTCCACCCTTTGCATCTGGTCCCAAGTCAACCGCGCGCGTAGCGCATCCAGCATGTCGAAGTTTTTCCATGCCTGTGCGGTCTTCACGCCTGAAATGTGCGGCAAAAGCCACTCGTCCAGACAGGCGATCAGGGTGGGTTCACGCATATCGGGAAGGGTGTCATCCTGATCCCTGACCAGTTCGACCCGCGCGGCAAAGCGGCGTGCGGCATCGGTCCAGTTCAGGCCAAGGTCACGCACGCCATCCAGCATAGCCAAAGCAACCTGATCGTCCGGGGCGTCCTTCCAGATACGGTCATCCAGCACGATCTGGCCAAAACACTCCTGACTGCGCGCGGCAACGCGGCGTTCGCGCTTGTCCCATGCGCAAATCTCGACCCAAGCGATCTGATCGCTGAATAGCGAGCGTACCTCGGATTCCGCGATTTGCATGGCTTGCCGGATGCGCGCTTCGCGCGGATTGCCATCAAGGTCCGTGGCGACGATCAAGCGCGCGGCGGCCAGATCGTCGCCTTCGGGAAGCATCGCGCCCTTGCCGCCAGACAAGACATGACGCGGTTCGCGGCCTTTCCGGCGCAGGCCGATACGATCAGGGTATGCAAGGGCGGCCATGGCCGCATCGCTCAAATCGCCGTTCGTTTTGTTTTGTGATTGGGCGCGCAGCCGCTTGGCTTCGGACCTTATACGTTCGATTGTTCCCCGGTTCGCGGGCCATGGGTGTCGTTCGGCATATCCACGCGGATCGCGCAACGCACTCAGGCGCAGTGTCACGTCGACAGGTGCGCCGCGCGATAAAGGATCGCGATCCGCCAGAAGAGCGGCCAAGAGAGCGGCCTCCGGCCCTGAAACGGCCAGCATATGGGCCAAGCGCGGGTGCAGGGGCAGGGCCGCGAGGGCTTTCCCATGCGGCGTGATGCGGTTTTGCCCATCAAGCGCGCCCAACATCCGAAGCAGGCTTTGCGCCTCGGCATAGGTGCCGGGATTGGGCGCGGTGAGAAAGGCCAGATCGTCGGGCGCGGCCCCCCAAAGCGCCAGTTCAAGTGCAAGCCCCGTCAAATCCGCCGCCTCGATCTCGGCCGGGGGATAGGCGAGAAGCGCGCCCTCCTCGCCCTTGGTCCATAGCCTGTAACAGGTGCCTTCGGCCACGCGCCCGGCACGGCCTGCGCGTTGTGTCGCTTCGGCGCGGGTGACTTTTTCGGTGACAAGCCGGGACATGCCCGAGCCGGGGTCAAACCGCGCTCGCCGCGCACGTCCACCATCCACGACAACACGGATGTCTTGAATGGTCAGGGAGGTTTCGGCGATGGAGGTGGCCAGAACGATCTTGCGCCCTTCATCCGTTGGGGCAATGGCCGCGCGTTGTTTGGCGAAGTCCATGGCGCCGAAGAGGGGGCGCAGGTGGCAGTCGGCTGGCAGTTTGCCTTGCAATATCGACTCAACCCGGCGGATTTCGCCCTCACCGGGCAGGAAGACCAGAACCCCGCCTTCGGTTTCCGAAACAGCGCTTTGCACCAGATCGGCCACGGCCTCTTCAAAGCGGCGTTGCTTGGCAATGGGCTGGTCAAGCCAGCGGGTTTCAACCGGGAAACTGCGCCCCTCGGAGGTGATGACCGGCACATCGCCCATCAAACCCGCGACCGGGGCGGCATCCAGTGTGGCGGACATCGCCAACAGGATCAGATCATCGCGCAGGGCCTCGGCCACCTCAAGGCAAAGGGCGAGGCCCAGATCGGCATTGAGGGAGCGTTCGTGAAATTCGTCAAAGATCACCGCGCCGATGCCCGGTAGCTCCGGGTCGGATTGCAGAATCCGGGTGAGGATGCCTTCGGTGACCACCTCGATGCGTGTTGATTTCGAGACCTTCGCCTCACCCCGCACGCGGTAGCCGACGGTCTCGCCCGGTTTTTCGCCCAAGGTTTGGGCCATGCGTTCGGCGGCCGCGCGGGCGGCCAGCCTGCGGGGCTCCAACATCAGGATGCGGGATTGGGTAAGGCCTGCGGCCATCATTTCCAAGGGAACCACGGTAGTCTTGCCCGCCCCGGGCGGGGCTTGCAGAACTGCGCGCCTGTGGGCTTTGAGGGCCTGAAGAAGCGGCGCGAGTGCATCATGGATGGGCAAACGGGTGGTCATGCCCGCCTTATCGGCCATGCAAAGCGGATTTTCCATAGCGCCCTGATCTATCGCCGCAGCAAGACCGCCTTGCCGTATTTGGTTTGGATATCGACACGCGTGGCGCGCATCGACCCGGCACTGGCTTTGTAGAATACCTGAAAGGGCACACGCCCCTCTTTCTTGTCGGAGGCCGAATAGCCGGAAATTCGCCGGTATTCACCCGAGCAGGCGATGGTTTTTTGCCCCGCTTTCCGATGGCCCAAGGAAAGCCGCGCATGCCGGTGGCCGTCGTACACATCGCTACGGAAACGGCACAGATCGTCGCTTGGTTGATCTTTCAGGATCAGTAACAGGGCCGTCAGCGGATCAAGCGCATCACGAAGCTTTCGCGTGTCCGCTGGCGCGGCGCTGCTGTCCGGGTCGCCGGATATCAGCCGTGGCTCACCTCCGCCGAACCTAACCTTCACATTGGTTGAACGCCGACCATCGTTGATGGCTTCCGAGTACTGGCCCGGCGTATGTTGATTGGCCGAAACGCGTCCGTTGACCGACACATCGCCATGCATCCGTTTCAGCGCGCTGACGACGCCTGTGGTCTTGAACTGTGAGCGCGCGGCGTACTGGCCATTCACCTGACGCCCGGCAATGGAGATTTCGCCAATCTTCGCGCCGATCAAATGCACGTCGAAAAGCATCCGTGTCTTTTCCTGAGCGGCCAATGCCGTGCCGACCAGGACAAAGGCGAGACAAATTAGCATTCTCATCGCGTGCGCTCCGAAATCTGCCGGTACTGGACATTCGCCAGCCACCCAAGGCATAGGGAGGGGACCAATCGAACATCGGGCCGCTTCCATGGACATTGCACAACTCAGCGAGAAAATAATCAAGGGGGACCGGCGCGCCCTGTCCCGCGCGATTACCCTGATCGAAAGTGCCCGCGCCGATCACAGAGAGCAGGCGACCGAGCTTCTGGAGCGGCTCAAGGACTCGAATCGACAGGCTATTCGTGTTGGTCTGTCCGGCACGCCGGGGGTGGGAAAATCCACGTTTATCGAGAGTTTCGGCACCATGCTGACGGGGCAGGGCCTGCGTGTTGCGGTTCTGGCGGTCGATCCCAGTTCGGCCCGGTCGGGGGGGTCCATCCTTGGCGACAAGACCCGGATGGAGCGCCTGAGCCGTGATCCAAACGCCTTTATCCGCCCCTCGCCCAGCCAGTCGCATCTTGGCGGTGTGGCGCGGCGCACGCGTGAGGCGGTCGCGGTTTGTGAGGCGGCAGGCTTTGACGTGGTGTTGATCGAAACCGTCGGGGTGGGGCAATCGGAGACAGTGGTGGCCGAGATGTCGGACCTGTTCGTTCTGCTTCTCGCCCCGGCGGGGGGCGATGAGTTGCAGGGCGTCAAGCGCGGCATCATGGAGATGGCCGATATCATCCTGATCAACAAGGCAGACGGCGATTTGAAACCGGCGGCAACGCGCACCTGTTCGGATTATTCCGGCGCGCTGCGGCTGCTGCGCAAGCGCCCGCAAGACCCCGAGGGCTTTCCTAAGGCGATGATGGTGTCCGCGCTTGTGGACGAAGGGTTGCAAACGGCTTGGGAGGAAATGACCTCATTAGTGGACTGGCGACGCGAGACCGGGCATTTCGATGGCCGCCGCGCCGCGCAGGCGCGCTATTGGTTCGAGGAAGAGGTCAAACAGCGGCTTTTGGCGCGGCTGCGGACGCCAGAGGCACAACAGGCCATGGGTGAGTCCGCCGATGCGGTTGCTGAAGGGGCGGTTACGCCAGCCGTGGCGGCGCAGCGGTTGTTGCAAGGTTTGGCGGACTAAATTGTCGAACGCCATGAAAAAAGCGCCCCGGTATGGGGCGCTTTCTTGTTTCAAGGTTGTGCGTTGCTCAGGCGGCTTCGGATTGGGTGCCAAAGCGGCCGTAGAAGCTTTGTGATTTATCCGCCATCTCACGCAAGAGATCGGGGCAGGTGAACCGCGCGCCATGCGCTTCGGTCAGTTGGTCACAACGCTCGGCGGCATAGGGCGTGCCGATGATGTCCAGCCAACTGAACGGCCCGCCCGACCACGGGGCAAAGCCCCAAGCGAGGATCGCGCCGACGTCGCCTTCGCGGATGTCTTCCAGCACGCCTTCTTCCAATGCGCGGACCGCTTCGAGAACCTGCGCGAACATCAGGCGGTGTTGCACTTCGATCAGATCAGGCTGATCTTCGGCATGGGGGTATTTCTCCTCCAACCCGGCCCAATAGCCTTGCCGCTTGCCTTTTTCGTCGTAATCGAAGAACCCGGCGTTGGATTTCCGGCCCAAGCGCCCTTCGTCTTCCATCCAGAAGATCACCTCGTCGACCGCCTCATCGGGGTAGTCATCGCCCATGGCGGCGCGGGTCGCGCGGGCAATCTTGGCCCCCAGATCAATCGAGGTTTCATCAACCAGTTGCAACGGCCCCACGGGGAAGCCCAATTGACGCGCCGCGTTGTCGATCAGCGCAGGGGCCACGCCTTCGGCCACCATGCGGATGCCCTCATTGATATAAGGAATGATGCAGCGGTTGCAGTAAAAGAAGCGCGCATCGTTCACCGCGATCGGGGTCTTCTTGATCTGGCGGACGTAATCAAGCGCCTTGGCCACAGCGCGCGGGCCGGTTTGCTGGCCCTTGATGATCTCCACCAGCATCATCTTCTCAACCGGTGAGAAGAAGTGAATGCCGATGAACTGTTCGGGTTTGTCGCTGGCCTTGGCCAGTTCGGTGATCGGCAGGGTCGAGGTGTTGGTGGCAAAGATGCAGTCATCGCCGACGACCTTCAGCACGTTCTTGGTGACCTCGGCCTTCACGCCCGGGTCTTCGAACACCGCTTCGATCACCAGATCACAGCCCTCAAGCGCGGCGTAATCGGTGGTGGCATTGATGAGGCCGAGGGTTTTCTCTTTCTTCTCCTCGGTGGCCTTGCCGCGTTTGATGCCCTTGTCCATGTAATCGGCGGTATAGGATTTGCCCTTGTCTGCAGCTTCCTGTTTTTGGTCGATCAGCACAACCTGCATTCCGGCCATGGCCGAAACAAGCGTGATCCCGGCCCCCATCATGCCCGCGCCCATGACGCCGACCTTCTTCACCGTCTGGTCGGGTTCATCGGGACGGTTTGCGCCCTTTTCAAGCGCTTCCTTGTTGATGAAAAGTGAGCGGATCATCGCGCCCGAAGACGGGTTCATCAGCACATTGGTGAACCACCGGGCCTCGATCTTCAGGGCAGTGTCGAAGGGTGCAAGCGCCCCTTCGTAGACAGCCGAAAGCAGGGCCTTGGCCGCCGGAAAGGCGCCTTGGGTCTTGCCGTTGACCATGGCCGAGGCGCCGACGAAGGTCATGAATCCCTCGGGGTGATAGGGTGCGCCGCCGGGCATCTTGTAGCCCTTCTCGTCCCACGGCTTGACGATTTTGGGCTCCGACAAGACCCATTCCTTGGCCTTTTCGAGCACCTCGTCCGCCGGGACGACCTCATCGACGACCCCGGCGCTTTTGGCTTTTTTCGGCTCGTTCAGCTTGCCTTCCAATAGCAGCGGTGAGGCCGCCATGGCCCCCAGCTTGCGCACCAGTCGCGTGGTGCCGCCCGCGCCGGGGAAGATGCCGACCATGATCTCGGGCAGGCCGATCTTGGCCTTTGGGTTGTCGGCGGCGAAAATCCGGTGACAGGCTAGGGGTATTTCCAAGCCGATGCCAAGCGCGGTGCCGGGCAGGGCGGCGGCAATCGGTTTGCCGCCCTTGTTCTTGTCGTCCATGCCGCCGCGTTCGATCTTGCGCAGGATGGAGTGCATGTTCATCAGCCCGTCCATCAGGCCCTGCGCCGGGCTGTCACCCGCCATGTCCTTCATCTTGGCGATGACGTTGAGGTCCATGCCGCCAGCGAACGACCCCTCTTTGCCCGAGGTGATCACGATCCCCTTGACCGCATCATCGGCCAGGGCATCATCAACAAGGCCTTCGAGAACCGGCCATGCCTCCATCGTCATTACGTTCATGGATTTGCCCGGCACATCCCAGGTGATGATCGCGACGCCATCGACGCCTTTTTCCATAGTGAAATCAGTCATTTCTCAATCTCCTGTTGGCGGCGGATTAGACGCGCTCGATGATCGTGGCCGCACCCATGCCGGATGCGATACAGAGCGTGGCAAGGCCAACCTCTTTGTCGGTCCGCTCAAGCTCGTCCAGCAACGTACCGATGATGATCGCGCCGGTGGCACCCAG
>Ga0102931_1000923_pt1 | contig 14517 bp, 14 predicted proteins | sample SalPonR1_C_D1_MG_FD_79282 | JGI IMG/M metagenome (GOLD analysis project Ga0102931, IMG submission 79282) | Salt pond soil microbial communities from South San Francisco under conditions of wetland restoration - Salt Pond MetaG R1_C_D1_MG | ecosystem: Environmental > Aquatic > Marine > Intertidal... | reverse complement strand
CTCATGCCAAAGGCTTCCACTAGGTGCAGATTTACGCAGATTAACTCAGCGATCCTCTGCGAGAAAGACAGATGTTATCTTGGGTTGCATGTTTCATACACTTACGTCAATAGTTTTGGACAGGTGTAATCTGAAACATCTGTTTCGCAGTTTTAAGGCATAAAAAGACTATTGCCCACTGCCCTCTTTCCAGGAGAGACCTGATTTTTAATACATGGAATACATGATTAATGGAACAGGAACATATAGCTACAGAGAGATATAAAGTAATTATTAAAATACTCTGGAGATGAATAGTAATGAATCATTAACTATTCAGTACTGTCATGTACTTTGGAGGTAGATTTAACACAAATGTAGTATTTTTTTCTTCACCCGATTTAAGAGATATGGAACCACCCATTTTATTAGCCAGTATTTGGGCCAAAGAGAGTCCGATTCCTGTTTTATCAGATCTGGAGGTTACAAAAGGCTTAAATATGTCCTCACTATCTTCTCTGTTAATACACGTTCCGCGATTGGAAATTTCGATCGTATGAGGGTTTTTCACGGATATCATAATGGGACTTGACGAATCTATTGAATGATCCACTGCGTTATCAATCAATAACGTGAGAACGGTAAGCAGTTTCTTCTTGGAGCTGAGAATACATGCGCTTTCAGGAGCATGAAAGCGGATTCGCTCTTTATCAGATTCCTCAGTTCTCGTTGATATGAGCTCATTGAGTAATGAACGAACTTTAATCATATCGGTTCTGTCTTCCTCTTCATCAATCAACAGCGATTCAAATTCGTCAAGTATACCGGAGATGTGACCCGTTCCTTTGGTAATTCTATCAAGATATTTTTGATGGCTATCGGTGTCGTTTTTAAACGACATGATATCGGCGTATCCCTGTATGGCTGTGAGTGGTGAACGAAATCGATGCAGCAATATGGCGATGAGATCCTGAGTGGTTTTTAGTGTTTCTTCAGAGAGATGGTGAGAAAATGAGTGTAGTGTAACTTTTAAGTACTCTGAATCAACATAAATGAAGGGCTTAATGTCAACTCTATACCATTTGTCTTGGTAATAAACAGGTGCATCGGTGTCACTTGAACTGTAATTAAATAAAATCCGGTCAATAGCTTTGCCAGTTAAATCATTCTCTATACTATCGTTCAAATCCATCTGGTTTGAAGATATGATGGTTTTTCTGTCTGCGGCAAGAATAAAGATGGGATTTGGAGAGTCTGATATAAGCGTTGCAATAGCTGATGTAGAAACATCTGTGTAGGTATGTTGTGCAGTAGCTTTCATAGTATCGGATTTATTAAGAGAAATCTGATCATTACCAACACCTAACTTGGTGCGTTAACCTCTTTATCAGCGTTTTTTCAGATTACTTAATAGCCAAATTGGAAAAAAAATTCTTTTGGAAAAATTTACCTGCAAACGGAAGAATTATTTGTCACGCTTCTGAAAATTGATCCGCTTCCCTGATCATTTCTTTTAAAATGTGTCTCTCACCTTTTCTCAACTGAAATGGCATAACTATTGCACTAAAGTTGATGAAGGAAATTAAACATGTTGAAATTGGAGTACAGGCAGAGATCTGAATCGTGATTTTGCTGATTCCATGAAGAGTTAAAGAAAGATGAAATTAATTGACAGCAACCTCAGTCAACTTATGGAAAGGGCGATGGACACCTATTCGCTCCGCCACAGGGTTACCTCTGCAAATATCGCCAATATCGATACGCCAGGTTTTAAAAAGCATGAAGTACAGTTTGAGCAAGAGTTGCAAAGAGTTCAGGAATCAGGGGGGGCGAAAGCGATGAAGGATGTAACACCGAGTATTGTTGAAAACGGTGAAGAGATTGTGCTTGAAGATGAGCTGATTGAATTGGCTGACACCCAAATTAGGGTGAATCTGGTAACCAGGTCACTTCGTCATCATTTTCAAATGTTGAAAACAGGAATAACAGGAATTAACAGATAACGTAAGATTCATACATTATGCTTCCCAGTCGATTATCTTCAGTCTTTCGAACAGCCGCCCAGGGGCTTGCCGTTCAGCGGGAAAAAATTTCAGTAGCTTCGAGGAATATTGCGAATGCTCAAACATCATCTCCGCAAGGCTCCTCTGATATATATCGCCCTCAGACGGTTCAGACGTCGGCACCTACACAAGATAGTTTCAGAAACGTACTTCTCGAAAGTGTTTCATCACTTAAAACAACCAACTCCAACCATATTTCTGCGCCGGGCGAAACCACCCACTCTGTAAGAAGTGAACAGGTGGGCAATCTGGGCCCGGGTTTGGAAGTAGTAGAGCAGGATAAGTTTCGCTATGAGTATGATCCCAATCATCCTGATGCAGACGAGAATGGAATGGTGCGTTATCCCGATGTGGACTTGATAAGGGAAATGACCCAGATGGTGAGTGCTAACAGATTATACGAAGCCAATTTGAGTAGTATTGAAGCAGAAAAACAAATTATTAAACGAGCATTTGAGATTTAAAAGTGATGAATATACAGTCAGTTTATCTACAACAATCCGAGAAAGTAGTTCAAAATAGTGCACTGAGAAAAGCCGCGGCATCGCCGGCTCCACCTACCTTGTCGAATGATGAGTCTGATATGATTCAAAAAAAGTTTTCAGCAGTAAAGCCAATCGAAAACTATACAAATCACGGTGAAGTTGAAAAAAGCAATTTTTTTGCACGAGGCCATAATGTTGATAGAAGAGTGTAAATAATGAATCAAAATGTAGGTATGTAGTTATGGATCCAATTCAAATGAGAGGTTTACAACCACTCCAGGATGTAGAAATTAAGCCAAGATCAATAGAAACTGGCACTCCCTCATCGGAGAGTTCTTTTTCTGACCTGCTATCCAAAGCCGTTGGAGGTGTAGACGAGGCGATGAAAGTCTCCGAACAAACAACGGAGGATTTTATAGCCGGAAAAACAGAAAATGTACATGATGTGATGATTTCAATGCAGAAAGCGCAGCTAAGTTTTCAGATGATGGTTGAAATACGGAACAAAGCAATTGAAGCTTATAATGAAATAAGCAGAATGCAAATATAGGTGACGTAAATGGGAATGTTTGCAGAGAGATTGCAAAACTTTTTTGGTCCTTTAAGTACGGCTCAAAAAGCCATGTTTATGGGGCTGGTACTGGTCATTGTACTGTTCATGGGAACGATGTTCTATTGGGCTTTGAAACCGGAGTATACACTTCTGTTTGGTTCAATGCAGGCCGAAGCCGCAACCGAAGTTGTTGAAGAGCTGAATGAACGTGGAGTAAGCTACAAGCTCGAAAACGACGGGCGGTCTATCTATGTAGAAGCAGATAAGGTTCATGAGCTAAGGCTAAGTATGGCATCAACCGGGATGGCTAATTCGTCCGATCAGCAGGGGTATGAGCTATTTGATGAAAATACACTGGGCATGACCGATTTTATGCAGCAAGTGAATAAAAAACGTGCTCTTGAGGGTGAATTGGCGCGATCTATCAATAACCTTATGCAGGTTGAATCTTCAAGAATTCATCTGGTATTGCCAGAAAGAACCCCTTTTCAGCAATCCTCAGTTGAAGCTTCAGCATCGGTAATATTAAATTTAAAGAGGGGTAATCAGTTAAACAATGAGCAGGTTAAGGGTATTACGTCTCTTATTGCCGGTAGTGTTGAAGGGATGAATGCGGACGCCGTTGTTGTTCTTGACCAATCCGGTAACAGGCTTACGGATGGAATGAACTCTCAGTCGGGATATGCCTCCGGTTCTATGCAAATACAATTAAAACAAGATGTAGAGTCCTATCTTACCACCCGTGCGCAGTCGATGCTGGATCGTGCACTTGGAGCCGGTAACAGCCTATTGCAGGTTTCTGTTGAGCACGATTTTGACAGGTTGGTTCGTGAATCCGATTTAATTGACCCGGATAGCCGAACCATTATATCAGAAGAGCGGAGGTCGGAAATTTCAACGAATGAAGCCTCGGAACAGGTTCCATTTGATGAGTTCACGCCAATAGATAGAAGGGGAGAAACGGTGATTACATCCAATCAAAACGATGAATCCACTGTTCAAACGAGGAATTATGAGGTAAATAAGACAAGAGAGGTGTACGAGAAGTCGCAAGCCGAAATAAAGCGCATCTCTGCATCGGTACTTCTAAACCACAAAGAGGTAGTGGAGCAAAGTGAAGAGGGAGAAGTAGAGTACTCAACTGTTCCCTACACACAGGAAGAGGTTAATGAATTTCGTGAAATTGTACGAGTCGCAATTGGAATGCAACCGGGCAGAGGAGATGAACTTACGATAACACAACTAGAATTTTTTGATCCTGTAGGTAACGATCCCGGTGGCGTTTTCACAAATCAGCCAATGCAGTGGTACGAAATAGTAAGATGGTCGCTCATTGTGGCCACGTTCTTAACCATTGTTGCTTTGATCTATAGTATCAGAAAACGGTTAATGGCCGGTGATTCACAACTTCTGATGAAAATGCCATCGAATTCTGGTGAGTACCCTAAAAACCATATCTCGATTATTGAGGAAGAAGAAGGCAGTGATGAAGAGGGCGAAGAATTTATAGACAAGAAACTGAGCGGGCAGGCACGAAAGCAGCTTGAGGAGAAAACATACGTAATGGAAGAGATCAAAGACTATGTGGAACTGAAACCATTGGAAGCCGCACAAGTTGTTAGAGCACTGATGACGAATGACGAGAATTAAAAGGGAATCTGGATATGGCAGTAAAAAAGAAAAACAGTAATGTCATTAATGATGTAAGTCAACTCACCGGTGCTCAAAAAGCCGCCGTATTTGTTATAACCGTGGGCACAAAAACTTCAACAGCTATGATGAGATCGCTGAAGGACTCTGAAATCGAGGCGATTACGATGGAAGTGGCAAAAATGAAGAATGTGAAACCGGAAGTTGTTGATGAGGTTTTGAAGGAGTATTACCAGTTAATGGAGGCAAAGCGATTTATTCTTGAAGGAGGGGTTGAGTATGCAGAAGAGTTATTAAATCAGCTGGGGGGAAATGCAAAATCTGAGCAGATGCTGAAGAAGCTGAAAGAGCATTCTGGCAGCAATGTATTTGATGATTTTCAGGATACCAAAATAACTCAAATAGCAAGTTTTATTCAGAATGAAAATCCACAGGTGGCTGCACTTATTTTTTCTCAACTTCAAACGGATAAATCTGCAGAAATTTTGAGCTACATGCCCGAAGATATGCAGGCAGAAATTATTTACAGGCTTGCATCAATGGAGAAAATTTCAGCAGAAGTTATCCTGGAAATTGAAGAGGTAATTCGAGAGCATTTAGGAGGAATGGATACCATGGGAGATAGGGTGAAAAGTGGCACAGCAACTGTGGCGCAGATTCTTAACGAAGCGGATATATCAGTCGAAAGACACGTTCTTGATATTATAAGCGAGCGAGATCCTCAAATGGCAAGCGACATTAAAGAGCAAATGTTCCTTTTCGAAGACATCATACACTTTGATGACAGAACGGTACAGTTGATCATCAATGAAATGGAAAAAACAGATCTTGTTATGGGCCTGAAAGGGGTAGATGAGGAGCTAACTCAGAAATTCCTTGGTAACATGTCGCAACGAGCATCGGCTATGCTGGAGGAAGATATGGATGCGCTTGGACCTGTACCCCTTAAGGATGTAAAAGAAGCACAGCAGCGAATTATTAAGAAAATAAAAGAGCTCGAAGAAAACGGACAAATTTCCACTCGGAAAATGGATGCTGAGGAGATCGTTGAATAGTCAAAATACAGCTTCAACCATTGTATTTAATAAAGTATTGTTATGAAAAGTAATAACATAACGAAGTTAAACTACCAGATGATCTTCGATGAAGACGGAACTCAAAAAGACGATGAGGAAACAGAGAGAAAACTGACGGAAGCAAAAGAGCTTCTTCAAAAAAAAGACACTCACTGGAAGGAAAAGCTGGAAGAGGTTCGTGAAGAAGCCTATAAGAAAGGTTTCCGGGATGGAACCAGTAACGGGTACAAAAAAGCAACAGCTGAGATAGGCGAAAGAATAGGTGGACTTGAAAAAGCATTTGATGAGGCTCATGATCAATGGCTGAAAAACCAGGAAGAAATTGCACCTGACTTACTGAATATTGTCTTTGATTTGACGGAAGCCATTATTGGTGTAAAGCCACCAAAGAATAGTCATGTTCAGGAAAAGCTTGCAGGTGAGCTCAACAAGCTACTTCAGAAGATTGATCAACAGACAAAGTCTATTCTTTACGTTAGTGAAGAGGATTTAGCCATGATTAAAGCAATGATTGAGCATTATGATGATGAACTGAGCGTGAAAATTCAGGTGAAAGATTCATGTGAACCGGGAGAGTTTATGTTAGAGAATAATGAGATGAAGGTGGTTAGAACATTTGAAGGACTTTTATCAGACTTCAAAGAGAGCTTGTCTATTCCCCAGTGGTCATGAGTGTAAATCAAACTTTTTCAGAACATATAGATCTCATCAAAAAAGAGCTGGAAGGCAAGCCGTTTGGGGTTAAACGATATGGAAAAATATCATCTATTGTAGGCACCGTTGTTGAATGCACAGGACTTGAGGCCAGTATTGGAGAAAGTTACTGCATTAAAACCACGACCGGTAAAAAGGTTACAGCGGAAGTGGTTGGGCTTAAAAACGGAAGTACTTTTCTGATACCCTACGACAGAGTCGATGGAATAAAGTCTGGCTGTCTTGTTGAGAATCTGGGCCAAACACTATCGGTTCCGGTCGGTTTTGATATGCTGGGCAGGGTGGTTAACGCCAACGCAGAACCCATCGATAATTTGGGACCAATCGCATGTAAGGATCGTATGCCCGTACACAATAGCCCGCCGCCCCCCCTGGAGCGGGAACACATTAATGAGGTGATGCACACCGGCATTCGCGCAATCGACACCTTAAATACACTCGGAACAGGGCAGCGATTGGGCCTGTTCGCAGGATCGGGTGTAGGAAAAAGTGTACTTCTGGGGATGATAGCAAAACATTCTGCTGCTGATGTCAACGTAATTGCGCTTGTTGGTGAGCGTGGGCGAGAAGTACAGGAGTTTATCACAGAATCGCTCGGAAAAGAAGGCCTTGCCCGTTCAGTTGTAGTTGCCGTTACTTCTGATATGGCGGCTATGAGCAGAATTAAAGGTGCATTCACCGCTACGGCTATTGCGGAATATTTCCGCGATCAAGGAAAAAATGTCCTTTTAATGATGGACTCTGTTACCCGAGTGGCAATGGCACAAAGAGAAATCGGGCTTGCCTCCGGGGAGCCTCCTACAACCAAGGGATATACTCCAAGTGTATTCGCTATACTGCCAAAGCTCCTAGAGCGCGCAGGTAAAACAAGTGCGGGAAGTATCACCGCTTTATACACTGTTCTGGTGGATAATGATGATATGAATGAACCCATTGCAGATGCCGCAAGGTCTATTTTAGATGGCCATATAGTGCTTTCGAGGCGTTTAGCACATAGAAATCACTACCCGGCGATCGATATTTTACAGAGTGTTTCAAGAGTAATGCCGAAGATCATCAGCGATAAGCAGCGGGCTGTTGCAATGAAGGCAAGGGAGATTTTGGCGACCTACCGTGAAGCCGAAGACCTGATCAATATTGGGGCATATGTGAAAGGCTCGAATCCAAAAATTGACGAAGCTGTTAAAAAAAATCCGGAATTGGAATCATTTTTGATACAAGACTTAAACGAGGCAGACTTCAGTGATGATCTCTGGGAGTCGCTGCAAAAAATGATTCAATAAATAAATGAAGTAAAAGCCATGAAGTTTAATTTTTCTCTTGATCCGGTTTTAAAAGTTCGAAAGCACGAAGAAAAAATCCAGAAGCAAAAGCTCGCAAAAGAGGTCCAGAAAAAGAATCAGATCAATCGGCTCCAATCTGAAGTAAAGGATAAGCTGAATGGTTATTTAAAGGAATCAAATACAAATAGTGCGGCATCTATCCATGATATTAAGCTACACTCTCTTTACCTGCAGGAAGTTCACACAACCATGAGAAATCTCAAAAAAGAGGAGTCTGATGTACAAAAAGCAATCGAGGAAGAGAGACAAAATCTGGAAAAGGTTCATAAAAAACGTCACATACTCGACAAAATGAAAGATTTTGAGTTCAATACGTTTAATGAGAATGTAGAGCGAGTTGAACAGAAAACACTCGATGAAATAGCCATCCAGTCTTTTAGCAGGTAGTAATGAAGAAAAAGGTACTGATCATACTGGCAGCTATTGCGGGCTCTTTTCTGGCCTTTCTGGTTCTGTTTTACTTTCTCTACCCTCATCTCAATGAAGAAAAGTTTGAACAGGTAGTTTCCGAATTGAATGAGGAGAAAACAACAAAAACAGACCAGAATCAATATAGATACGACGAAACAGTATATGATGAGCTGAATGAGGTGGATGAGTATGACGAACTGCCGAATAATCCGGAGCTGTTAATGGCTGAACAGAACAGTCTACAAGACTCAATTGATTCTCTGCAACAAAAAAGAGATCTGCTGCTTAATGAGTTGGATGAATTGAGCCACTCTGTAGATTCGGTAAAGAGTTTAAAAACAACCGAAAACAGTGCAGATGTACAGTTAAATGCTGATAATACAGCTGAAAATACGGATGAAGCAAGAGAGGAGTTTTCTGAGAGAGTAAAAAGCCTGCTGAACCTTGAAGAAGAACAGCTCTCTCCAATTGTGCGACAGCTGAGTGATGAACAGTTGATCAGACTTTATGATAGCGCGGGAAATATACAGCGCGAAAAATTACTTCGCTCTCTGTCTGCAGATCGTGCAGCCAAACTAATGGAGAGGATAATGTCATGATTCAGAATCTGCTGAACATACCATCGAGAACGACCGAAAAAAACGTTACCGGTATGGTAAAAGAGGGAAATGAAAAAAGGGTTTTGGGAGAAAAAGAAGGTCTATTTAAGCAGTTATTTGAAGGCCTGCAAACCCCCGGGGAAAATGATGAATCAGAAGATAAACACTCATTAGACAAAAGTGAACTCCCTAAAGAAGCTGACAGCGATTCGGAGAATAGTAAATTTGAAGGTGATTCTGATGAAAAGGTCACACTTGTTGCGTCAAGTAAGGATATGGTGGAGGATCTGAATCAAACGAACGGAAAGGATAAAAAAGATACAGATCAGGGAAAATTTGCTTCTATGTCCGATGATCTTAATACGGATTCCTCTCAAAAAATAATTCCAGATCAGGAAATAGCTGTCAAAGATCAAAATGTTTCCGAGAGTAACGTAAACCAGTCGGTTAAACCGGTTACAGGCGGCCAACGGGTTCAGGGTACTATAGATGAAGAAGGGATCTCAGGGCGTTCTGTAAATATGACTACCCAAGGTCTAACCAATCATACAGAAGCAGTACCTACAGATGGTGCTGCTACAACCAATGGTGCAAAGCAGGACACTGAATCAATCAACACTGAAAATAGAGGTTCTCAGGTCTCAGATCCGGTTTTGCAAGGTCCACACAATCAGGATGGTACAAGTGCAAATGTTGATATATCAACGACCACTGAAGTGAATGGTCAAAAAGTTAGTGAGGAGAAGAGAGAGCAGATTTCAGAAAAAGGAGTTTTCAATGCATCGCCCATACTTGCAAAAGATGATTTAGGGTTAAGTTCAGAAAATGCAAAAAATGCTCAAGGCAGTTTGAAAAATGGTAACGAAACCGTTAAGCAGACCCCAAATTTAAAGGATATTCCGGTTACGGGCCAGGCTACGAAAACAGAGTCTGAAGAAGCAGCTGCGTTGGGCAATGATAATCAGGTTTTGAATGGCAATAAATTAACTGAAAGTGGAAACGGCATTCGGTTAGAGAATACAGCCGCGGAACAGACTCTTAGCGGGAGAGTGGTGGCAGGTCAACAACCTGAGGCAGTTTTATCATCAGGCCCGCATGGGCACACCCCGCAGGCTGTTGAGTTTGTTCAGAAGGCTCAGGCTTTTGCAGCTGAAAACGGTCAGAATAATGAACGGAATGAAGCTCCTGTCGCCACTTTAATAAGAGATGAGTTGAAAACCGTTGATGTAAACAAACCTGAAGTATTTGGTGTATCCTCGGAAATTAAAAAAGCTATAAACCAAAAGAATCAGGATGAAAATGTACGTTCCCGCCTGGATGTAGATAAAATTTCTATGCGTGCTGATACCGATAAACGTGCGCCGATTTTGGGCTTTGAAAATCAGCAATCCGGATCAAATAATCAGCAGACTTTGAAATGGGGGTGGACAGCAGGTGCACAACGTTTCAGTTCAGAGAACGTGGACGATTCTGTTACGTTTAATAACTTGAAGCCCGACAGTACTCTTATGAAAGATGTTGACATTGCTGATCAAAAAAGCACGAACTATATCAATCTCTCATCTATCACAATTTCAAACATCTCCGTAAAACGAAATGTATTGCCGGGACTTACTCAGGCAGTATTGAATTCCGGTACGAGCAAAAGCTCTCCCGAAAGTTGGAATAAACATAGTTTTGTGCTGGAAGATGGAAGTAAAATACAGCTGGCAGCCAGAAAGATGGAAGGAGTGATACAGCTGAAAATCGGGTCGGCAACACCGGAGCTAAACAGGCTGCTTCAGCAACATCAAAGTGAAATAATTGAACATCTTAAAAAGGAAACGGAGCTTGAAGTAGATCTTCAGTTTGATGATCCCAAAGAGGAATCGGGTTTTGAGTCTTTTGATGATCGAAATTTTGCAACAAATTCTGCAGCAACACAGGGTATAAACAGAGATAAGACAGGAGCTGTAGGAGCCCGGGAATATCCAAAGGGTAGAAGTATCAGAACTTTTGGCTACAACAACATGGAATGGACCGCATAAATAAAATAATATTATGAATATAGAGAATATCAATTCGCTAACATCCCAGGTCTTCAATCAGCGCGATTCTGAAAATAAAAACAAGTTGGGCCAGCAGGAGTTTCTGCATCTGTTAACAACTCAAATGAGAAACCAGGATCCGATGAATCCACTCGACGGAACGGAGTTTGCTTCTCAACTGGCACAGTTCAATACCGTTGAGCAACTCATTGGAGTGAATGATGAATTGAAAATACTGAAAAGTAGCCAGGAGCTAATGAGTGTGAGTATGATTAACTCAATGGCTACTTCATTGACCGGCAAGAATGTGAAAGCATTAAGCGACCAGGTTCAGCTTGCAGCCGGGAGTACGTCAACCATTCACTATGAGCTGAATAACTCTGCCGAAGAGGTGGAAGTTATTATAAAAAACAGTGCGGGAGATGAGGTGCGAAGAGAAGTACTGAGTGGGGTACCTTCCGGATCAAATAGCTGGGAGTGGGATGGTAAGAATAGTGAAGACAGGAGTGTAGCCGAAGGACAGTACACTGTAGAAATAGTTGCAAAAAATGGAGACAGCGAGGTAGGGTCTCTTACGTTTACTGAAGGCATTGCAGAAAAGGTTCGCTTTCAGGGAGATGGAGTATACATCATGGTGAATGGAATACCCGTTCCCATTAGTGATGTACAGGAAGTAAGCAGTGCAGAGTAGCTTATGAGCTATTCAGCGAGTTTGCTGAATAAGAAATTTTAGAAAAACGTTTAATTAAAACAATAACAGTAATGGGTCAGTATATGGTCGTGTCTGCGGCATTTACAATCTAAAACCATTATGTAAACAGGAGTAATCAAATGTCATTAATCCGATCATTAAATTCAGGCGTAAGTGGTTTGAGAGCCTTTCAAACTAAAATGGATGTTATTGGTAATAACATCGCAAACGTAGAAACCGCAGGATTCAAATCATCCAGAGTATCCTTTGCAGAGATGATGAATCAGCGATTGGGCAGATCCGGCGGAGGAAGCGAATCATCTCCTCAAAATAGTAACCAGGTTGGCCTGGGTGTAAGGGTCTCTTCAATAGACAGAAATTTTAGTCAGGGGGCTATTCAAACCACAGGTGTGGGCACCGACCTGGCTATAGAGGGGGATGGATTTTTTGTTGTAAATAGCGGGAATCAGAATTTGATGACAAGGGCGGGCAACTTCGTTTTTAATAAAGATGGTTTTTTGGTGGACCAAAGCGGAAACTTTGTCCAGGGATATAATGCAGACGCGAGTGGTAATGTTTTGGCTGGTGGCAGAACTAGCGATGTACGCATAGACTTTGAAAACGCGTTGCCGCCAAAACAGACGGAATCTGTGAAGATCGCCGGTAATTTAAACGCAGATACAAGCTCTAACCAGGTTGTACAGGCATTAACCGGGTTTACTACCGGTGGCTCCTTAGCCGATGGAACGACATTAATTGACGATCTGGACCAAACCACAACGGGCTTAGTGGGTGGTGATGTAATTGAGTTTGATGTTTTACTCAATGATGGAACAGCTCAGGACATTGATTACACGTATACTGCCGGAGACACGATAGACGACATGATAAATGATTTCAATACGCAGCTTGGTGCTGGAGAAGGCACACTCTCTCTGGTAGACGGCGTTTTAGTCTTGCGATCGGGACAGCTTGGAGAAAGTGAATTAGATATTGCATCTGTGCAGGTAACCGGTACAGGCGATATTAATTTACCGAGTTTCCAGGCAACACAGGAAGGTGGCACCAATAGTCAGGTTATGAGTACCTCTGTATATGATAACCTCGGGCGGGCTCACTCACTGATTATTGAGTTCACTCAAAGCGGTGATAATACCTGGGATTACGAAGCAAAATTCCCGGATGGTCAGGAAATTACGAACGGTGGAACGGGAACAATCACTTTTGATGAGCTTGGAAACCTGGACTCTGACGATGTTTTTGATATTACGTTTGAGCCTGGGAATGGCGCGAACGCTACAACCTTACAGGTCTCCCTGGGTGATACCAATCAGGGTACGAAATTTACACAGTATGCAGGCACAAACAGTGCAAAAGTGGTCAGTCAGGACGGATACCAGCAGGGAACACTCGTGGATATGAATATTGATGCGGATGGCCGGGTACAGGGTATCTTCGATAATGGCAAAAGCCAGGTACTTTCGCAGCTGGCACTAGCTCAGGTACAAAACCAAAATGGTTTGGAGCTTGTAGAGGGTGGCTTGTTTATGGCAACTTCGGCAGCCGGTGAAGTATTTGTAGATACCGCACAAAATATGTCAAGCACAAATATTAATTCCGGTTCACTTGAAGGATCCAACGTAGACCTTGCAAAAGAGTTTACCAATATGATTACCTCACAACGCGCCTATCAGTCGAGTGCAAGGGTCATTAGTACTTCTGATGAGATGTTAACGGAGGCTGTAAACCTTAAGCGATAGCGTTATCTTTAAATTCAGGTAATATCTAAACGTTCCGTTTTGCTCAATAAGTATTGAGCAGAGGCGGAACGCTTTTTAGTTGACAACTTTCCATTTTCTCTTCGATATACAGCCGGAAAACACTGAACAATTCCCCAAAATTTTTCTCTGTTTGTGATATGAACTGTTACCGCAAATGTTACAGATAAGTTGGACTTATCCTCTGGATTATCTCTCGTTTGTCAGAAGCATAACACCCATTTGCATTGAACCGTCACTACAGGTGGACTTTGGGTTGTAATGGTTAACTATTTAAAATTGTGTCTGTCTGTATCAATATGAGACTCACTGAAACGAGAGGAAAAAGGATGCAAAGAACCTGAACCTGTTTGTATGGATATTGCTATAAATCGTCTCATCATATTATGTCTGTCCTAGGCTCATACAGCGGATTCTTTGAGTGAAAGGGGAGAGTCTTTTCTGTGATTCTTGAATATAGTGCACCTTTATTGATTCAAGAGCTTGCCTGTGGTTCATTCATCCAATGAAGCTTATTATGTCATTTCTATATCTGTAAAGGGTGTGGCTTAAGGGCAAAAACTTATTCTGAATCCGTCTAATATACACCATCATTTGTACTGGCAAACGATAAAATTATTTCTATAGGCAGCCATTAAAATTGAATCATATTTTCATTAAAAATTTCCAATAATAAATTAAATACGCTTTTTAAGCTTTCCGTTATAGAGCCGATAAGGAAAGTATGTTAGACCGATCAACGATACTTGGATTTATTTTTGGCTTTACGCTCATTATTTCTGCAATTGTTTTGCAGGGAGAGCTGGGTCTGTTTATAAGTTTGTCATCTTTTATGATTGTAGCAGGGGGAATTGTAGCTGCGACAATGGTTAACTATAGCTTCGATAATATTAGGGATAGTTTTGCGGCTGTATCAAGGTTGGCTGGGGCTAAATCGGTTGATTTACGAACAGATATGGAACTTATGAGTATGTTTTCCAGAAGGGTTCGGTCAGAAGGTCTTCTGGTTCTTGACGAAGACATCAAGCATATCGAAAACGATTTTATGGAAAACAGCTTACGGCTTGCTGTCGACGGGTTTAAAAAAGAGAGTTTAGACAGCATTATGCGAGATGAAATAAAGGGAGCGGAAAGACAGTCAGAAATTT
>Ga0102931_1000914_pt1 | contig 14590 bp, 12 predicted proteins | sample SalPonR1_C_D1_MG_FD_79282 | JGI IMG/M metagenome (GOLD analysis project Ga0102931, IMG submission 79282) | Salt pond soil microbial communities from South San Francisco under conditions of wetland restoration - Salt Pond MetaG R1_C_D1_MG | ecosystem: Environmental > Aquatic > Marine > Intertidal... | reverse complement strand
ATCATTGAACAGGCACTTGACGGTATGCCTGATGAAGGAGATGTAACTGAAGCTGTGCCCAAACGGATTCGATTAAAGGAAGGCGAAATTTATTGCCGAACAGAGACTCCAAGAGGCGAATTGGGATATTACATTATCAGTGATAAAAAGGGCGGACCTTTTCGGGTGAAGGCACGGGCACCAAGCTTTGTACACCTGAGCATGCTTCCGTCCATCTCCAAAGGATCACTTATTGCAGATATGGTAGCCATTGTTGGCAGTATTGATATCGTTCTTGGAGAAGTAGATCGATGAAAACATCTTAAAAATAGAGGACAGGAAATGTACCGAACAGCCAAACGAAAACAACTTTACTGCAAAACAAAATAAGAGTTTAATATCTAAAACTATAACTAATGATTGAGTCTTACGGAAATATCAACCCGGTACTGGCTGTGCTGATTCATGCCCTGATTCCACTTACAATCATACTTGTATATGCTCTTGTTGCTATTTGGGGAGAACGAAAGGTTGCTGGTTTCATCCAGGACCGCCTTGGCCCTCACCGTGTTGGTGGATGGCATGGATGGGCCCAATCCATTGCAGACCTTCTGAAATTAATTCAGAAAGAAGACATTGTTCCGAAAGATGCCAGCAGGTTTTTATTCAAATTTGCACCTTTTATGATGTTTGCTGCATCCTATGCCGCATTTGCCGTTCTCCCTTTCAGCAGTTGGTATATCGGAAGCATGATCGACATTGGCGTTTTTTACCTGATAGCGATTACATCTGTTTTAACACTAAGTGTAATCATGGCGGGATGGGCGTCAAACAATAAATGGTCGCTTCTTGGGGGAATGCGGAGTGCAGCCCAGTTGGTCAGTTACGAGGTGCCTACCATTGCCACTGTATTAACAGTGATTGTTGTTTCCGGATCCCTGAACCTAATGACGGTTACGGAATTGCAGTCCGGCAACGACATACTCGGGTTCCTTCCCAACTGGTTTATCTTTCAAAATCCATTTTTAATCATCGCTTTCGGCATCTTTTTTATCTCCATCCTTGTAGAATCACACCGGGTACCTTTCGACCTGCCCGAATCTGAATCGGAACTGGTTGCAGGATACCAAACGGAATATTCAGGAATGAGATGGGCCATGTTTATGCTGGCCGAATACGCCGATATGCTGCTGCTGTCTCTGCTCGGAGTTACACTTTTCTTTGGTGGATGGAACAGCCCGTTTGGAAGCTTTATGTCTGGTCCGGCCTGGGGATTCTTCTGGTTCTTACTGAAAGGATTCCTGTTGGTATTCGTGATGATGTGGATACGCTGGACACTGCCAAGATACAGGGTCGATCAATTGATGCACATTTGCTGGGGCATTTTAATTCCTGCCACATTTATTAACCTCATACTTGTGGCGCTGTGGGAAGTCGTTTTTTAATAAAAATAAGTTTGAAGCTATGACAACTGTAATTAGAGAAGGCTGGACGACATTAAAATCAATTTTTACCGGGATGGGAGTTACGATCCGTCACTTCTTCAAACCTGCAGTTACTGAACTTTACCCTGAAGAGAAAGTTGAACTTCCAAAAGGAGCCCGCGCAAAACTCTACGTAAATATTGATGATTGCATCGGGTGTAATCTCTGTGCACGCGCCTGCCCGGTAAACTGTATCGACATTGAAACCGTATTGGCCACCTCTGATGTGGACTTGGGTAAAACATCTACCGGAAATCCAAAACGGTTTTGGCTTACACAATTCGATATTGACATGGCAAAATGCATGTACTGTGATTTGTGCACCTTTCCCTGTCCTACGGACTGTATTTACATGGTTCCCGAATACGAGTATTCGGAATTTGACCGAACGAATTTAATCTATCACTTCAGTGATTTAACGCCTGAGAAAGTAGACGAGGTTAAAGAAAAAGCTGAAAAAGAGGCGGAAGAGAAAAAGAAAGAGCGGGAACGAAAAATGAAAGAGAAAAAGGCAAAAGCAAAGGACAAGGCCAAATCGAAGCCGAAGCCGAAGTCGAAACAACCAGATAACAAAGAAGACGAGGAGTCCTGATCCATGGAATTTACTGCAATTCTTTTTTATGTCTTTGCGATCCTTACTATTGGATCTGCGTCGATTATGGTATTCTCAAAAAATATCGTCCACTCTGCTTTTGCATTGATGTTTACCCTGATAGGAGTCGCCGCTATCTATGTTTTGCTTTATGCCGATTTCCTGGCGGCCACTCAACTACTCGTATATGTAGGAGGTATTTTGATACTCATTTTATTCGGTGTGATGCTTACCTCACAAGAGTCTGCCAAATTGAATTTTAAGACAGTTACAGTAAACGTGGTCCCTGCTTCCATTTTGTCTGTAACTGCACTGGTTTTATTGACCTACGTATTTACTACGACTCAATGGGCTTCCAGGAACCTGGAAACACCCCAGGAAACAGTTGAAATTCTCGGAACCATGCTGATGAGTGATTACCTGCTTCCGTTTATCATAGCCGGGGTACTTCTGCTTATTGCAATTATCGGGTCTATCCTCATGGCCACCCGTTTAAACTCTAAACCAACTGAAAGCAATTGATATGGAACCTTCATTCTTACAATGGCTTGCTGATCCGGGACTTTCTCACTTTTTAATACTGAGCGCCATTCTATTCTCATTAGGAATCATGGCCGTCCTGTCGAAACGAAATGTAATTATGGTATTGATGGGAGTAGAACTGATCCTGAATTCTGCAAATATCAATTTCATCGCATTTAGCCGCTTTACCGATCTCTCACTAGACGGCCACATGATCGGGCTCTTTGTGATTATTGTAGCAGCAGCGGAAGCTGCCGTTGCTCTGGCAATTGTTCTCAATGCCTACAAACGCTTTAAAACAATTAATCTTGATGACATTAGCATGCTGAAAGGATGATGCTGACAGAAAAGGAAATAACATAATAGAGAATATCACATGTTTACAACTATACCGATAATCATTCTTCTGTTACCCTTACTGGGATTTATCCTGATGATCTTCTTTGGTAAAAAATTACCCAGACAGGGTGACTGGCTTTCCTCCGGACTGATCTCAATTTCTTTACTTCTGTCAATTTACCTGCTTATTAATAAAGTCAGTTCACATTCCGAAGAGATGATATCCCATTCATTTACATGGGTACTTATTGGATCCGGGAGTATTGAGATTGGAATTGCAATCGATAATCTTGCAGCGGTTATGCTGGTAGTGGTTACCCTTGTAAGTGCGCTCGTTCATTACTTTTCCATGGGATATATGAAGGACGACGTTCGATACTCGCGATACTACGCTTATCTCGGCTTATTCTCTTTTTCCATGCTGGGAATTGTTATCACAAATAACCTTCTGCTGATGTATGCGGCCTGGGAGTTGGTTGGTATCAGTTCCTATCTATTGATTGGCCACTGGTACGAAAAGAAATCAGCATCAAATGCGGCAAATAAAGCGTTTATCGTAAACCGAATTGGAGACTTCGGGATGTTTATCGGGATTATGATACTCTTCTTCACCTACTCAACTTTCACATTTGAAACCATATTCAGTTCAATCAACAGCGGACACCTTCCATTTGGAAGTGAACAATGGCTGACAGCCGCCGGTATTCTGATTTTCTGCGGAGCTGTAGGAAAATCTGCACAGTTCCCGCTTCACGTTTGGCTGCCCGACGCGATGGAAGGCCCAACGCCGGTCAGTGCTCTAATACATGCCGCTACCATGGTGGCAGCCGGCGTTTACCTTGTAGCACGGGTTTTTCCAATGCTCACATCCGACGCCTTGTTGGTGATTGCTTATATCGGGGCCATTACTTCACTCATTGCGGCAACGATTGCTATCACACAGTTTGATATCAAAAAGGTGTTGGCCTACTCTACAATCAGTCAGCTTGGGTATATGATCATGGCACTGGGAGTAGGCGCTTTCACTGCCGGATTTATGCACCTCGTAACACACGCAGCTTTTAAAGCCGGGCTTTTTCTAGGTGCGGGAAGCGTGATCTATGCGATGCATGAAAGTTTGCACAAAGCAAAAGATCATCATACAGATGCCCAGGATGTCCGAAATATGGGCGGCCTGAAATCAAAAATGCCGATTACCTACATCACATTTTTGGTATTTACGTTGGCTATTTCGGGTATTCCTTTCACATCCGGTTTCCTTAGCAAAGATGAGATCCTGGCCGGTACTCTTGCTTTCAGCACCATGAACGGTCACTGGATACTCCCGGTCATCGGATTTGCCGTTGCTGCGATGACAGCCTTGTACATGTTCCGGCTGCTCATTCTCACATTCCATGGAAAACCAGCGGATGAATCAATCATTTCAGGGGTCAAAGAGTCTCCAAAAGTGATGACGATTCCATTGATGGTCCTGGCTGCTTTATCCCTCTTTGTATTCTACAGTTTCAATCCATTGGGTGCTGCAAGCGGTTGGTTCTATGCAGCGATCGAACAACCGATGAGCGTTGTCCCCGAACTGATTCAACCCGCATCAGCCCATGTGTTTCACGAAGCAGTAGAACACATTCACGGTATGGCGATGATTATCTCTATCCTGATGGCCGCTTCCGGTGTATTGCTGGCATTTGCGATGTATCAATGGAAGAAAGTCAGTGCAGATAAACTTACAGAACGTGCGGGAGTACTTTACAAAGGAGCCTTCAACAAATGGTATTTCGATGAGGTCTATAACATGGCTTTTGTGGGGGGTACCATCATTCTGACAAAGATTTTGCGATGGTTTGATGAGAATATCATCGATGGCATTGTGAACGGCTCAGCAACTATCACAAAAATTATATCGGGCATCAGTGGCTGGATTGATATCAACGTTGTAGACGGCTTGGTCAACGCAACTGCTAACACGGCTGACAGGGCCGGCGGATTGCTCAGTAAAATTCAAACGGGAAAAGTTCAGGTATACCTGGTTTACGTAGTATTCAGCTTCCTGGTGCTTTTCATCCTGTTCTTATAAATGACTTAACGATATTGAAAGAAAAACAATAAGAGAACGGTTACTATGGAACTTCAAATATTAGGCATTGGTATTCTAACCTGGCTTGTTTTTATCCCGATTTTGGGGATGGCGGCCGTACTGCTGATACCCGGGAAAAACGAAAATGCCATTCGCTGGACGGCAGCTATCGCCACGGGTATCCAGCTTGTTTTGGCAATCGTCATCTTTTCGGTTTTTGATCGAACAAAAATTGGTATCAACGAAGCGGAAACCTTCCAGTTCGTTGAACATTTTAGTTGGATCACAGTCGATTCTGTTCCATGGGTTGGACGCATTGAAATTACTTACTTCCTCGGGCTGGACGGCCTCAGTGCTATTATGGTAATTCTTACCTCTCTGATCGGTTTGATCGGGGTGATCTCTTCATGGAATATTGAGAAGATGGTGAAGGGTTATTTTGCACTTTACCTGCTTTTGGTAACCGGTATGATGGGGGTGTTCGTTGCCCTTGATTTCTTCCTGTTCTTCATTTTCTGGGAAGTGATGCTTCTGCCAATGTACTTTTTGATTGGCCTCTGGGGCGGTCCAAGACGGGAATATGCGGCCATTAAGTTTTTCCTCTATACATTTGTAGGCGGTATCCTGATGCTTCTGGCCATGCTTGCTCTCTACTTCAGTGTTGCTTATACAGATCCGGCAACCGGGCAGACCGTTCACACCTTCAATATGCTCCATATGATGAATCCGGAGAATTATATTGAAGGAGGACTCTTAACCGGTGTTGATACAACCTGGCGCTACGTTGCCTGGATGGCACTGTTTATAAACTTTGCGATTAAAATACCGCTCTTTCCATTTCATACCTGGCTGCCTGATGCCCACGTTGAGGCACCAACACCTATCAGTGTAATTTTGGCCGGAATATTGCTGAAATTGGGAACTTACGGTCTTCTTCGCGTAAATTTCCCCATCTTCCCGGATGCAACCCAGTACTTCGTAACTTTTATGGCGATCCTGGGTATGATCAGCATTATTTACGGGGCGCTATGCGCAATGGCCCAGGACGATTTCAAGAAACTGATCGCCTATTCATCCATCAGTCATATGGGCATTGTAGTGCTAGGTATTGCTGCACTCAACACGCAGGGAATGGTTGGCGGTGTTTTGCAGATGTTCAATCACGGTATAATTACAGCCGTACTCTTCCTCTCAGTAGGTGTACTCTACGACAGAACTCATAAACGAGGCCTCTATGATTTCGGTGGAATTGCCAACCAGATGCCAAAATATACCGGTGTTGCAATGATCGGCATGTTTGCCGGACTTGGCCTGCCGGGATTGAACGGCTTTGTGAGTGAACTCTTCTCCTTCCTTGGAGCATTCGAAGCTTACAAGTGGATTACCATGATATCCGTAACAGGCATCATCTTCACTGCGGGATATATTCTGTGGACGGTTCAGCGAGTATACCTTGGGGAACGGCCCGACAAACTGAAAGATCTTAAAGATCTCACACCGCGAGAGATCCTCGCATTTACACCGCTGATTATCCTCATCGTTTTTCTCGGCATCTACCCGGCGCCGGCGATTGAACTGATGAATACATCGTTGAGCTTCCTGGTTGAATTTGTGACGAACTGAAGAATTTAAAATCATGATCGAACAAGCATTACATAGTATAAGCCAGTTTTACCCGGAGATCGTCATTATCCTGACGCTTTGTGTGATCATTGTGGCTGATCTTATCACAAAAAGTGATAAACCGGTCACCGGTTGGATCATGCTGGGGGGGTTGGTCATTTCAGGTATCACCATTTTATTTCAAGCCGGTCAAAATGGATCCTTCTTTTACAATATGGTTGTTGTGGATCCATTTGCCGTCTTTTTCAAATTACTACTGGTTCTTGCCGGTATTTTCGTAGTACTGTTCTCGCTTCAAAGCAAAGAACTTGACAGTTACTACACCCGAAAAGGTGAATATTATATGCTTTTGTCCGGCATGATGCTTGGCATGATGCTTATGGTGAGCTCTACAAACTTGCTGATGATATACATCGCTTTTGAAGTGACCAGTATCAGTTCTTATGTACTTGTTGGTTTTACTAAAAAGGAAACAGATTCAGCCGAAGCCTCTACGAAATATATAATCTACGGGGCGGTGTCTTCGGGAATCATGTTATACGGAATTTCAATATTAATTGGATTCACCGGCGCAACAGACCTGGGAGCTATCAATGAAGCATTACAGAATCGCGCGGATATTCCAATGATTTTGAATATCTCTATCCTGATGATTTTAGTGGGAATGGGCTTTAAAATTGCAGTGGTTCCTTTTCACTTTTGGGCGCCTGACGTGTATGAAGGGGCCCCCATTACCATTACGGCGATTCTTGCAGTTGCATCGAAAACGGCCGCTCTTGGGTTATTGATTCGGTTTTTCTCTGTCTCCTTTATTGATTCCAACGGCCTGATGGCTACCGGAATTTGGCAAACTATTGAGGGTATTCATTGGACAACACTTCTGGGTGGAATGGCGGCACTGGCCATGATTGTAGGAAACCTGACAGCTCTCCGGCAGGATAATATCAAACGGATGCTTGCTTACTCCAGCATTGCACATGCCGGTTATCTGTTGATGGGTGTCGTAATTTTAGCCCAGGAAGGCTTGGCCTCCATCATGCTATATCTCTTTATCTACCTGTTTATGAACTTGGGAGCTTTTTATGTTGCGATGCTTTTTTCCAATTCTATTCAAACCGAGTCGATTGAAAAATATAAGGGCCTTGGATTTCGGGCTCCCCTGGAAAGTATAGCTATGACAATTTTCCTGGTATCCCTAACAGGAATTCCACCTACGGGAGGATTTGTAGCCAAACTTTACATCTTTAGTGCTGCAATAAGCGGCGGTTGGATTTGGCTGGTGACGATTGCCGGTATTACTACCGTTATCTCCCTTTTTTACTATATCCGGGTTGTAAAAAACATGTTTTTCTACAAGCCTGAATCAAATGAAGGCGTAATTCAGTTCGACCTGCCGTCCAAAACCATTTTATTAATTTTACTGGTTCCGATACTCCTGTTCGGTATTTACTTTTCACCCATACTTGAGTTCGCAAAAAATTCTGTTCAGATATTTGGAATGTAAAACAAAAAATTATTGCCAGAGATGATATAACCCACAACTTATAACCCTTCGAATTATGGCTAATCAAAATTTCACCGAACTGTTTCAGAAAGCTGAGAATGATCTCAATGAAGCCAGAGAAGAACTCTATCAACCCGCCGAGGATGTTGTTACCTATTCTGTCTGTGTAACTTCAAGAAGGGCTTTGTATAACTTTTTGAGTTGCCTGACCATTCTCTATGCCGAGGAAAATGATGAACCGGTCAAGGAACATCAAACCATTGAAGCTATGATTGAATTTTGTAGTCAGTATAATGATCAATTGAAGGAAATTGACTTTTCAGGTCTCTACTGTAAATGCCAGAAGGATATTCACGAAAACCAAAAAGAAGCATACTTTTGCAACGACGTTCAAAAAGTGAACTATTGCAGAAAGCTTGCTGAAAAAGTAAGAAAACTGGTGATAGAAAAGGGTGGAGAAAAGATTCCCCGGGAAGCTTAAGAGTTATAAACTTACATTTAGGATATTTCGAACTTTTTATCCAATTTAAGCTCCTCTTAAAAACTGAAACATAACTAATGATTCATTAATGTTTTCAACCTCTTGTCACTACGGCCTTCAGGCCATGATATTTATAGCTCTGCATGCCACAGAAAATGAAAATGTGGGACTGAGCAGGATTGCCGAAGAGCAGGATATCCCCAAACATTTCCTCAGTAAAATTTTACAAATGCTGGTGAAGAATAAACTGCTTGTTTCTATGAAAGGGCCAACGGGTGGATTCAATCTGAATCGCCCTGCTTCACAAATTTCACTCATCGAAGTGATTGATGCGATCGATGGATTGGACGTGTTTAATAAATGTGGAATCGGTTTTAAGAAGTGTAGTGATAAACACCCTTGTCCTATTCATCACGACTATAAAAAAGTAAGAAATCGTATTCAGAAACTATTTGAAACCAAAACTCTGCAAGAGTTGGCAGAGGATGTAGAAAGTGGCGAGAATATAATTAGCCTGGGAAAATCGAAGAAGTAAATCTGTCGAGACAGTATTTAAAATAACGTCAGTTCAAGATAAAGATGAACAAAATGGTGCTATAGGTCACATTGAGCCTGCCTGCGCTAAAGTTACGGTAGACAGGCGCAATTTTGAGAAAGCTTTTCTCTCAAAATGAAGTCGAAATGTGTTTTCGATTTTCCCGATGGTTTTGGGCAGGCTCAAACGGACGATTTTCAATGAAATTATATCGAACTGACATTAAAATCAGAAAGCTGCTTCATTAAAAACGACTCAAAATTGATTATGCCTAGAATGTGGAATCACCTTTAGATTGTAACTAAATAAGCTTTTTTATCACTTTATATTGGAGTTTTTTATCTAAATATCTTATATATGAAATGTACGGTTAAACCATTTAAGAATGGATTTGAATACCATGGCCTTAATAATCAACGATAGATGTATCAACTTTGGTTACTGGGAGAAAGAGTGGCCGTACCCTGAAAGTATCATCGTTCACTCGGATTCTTCGGAAATCGAAGCTGAACTAATCAAAAAACAATAACAACTGAATCAAGAATTATTTGTCGGGAGAAATTAAAATCCAGGGAAAGTTTCAGAACTAATTCAGACAAAAAGATTATCAAGAAAATTAATAATTGACCTCTTTTTCAATTAATGAAGTGAGATCAAGACACATTTAAATCGGCAATTATGTTTTCAGCATCATGCCATTACGGATTACAGGCAATGTTTTACATCGCTTCGCACTCAACAGAAGAAACCAATGTAGATCTGAATACAATTGCCCATGAGCAGGATATTCCGAAACATTTTTTAAGTAAAATTTTGCAATTGCTTGTTAAAAATAAGCTACTCATTTCAATGAAGGGTCCTAATGGAGGATTTCGATTAAGCCGGTCTGCAGACGGTATTACTCTTATTGAAATAGTTGAAGCGATTGACGGGTTGGACATTTTTGAACAGTGCGGGATTGGATTTCGAGAGTGTGATGAAAATGATCCCTGTCCTATCCATACAGACTATAAACGAATACGAGACCATGTAAGATATCTGTTTGAAACCAAGACTTTAGAAGCCCTGACAAAGGATGTACTGGCGGGGATCTCCTTGCAAAAATAATAGAATGAAAACGTACTGAAGCCAAAAATTTAAACAACTACACGAATTTTATTGATATAACAATTTCGGAGGAAATAATAGAATGTCTAACAAAATGGTAACCATTGATGCAAACGAAGCGGCGGCATACGTCGCACATAAACTAAGTGAAGTAATCGCCATCTATCCCATTACACCGGCCTCACCCATGGGTGAATGGTCTGATGAATGGTCTATGGCTGGCAGGAAAAATATTTGGGGAACCGTTCCCGAAGTTGTTGAACTGCAAAGTGAAGGTGGTGCAGCGGGAAGTCTTCACGGGGCTCTTCAAACCGGGGCAGTTGCCTCAACGTTTACAGCCTCCCAGGGCTTACTGCTAATGATGCCGAACCTGTATAAAATTGCCGGTGAATTAACACCCGCCGTGGTGCATGTAGCTGCACGATCTGTCGCTACACATGCACTTTCAATTTTTGGAGATCACAGCGATGCTATGGCAATACGCCCCACTGGAATGGCAATGCTGAGTTCTAACAGTGTGCAGGAAGCGATGGATATGGCTTTAATTGCACATGCTGCTACGCTTGAGTCGAGAATTCCTTTCCTCCACTTTTTCGACGGCTTCAGAACATCCCACGAAGTTCAGAAAATACAGCAAATCGATCCGGATATCATGAAGCAGATGATTGATGAAGACTGGATCATTGCACACCGAAACCGGGCTCTAACTCCTGACAAACCAGTTATTCGCGGTACAGCCCAAAACCCGGATGTATTTTTCCAGGCTCGTGAAACTGTAAACAGATATTATGATGCTTGCCCGGAAATCGTACAAAAAACGATGGATAAATTTGCTGAACTTGGCGGACGTTCCTACAAGCTTTTTGAATATCTCGGACCCGAGGATGCAGAACGTGTAATGATTCTTATGGGGTCAGGAGCTGAAACGGCTCATGAAACTGTTGAAAGACTGAATGAACAAGGTGAGAAAGTAGGCCTGGTTAAAGTTCGTCTATTCCGCCCATTCAGCATGACTCATCTCATAGAAGCGCTGCCGGAAACAGTTAAAGGTATTGCCGTTCTGGATCGCACAAAAGAGCCCGGAAGCGCCGGCGAGCCACTTTATAATGATGTATTGGCTGCCATGCATGAAAATACCATGGAAGAATGGAAAGAGTTTGAAAGCAATGTAAAAGTGATTAACGGTCGATTTGGTCTTTCCTCAAAAGAGTTCACCCCGCCAATGGTGAAGCGAGTATTTGATGAACTTGAGGAAGAAAAACCTAAGAATCACTTTACGATTGGTATTCATGATGACCTCACAAACACAAGCCTTGAATGGAATGAAGAGGGTTGGAAATCTGATGATAATGTATTTGAAGGCTTGTTTTATGGGCTTGGGGCCGACGGTACAGTCAGCGCCAATAAAAACTCCATCAAAATTATTGGAGACAATACCGACAATTACGCACAGGGATATTTCGTTTACGATTCCAAAAAATCAGGAGCGACCACTGTTTCTCATCTGCGATTTGGACCCGAACCGATACGCTCTGCCTATTTGATAGACAAGGCTCGATTTATAGCTTGTCATCAATTCCAGTTTTTAAGCAAACTGGACATGTTGAAACACGCGGAACAGGGCGCCACTTTCCTTTTAAATGCTCCTTATGACAAAGATGAAGTTTGGAATCATATTCCCGACAAAGTACAGCAACAGATCATAGACAAAGAACTCAAATTCTACAGCATTGATGCTTACAAAGTAGCCAGGGAAACGGGAATGGGGACTCGCATCAATACGGTGATGCAGACCTGCTTCTTTGCTATCTCCGGCATTCTTCCAACGGACAAAGCTATCCTACTGATTAAGGGTGCGATCAAGAAAGCGTATGGAAATAAAGGGGAAAGAATTCTGCAAAGCAATTACGCTGCTGTTGATAATTCAATTGAAAATCTTTTTGAAATTGAAGTTCCCGGTGAAGTGACCTCTGATCTTGAGATGAAACCGGCTGTTCCAGAGGAAGCCCCGGAATATGTTCAAGAAGTTATTGCAGAAATAATTGCCGGAAATGGTGATGATCTGCCCTCAAGTGCTTTTGAACCCGACGGAACGTTCCCGACAGGAACCACCAAATGGGAAAAAAGAAATATAGCCCTCGAAATACCGGTATTGGAACCCGATATCTGTATTCAGTGCGGCAAGTGTATGCTTGTTTGTCCGCATGCCGTAATTCGTATGAAAGCGTACGATGGTGAACTTCTCGAAGCTTCACCTGAAACCTTTAAATACATGGATGCCCGCGGAAGAGAATGGCCGGACAATACCAAGATTAGCATCCAGGTGTCTCCGGAAGATTGTACAGGTTGTGAACTTTGTGTTGAGGTTTGCCCCGCAAAAGACCGGAAACAGGTTGGCCGCAAGGCACTCAACATGGCTCCGATTGAACCACTTATCGAACAGGAAAAAGAGAACTGGGATTTCTTCCTCACTCTGCCTGAATACAAACGGTCTGATCTGAAAACCGAGACTGTGAAAGGAGCACAATTCCTTGAACCCCTCTTTGAGTTTTCAGGTGCCTGTGCCGGTTGTGGCGAGACGCCTTACATCAAGCTGATTACCCAGCTTTACGGTGACCGAATGGTGATCGCCAATGCGACGGGTTGTTCTTCCATTTACGGGGGTAACTTGCCATCCACACCTTATACCACAAATAGTGATGGACTTGGGCCTGCCTGGTCGAACTCCCTGTTTGAGGATAATGCCGAATTTGGACTTGGTTTCAGGCTTACCATAGACAAACATGAAGAGCAGGCAAGGAATCTGCTCAAAAGTATGAATGGGGCTGTTGATTCCGAACTGAAGGAAGCCATTTTGAATGCAGATCAAACCACAGAACCCGGAATTTTTGAACAGCGGGAACGCGTGAAAAAACTGAAGGAGACCCTGGAAAGCTCTCAAGTTGACAACGGCAAGATGTTACACAGTCTCGCCGACTATCTTGTACGCAAGAGCGTCTGGATCTTTGGAGGTGACGGTTGGGCATACGACATCGGTTATGGTGGACTTGATCATGTTCTGGCAAGTGGCCGCGATGTAAACATCCTGGTCATGGATACAGAGGTGTATTCTAACACGGGTGGACAATGCTCAAAAGCAACACCACTTGGCGCCGTTGCAAAATTTGCGGCCGCAGGTAAAAGAATTGGCAAAAAAGACCTTGGCCTGATGTCAATAAATAGTGGCAACAATCATGCTTATGTAGCGAGAATTGCAATGGGAGCGAGTGACATGCAGACGATGAAGGCCATTATTGAAGCTGAACGTTATCCCGGCCCATCAATCATTATCGCATACAGCCACTGTATTGCACATGGCTATAACATGAAAGACGGATTAAAACAGCAGAAGCTGGCCGTCGATTCAGGTTACTGGCCGCTCTTCAGGTTCGATCCAACGAAATCAGCTGAAGGTGAAAACCCGTTCCAGCTTGATTCGAAAGCTCCGAAGATAGATCTGAAAGATTACGCATACAATGAAATGCGATACTTGATGCTTGCAAAAGCGCAACCCAAAATTGCGAAACAGCTCATCACACAGGCGCAGAAAGAAGTAAATGAGCATTGGAAAATCTATGAGGAATACGAAAAACTGTATGAACCCAACGGGGAGGAATAGATCTAATCACATTTACTGAGTTAAGGCAGGTAAAATTTTATTTACCTGCCAAAACCTTCAAAAACTAATTGACCTAAAAATTTTACCGATATGAATTTAGAAACAAAATATCTTGGACTTACTCTGAAAAATCCCCTGGTCCCTTCAGCCTCTCCTCTTTCAAATGACACAGACATGGTGAAGAAACTTGAGGATGCAGGTGCTTCAGCAGTTGTTATGTATTCACTTTTTGAGGAACAGATCAATATGGAGAACGAGGCGCTCGATCATTTTCTGAATACACCTCAGGAAAGTTATGCAGAGGCTCTCAGTTATTTCCCGGAACCTGAAACATACCATAACCTCCATGCTGAAGAATACCTTGAGCATATTCAAACATTAAAAAGTTCTGTGGATATTCCGATCATTGCCAGCTTGAATGGAGTTTCAAAGGGTGGATGGATGTCGTACGCAAAAAAAATGGAAGAGGCGGGCGCTGATGCCATTGAGCTTAATATCTATTATATCGCTGTAGATCCGGATCGAACTGCATCAGCCGTCGAACACATGTACTATGACAATGTTCGAACAGTAAAAAAATCGGTCAATATTCCGGTTTCCATAAAACTGTCTCCCTATTTCACGGCCTTTGCCAATATGGCAAAACTTCTGCAGGGAGCAGGGGCCGACGGACTTGTCCTGTTCAACCGGTT
>Ga0102931_1000913_pt1 | contig 14598 bp, 18 predicted proteins | sample SalPonR1_C_D1_MG_FD_79282 | JGI IMG/M metagenome (GOLD analysis project Ga0102931, IMG submission 79282) | Salt pond soil microbial communities from South San Francisco under conditions of wetland restoration - Salt Pond MetaG R1_C_D1_MG | ecosystem: Environmental > Aquatic > Marine > Intertidal... | reverse complement strand
TTCTCGGCGATCTTCTGCGCCGCCGACATGGTCTCTTCCATCAGCTTCTTGGCGGGAACGATGCGGCTCACGAGACCGGCGCGTTCGGCCTCCTCGGCGTCCATGAAGCGGCCGGTCAGGTTCATGTCCATCGCCTTGGCCTTGCCGATGGCGCGGGTCAGGCGCTGTGTGCCGCCAAGGCCCGCGATGACGCCGAGGTTGATCTCGGGCTGGCCGAACCTGGCGGTATCCGAGCAGATGATGAAATCGCACATCATCGCCAGTTCGCAGCCGCCGCCCAGCGCATAGCCCGACACGGCCGCGATGATCGGCTTGCGGGTGCGCATGATGGCGTCGCTGTCGTCGGTGAAGAGGTCCTCGGTGAACACCTCCGCGAAGCCCTTGTCACTCATCATCTTGATGTCGGCCCCGGCGGCGAACGCCTTTTCCGAGCCGGTCAGCACGATGCAGCGCACCTTGTCGTTGGCCTGTGCCTCGCCAAGCGCGCGGGCCAGTTCCGACATGAGCTGAGCGTTGAGCGCGTTGAGCGCGTCGGGCCGGTTCAGCTTGATGAGGGCTACGTGATCTTCCACTTCGACGATGATCGTCTCATAGGCCATGAAGTCTGCTTTCGGTGGTTTCGGAAGGGTCGACATCTCTGGTCAGCCCGAGTCATTACCATTCTGGCGCGCCCGATCAACCTATCTTTGGCAGCGCGGGCAGTAGAAGCTGGAGCGCGCGGACTGCACGATCCGGGCGATCCGCGCCCCGCAGCCGGGGGTGCGGCAGGGCGCGCCCTCGCGGCCGTAGACGTCGAATGCGTGCTGGAAATAGCCCAGTTCGCCATCGGCCTGCCGGTAGTCGCGCAGCGACGAGCCGCCCGCGGCGATCGCGTCGCGCAGCACCTCGCGGATGGCCGGCACGAGGCGGCTCACGCGCCGGGCCCCGAGATTGCGCGCCAGCCGCCGCGGCGAGATGCGGGCGCGGTAAAGTGCCTCGCAGACATAGATATTACCCAGCCCCGCGACGATTCGCTGGTCCAGGAGGGCGGATTTGACGGGGGTGCGCCGCCCGGCGAGGGCGGCGGCGAGATGGCCCTCGTGGAAGGCATTGCCGAGCGGTTCGGGGCCGAGGCGCGCCAGCAGCGGATGGGTTTCGGCGGCGGCGGTCGGCATCAGGTCCATCGCGCCGAAGCGGCGCGGGTCGTTGAAGGTGATGCGGGCGCCGCCCGCCATGTCGAGGATCACGTGATCGTGTTTTTCGGGCGCGGGATGGGCGTGCACGAACCGGCCCACCGGCGCGCCCGAGACCAGCATCCGCCCCGACATGCCGAGATGCACCAGAAGCGTCTCGCCCCGGTCGAGATCGGCCAGCAGGTATTTCGACCGTCGCCGCAGCGCCAGCACGCGCGCCCCGGTCAGCCGCGCGGCCATGTCGCGCGGGAACGGCCAGCGCAGATCGGGGCGGTTGACGCGGGCGCGCGCGATCACATGTCCCTCCACCACGGGCACGAGGCCGCGGCGCACGGTTTCGACCTCGGGCAATTCGGGCATCAACCACCTCGGCGCGTGAAAGGGGCGCATTGTCACCCCCGATGAGCGGCCTATAAGAAGGGCGAGGATCACAAACGGCAAGAGCCGGGGCAGGCCATGAGCGAGAAAACCACGCATTTCGGATACGAGGAGGTGCCCGAATCGGAAAAGGCGGGCCGCGTGCGCGGGGTCTTCGGCTCGGTGGCGTCGAAATACGATGTCATGAACGACGCCATGAGCCTGGGCATTCACCGCGTCTGGAAGGATGCGATGATGGACTGGCTGGCGCCGCGCCCCGGTCAGCGGCTGCTGGACGTGGCGGGGGGCACCGGCGATATCGCGTTCCGGTTCCTGCGGCGCGCGGGGCATGGCCATGCCACCGTGCTCGACCTGACCGAGGCGATGCTGGCGGAGGGGCGCAAGCGTGCCGAGGCCGAGGCGATGTCCGGCAGCCTCGACTGGGTGGCGGGCGACGCGATGGCGCTGCCCTTTGCCGACAACAGCTTCGACGTCTACACGATCAGCTTCGGCATCCGCAACGTGACCCGCCCGCAGGACGCGCTCGACGAGGCGTTTCGCGTTCTGCGGCCCGGCGGGCGGCTGATGGTGCTGGAATTCAGCCAGATTCCCAATGACCTGATGCAAAAGGTCTATGACCTTTACTCCTTCAACATCATCCCGCGGCTGGGGCAGGCGATCGCGAATGACCGCGACAGTTATCAGTACCTGGTGGAATCGATCCGCCGCTTTCCCGACCAGGAGACGTTCCTCGGCATGGTGCAGGGCGCGGGGTTTGGCAACGCGAAGTACCGCAACCTGAGCATGGGCATCGCGGCCCTGCATTCGGGCTGGAAGATTTGAGGGGGCCGCACAATATCCTGCGGCTCATCCGCACCGGCGCGACGCTGGAGCGCACCGGCGCGATGGGGCTCATCATGGAGGCGTTCGAGGCACCGCCGCTGGTGCGCGCGACCATGCGGGCGCTGGCGTGGCCGTTCCAGTGGCTGGGCGATGCCGGCGATGCCACGACACCGCCGGCGGTGCGCGCGCTGACGGCGCTGGGGCCCGCCTATATCAAGTTCGGCCAGATCCTCAGCACCCGGCCCGACCTCGTGGGCGCGGAGCTTGCCGCACAGTTGCGTGTCCTTCAGGACAAGCTGCCGCCCTTTGCCATCGCCACCGCCAAGGCGGAGATCGAAGCCGAACTCGGCCGCGACGTGGACGCGATGTTCGACGATTTCAGCCCGCCGGTGGCCGCCGCCTCCATCGCGCAGGTGCACAAGGCGCGTATCCGCGAGACCGGCGAGGCGGTGGCCGTCAAGGTGCTGCGGCCGGGCATCGAGCGGGCGTTCCGCCGCGATATCGACGCGTTCTACTTTGCCGCGCGCATGGTCGAGGTGCTGGCACCGGGCGCGCGGCGGCTGCGGCCCACCGACGTGATCGCGCATTTCGAGGGCGTCGTCATGGGCGAGCTCGACCTGCGGCTCGAGGCGGCGTCGGCGTCGGAATTCGCGGCCAACACCGCATCGGATGACGGCTTTCGCCTGCCGTCGGTCCACTGGCACCTGTCCTCGCGCCGGGTGATGACGATGGAATGGGCCGACGGCGTGCCGATGGGCGACAATGCCGCGCTCGACGCCGCCGGGCAGGACCGGACAGCGCTGGGCGCGCGGGTGTTGCAGCTTTTCCTCAGCCACGCGCTGCGCGACGGGTATTTCCACGCCGACATGCACCAGGGCAACCTGAAGGTGGCCGCCAACGGCGATATCGTGGCCTTTGATTTCGGGATCATGGGCCATATCGACGAGTATACCCGGCGTGTCTATGCCGAGATTCTCTACGGCTTCATCAAGCGCGATTACCGGCGGGTGGCGGAGGTGCATTTCGAGGCGGGCTACGTGCCGCCCGACCGCGACGTGGACGCCTTTGCCCGCGCGCTCCGGGCGGTGGGCGAGCCGATCTTCGGCATGGATGCGAGCCGCATCTCGATGGGCAGCCTGCTGAGCTATCTGTTCGAGGTGACCGAGCGGTTCGGGATGGAGACGCGCACCGAGCTCATCCTGCTGCAGCGCACGATGGTGGTGGTCGAGGGGGTGGCGCGCTCGCTCGATCCGCAGATCAACATCTGGCAGGTCGCGCGCCCCGTCGTCGAGGATTACATCCGCCGCGAGATGGGCCCGCGCGCGGCGCTGCGCGACCTGGGGCGCACGGCGATGGTGCTGTCGCGCTATGGCCCGCGGCTGCCCGGACTGGTCGAGGCGGCGCTGATCCGGCAGGCGGCCCCCGAGGCCCCGGCCCGGCAGCGGCGCTGGCCCGGCCGGCTCGCGTGGGGCGCGGCGGGGGTCGCGGCGGGCGCGGGGCTGGCGCTTCTGGGCGTGACGCTGACGTAGGGCGCCGCGCGGTCAGCCCTGCCGGGGCGGGCGCAGGCCGACCACCTCGGACGGGGCGACGCTCTGGCCGTTGTCGAGCACCAGCCGGACCGCGCCGCCGTCGAGCCGTGTCTCGGCCACGCGGGCGCGCATGTGCGCCTCGTGGCTGGCGATGGTCTCGCCACCCGCGAGCGAGCGCACGGCGAGCGTGTAGCGCCCCTCGGGCAGCGCCCGCCCTTGCGCGTCGCGCCCGGCCCAGAGGAGCGGGCCGCTCTCGGCGGGCAGCGCGGCGCGCGCCACCTCGGTGCCCTGCCCGTCGGTGACCACGAGCTCGGCGGCATCGGCGCGCGGATCGACCACCGCCTCGACCGCGACGGGATCGCCGGCGAACCGCACCGGCGCGCGCGCCTCGGCCTCGAGCCCGATCCAGCCCGGGAACTGCCCCATGCCGAGGGTCGCCATCTGCGCACCGAGGCCGGTGAGAAGATCGTTGGTCTGCACCTGCTGCTCGACCGAGGAAAAGGTGGCGAGCTGCACCGCGAAATCGGCGGATTCCACGGGATTGAGCGGGTCCTGGTTCTGCATCTGCGTGGTCAGCATGCGCAGGAAGGTCTCGAAATCCGCGCTGAGCGCGGCGCGGTCGCCCGGCGCGGCCCCGGCCGCGGAGGTGAGTGGCGCGGTTGCGGCGGAGCCGGTGGCGATGCCTGTGATCTGGTCCATGGTCTGTCCTTTCTAGAGCCTGATATCGAGCCGCTCGCCCAGCACGAGCAACGCTGCCGGGGGCGGCGCGGCAGCCTCGGGCGGCGCGGGGCCGGGCGCGGGGGCGTCCCCCGGGGCGGCGGCGTTCGGGCCGGCCTCCGCGCCGGGGCCGCCTTGCGCAAAGTCGAACTGCGCACCGTCGTATCCGATCCCGAGGAATTCGCGCGCCAGCATGTCGATGTTGCGACGCAGGAGATCGAGCGTCTCGGGGCGGTCGGCGGTCACCGTCACGCTGAGCCCGGCCTCGGACGGGTGCAGGCGCAGGCGCACGCGGCCAAGCTCCTCGGGGCTGAGGCTGATTTCGACCGTGCCGCGCGCCGGGCCGGGCCCGCCCTCCGCCATCTGCGCGATGCGCAGGGCGATCTGCCGCGGAATGTCGGGCGCGGGGCCGCCCGGCTGTGCGGGCGGGGCGACGGCACTGCCCGGCGAGGGGGCAGTGCCGGGCTCGGGCGGGACGCGGGCAGGACCGGCCGGGTCGGCCGCGTCGGCCATCGCCGCGACGACAGCCGCGGCGGGCGGCGGCGCGGCGATGGCCGGGGGCGCAGGTGCCGGCACGCCGCGCGACGCGGCCGTGCCCGGCGCGGCGCGGCGCGATGCCGGGACCGGGGCCGTACCGTCACCGGGCCTGTCCGCGCTCTTGTCAGCCCCCGGGGGCGTTACCGGTGCGCCGGGCACCGCAGGTGCGCCCCGACCGCCGGCACCCTGCCCGCCGGGGCCGTCTGACGCCCCGTCCCTTGCGGCGGCCCCGTTCGCTGCCGGCGAAGCCCCCGGCGCGGACGCGCCCGGGGGCGCACCCGCCACGGCGCCGGGGCCCGCCACATCCTCTGCGCCGGGCCCGTCTTGCGCGCGCGGGCCGTCCGCCGGCCCGACATCGGATGCCGCGCCTTGCGGGATTCCGGGCGCGGCGGACGGGCCGGCATCGCCTGCCTCGGCGTCCGGCCGCTCCTGCGCGCCCAGCACCGCGCCAAAGGCCGGCCCGGGGCCGCGCTCGGGCGCCGCCGCCCCCGGTCGCACCCCGGCCCCCGTCGTGGCCGGCGCCCCGCCGCGAAGCTCCGTCACAGCCATCCTGCGCCCCTATCCGGTCCGGTATCCGTTCATTCCGAGAGAATTGCAGAATCCGGTTACCGGTTCTTTACGGCTTTGCGGTTTGATCGGGTGAAATTCGGAAAATTGGAGGTAACGCCATGCTCGTGTCCCTGTCCCGCCCGGTCGCCGATGCCGCCCCGCCCGCCCCGGCGGCCGCGCGCCGCGATGCCGCCGAGGCGCTCGAGGTCAGTTTCCTCGCGGAAATGCTCAAGGCGACCGGCCTCGGCGAGCAGGAGAACAGCTTCAGCGGCAGCACCGGCGAGAGCCAGTTCGCCTCGGTCCACCGGACGGCGATGGCGCGCGAGATGGTGGCGGCGGGCGGCATCGGCCTTGCCGGCGCGATCGAGGCGGCCATCGCGGAGACGTCCCGTGGCGGCGCCTGATCCGGAGCGGCTCGGGGCGCGGCTCGAATCGCTGCTCGCGCGCGAGCGGGCGGCGCTGCTGTCGGGCGATCTCGACGCGGTGGGCGCGCTGGCGCCGGAGAAGGAGGCGCTCGCGGCGGATCTCGGGCAGCTCGGGGCCGGCGCGCTGGCGTCGCTGCGCCGGCTGCGCGGCACCGCGCAGCGCAACCAGGCGCTGCTCGACGGAACGCTCGCGGGCATACGGCGCGCCAGCGCGCGGCTGTCGGCCTGCCGCCGACTCCGCGGGGCCATGGACACCTACGACCCGCAGGGCCGCAAGACGACCATCGCGGCGCCGCTCGGGCACAGGATGGAACGCCGGGCCTGAGCGATTTGTCTCGAATGCGCGCGAAATCGCGCGGGGCGATTAGCATTCCATTAGCGCCTGGCGGGCCAGTCTGGCCGGGCACTCGCGAAGAGATGGCGCGACCGGGGCCCGCACGGGCCGGTCGCAAACGTCAGAAGGACACGCCCGGCCGCCCGCGGCGGCGGCCCGTCAACCGGCGCGAACGCGCCACAGTCATGAGGATAACACCATGTCCAGCATCCTGACCAACAACAGCGCGACGGTCGCGCTTCAGACCCTGCAATCGGTAAACGCCAATCTCGCCAAGACCCAGGACGTGATCTCGACCGGCAAGGAGGTATCGACGTCGAAGGACAACGCCGCCGTCTTCGCCATCTCCAAGGTGATGGAATCCGACGTCGCCGGGTTCAAGGCCATTTCCGACAGCCTGTCGCTCGGAGAGTCCACGGTCGCGGTCGGCCGGCAGGCCGCCGAAACGGTCACCGACCTGCTCACCGAGGTGAAGGGCAAGGTCGTCGCCGCGCAGGAGGAGAATGTCGACCGCTCCAAGATCCAGACCGATATCGACGCGCTGACCAAGCAGATCGGCGCGGTCGTGGGCGCGGCACAGTTCAACGGGCTCAACCTCGTCGATGGCAGCAGCAGCGATCCGGTCAACATCCTGTCGTCGCTCGACCGCGATTCCTCGGGCAACGTGACCGCGGCCCAGATCGAGGTGGCGCGCCAGAACCTGTCGGTGACCACGCCCGTCACGGCACAGGCGTTCGGCACCGGCGACCTCGCCGATACCGCCGCGGCCGAGGCGCTGATCGACAGCGCCGGATCGACCACGATCCACGACGATGCCGCCACCATCGACGGCGGCACGTCGAACGCCTCGGTCGCCAACAACGCCAGCGAGGTGATCACCATCGGGCAGGTCGCCGCGGGCGACAGCTTTCAGATCGATCTCGGCAACGTGCCGGTGAACATCGCGGGCGGCGGCACCGCGACCGGCGAGCGCACCTTCCAGTTCGTTGCCAGCGCCACCGACGGCACGGCGGACGTGGCCGGCAACCTCGCCAACCAGATCAACGCCTTCTTCGAGGCGGCGACCGATTCGTCGCTGAGCCTCTCGGCCACGGTGAGCGGCAACCAGGTCACCATCACCAACGGCGATTCGGGGACCAGCAATGCCAATCTCGACATCGGCCTGCGCGCCCAGGCCGGCGGCACGCCGGGCTCTTCCGCGGCGAGCGGCGGGCTCGGGGCGCTGCAGACCGTGGACGTGACCACCGATGCCGGGGCCACCGGCGCGCTCAACGCGATCGAGGGCCTGATCCAGAAATCCGTCGATGCCGCCGCGTCCTTCGGCTCGGCGGAGGGACGGATTTCGACGCAGTCCGATTTCGTCGGCAAGCTGACCGATTCGCTGACCTCGGGGATCGGCTCGCTCGTCGATGCCGATCTCGAGGAGGCGTCGGCGCGGCTGCAGGCGCTGCAGGTGCAGCAGCAGCTTGCGACACAGTCGCTGTCGATCGCCAACCAGGCGCCGCAGGCGATCCTGTCGCTGTTCCGGTAATCCCGGCAGGGGCGCCTGCCGGGCGCCCCTGACCCGAGGCCGCCCCCCTGCCCGGCACCGACCACACGAAAGGACAAGACGTGAACACCACCCTGCAGGCAAGAGCCGCCTACGGCGCGGAGCCCGGCGCCGTCCATACGCCGCGCGCCACCGAGTACCGCGCCTTTGCGCGCGTCACGCACCGCCTGAAATCCGCCATCGCCACCGATCACGACATGCCGGCCCTTGCCGCCGCGATCCACGACAACCGCCGGCTCTGGGCGATCCTCGCCGCCGATATCGCGGACCCGGCCAACCGCCTGCCGGCCGCGTTGCGGGCGGGCCTCGTCTACCTTGCGGAGTTCACGCGGGTCCAGAGCGGCAAGGTCCTGCGCGAGGGCGCGTCGGCCGAGCCGCTGGTCGAGGTCAACGTCGCGGTGATGCGCGGTCTCGCGGGCGGCACGGGCGGCGCGGGCGGCGCGACATGAGCGGGCTGGTTCTGAAACTCGGCCCGCGTGAGCGGGTCCTGGTGAACGGCGCGGTGATCGAGAACGGCGACCGCCGCGCGCGCCTGTCGATCGTGACCCCGGACGCGCACATCCTGCGCCTGCGCGACGCCATCCACCCGACCGAGGCGACCACACCGGTGCGGCGCGCCTGCTATGCCGCGCAGCTCGTGCTCTCGGGCGACGCCACGCCCGAGGACATGCACCACCCGCTTCTGCGGCGGATCGAGGAACTCAGCCAGGTGCTGCGCGATCCCGACAGCCGCGCCCTGCTCGCGGCTGCCGGCGCGGCGCTCGTCGCGGCCGAGCACTATCGCTGCCTCAAGGCGCTTCGCGCGCTGCTGCCGCGCGAGGCGCGCCTGCTGGCCCACCGCAAGAGCGCCTGATGTTCACGCCGGTCGTTCCCCTGGGCGGCCTGCCGGGATGGGCGCTGCTCAGCCGCACGATCGACCGGCAGACGGCACTGTTCAACGCGGCCCCCGCCCTGCAGCGCGACACCGACCATTTCCTGCAATCCATCGCCGGGATAGAGAGCGCCGCCGATCTCGTTTCGGACCGGCGCGTGCTGCGGGTGGCGCTCGGCGCGTTCGGCCTGCAGGACGACATCGACAGCCGCGCCTTCGTCCGGGCGATCGTCGAGCAGGGGACCGGCGACCGCGAGGCGCTGGCCAACCGGATGACGGACGACCGCTACCGCGCCTTTGCCGGGGCGTTCGGCCATCTCTCGGGCGACGGGGGCGGGCCGCCGCCGCCCGGCTTCGGCGCGCGGATCGTCGATCAGTTCCGGCGGCGCGAATTCGAGGCCGCGGTGGGCGCGCAGGACGGCGCGCTGCGACTCGCGCTCAATGCCGACCGCGAGCTCGCCGCGCTCGCGGCGGGAGGCGGCACCGACACCGCGCTCTGGTTCCGTATCCTCGGCACCCCGCCGCTGCGCCAGACCTTCGAGACCGCGCTCGGGCTGCCGCAGAGCTTTGGCGGGCTCGATCTCGACCGGCAGCTCGACGAATTGCGATCGGCGGCGGCCCGGCAGCTCGATATCGCCTCGCCGCGGGACCTCGTCGATGACGGCCTGCGCGAAGGGCTTGTCCGGCAGTTCCTGCTGCGCGACCAGGTCGCGAACGTCACCGCGGCGTCCGCGCAATCCATCGCGCTGACACTGCTGCAATCGGCACCACGCCTGTTCTGACGCCGGAGCGCAGGCCCGCCCGCGGCCCGGTGCCGCCCTTGCCGGGGCGGGGGCACCGGCGCGGGAGCGCGGCGCACCCGGACCGGGCCCGCAAGAGCCCCGTGCCCGGCGCGCAGGGCGCAAGGGCGGGCGGGGCGCGGATCGAGGGGGCGCGCCGGGGCGCGGATCAGGCCACCCCGGGCCCGCCCGGCCGCGCCGCGACGCCCGCCCCCGGCCCGGCGGCGGGGGCGCCGGCCGGCGCGCCGCCCGCGGCCCCCGCGCGCCGCAGGATGACCGACAGGCGCGCGAAGCTGTTGGCGATGTCGCCCGGCTCGGGGGCGGCGAGGAAGGCGTCGAGCTCGGGCCAGGCGCGAATCGCCTGGTCGAGGCCCGGGTCGCTGCCCTCGGCATAGAGCCCGGCGCGCAGCATCGTCTCGGACCGCGCGTAGCGGCCCAGAAGCTCGCGCGCGCGCGCGATGAGGGCGTTCTGTTCATCGCTGGCCGCGCGCGGCAGGCTGCGCGACACCGAGCGCAGCGCGTCGATCGCCGGGTAGCGCCCGCGCTCGGCGATGTCGCGGTCGAGCACCACATGCCCGTCGAGCACCCCGCGCAGGATGTCGGCCACCGGCTCGTCCATGTCCGAGCCGGCGACCAGCACGGTAAAGAGCGCGGTGATGTCGCCCGCCGCCCCGGCCCCCGGCCCGGCGCGCTCGCACAGCGCCATGATGGCGTGCGAGGTCGAGGCCGGGAAGCCGCGCAGCGCCGGCATCTCGCCCGCGGCCGTGGCCACCTCGCGATGCGCCTCGGCGAAGCGGGTGATCGAATCGGCCAGCAGCAGCACCTGCTGCCCGGCATCGCGGAAATGCTCGGCCACGGCCATCGCCGTCCAGGCGCAGCGCCGCCGCACCAGCGGCGAACGGTCCGAGGTGGCCGCGACGACCACCGCGCGGCGCATTCCCTCGGGGCCCAGCACGTCGCGCACGAACTCGCCCAGCTCGCGCCCGCGCTCGCCGATCAGCGCCACCACCACCACGTCGGCCTGCATGTGCCGGCCAAGATGACCCATGAGCATCGACTTGCCCACGCCCGCCCCCGCGAAGAGCCCGATCCGCTGCCCGCGCACCACGGGCAGAAGCGTGTTGAAGACGGCCATACCGGTCTCGAGCCGGGGCCCGAGGGGGCGGCGCGCGGCCGGATCGGGCGGGGCGGCGCGCAGCGGGCGCGGGCACGGGCCGCGCAGCAGCGGGCGGCCGTCGAGCGGTGCGCCGAACGGGTCGATCACCCGCCCGGCCCAGTCGTCGGAGGGGGCGATGCCGGGCGCGCCGAGCAGGCGCACCCGGTCGCCCAGCGCCACGCCCTCGGCGGCGGCATCGGGCAGCACCAGGATCGCGGCGGCCTCGAGCTGCAGCACCTCGCCGGTGAGCGGGCCGCCGCCCCGGCGCGCCACGCGCACCCGGTCGCCGAGCCGGGCCGCCGCCGACAGGCCGCTCACCCGCAGGATGCCCCCCTGCACCGCGACCACGCGGCCCACCGCATGCGTCGCGCTGAGCGCGGAAATCTCCGCCTCCATCCCCGCGATTCCGGTCTGGCCCATGCGTGCGCTCCTGTCATGTCCCGGGAACGATTTCTAAACGAATCAGGGTTAAGCCTTGATTGAAGCCAAGCGAGGGAGAATCCCGATGCTCGAAGAGATCGACCTGTTCCGCCTGTCGCACGCGATGGCGCGTCATGCCGGGGCCAGGCAAGCGGTGGTGGCGCAGAACATGGCCCATGCCGACACGCCCGGCTACGCGGCCCGCGACATCGCGCCGTTTTCCGCGTATCTCGGCGGCACGGCCGGGTTCGCGCCGCGCGCCACACGGCCCGGCCATCTGAACGGCAGCCACGCCGGTATCGCGCCCGGCTTCGCGCCGCGGATCGACCGCACCGCCACGCGCGACCCCAACGGCAACTCGGTGGCGCTCGAAACCGAGATGCTGCGCGCGGTCGAGGTGAGACGACAGCACAACCGCGCCCTCGCGATCTGGCGCTCGGGGCTCGGCGTGCTGCGCGCCGCCATCGGACGCAACTAGGAGGACGGGCAATGAGCGAGTTTTCCAACGCGCTTTCGGTCTCGTCGAGCGGTCTGCGCGCGCAGGCGCAGCGGCTGCGCCACGTCGCCGAGAACATCGCCAATGCCGACACCCCCGGCTACCGGCGCAAGACCGTCGCCTTCGCGGCGGCCGGCCCGGGGCCGGAGACGAGCGGGGTGAGCCCCGGCCCCGTGCGGCTCGACCGCGGGCCGCTGCGCGAGATTTACGATCCCGCCCATCCGCTTGCCGACGCGACGGGCCATTACAAGGGCTCGAACGTCAACCTGATGATCGAGATGGCCGACGCGCGCGAGGCGCAGCGCAGCTACGAGGCCAATCTCAAGATGTTCAGCCAGGCGCGGGAGATGTCCTCGGGGCTCATGGAACTGTTGCGCCGATAGCCGGCCACCGCTGACCACGACGAAAGGAGATCCGCAATGGATGTTTCCGCACTCAACGCCGCCCGGGGCTATGCCGATCTGCGCCACGCCGCGCGGCCCGGCCCCTCGGCGGAGACCGCGCAGCCCGCCGCGGCGCTGGCGCGCGATTTCGCCGCCACGCTGCGCGAGGGCGAAGAGACCGCCGTCGCCGCGATGACCGGCGGGGCCGACCCGCATGCGCTGGTGCAGGCCCTGGTGCAGACCGAGCTTGCCGTGGAGACCGCCGTCACCGTGCGCAACCGCGTGGTCGAGGCCTATCAGCAGATCCTGCGGATGCCGGTCTGATCCGATGGGCGACGAGATCCTCTTCTACGACACGCTGCGCGAGGGGCTCTGGGTATCGCTGATCGTGTCGCTGCCGATCCTCGTGGTGGCGCTCGTCGCGGGGCTTCTGGTCGGGCTCTTTCAGGCACTGACCTCGATCCAGGAACTGACACTCACCTTCGTGCCCAAGCTCGGCGCGATCGTCGTCACCTTCTGGCTCAGCATGGGCTTCATGACGCAGACGCTCGTGACCTTCTTCCAGGACCGGCTCGTGCCGCTCATCATCGGAGGCTGAAACATGGAAGCCGCAGGATATGCCACGCTCACCCGCCAGTCGGGGCTGATGCGCGAGATGCAGATCGTGGCGAACAACATCGCCAATGCCGCCACCACCGGCTATCGCGCCGAGGGGCTGGTATTCTCTGAATTCGTGCGCCGCGCGGGGGACGGGCCGTCGCTGTCGATGGCGCGCGGCAACATCCCCGTGACATCGGGTGCCCAGGGCCCGCTGTCGCCCACGGGCAGCCCTTTCGATTTCGCCATCGAGGGCGAGGGCTTTTTCCTCGTCGAGACGCCGGAGGGCAACCGGCTCACCCGCGCCGGGGCCTTTGCCCTGTCGGCGGGGGGCGATCTCGTGACCGCCGACGGCTTTCGCGTGCTCGATGCCGGCGGCGCGCCGGTGTTCGTCCCGCCCGATATCGGCACCCCCGGGCTCGCCGCCGACGGCACGCTGAGCGGTGACGGGCGGCCGCTCGCGCAGCTCGGGCTTTTCCGTCCGGCGGGCGACGGCGCGCTGATCCGCGCGGGCGGCAATCTCCACGCGGCGCGGGACGGGATCGAGCCGGCCCCCGGGGGCCGGATCAAGCAGGGCTTTCTGGAGGGCTCGAATGTCGAGCCGGTCACCCAGATCGCGCGGCTCATCGAGGTGCAGCGCGCCTACGAGATGGGCCAGAGCTTTCTCGAGACCGAGAACCGGCGCGTGCTTGACGCGCTCGATACATTCGTCCGCTAGGCAGGAGGAGCCACGACATGCGCATTCTCAAGATCGCCGCGACCGGCATGGCCGCCCAGCAGATGCGGGTGGAGACGATCTCCAACAACCTCGCCAACATGTCCACCACCGGCTATAACGCCCGCCGCGCCGAGTTTGCCGACCTGCACTATCAGCAGGTGTCGCGCGCGGGCACGATCCGCGCCGCCGACGGCTCGGTGCTGCCCACCGGCGTGCAGCTCGGTCTCGGCGTCCGGCCCTCGGCGATCTCAGTGAATCTGTCGCAGGGCTCGCTGCGCGAGACCGGTGGCGATCTTGACGTGGCCATCGACGGTGCCGGGTTCCTGGAGGTGACGCTGCCCTCGGGCCAGACCGCCTATACCCGCGACGGCGGTCTCAAGCGCTCCGCAGACGGGCTGATCGTGACCTCCGACGGCTTCCCCGTGGGCCCCGAGATCGCCATCCCGGACGACGCGCGCAGCCTGTCGGTCAATCCCGAAGGAGAGGTGTTTGCCTTCTTCGACGATGCCACGGCGGCGCAACCCCTGGGCCAGCTCAACCTCGTTGGCTTCGCCAATGCCAAGGGGCTCGAGGCGGTCGGCGGTAACATGTTCCGCGAGACAGAGGCGTCGGGGCCGCCCAATGTCAGCACCGCCGGACAGGACGGGCTCGGCACGCTCCGGCACGGCTATCTCGAGGACAGTGCGGTCGATCCGGTGCGCCAGATCACCGAGCTGATCGAGGCGCAGCGCGGTTACGAGCTCAACGCCAAGGTCATTACCGCCGCCGACCAGATGCTCGCGGCGACGACGCAGGTGCGGTGATGCGCGCGGGTCTCCTGATCCTCGCCCTTGCCGCGGCTTTGCCCGCGCGGGCGGACCGGGTCGAGCCGGTGCGCGTGATCCGCCCGCAGGAGATCATCGCGCCCGAGGACGTGATCCTGCGCGAGAGCCCGCAACCGGGGAGCGTCACGCTCGACGCGGTGATCGGGCGCGAGGCCCGCGTCGCGCTCTACCCGGGCCGCCCGATCCGGCCGGGCGACATAGGCGCGCCGGCGGTGATCGAGCGCAACCAGGTGGTGCCGCTCGTCTATGTTCGCGGCGCGCTGCGGATCGAGGCCGAGGGCCGTGCCCTCGCGCGGGCGGGTCCCGGGGAATACGTGCGCGTGATGAACCTGTCGTCGCGCA
>Ga0102931_1000898_pt1 | contig 14706 bp, 11 predicted proteins | sample SalPonR1_C_D1_MG_FD_79282 | JGI IMG/M metagenome (GOLD analysis project Ga0102931, IMG submission 79282) | Salt pond soil microbial communities from South San Francisco under conditions of wetland restoration - Salt Pond MetaG R1_C_D1_MG | ecosystem: Environmental > Aquatic > Marine > Intertidal... | reverse complement strand
CTTTCTCTTTAATTCCACCAACTGGTAGTACCAGGCCACGCAGTGTTATTTCACCGGTCATTGCTAAGGTTCCCTTCACTTTACGCTGTGTAAAGATAGATGCAATAGCCGAGAAGATCGATACACCTGCGGAGGGTCCATCTTTTGGTACGGCGCCTTTCGGCACGTGAATATGAAGATCCCAGTATTTGAATGCATCTTCAGGGATGTTCAATCTTTCGGAATGTGCCTTCAGGTAAGAAAGTGCAAGCATGGCGGATTCTTTCATCACATCACCAAGTTGCCCTGTAATATGGAGTTTTCCACTCCCTTTACTCACGCTCGCCTCAATAAAGAGGATATCCCCGCCGTATGGCGTCCATGCAAGGCCGGTAGCTACACCGGGAACAGTTGTGCGTTCGGCAACTTCTGAGAAGAATTTTTGCTTACCGAGAATATCCTGAACATCGTTTACGCCGACACTCATTTTTTCAATATCATCCTTGGCTATTTGTGCTGCTACGTTTCGGCAGACACCTGCAATCCTGCGTTCAAGGTTACGAACACCGGATTCACGAGTGTATTCATCGATAATTTTTTCAATGGCAGCTTTGGAGATTTTGATCTGATCTTTCGACAAACCATTTTCTTCTATCTGCTTCGGAATCAGGTATTTTCTTGCAATCTCGATCTTCTCTTCCTGTGTGTAACCACTGATATTGATAATCTCCATTCGGTCTCGAAGTGGCGCGGGAATGGTCTCCAGCGAGTTAGCTGTGGCGATGAACATCACCTTGGAAAGATCATACTCCAGTTCAAGATAATTATCCGTAAACGAATCATTTTGTTCAGGATCAAGAACCTCGAGAAGAGCAGATGTAGGATCACCCCTAAAGTCAGAGCCAACCTTATCGATCTCGTCAAGCATCATGACCGGGTTGCCTTTACCTGCTTTTTTCATTGCACGCAGGATACGGCCGGGAAGCGCACCGATGTATGTACGCCGGTGGCCACGAATTTCTGCTTCATCATGAATACCGCCGAGGCTAAATCGTTCAAACTCCCGATCCATAGCCCGGGCGATAGACTTACCTAAAGAGGTCTTACCCACACCGGGAGGGCCATAGAAGCAAAGAATTGGAGCTTTCATATCCTCTTTCAATTTGAGAACAGCCAGGTACTCAATGATTCTTTTCTTAACCTTCTCGAGGCCGTAGTGATCCTCATCAAGAATTTTTTTAGCTCTTTTCAGATCAAGCTTGTCATCAGAATAGTCACCCCAGGGAAGATCCAAAATCCATTCTACGTAGCTGTGGATTATTCCATAGTTCGGAGAAGAATTCGGAGTCATTTCAAGACGCTGAATTTCTTTCTCAGCTTCCTCAACAACCTCATCAGGTATATTTTTTTTGGCTTCAAGGCGGTTGCGAAGTTTAGCAATATCTTGCTGCTCGCTGTCTTCGCCAAGAGCTTCCTGGATTGCCTTCATCTGCTGTCGAAGGTAAAAATCCCGTTGTTGGTCGTCGATATCTGTTTTTACCTTGGAACGGATCTCTTCACTTAAGTTAAGAACCTGGAGTTCTTTATTGAGGTGTTCCATCACCTTGTCAAGACGGTCGGAGAAATTTATGATCTCCAACAGGTCTTGTTTCTCGGCGAGTGATACCTGCAGGTTTGAAGATATAAAGTTCAACAAAAATGTAGGACTCGAAATATTGTTGATAGCAATCGAGGCTTCAGAAGGGATATTCGGTGAGAGGTTTACAATCTTCGAAGCAGTCTCCTTCACAGAGCGCATCGAAGCATCCCGCTCAATCCCGCTGAGATCCATATTTTGTTGTACCGGCTGCACATCAGCTTTAAAGAATGGATCTGATTGAGTGAACTGCTCAATTTCAAATGTGCTTTTTCCCTGGATGACAATACTTTTGCTGCCATCCGGCATTTTAATCAGTTTCAGAATCTGAGCAACCGTCCCAAGTTTATAAAGATCTTGGGGATCGGGGTCTTCAACCGATTCATCTTTCTGAGCGACAACACCGATCGTTTTATCATTTTCGTACGCTTCCTTCACCAATGCAAGCGAACGATCTCTTCCAACTGTGATTGGAACGACTACCCCCGGAAACAGTACAGTGTTTTTGAGAGGAAGAATTGGAAGACTATCCGGAATTTCAGATTCAGTCAGTTTCTTTTCCTCCTCTTCACTCATCAGAGGTATTGCCTGTTCAAAATCGTCAAAGCCTTCGTTTTTGTCTTCAAATGCCGTCTGAAATCTATTTCGTTGTTCAAACATATAAAGTTGAGTAGATTAATATTTTTTTCTTATCTATCCCTATATCGGCAAAATGAAAGCCAAAAATTCTATTGGTACCAGAACGTCAGAAGTTAGTTGAGGGTTCTGCCAATTTGTGAGTGCTTACTTTTTTTATGACAGTTGGACAGTACTCTTTATTGTAAATAGAATTTCAGCCCCAATAAAGACATCCCCAAAACTTCAGAGGTAGGGCCTGCATTCCGACTTTTAAGCAGGACTGACATATTCAGATCGATGTGTTTTGTTTCTAAACCGGTACCGAAGCTATAATAGCCCGACATATTTTGAGCGAACCGGGTTCCGCCGCGAATAGGCAGAAAAGGAAAAGGTCGCAACTCAATGCCTAAATAGCTTGCTAAACCAGAATGGTTAAAAGGTGTTTCCGAGAGTGAGTAGCTAAAATCACCCATCAATTTTATTCGCTGATATTGAAAAAGCGCACCAGCCTGGATGGATGTAGGAAGAAGCACCTCATAAGGATTTTCATTTTGAGATGACTCAGTCAGGTTTGAGAATTGATCAAACTGAGAGAGGAAGAAATAGTGTTCATTCAAAGCACCATTATACCCTGTTTCTGAAAGAGGGCCGAATTCCGTAGTGGAACGTTCTACGGCTTCCGAATTGAACTCAAAGGGCTTTTTATACTGATATACAGCTCCCAAATCGGTGATGGAGAGTCCAATTCGAAGAGATTTCTCAGTAGGTTGATTTTGTTGTCTTAGAGTGGAAAGATCGTCACCAAACGTAATGAGATAAGTCACGCCGATATCCAGGCCAAATCCGATCCCGGCTGGTTTCATTAAATCACGGAATGCATCGTTTGATTGAGATGGAAGTATGCCGTTATTTAAAAATTGCCTGCCATAATTCGATAAAACTCCAGAAGTTTGCTGAGTGTATTCGAGTTGATGAGCCCAAGATGATGATTCGGAATTCTTCGTATAGTAATTTTCAAAACCGGCATCCATCGAAGCCCCTGAGACTACTATTTTCGGTGCAATACCAATGATAAACTCTGATAGCTGGGGCAGGAGGCCATTCAGAAACGTAAAAGATTCAGCATATCCAAAAGAGAATTCATGAAATACTTGTGATTTTTGGAGAAAGGACCGGTCTAGTATCATATCTGTATCTTTTTCAACCGGTGTCAGTGAAAAAAGGCCACGACCGAGTTGATAACGAGATGCATAGCGCGTGCGGAAGGCGACCGCGTAACTTCGTTCTGGTCGTACCCACTTCAGACCCAGCCAATAAAAATCAGCTTCAGTTAAAAATTCCCTGCTTGTGCTATTCCTTGGATAATTTCGATCGAGGAGAGTTTCAAAATCCTCCGGTCCCAAATCCGTCACGGTTGACTCACTATCGAAGAAACTGGTTTGATTCTGGAAGTTTTCCCAACGATCCATTGAGTTTGAAACAGGGAGTAATGTATCATGATATAGCCCTCCCTGGAGAAGTGAGATTTGAAACCGATATGTTTTCTCCTGGATGTACAGGTTTGCAGGGTTCACAAACAGAGATTCAAATCCTGTCAAATAAGCCGTACCACCACCTCCAAGTGCCATATTCTCGGTTGTCAGAGAAATTTGTGAGTGAGAGGATTTTGGGATCACAATCACAAATAGTAGTAAAAGAAATAAAAAAATGTACTTTTTTTGCAGGATCAGCACTCGGAAATCCCTATTGGTTGAGGACTTGTAACTTGGCAGCGCGAAGCATCAGGGTTTTTTGTCCCCTGTTTTTGAAAAATACAACAACTCTCGAGTCTTTTCCTGTTCCGCTTCTGCGAATTATTTTTCCGGGACCGAAGGTTGGATGCATCACATGAGTCCCCGCATGAAAGGGATCATCATCATATTCATATTGAAAATCGCCGGTGGAGGATTTAGAGTTCTTAGACTGTAGGGGTTGCTTCCAATCATATTCAATTTTTTGATCGTAAGATGACGACTCATTCGATGACGAATCTTTACGATCTTTTTGCCGAATAGTAGAACCGGATTCGGTTCGAACAATTCCCGGATCTACTTCATCCAAAAAACGAGATCGTGCCTGTCGATGCTCTTCCCCAAAGCGGTATCTCATTTTACTGTAACTGAAAAACAGGTGTTTTTCAGCCCGTGTGATTGCCACATAAAACAACCGTCGTTCCTCTTCGGTATTGGCTTCTTCACCATCTCGCGGCCCCATTGGGAATAGGTTCTCTTCTAATCCCACAATAAACACAGATGGAAATTCCAGTCCCTTAGAGGCGTGGACAGTCATCAAGGTCACAGCCGGTTTATCCTCATCATATTTATCCGTATCTGTAATCAAGCTGATTTCCTGCAGAAAGTTAGCAAGATTTGGATTACTGTTGTTTTGTTGGAAATAGGCAATAGCATTCTGTAGTTCGAGCACGTTGTCTCTTCGACTTAATGCTTGTGCACTATTTTCTTCAACAAGGGCTTTCATATACCCGCTCTGTTCCATCATTTTTTTCGTCACTTCCAGGATTGATGTGCCTGATTCGAGTTCATTTCTCAGGTTATTAATCATCTCAACGAACTCACCAATTTTTGCTTTTGCCGGCTTGTACAGGTCAGCCTCTTCAACATTCTGAATGATATTCCACACTTTTCGACGCTCTTTCCTGGCTTTTTTGAGGATATCATTCAGTGTTTTGTTTCCAATTCCCCGGCTCGGTTCATTGATAATTCTCAATAACGCTTGCTCATCTTCAGGATTCACAAGCAGTGTGAGGTATGAGAGTACATCCTTAATCTCTTTTCGCTGATAGAAGGAGAGACCACCCACTAACTGATAAGCAATTCCTTTTCGTCGCAGTGCCTCTTCAAAAATCCTGCTCTGGTAATTCGTGCGATACAAAATTGCAAAATCGTTGTTTTGATAACCGTGTTGGAGTTTCAGGTTATTGATGTGATTGACAACCCTGTTTGCTTCATCACGTTCATCAAAATTTTCAAGAAGAGTTACTGTGTCGCCTTCATCATTATCCGTCCAGAGTGTTTTTTCAATCTGTTTCTCATTTTGTTTTATAACTGAATCGGCGCATTGCAGGATATACTTTGTAGATCTATAGTTTTGCTCTAATGGTACCTCTACAGCATCATTATAATCATTCTTAAAATTTAGAATATTGGCAATATCGGCGCCGCGGAATGAATAAATACTTTGTGCATCATCGCCAACTACACAAATATTTTCATATTTATCCGCTAACAGCTTTGTGACTTTATATTGGGCATGATTGGTATCTTGATACTCGTCAATTAAGATATGTTTGAAGCGGTCCTGGTACTTCTCTAACACATCCGGATGTTCCTGGAAAAGCTGAACCGGGCGAATCAACAGATCATCAAAATCCATCGCATTGGCCTGCATCAACCGGATCTGGTAGATCTCATAAATTTTTGCGGTGATATCATCCAGCGTACTGTGAACAAATCGCGATTGATAAGCACCGGGCAGAATCAGTTGATTTTTGGCATCGCTGATTTTACGATGAATAGTTTTCGGTTTGATCTCCCTCGGATCATAATTCAACTCTTTTAAAATGAGTTTGATAGCGTTCTGTGAATCAGTCGTATCATAGATTGAGAAGTTGGAATCAAAGCCAATTTTTTCAGCCTCAAACCGGAGAATTTTAGAAAAGATGGAGTGAAACGTACCCATCCATAAACCGGAAGCTTTTTCACCAATCAGGTTCTGAATTCGCTCCTGCATTTCCCGAGCGGCCTTATTTGTAAAAGTCAGGGCTAAAATTTGTTTTGGCAGAGCATGATGCTGCTGCAGGAGATACGCAATACGGTATGTCAAGACTCGAGTCTTCCCGCTACCGGCACCGGCAACAATCAAGAGTGGACCATGAGTATGAGATGCGGCTCTCCTTTGTTGTTCATTTAAATCCTTAAGAAAATTGGGTGGTGATTTTGGTTTAGATGACTCCGGCTGTAGCGTAAATTTTTGCATGAAATGTATGTAGCTTCGTATTGACTTCTGAAGTGTGTAAAACTACGAATAATTACGGAAGGGTGAAGGCGGAATTGTCCGATTATTTCTCAATCAATACTAGCTGAATATCCATCACATTATTTCCTGTGGGTCCGGTTTTGATGTGTCCGCCAACTTTCTCAAAGAAGTGGTAGCTATCATTGTTTTCGATGAATTCATCTGGATTGATTCCATTTGATTTTGCCTCTTCATATGTATTCTGATCCACAACAGCTCCAGCCATATCAGTAGGTCCGTCGATTCCATCTGTTCCGGCGCTCAAGAAAATTATCGATTGGTCAAAATCTTTTAGCCGTTTCGCCATTCTTAGGGCGATCTCCTGGTTTCGTCCTCCAAGCCCATCTCCGGTAACTTTTACCGTACTTTCCCCAAAAAATATGAGTGCTTTATTTTCTGAATTATCCTTTAGCGATTCCAAAAGATGATTCATGATGTGATCTTCGAAGTCATCAACCAAACCCGACCATGCCGGTTCAATCAGCTTGGTCTCATAACCCTTTTGATCCAGCATATCTTTGGTTTTTTGTGCCACTTTCGATGCGGATGACATAATCCATTGTTGATGATTCGACAGGTCATTGGTTTTAAATGATCCTCCATTTTGTGCCTCAGTATCCATTTTGTCTGCAAGGTGATTTCGTACATCATGAGGCAGATCGTTCCAGACCATATATTTTTTCAGCACTTTAAAAGCTTTATCATATGAGATCTGTTGCGGCGTGGTTGGTCCGCTTCCGATTGAGGTGAGTTCGTCATTCGGCACATCAGAAATTACCAGATCGATCAAAGTTACATCATTAAAAAAAGAAAGTAATCGCCCCCCCTTAACATCAGAAATAGCTTTTCGAACGATGTTCACTTCATGGATGTCTGCACCGGACTCAAGCAATATTTTATAGGTTTTCTGAAAATCCTCGATACTTAAATCATCAGCTGGTTTGCAAAGCAGGGCAGAAGTTCCACCGGAAAGCAGATTGATCACAATCGAATCGTGGGGGATTTCTTTGATCAGAGAGAGCAATTTTTTTGTGGCTTCTTCGCTATTCTCATCCGGCAGAGGGTGCGAGCCCTCCATCATCTCAATTTTCGAGGGCGATGTTTCCGTATCCGGCGGAGCAATGATAAATCCTTCCTCCAGATCCGATCCCAAAATCTTTTCTATGGCTATGGCCATTGTTGGAGAAGCTTTTCCGGTTCCGATCACAAATATTTTTTGATCCTCATTTAACTCAAAGGTTTCATCATACACAGAAAGTAATCTGTTTTCTTGGTTCCACTGAACAACATCAGGAAGAAATTCTCTTGGATTTACATTCTTCAAGACTGATTTAAAAAACTGAATAGCCTGTTTTTTCGGGTCCATCGTTAATGCCTTATCGTTTAAAATTGAGAAATCATCCGATGAGAAAGCTTTCACGTGTAAACTTTGACCTGCGCACTCATCGGATGACTTGTTTCAATGATGCCTACTAAATAAATGAAAATCAAAAAGAAAACATGCAAAAAGTACTGTTGACTTCCGCTAATAATCAGCTTACCATGAGTTTAGCAACAGGTACCCGATTTATGATCGGGTTGAAAAGGGAATTCGGTGCCTTGTCCTCTGTATCCGTCGACTGACGTAGAAGAGAAGGATGGGAAATCCGGAACTATCCCCGTAGCTGTAAGCTCAATTTGTTGCTGGCCTTACGATGCCACTGTCCTGACGGTTCGGGACGGGAAGGCAGCCAGCATTGAGTAAGTCAGAAGACCTGCCTGTTTGCCTTTAATTATTCAGGCTTTCGGAGGAAGAGCCGGGAATAGAGAATCATGTATGAAGATTCTATATATCCCCAACCCTTTTTCATCGGAAGCTCATCGGTTTAAATTTTAAATACGTTTATAAAAAACCATGAGCAAACAATTCATAAATCTACTAATGGGGGCTTTATTGTGCGCCTCTTCACTTCAAGCACAAACCACATCTCAACACGCGGATACAACTCTTCAATTCGAGGAGATCATTATCCAGGCTTCTAAACTTCCCATTTCACCCCGGGAAACATCACGTCCTGTTACAATTATCGACCGGAAAGAAATAGAGGAAAGTTCAGGCAGTAATCTCGCACAATTGCTGCATGTGCAGAGCGGTATTCGAATCAATAATTCGCAGGGCTCACCGGCAAATAATCAAGACCTGTTTGTACAAGGTGCCAGTACGGAGTATACGTTAATTTTATTGGATGGCGTAGCGGTCAGCGATGCGTCCGGGATTGGCGGAGCCATTGATTTACGACTTTTGCCGCTTCATAATGTAGAGCGGATTGAGATTTTGAAAGGAAATCAGTCCACTTTATATGGCTCTAGTGCTCTTGCCGGGGTGATCAACATTATCACCAAAAGCACTTCAGAAAGCACCTTTCAACCCTCTGGTACTGTTGAATATGGAGCCTATAATTCGTTTAAAGGAGCGGGTGATATCAGCGGATCTGTGAATGATGTGCTCAGTTACTCGTTAGGATACAATCATAAATCGAGTGATGGCATCAGTGCGGCGGCTACACCGGGAGGTTCAGACCCCTTTCAAAACGATGGGTATACACAAAATTCCTTCTATGTGAATGTAGCGGTTGAACCGGTGGAAGGATTGAAAATCAAACCGTTTTTAAAGTATTCAGATTTTGAAGGAGATTACGACGCTGATGCATTTGTAGATGCACCCAATACATTTACAAATAACATTTGGAATCCCGGATTACAGGCAATTTTTGAAAGTGGTGATTTCAAGATCAACTCAACCTATTTGATTACAGAGACCGAGCGCATTTTTTCGAGTGAATTTGGTGAGACAGCACTTGACGGGCGCTTTCAAAATTTCGACACATTCTTGAATTACCGTTTTAATCCAACCCTGAATATTATGGCCGGGATAAACTGGCAGGAGGGTCTGAGGCCGGAAGATGAAGAGAATCAAATCTCAGAGATTTCCACTTCGTTTACCAGTCCGTATGGAACTCTTCACGTTGATGCGGGTAACGGATTACGTGCCGAAGCCGGATACAGGGCAAATATCCATTCTGAGTATGGTACAAACTCAACTTACAGTTTTTCGCCGTCGTACCAAGTCAATGACAATGTTAAACTTTTTGCTTCGATCGGAACCGGCTTTAAAGCGCCAACATTAGATCAGCTTTTTGGTCAGTTTGGTGCAAATCCGGACCTGAAACCGGAAGAGAGCCGAAGCATCCAGGTGGGATTTGAGACTTACCTGTTAGATCAAAGTTTAAAAATCGAGACTCATTACTTTGATCGTGAGATTGACAATCTGATTGCATTCACTTCAAACGGATATATAAACCGGGATCGAGTCGAAACCCAGGGAATTGAAATTCGAACAAACTGGCTTGCCACAAAAGATTTAACGCTTGGTGCTTTCTATAACTACCTGGATGGTGAAACAATTACTTTGGATGAAGTGGGAGATGAGCAATCAAGCATTGGATTAATTCGATTGCCAAATCACAATTTTGGAGTGAATGCTTCGTATCGCTTTGAAAATGGGTTACTGGTTAAAATTGATGGAGAGTTTGCAGGCGATCGGACCGATCTGTTTTTCAACCCCACCAACAATTATACCTCCGAGGAGGTAAGATTGGGTTCATATGTGCTTGCAAATTTATATGCTGAATATGCGGTTTTTGATCGTTCATTTACAATTTTTGGAACCATTCGAAACATGACTGATTCAGACTTCACTGAAGTCTACGGGTATAACACCATGGGCCTTCATGCGAGAGCAGGAGTTCGGTTTACATTGTAATTTCTCAGATCCGCGAAGTTTCAGAAACTTCGCGGATCTTTAAGTTTTGCTAAAGAACGGTTGAATATGAGTTCATCCAAATACAAAACGATTTTAAGCTGGAGCGGCGGAAAAGACAGTGCGATTACTCTTCAAAGAATGTTGAAGGATGATCGGTATTCTGTTGAACGGTTGTTAGTTTCTGTGAATGAATCAACAAAACGTGTTTCCATGCATGGCGTTCGGATGGAATTGATCGAGAGGCAGGCAGATATTCTCGGTATTCCAATTACATATATGAGTCTTCCTGAAAATCCTTCAATGGATGAGTACAATTCCCTTATTGAAAAGCAGATGTATAACTTAATGAATGAGGGATTCACTCACTGTGCATTTGGAGATATTTTCCTTGAAGACCTAAAAAAGTACAGAGAAAAGCATTTAGAAAAGCTTGGTATCGAACCACTATTCCCGATCTGGGCAGAGGATACCAATAAGCTTGCTCACTCATTTATTGGTGATGGATTCAAAGCTGTATTTGTCTCCGTCGACAATCATAAAGCAGTTTCTGGCTATGCCGGGGATATATATTCAAATGAGTTTTTACAAGAAATTCCTGCTGATATAGATCCATGTGGTGAAAATGGAGAATTCCACACATTTGTGTTTGACGGCCCGATTTTTTCTGAATCAATTCCATATCAAAAAGGTACAATTGTGGATAAGGAGTATCCATCACCAAAAGGAGAGGGGAAGATGGTTTTTAGATTTTGTGATTTGGTTCCTAAATGATGATTCGAAACATGGTATGTCTTGAAGATGCTTTTAACACAATATCTATTGGAAATTTTTTAATCTATCTGAAGTTCAAATTGGCAAGAGACATACCATGTTTTTCATGCCTAAACCTCCCAAATCTCACAAGCCTTCGATTCCTGAATTCTTCCATCATGCGTTGCAAGTGGGTATTTTGATAGGATAGAGGTGGCAGTAATCAGTCGGTCAGCCGGATCGGCATGAAATGATAGTGGCAAACTTCGTTGTGCAAGAACAACTTCGACATCAGCAGGTAAGATACTTAAGAATAGCGGGTTGGTAGCTTGACGAATCCATGTTTTAAAGTTTGGTTGAAGGGATATTCGTTGTTTTCTTTCAAGCATTTCCGTCTCCCAGATCGTCACCCATGAAATTGAAAGTTTCTGATTAGAAGCTTTCTTATCGAGTGCTTTTCTTTCTTTTGGGGACAAACTTCCATCACCCAATAACCACCATAACCAGATATGTGTATCTAGCAGGATCAATCGTTATCTGGTTCATTCACTTTTACAGAATGATTCCAATCCGGACCGGAATATCCTTCAAAACCGGAATCGGAAGGGGAGAGGCTAGAAGCCGAACCTTTTCCTCGTAACTTTCCCCAGGGAGCTTTCGATATTTTCGGTGCAGAACTGGCACTATCAATTTCATTTTCGAGACTCCGAATGAAGAGCTCTTTCAGAGTAATATTCTCCTGAATAGCCTTCATTTTGGCTTTTTTCAAAATTTCATCCGGTAAATCAATCGTTGTTCGCATAAAAACATATTAACATATATTCATATTTATGGCAAATGCTTTCTATGGAAACGGTTTTGATGGACTTTTGTTGAATGTCGCACTAAATACTTTCATCTCTGGTGAAAACTGGCTTGAGGATAGAATAAGAAAATAAGCTTAATTAACGTCTGTTCGATATAAATAGAATAAGAATCGTCAGTTTGGGCGCAGTTTTGACAGCTTTTTAGTCGGAAATGCCTGTCTCGAACCTTTGGGGGAGTTTAAAACTCATATTACGACTGCATTTGCCGTAAAAAAATATGGGTCATTTTTATATTCAACTCACGTTAGGTTATAATTCTTTGGCCCACTGGACTCCTTCCCAATAAGCTTCCCCAACTGCATTCCAATCAATAAATGCAATTCCTATTAGAATAAACAGAATTGCTATCGGAACTAATATCTTCCAGTGATCTTTAAACTTGGTGAATGCACTTATCAACAGGAGTAAAACACCGCTTATAAGTAATAGGTCAAAAAGAATGCCAAGAATAAAATCAAACATAATGAATGAGTTTTTTTTAAATACCCAAATCAATAAAAAAGCGAACCAATATAAATTTTGCAAGATAAAAAGCAGTTTTACAGTACTTTGATATCCTGCAAACTGCCATTTTCAATCTGAACGGTACGATTTGGAAATTTTCGAATCACCTCATAATCATGTGTCACCATCAACACACTCATCCCACGGTTGTTTATTTGATGAAGTAGTTCCATGATGGACGCGCTGGCCTCGGGATCGAGATTGCCGGTCGGTTCATCTGCTAAGAGAAGTCTCGGTTCGTTCGCCAACGCTCTTGCGATAACAACACGTTGCTTTTCTCCGCCGGAGAGATCATTAGGCATCGCTTTCCGTTTGTGGCTCAATCCCACCAAGCCCAAAACTTCGATCACCCGCTGTTTGATAAATCGTTTTTTTTGACCGGTTACCCGAAGAGCGAATGCCACATTATCAAACACATTTCGGTCGGGCAGTAATTGAAAGTCCTGGAAAACGACCCCGAGTCTGCGCCTGAGATAGGGAATTTTCTTATCAGCCAGATTTGAAAGATCGAAATCAGCCACTTTAACCAACCCTTTTGTCGGGTTTACATCTTTATAAATCAGCTTGAGAAACGAGCTTTTTCCGGCACCTGTTCTGCCAATCACATAGCAAAACTCCCCCACGTCAAGCGAAAAGTTAATGCTATCTAATACCGGAGTCCCGTTATAGGCCACCGACACATCCGTCATCTGTATTACTTCGTTGCTCATTTCAGCACCATTGTAACTCTTAAACTTTTTTTGTGAGCTGGTTTTAATTCAAAACCATCATAAGCCTGGACAATTTCAAAATCAGTTTTTTTTAGGATTGACTGGATATCATCGAGAGTATAAATCTTTTGCTGATGCTGCTCTTCAAATTTTTCAATGATATCCCCGTTAGTTTCATCCAGTTTTTCGATATGAAAACGGTTGGTGTGAATACGATCCTTGGCGTTAAACGAACTTTCCCGGTGATATCGATATTCACCATCAACTGTTTTTGACTCATTATTTAGGAAGCGAATGGCTTTGCGCGAATTTCGCGGAGTGGTAAAATCGTAAACAAAGATTCCTCCGGGATTCAATATGTTCTTAACTTCTTTATGAAGTTGTATGATATCTTCCTTGGTGTGGAGGTAATTGAGACTGTCGAATACCATGTAGATCACGTCAAAGGATCTCTCAAAGGATAGATCAAGAAAATTCATGGTCTGAAAATTGATCTCGGAATTGGCTTTGGCTGCTTTCTGCCTTGCAATTCGAATCATGTCGGGTGAGCCATCCGTAGCTGAAATCTCATAACAATCGAGTTCTTCGAGTGAGAGTGCAATTGTACCGGTTCCACAGGCCAGTTCAAGAATTGAACGGGCGCTGGGTTGATGCATCAGGATAATCTCGTCAATGTAATCAGCCCAGGTTTCATAGTCCACATCCGCCATAACGATATCATAAATATCGGCAAGGACGGAATAGGTTGGTTTTTCTTTTAGTGTAAGAGTCATTTATGATTTTCGAGTTCGATTTTGTGCCATCATTGCAGCCATTTGGTACGCTGACTGAAACGAATGCATATCGGCAATATTCTTACCGGCAATGTCAAAGGCCGTTCCATGATCGGGTGATGTGCGAATAATCGGTAAACCAGCTGTAAAATTAACACCCTCGCCAAATGTAAGTGTTTTGAAAGGTATTAATCCCTGATCGTGATACATAGCAAATGTCGCGTCAAAATGTTCGTGCATTCCATTTCCAAAATATCCATCGGCTGCATAAGGACCGACAACATTGAGTCCCTCGGAAGATAACTCATCAAGGGCGGGGCGGATAATATCGATCTCCTCTTTTCCAATCACACCACCATCTCCGGCATGAGGATTCAACCCCAATACAGCAATTTTCGGTTCGTAAAGACCAAAATCTATTTTCAAACTCTTTTGAAGTATTCGCAGGTTACGCTGAATAATTTCCTTCGTAATCGATTTGGAAACATCTTTCAATGGAATATGGATCGTTGCCAATGCCACTCGAAGATTTTCGCTGGCTAAGACCATCACTACTGTTTCAGTATTGGTTTTTTCAGCAAGAAATTCGGTATGCCCTGGAATATCGTATCCTGCCCTATTGATCGACTCTTTTGAGATTGGGGCGGTTACCAGCGCATCCGCTTGATTATCCATACAAAGCTCAATCCCCTTCTCAACTGCTTTCATGGCCATTATTCCAGCTTGGTTTGAGATTTTTCCGGGATTAATCTCAAAATTTGAACTCTCATTCAGATCGAACAGGTAAACATTTCCATTTTCGAGTGAATTCTTTTCTGAAAATCTTCTGATCGGCAAGTGTAAATCGCAGATTTCAGAATAGTACTCCAAAACATTACCACTCCCGACCAGTACAGGAATTGAATTTGAGAGGTCATATTGCTTTAAAAACTTCAATATAACCTCAAGACCAATTCCATTCGGGTCTCCCATACTAATAGCTACTACCGGTGTT
>Ga0102931_1000897_pt1 | contig 14711 bp, 14 predicted proteins | sample SalPonR1_C_D1_MG_FD_79282 | JGI IMG/M metagenome (GOLD analysis project Ga0102931, IMG submission 79282) | Salt pond soil microbial communities from South San Francisco under conditions of wetland restoration - Salt Pond MetaG R1_C_D1_MG | ecosystem: Environmental > Aquatic > Marine > Intertidal... | reverse complement strand
ATCGTTGATATTAAAAAGAAGGGTTCTCGACGCGTTGGTTACGTCGGTAACGTGTGTTTCGCCCTGGGTAAAATTCCATATCAGCCAGGAATCGATCGTTCCAAAAGCAAGTTCTCCTTTCTCTGCTTTTTCTCTTGCTCCTTCAACATTATCGAGAATCCATTTTACCTTTGTACCGGAAAAATAGGCATCCAGAACCAAGCCGGTTTTATCCTGAATCATTTCAGCGTGCCCATCTGCTTTTAATTGGTCGCAGTAGTCTGATGTTCGCCTGTCCTGCCAAACAATAGCATTGTAAACCGGTTTGCCGGTATTTCTATCCCAAATAACAGTAGTCTCCCGCTGATTTGTGATTCCAATACCCGCGATTGAGGTTCCGTTCACACCTGCTGATGCCACTGCTTCTGCGGATACCCCTGCCTGAGTTGACCATATTTCCTGTGCATCGTGCTCAACCCATCCGGCTTTTGGATAAATTTGGCGAAATTCTTTCTGAGCCACCGAAACAATTGATCCATTCTTGTCGAACAGCATTGCCCGTGAACTTGTGGTTCCCTGGTCGAGTGCTAAAATATATTTTTCCATAGGTACGATAGTTTGATTAATGGTTTTTTTGTAGTGATTATGCTTGTTGAGGTTCATACTTTTCAAGAAGATATTGGTTTGCCAGCTTCGTAAAAGCATCTACCTGATTTTTTGCCCACTCAGTATCTTTTCCAAGCTCCCTGCTCATCAAATCTGCAACTTCGGGAGCCATATCGATTGCGGCTCTTGCATCCAGGAACAACATTCGAATCCTTCTGGCAAGAAAATCTTCTATGGTTCGGGCCATCTCGTTCTTCACAGCCCATATCACTTCGGCTTTAACATGCTGGTAATCTTCATGAAGTTTATCCTGCAGGGCAGGCTCCTTCTTCATTAATTTCTTAATCTCCTCCATATCAGACCCATAAAAATAGTGGGGATCATTAAAATCAACGCTCTCTTTGGCCCCATGTACCGGCAGCTTTTCGGAAGCGCTTTTTACCTTTGGTAATTTAGCAATCGTAATCGCCTTGTCAACAGTATCTTCACCCATTTTTCTAAACGTTGTCCATTTACCGCCTGTAATGGTAATCAGCCCGGTATCAGATACCATTACTTTATGACTTCTGGATATCTCTTTCGTTTTTTGTGAATCTCCTTGTGGTGCAGCCAGAGGGCGTAAACCTGCAAACACACTTTTTACATCAGACCGGGTTGGTTTTTTTGTTAAATATTTATCAGCTGTATGTAAGATAAAGTCAATTTCTTTCTCCAGAGCAGTTGGTTCCAGACTATGCTCATTCAGTGGCGTGTCGGTTGTGCCAACCACCACTTTGTTGTGCCATGGTACAGCAAACAGTACCCGGCCATCATCTGTTTTAGGAATCATGATAGCATCATTACCCGGGAGGAATTCTCGTTCGAGCACAATATGCACTCCCTGGCTTGGACGTACAATATTTTTATGATCGGGCTGATCCATCGATAAAATTTCATCTACAAAAACACCCGTCGCATTTATCACTGCTTTACCATTAATTGAATACTCTTTGCCGCTCTCATTATCTACAGCCTGCACACCAGCCACTTTTCCATCTTTTTTGATGAGCCCTGTTACTTCCAGGTAGTTCAGAACGCCGCCACCCTGTTCAGAGATGGTTTGTGCTACATTCACGGCAAGCCTTGAATCATCAAACTGTCCGTCGTGGTAAATCACACCCCCCTTCAGGCCTTCCTGTTTAATGGTGGAAATTCTAGAAATCGCCTCTTTCCTTGAAATTCCCTTTGACCTGCCTAAACTCAGTTTTCCGGAGAGTAAATCATATACCGTAAGGCCAACGGTATAGAAAAATTTATCCCACCACGAGTAGTTTGGAATTACAAATATTTCGTTCTGTACGAGATGCGGAGCATTTTTTTGCAATAGCCCACGCTCTCTAAGCGCTTCACGAACCAGGTCAATGTTACCCTGTGCCAGATATCGAACACCGCCGTGCACCAATTTTGTACTCCTGCTGGATGTACCTTTAGAGAAATCGGATTGCTCGAGAACAATAGCTTTGTACCCGCGGCTTACTGCGTCGAGCGCGACTCCAAGACCGGTAGCGCCTCCTCCAATAATAACCAGGTCCCATACACCTTCACTCTGGCCAGCAATCAACTTTAATGTTTCTTCTCTTTTCATAATCAATATATTTATATTTCGAATTAATTTTGATTTGTTTCATTAATATGATAAATAATTAAATTCGAAAGTCAAACTTTATTCATACCCCCTTTTATGCCAACATACGATTATTATTTATGAAATTTAGGGTTTCATGATTAATCAGGATATTTGCATCTGTAGTTTCAATTTATTTCGTTTAAACAAACTTTGCGTATTTCTTTGCAAGAATCTATCTTTTTTGAAACGAAATGACTTAAATAATGAATATTTCAGAACGCCACGAAAGAATCCTAAACAAACTGAAAGAGTCCGGCAAGGTTGCAGTACAGGATTTGAGCACCGAGCTCTCTGTTTCGGAAGTAACTATCAGAAAAGACCTTAGAGCGCTTGAAGACAAGAACCTTCTTTTTCGCACTCATGGCGGAGCTACCCGTTCTAACCCTTACACCAGCGACCGCCATGTAGAAGTGAAAGTTAAAATAAAATCAGAGGAGAAAGAGGCTATTGCCAAAGAGGCTGTCAAACTCATTGGAGAAAACGACTCCATTATTCTCGCATCCGGAACTACGATTTTGGCACTGGCTCAGATTATCAGACCAAATAAGAGGCTAAACATCATTACTTCTGCTATTAATGTTTCCTTAGAACTCTCAGGAAAAGATTTTGTTGAGGTTTCCCAGCTTGGGGGGCAGCTTCGCGCGAGCTCCAATTCAGTTGTAGGGCCTTACGCCGAGCAGTTTCTCGAAGACATTACCTGCGGGGTACTTTTCCTTGGAGTAGACGGTATTGACCTCGACTTTGGATTCACCACTACCAATCTGATGGAGGCAAGCCTAAATAAAAAATTCATTGATGTTGCCCAATATACCGTAATTCTTGCAGACAGCTCCAAATTTGGGAAGAGAGGGTTTAGCAGGATTTGTACGTTTGACGATGTTCAGCACATTATTACTGACGAAGGCGTGTCGGATGATACCGTTCGAAAACTTGAAGAAAGAGGTGTGCGGGTAACCATAAGTGCATTAAAATAGTTATCAACATTCGTTCTACTCTTCTGCTGCGTATCTTTCAGGTCAAAGGTTGCTTGCAGCGTTACCAATTATTATTATCTGTACAGTTTAATCCTACCTCAAATGTTACATACAAATGAAGCAATCCGATGAATTAAACGGTACCGAACAATACAGCCACTCATTTCTCGGGCACCCCAGGGGACTTGCCACCCTGTTCTTTACAGAAATGTGGGAACGGTTCAGCTATTATGGTATGCGTGCAATCCTGGTTCTGTTTATGGTTGACGCCATTAATCGCGGAGGCCTGGGCCTTGATGATAAAACCGCTACCGCTATTTATGGACTATACACTATGTTTGTATATCTGTTAGCCCTGCCGGGGGGGTGGTTGGCAGATAAATTTTTCGGGCTCAGGAATGCAATTTGGTATGGTGCAATTATCATTACACTTGGCCACTTTAGCATGGCCATTCCTGGAAACACCACTTTTTATCTGGGACTTATTCTCATCGTAATTGGTACCGGATTGCTAAAACCCAACATCAGCAGTATTGTGGGAGGGCTATACAGCGATAATGAACAGGCCAGAAGAGATGCTGGTTTCTCGATTTTCTACATGGGAATCAACATTGGAGCTTTCATAGCTCCGCTGGTTACGGGCTATCTGGGAGAAGGTATAAACTGGCACTATGGTTTCGGAGCCGCAGGCGTGGGTATGCTGCTGGGACTTATTCAGTATAAAATGACTGAAAAATATTTGGGAAATGTTGGTGCTGCCCCCGAAAAGCCTGATAATCCTGAAACGCAAGAAGCTCTTTTTTCGAAAATACGCATTGGTCTCTGGGTTACCGGATCCCTTCTCGTTGCGCTGTTTGCTGCCGTAAGTTATGGCGTTATACAAATAGACCCTGTAGCCATCGCTGATGCCTCCGGAATCGTTATTTTCTTTCTTGTAGTAGCCTATTTTGTATATGTCTACATTGCTGAAAACCTCACGGACGATGAAAAGAAAAAAATCGGTGTAATTGCCGCGCTCTTCGTCTTTTCTGCCATCTTTTGGTCGGGATTTGAACAGGCTGGATCTTCTCTCAACCTTTTCGCTGAACGCTACACCGACCGAGTTCTTTTTGGATGGGAAATGCCCGCCAGCTGGCTTCAGTCTATCAACCCAATATTTATTATTACGCTGGCTCCGTTTTTTGGCTGGCTTTGGGTATGGCTGGCAAAGAAAAATCTAGAACCCTCTACACCCGTAAAGTTTGCCCTGGGATTAATTTTTCTCGGGTTTGGTTTCCTGGTAATGATGTTTGCCTCTTACTATGTTGTTGGCGGAAATCAGGTGCTGCCCACATGGCTAATTATGACCTACCTGCTCCACACTACCGGTGAACTCTGTCTCAGTCCTGTAGGTCTGAGCGCCGTAACCAAGCTTTCGCCCAAAAAATTAGTTGGGCAAATGATGGGAATTTGGTTTATGAGCATCGCCTTTGGCAATCTTATTGCCGGCAGAATTGCCGGGCAGTTCGACGACCAGGCCATTCAGGCAGACCCGTCTTTACTGCCAGACCTCTTCTGGCTGATCGTTATGACAACTGTTGGTGGTGGTTTACTGCTCCTGCTTTTCAGTAAGCCTATCAGAAAATTGATGGGCAACATCCACTAAAACGGTTCGATCACATCAATTCTGTTTTCACATTTATCCGGCCTGGCTAAAATAAACGCAGGCCGGCTTATTTGTGATTCATCATGCTCACAGCCCCTATCTCAAATTTGTGAAAGAATTTCTATTCCGATTCATAAATCCGTTCATTATATTAAAAGGGATATAAAGACAAAATTATCTTGTTTAATAAAAAAGGAGCTATAGGATGAGAAGAAAGCAAGTTTATACATTCGGCGGTGGAAATGCCGATGGTGACCGTTCCATGAAAGAACTCTTGGGCGGTAAGGGTGCAAACCTCGCAGAAATGTCAACAATTGGGCTGCCTGTTCCGGCCGGTTTTACAATATCTACTGAAGCCTGTCACTACTACTCAACCAATAATAAAGAGTGGCCTCATACCCTCAAAAAACAGATGATAGAAGGGGTGCACCATATAGAAAAAATAATGGGAACAAAGCTGGGTGACACTGAACACCCTCTGCTGCTTTCTGTTCGATCGGGTGCTGCTGTTTCTATGCCCGGTATGATGGATACCGTTCTCAATTTGGGGATCAGTGATGATACTGTAGAAGCACTTGCTCGTCACACAAATAATGAGCGTTTTGCATACGACAGCTACCGCCGCTTTATTGATATGTTTGGCAATGTTGTTATGGGTATTCCGCACGAAGAGTTTGAAGATGCACTGGAAAACCTGAAAAATGATAAAGGTGTTGAGGAAGACACCGAGCTCACCACCAAAGATTTGAAAGAACTGGTAAACCGCTATAAAGCCGTATACCGCAAAGGTACGGGTTTCATGTTTCCAAAAGACCCTTACGAACAGCTCGAATGGGCTATTAATGCAGTTTTTGAATCGTGGAACAGCGACAGGGCAGAGAAATATCGGCGAATTAATCATATAACAGGCCTGCTTGGTACGGCTGTAAACGTTCAAGCGATGGTTTATGGGAACATGGGCGACGATTCTGCCACCGGTGTCTGTTTTACGCGGAATCCCTCTACAGGAGAAAATAAACTTTATGGAGAGTTTTTGATTAATGCACAGGGAGAAGATGTGGTTGCCGGTATCCGAACACCTAAGGATATCATTGAACTGAAAGACCTGATGCCGGAAGACTACAAAGAGCTTAGCGATTGGGGCCTTACCCTGGAAAAACACTATGGCAATATGCAGGACATTGAGTTCACCATACAAAAAGGAAAGCTTTATATCCTTCAAACCCGTAACGGAAAGCGAACAGGCCATGCTGCGATCAAGATTGCCACGGATATGGTTGAAGAGAACTTAATTTCGCCTAAACAGGCCGTCAAAAATCATGTTGAGCCTACTCACCTGGATCAGCTTCTCCACCCTCAGATTGACAACGACTCTGTAGATCCCAAATCCGTCCTTGGTGTCGGGTTACCCGCATCTCCGGGGGCAGCTGTAGGTAAAGTTGTATTCTTTTCAGAAGATGCAGAGAAAGCAAATGCATCTGGCGACCCGGTAATACTGGTACGGATTGAAACAAGCCCCGAAGACGTAGGCGGTATGTCGGCGGCTGAGGGAATCTTAACGTCCAGGGGAGGTATGACCAGCCATGCTGCAGTAGTAGCCCGCGGATGGGGGAAACCATGCGTGGCCGGGTGCGGCGACATTATCATTGATTATGAAGACAGATCTTTTACTAATGGTAAAGTTACCATACATGAAGGGGAATGGATTTCCATTGACGGAGCCCGCGGAACTGTAATAAATGGTCAAAAAGATGTGGTAAAACCCGAACTTGATGAAGATTACCATAAATTTATGACCTGGGTTGATCAGTTCAGAGATATGCAGGTTCGAACGAATGCCGACTCACCCGCTGATGCGGCCAGAGCCCGCGAATTTGGTGCACAGGGTATCGGGCTTTGCCGAACAGAACATATGTTTTTTGGTGAAGAGCGTATTCTTGCCATCCGCAAAATGATTGTAGCGAACACAATTGAGGATCGGAAAGATGCACTTGCAGCACTGCTTCCATATCAGAAAAATGATTTTAAGGAGATCTTTAAAGCTATGGAAGGATTCCCCGTAACTATCCGGTTGCTCGACCCGCCTTTGCATGAGTTTTTACCTGAAGAGAGTGAGGAAATTGAGCAGGTTGCCAAAGATTTGGGTATAAAACCTCTTATTTTTGCACAAACAGTGAGGGCACTGCGCGAGTTTAATCCCATGCTCGGCCACAGGGGTTGCAGGCTTGGTATAACATATCCCGAAATTACAGCTATGCAAACGAGAGCTATCCTCGAAGCTGCTATTGAGCTGAAGCATGAAGGAGTATCCGTTGTACCGGAAATCATGATACCGCTTGTTGGAACACCTCAGGAGTTCCGGGCACAAAAATGGGTAATCGATGAAACAGCTGCTACTGTTTTTGAAGAGACAGACGATTCTGTGGAATACCTGGTAGGGACCATGATTGAAATTCCAAGAGCTGCTCTTGTAGCTGATCAGATTGCAAAAGATGCTGAGTTCTTCTCTTTCGGAACTAACGACCTCACCCAGATGACATTTGGATACAGCCGTGATGATGCCGGGAAATTCCTTGGCGAATATTTGCGGGACGGTATTCTCCAGGAAGATCCTTTCCAGGTATTGGATGTTGAGGGTGTTGGCCAGCTGGTTGAACTTGCCACGCAAAAAGGAAGAAAACAGAAATCCGACTTAAAAATCGGAATTTGCGGCGAACATGGCGGTGAACCTCATAGTGTGTCTTTCTGCTATGAACAAGGACTAAACTACGTTTCCTGTTCACCATTCAGAGTCCCGGTAGCCCGGCTCGCTGCCGCACAGGCCGCTCTTAGTTAATTTTAAACATACTCATCTGTTATTCGCCGTCTGATCCTTTGGGTCAGACGGCTTTTTATCCCCCACCTCTCTATAGGTATAGTTAAAAACAGTGCCTCCTCTTAATTTCAAGTAACATTTTTTCGTATACTTGGGTTCTGAATACACATCAACTCTCTTTACCACATGATATTCTCCAAAATTCGGTTTTTTGTTTTTTCCTTAGGTTTATTTGCCTTCACATTTCTTGCATGTACCGATTCTGACCTGACACCACAACCGGATCAAGAGCAGGAACAGATCAATACCGAACAGCTTCTTTCAGATATAGAGTATCTTTCGTCTGATGAGCTCGAAGGCCGTAAAACCGGTACTGAAGGAAATAAACTTGCTCAAATTTTTATAAAAGATCGGTTTGTGTCCTTAGGTTTACTGCCTGTAAATAATTCATATGAGCAACCATTCGAACATGTTAATTCCCGATCAGGTGAAGAGTTTGAGCAAGCTGTTAATCTAGTCGGAATGATTGAAGGCTCAGCCGGAAATGAAGATTACATCGTGATTACCGCTCACTACGATCATCTTGGAGTCCGTGGAGAGGATATCTATAACGGTGCTGATGATAATGCCTCAGGCACAGCCGGAATACTTGCCATTGCCGAATACTTTTCAAATCAAAAGCCTGAGAACAACCTTCTGTTTATCGCCTTTGATGCGGAAGAGCAGGGGCTAGCGGGGGCGTACCATTTTACGGAGAGTCCCTCAGTCGCTCTTACCCAAATTGCTCTGAATGTAAACCTCGACATGATCAGCACAAATTTTCAGAATGAACTTTATGCGGTTGGCACCTATCACTATCCTTTTTTAAAACCTCTGGTTGAAGAGGCCACTGCGGATGCACCAATAAATGTGCTGTTCGGGTATGACTCCGATGACTGGAGCCAAAACTGGACTCTAGCATCAGACCATGGTCCTTTTCATCTGAAAGGAATACCGTTTATCTATTTTGGCGTAGAAGATCATGAACACTATCATCAGCCTTCAGATGTTTATGAGACTATTAATAAAGAGTTTTTTATACACTCAGTAGAGACAATCATAAACGTAATTCAAAATTTTGACCGTAATCTTAGCTCCATAACCGATCAAAAGTAGGTAAATCGTTATGTAAGTTCTTTGGTCATGAAATACATAGTGGGAGTGCCATAGCTAAATCCTTCCCTTTCATATAAATTACGCGCCCGGTTATCTTCTCGTACTTCAAGGGTAACTTTGCAGCAATTCTCTTCCCTGCCCTTTTTTATAACCGAGCCTATCAAAGCCTGACCAATGCCCATGCTCCGGAACGTTGGCAAGACTGCGATATCGTGAATATTGATAAGTCTGGCAGCCTTAAAAGTGGAAAAACCATAGAAACAATTTGCCAGACCTGCAGCTTTGCCATCTACATACGCCAGAAAGCCAACGTAAGCTTCAATCCTTTTAAGCTCTTCAATCAAATTTTGTTGTACAGAATCAGGTAGTGGATTTCCGTCTCCCATCGGATCTTGAGCATATTTATTCGTTATTTCTAGCACTGCAGATGAATGTTCAGAATTGTCCAGGTTTACTTCAACTACTTCCACTTTATTCATAAATGCAGGTTTTGATGTAGGTTCATTGCTATTAGCCTGTATATTGAGTAAATATTTCTATTGTTTAAAAGCCAAGATAAACCAAAAATATGTTACACCTTGTAATGATATGTTTTTGATATAAATTGCGCTTATTAAAATGAACCCAAACCAATACAACTACCTATGAAAAAATACACATTACTTCTATTTCTTATAGTTCCCTTTGCATTAACAGGGTGCTACCATGCACAAATTACTACTGGCCTTGAAGCTTCAAATGAGGTTTACCAGCAAGCATGGGCCACATCATTTATTGCTGGCCTGGTGCCACCGGACGTTGTAAATGCTGAACAACAATGTACAAATGGTGTTGCAAAAGTTGAAACACGCCACAGCTTCCTGAATATGGTTGCACAAATGATCACATTCAGCCTCTATTCTCCAATGGAAATTACGGTAACCTGTGCATCGGCCAATGCAGATTTAGGCAGCGAAAACAATATGATAGAACTCGCTAAAAATTCTAATGAAGAAGTCGTTAAAAGTACTTTCGAGCAGGCTGCCAAAGAAGCTGCCAATAGCCAGCTACCTGTATACGTAACCTTTAAGTAATATTAAGGGAGAAGTGATGGCAAAAAAAAAGGCTGTGTAAAATATTCTACACAGCCTTTTTCATATCTCAAATAGTCCGAAATTATTCTACAATCAGAGTTCCTACCATTCCGCCTGCATAGTGACCTGGGAATGTACATAAGAATGTATACTCTCCCGGCTCTTCTGGTACAGTAAATGTGATGGAATCTGTTTCATCAGCACCCAGCATAGCAGTGTGAACAATTACCTGGTCTTCAAAATCCGGAGAAATATATTCATTGTCCCGTGCGGTAATTGAAGCTCTTGCAAAGGCATCAGCATCAGCACCCATTTCCAAAAGTGCAAAATTATGCGACATGGCTGTTGGAGGAAGGTTACTTACTGTTGTTAGAGTAACTCTGATCTCTTCACCTGGAGCAGCTTTGATAGACTCAACCAGAAGATTCTGTCCCGATGGTCCAGCGGTTACAACGCCTTCTGTCTCTTCTTCGATAACAAACTTCATATCGTCTGTTCCAATAAGGTTGATGGTTCTTACGCCATCATCGGCAGCCATTGACTCATCTGAAGTATCAGACTCCATTGTTTGTTCTGATGATTCCTGCTCACCGCCACAGGCAATAAGGCCAATAGCGAGAGCGAATAGTAGTGATGTAAATAAGTACTTTTTCATTTTTCTGTTTTATGATTTTTGAATCCAGTTCTTGTTTATAAACAGTTGATAATTGACAACCATTCACCCAAGAAGCAGATTATTCTGTTAAAAGTGTTTTGATATCTTCGATTACGGTTTCCGTATCCAATTCGCTACCAAGATAATGATTTCTCACCTGACCTTTTTTATCGATTAAGGATACTTTATCAGTGTGATCGATAAAGTAAACTTCTTTATTGTCTTCAGTAAACCGGGAGGGTGTTTTTACTCTTGCAATACCAAGTTTGTCCAGCACCCTATTTACTTCCTCAGTGTTTCCTGTTAGCATAGACCAATTCGACTGATCGATATTGTAACTATTTGCATAGGAATGTAACACTTCGGGAGTATCTCTTTGCGGATCAAACGAAATACTTACAAGATGAAAGTTATCCTCACCTGGAAACTCTCGCTGAAGATCTCTCATATTATAGGTAATCATTGGGCATATATCAGGGCAGTTTGTATAAACATATCCAACGATCAGAACTTTACCTGCGTAATCGTCAGGCAGTGAAACCTCTTCGCCAAGTTGATTAGTGAGTGAATAGTCTTCGGTAAGTGTATCCTCAACGGCAAGCCTGTCGCAGCCTGCAACCATTAGTAATAGTGCAAAAGCTGCGACAATATTGCCTGAGAAAATGTTGTATTTACTGCATCTAAACATTTTAATTAGCCTATATCTAAACCTTATATCAACGCAGTGGAACCGGGCTGTCCGGTGAATATGGCAGTGAGCCACCGTACGTTGATTGTAACACATCATATATAACAGGTGTATATGAAAGTGCAATTAAGATTAAGGCAATTATGATGTATGGCTTAAAGTTTCTTAGCCAGAGTGCAGGTTCGTTGTGTAATGGTTCAGAAATTGGGAACGAAACCTCTGCTTCGGGCTCTTCAACGATGCTTTTTGAAAATACAGTTGCAAAAAACGTTACGATGTATATTACAATGGCAATAAACATAATAACACCGCCTATTACGCTAATATCGATATAGGGCATCCAATCGGGCTGATATAGAATACTTTCGGGATTCGCGTACGAAGCACCTGTATTCGTTCTTCGTGGCATTCCTATAAGTCCGCCACGCATCATCCCCCAGGAAAAGATAGACACACCAATCGTATAAATATACGGTACTGAAAGTGTCCACCCTTTCATTTTTACTGATTTGCCCATAAACTGGCTGATCAAATACATACTGCCTCCTAAAAATGCGAGAAGTACCGGACCCGCAACGGTAAGGTGGAAATGTCCTGGAATCCATGCCGTGTTATGTACAACCGTATTCATCTGGTACGATGCATTTACGATACCACTGATTCCTCCAAAAATAAAGATCACCAAACCAGCAATGAGGTAAGAGAAGAACCACTTATCTTTTTCGAAGTAGGGAAGTTTAAAAATCCATCCAAACAATCCTTTCCCACCACGTTTGCGGCCGGAATATTCAAGAGATGCCGCAATAGTAAACGCCGTGATTAAACTGGGCAGTGCCACAGCAAACGTAAAGATACCGTGTATAAGCTTCCACTGAGATCCAATAGCGGGATCCATATATTGGTGGTGCGTTCCAACAGGAACTGAGAATACCACAAATAGCATAAAGACTAGCCTTGCAGCCATATCGGAGTAGAGTCGACCGTCAGCAAGTTTTGACAGAAACGAGTAGTACATTACATAAGCCGGTAACAACCAGAAATAAACAAGCGGGTGACCAAAGAACCAGAATAGCGTTCTGGCAAGCATCACGTTCACTTCATCAACAAGGCCAAGAGACCATGGAAGCAGCATAAAGAGAATTTCTACCGCTACGGATATTGTTGCTATCAGCCATACTATAAACGTAGTGAACATCCCCACAACAGCGAGAGGCGTTTTTTCACCTTTATTTTCCCTTCGCCACTTCAGATACATAGGTATCCAGTTGAAAAAAGCAACCCATGATCCCACTACAAGGAGTACAAGCCCAATGTAGAACAGGGGGTGTGCTTTCAATGGCGGGTAGAATGTATAGAGTACAGTTGCCTCTCCCATAACCATCATCAACCCGGCAAGTATCGAACCAACGAGCATTAGAATTCCAGATGCCCATGCCACTTTGGAGTTCAGATTCATTTTCAGGGAATATGGAATAAGTGCATTACCAAGGGCCACTGCAAAAAACGTGGTAAATACAATTGCATTTAATACCCCGTGTATTGTGAGGCCTTTGTAATAATCCCCGCCCATAAACGGATCACTCTGAATAATTCCAGCCCTGAACAGGGTCTGCATCAACCCACCATAAACTCCTATAAAAAGGAGTACCATGGGGATAATGATAAGTACAGAGTTTAGATTTTTAACGGATTTCGTAAACCGGAATGTACCTGCATTATCCATGTTATTTCACCTCCACAAGATTTTCAGAAATAGGCTCAGTTTCTTCAGTAATGATAAATCGACCTGCCATTGTGTGGTGAGCAGCGCCACAAAATTCGTGACATGCAAATACATATTCACCCGGCTCATCGAAAGTAACCTGCATGTAATTAATAGCGCCGGGTACCGCCATTAAATTAATGTTGTGGTCTGTAACTTTAAAACCATGCGTTATATCCTGAGATGTCAGATATAGATCCACAGTTGTTCCTACCGGGAGCTCAACCGTTGAAGGTTGAAATGCCCACATTCTGGCAACCATTTGCAATTCGTAAGTGTCAGGACCGGTTTGAAATAGTGTGTCTGTTGCAAACGGCTCCATATCCGTAATGCAAGTTGGCACCTCTATATCTTTTGCTATACCGGCATACATGATTGCTCCGAAAAATAAGATGAGCAGTGCTCCGCTTAAGCCAAGTGCTAATTTTTCTGATTTATCCATCGTTATCCCCTCCCTAAAAGTTCAAAATAAAGGGAAAACCACATCACGGCAAACATCACGATCATGATAATGAAGAATGCCACAGCACCTTTGGGACGAAACTCTTCAGCTTCGTGTCCAGGTTCATTATTTCCCATACGACCTCATTTTTATTGTTTAAATTGACACGGGAATTTATAATAATTGAACCTACAAAGTAAAAAGAGTACCTGGTCTTAATTAAAAATTTATTTTACGGGTAAATATCGGAGATATTTATTGATAGATATCATTTGTAATCTACAGAAACAGAACCTCCCGACGTTCTGGCGCTAAGCAATGGGCCGCCTTCACCTACGTACCCCTTTATTTTATTCCTCTCTGCTTCCCCTGAAAAATTTCTGAGCTCAATATTGACACGCTGACCACGAAGTTCAAGGTCAAAATTTTCTACTTCCGGAATTTCAATTCTAATATTCCCGCCGCTTGTGCGCAGATCTACATCTTCATCGAAAGAATCTAAAGATGCACTGATGCTTCCACCACTTGTGTGTGCCGAAATCTTAGCACTCATGTTATTGAGATCAATACTGCCTCCGGAAGTTCTCAGGTCTGCCACTCCTGAAAGCTGATTTGCATCGATAGACCCACCGCTCGTTCTGCCATCAATGCGTCCCGATAAATTATCCATATTAATTCTGCCACCGGACGTTCTTAGTGCTATTTCCCCTGTGATGTTTTCCGCAGTAACACTGCCGCCGCTTGTTCTTAAATCAATGCCGTTTGTTAAGTCATATGCGGCCACATACCCTCCGCTTGTGCTACCGCTGGCAAGGGCGTTGTAGGGCACAGAAACCCGAAAAGAGACCGACGGTCGCCTCGACATAGAGAAAAACCTATTCCCCTTGTGCTCAGCACGAACTGTTACTTCATCTCCATTTTTTTCTATGATTATATTAAAATCTGAGAGGTCAGTGTCCGACACACTTAGGTAGCGCCTGCCCTGTCGTACAAACATTTCCGAAACGACCTCATTTCCATCTGTCCCGATAATTTCTACAAATCCGCCGGAAGTCTCTACGTTTACAACCGGGCTGTCTGATGTATCAAATTCATCTATCCTGTAAGCATCTGAACTGTTTTGAGCCGGCGCAACCGATACCAGTCCGCTGCCAGCTAGCAACATGATCGTAAAAATGATTAAAAATTTGGCTTGTTCTTTCATTGAATTGTATCCCAATTAAAGTTAAAATATGTCCTACACGAAAATCT
>Ga0102931_1000895_pt1 | contig 14715 bp, 15 predicted proteins | sample SalPonR1_C_D1_MG_FD_79282 | JGI IMG/M metagenome (GOLD analysis project Ga0102931, IMG submission 79282) | Salt pond soil microbial communities from South San Francisco under conditions of wetland restoration - Salt Pond MetaG R1_C_D1_MG | ecosystem: Environmental > Aquatic > Marine > Intertidal... | reverse complement strand
CTGGGACCGGTCGTTTGAGCTGAACGCCAAGGCGATGTTCCGCATCACCAGGGCGGTTCTGCCGGGGATGCTGGAGATGGGCACCGGATCGGTGATCAACATCGCCTCCATCGTCTCCAGCGAAAAGGGAGCGCCGCGCCGCTTTGCCTATGGCGCGTCGAAGGCCGCGATCATCGGCATGACCAAGTCCATCGCGGCGGATTTCGTCAAGGACGGCATCCGCTGCAACGCGATCTGCCCCGGCACGGTGCAAAGCCCGTCGCTGAACGAGCGGCTGGCCGCGACCGGGGATTTCGACACTGCCCTTGCCGCCTTCAAGGACCGTCAGCCCATGGGCCGATTGGGGCAACCCGGCGAAATCGCGGAAATGGTCTGCTACCTCGCCGGGGACATGTCGGCCTTCACCACCGGGCAGGCCTTTGCGATAGATGGCGGGTGGTCGATCTGATGGGGCTGGAGCGTGCCGCCTCGATTGACGATCTGCGCCTGCGCGCGGGCCGGCGCATTCCCCGCTTTGCCTTCGATCTGGTCGATGGCGGTGCCGAGAACGAGCGCAACCTACGCCGCAATACCGAAGCGTTCGAGGCGTTGGAACTGACGCCGCGCTACATGGTGGATGTCTCTGACATCGACACCCACGCCACCCTGTTCGGTCAGACCTATGACGCGCCGTTCGGCATGGCCCCCATCGGGATGCTCAATGCCTTCTGGCCGGATGCGGACCTGACGCTGGCGAGGCTCTGCAAGCGGCGCAACATCCCCTATGTCGCAAGCTCCGCCGCCTCCACCACGCTCGAGGCGCTGGCAGAGGCGGCAGATGGCAACGGCTGGTTCCAGCTCTATGTTTCAAGCGATGCGGATGTGACCGAGGGCCTGATCGCGCGCGCCGAGGCGGCGGGCTACACCACACTCATGGTCACGGTCGATGTTCCCGCAGCAGGCAAGCGCGACCGCGACATCCGCAATCAGCTCGCCGTGCCGTTCAGGATCACGCCCGGGGTCATCGCCGGGCTGATCGCCAATCCACGCTGGTCGCTGGAAACGCTGAAGCATGGCAAGCCGGACATTGCCAATTACGCGGACCTTTTGCAAAGCGCGACGTCCTACGCGGACGTCCAGAAAACCCTGATCACACCGGGCTTCACATGGGACGCGCTGAAACGCCTGCGTGCGCGTTGGAAAGGCACGCTTTTGGTCAAGGGCATCCTGCATCCGCAGGATGCGGCGACATGCGCGGAACTGGGCTGTGACGGCATCGTTGTCTCGAACCATGGCGGTCGGCAGGTTGCCTTCGGCCCGCCCGCCATCGAAGCGCTCCCGGCCATCGTGGACGCCGTTGGGGCGCGCGTGACACTCCTTCTGGACAGCGGCATTCGCCGCGGGGCGGATATCTTGCGGGCAAAGGCGCTCTGCGCGGATTTCGCTTTTGCCGGCCGGGCCTTCGCATATGGCGTGGGTGCCGGAGGTCAGGCCGGGGCCGAGCGCGCCTGTGACATCTTGCATCTGGAACTGATCCGCGCCCTTGGGCAACTCGGTGTTCCATCTTTCAAGGACGTCGGATCATCGGAACTCAGCACGTTCCGGTAAAGCTTGCTGGCGTATCAGGTTGCCCGGCGCATACCAAGCTCTCCAGTACTCGCGATTATGGATTGCCCGTTCGCGGCCACCTGCCATCGGGCACCTTGCGTGCGGTCGCTCTCAGAAGACCTTCATCGGCATCTCTGATGACACGCTGAGCACCACGTAGGCCGCAGGGGGCGAGAAATCGCGGTGAATCGACCCGGCATCTCCAGGCTTCCGAGGCCAAGTACCTGTGAATCCATTCGCTTTCGCGCTCAATTTTTACCATTTGATAAAAAAAGGAATCGTGGAATACTGGGAAGAAATAAAGATCCAACAGTTGGAGGTTCCCTTGCGTGACAATTCGCTGACCCCGGGCATCGTGGCCGGACGGCTGGACCAAGCGGCCTATGCCGAAAATTTCGACGACCTGCATCCCCGCCTGGACGATCACGAGGCGCTGGTTGCGGCGGACCGCTGCTATTTCTGCCATGAGGCGCCCTGCATCACCGCCTGTCCGACCGATATCGACATTCCGCTGTTCATCCGGCAGATTGCGACCGGCACGCCAGAAGCGGCGGCCGAAACGATACTGGAACAGAACATCCTGGGCGGCATGTGCGCCCGCGTCTGCCCAACGGAAACGTTGTGCGAACAGGCCTGCGTTCGCGAAGTGGCCGAAGGCAAGCCCGTTTTGATCGGGCAGTTGCAGCGCTATGCGACGGATACGCTGATGGAGGCGGGGGTGCATCCCTTCACCCGCGCAGGCGCGACGGGCAAGCGCATCGCCGTGGTGGGCGCGGGGCCTGCGGGGCTGGCCTGCGCGCACCGTCTGGCAATGAAGGGGCATGACGTGACGGTCTTCGATGGGCGCGACAAGCCCGGCGGCCTGAACGAATACGGCATCGCCGCCTACAAAACGGTGGACAGCTTCGCCGAACGCGAGGTCGATTGGCTTCTGAAAATCGGCGGCATCACGGTCGAGACCGGAAAGCGGCTCGACCGGGACTTCACGCTGGATCAGTTGAACACCGATCACGACGCGGTCTTCCTGGGGATCGGGCTGGGCGGCGTCAACGCGCTTGGCCTTGAGGCCGAAGACAAGGACGGGATCGAGAACGCAGTCGGTTTCATCGCCGGTCTGCGCCAGGCCGGCGATCTGGCGGCGCTTCCGGTGGGGCGCGACGTGGTGGTCATCGGCGGCGGCATGACGGCTGTGGACGCCGCCGTGCAGGCCAGGCTGCTGGGTGCGCTGAACGTGAGCCTGGTCTATCGCCGCGGGCGCGACCGGATGAACGCCAGCGCATACGAACAGGATCTGGCGGCGTCCAGGGGCGTGCGGATCATCACCAACGCGCAGCCGGTCGCAATCCACGGCAACGGCGCGGTACGCGAGGTCGAGTTCGAATACACCGATGACGATCTTTCCCCCACGGGTGAGACTTTCCGGCTGTCGGCCGATCAGGTTTTCAAGGCGATCGGCCAGACGCTGGTCGGCAGCGACCTGCCCGATCTGGCAGGCCGCAAGATCAAGGTCACCGGCGCAGGGCGGACCAGCCTCGACGGTGTCTGGGCGGGCGGCGATTGTGCCGCGGGCGGCGACGACCTGACCGTGACGGCCGTGGCCGAGGGCCGCGATGCCGCCGAAGACATTCATGCCAGCCTGATGGGCTGAGACGACGAGACAACAGGGAGATCCGCGACATGGCCAATCTCGAGTCGAACTTCATCGGAATAAAATCGCCCAACCCGTTCTGGCTGGCTTCGGCGCCACCCACGGACAAGGAATACAACGTGCGGCGCGCCTTCGAGGCGGGCTGGGGCGGTGTCGTCTGGAAGACACTAGCCGAGGACGGACCGCCCATCGTCAACGTCAACGGGCCGCGCTATGGCGCGATCTGGGGAGCGGATCGGCGGCTGCTGGGTTTGAACAATATCGAGCTTATCACCGACCGGCCGCTTCAGACCAACCTTGACGAGATGACGCGCGTGAAGCGGGATTACCCCGACCGCGCGCTGGTCGCAAGCCTGATGGTTCCGGTGGACGAGGACAGCTGGAAGTCGATCCTGGAGCGGGTGATCGAGACCGGCTGCGACGGGGTGGAACTGAACTTCGGCTGCCCGCACGGGATGAGTGAACGCGGCATGGGCAGCGCCGTGGGTCAGGTGCCGGAGTATGTGCAGATGGTCACCGAATGGTGCAAGAAGCACTCGGACCTGCCGGTGATCGTGAAACTGACGCCCAACATCGCCGACATCCGCAAGCCCGCGCAGGCCGCCAGGGATGGCGGGGCGGATGCGGTGAGCCTGATCAACACGATCAACTCGATCACCTCTGTCGATCTGGACCTGTTCTCGCCCGAACCCATGATCGACGGGCAAGGCGCGCATGGCGGCTATTGCGGCCCGGCGGTGAAGCCGATCGCGCTCAACATGGTAGCCGAAATCGCCCGTGATCCGGCGTTGGCAGGGCTGCCGATCTCGGGGATCGGTGGCGTGACCACATGGCGCGACGCGGCCGAGTTCATGGCGCTCGGGGCAGGCAACGTGCAGGTATGCACCGCCGCGATGACCTATGGGTTCAAGGTCGTGCAGGAGATGATCTCCGGCCTGTCGCAGTACATGGACGAGAAGGGCTTTGCTTCGACAGGCGATCTGGTGGGACGTGCGGTGCCCAACGTGGTTAACTGGCAGGACCTCAACCTGAACTACGTGACCAAGGCGCGCATCGACCAGGACAGCTGCATCAAGTGCGGGCGCTGCTATGCCGCGTGCGAGGATACCAGCCATCAGGCAATCTCGATGTCCGAGGACCGCGTGTTCGAGGTCATCGATGCCGAATGCGTTGCCTGCAATCTGTGCGTGAACGTCTGCCCGGTAGACGGCTGCATCACGATGGAACGCCTGGCCGCCGACGAGGTCGATCCGCGTACCGGCCAGACGGTTTCGGACGACTATGCCAACTGGACCACCCATCCGAACAACCCGGTGAAATGTGCAGCGGAGTAATTTTTTCAGATAAGTCTTGGACTTATCTGTTCCCGGAACGATCAGGTCGAGGCAATGACCGCCCGTTTCGATGGGCTCGAAACACCGCGCCCGGTCCTGGCGATTTACGGCGTGAGAAGCCGCCTGTACAGCGTATCGAGGAACTCCGACGCGCCCTTGTGAATGTCGCGCCCCTCCATAAGCACCTGAACCTGTGCATCGAAATCGGCGTAATGCTGTGTCGTGGCCCAGATCGAGAAGAGCAGGTGACGCGGATCGACCGGGGCCAGCCGTCCCTCGGCGATCCAGCCGTCGATCACTGCGGCGGCATCGTCCACCAGCGCCTTGAGCCCGGTGTCCAGATGCGGCCCCATACGCGGGGCCCCCTGTAACACCTCGTTTGCGAACAGCCGGCTTTCACGAGGGAACTCGCGGCTCATCTCCAGCTTGCGCTGCACGTAGCGCAGGATCTCGTCCAGCGGAACGCTGTTCGGGTCGATCTCGCGCAAAGGGGCCAGCCAGGCATCCATCAGCTGATTGAGCAACGTGACGTGGATGTCTTCCTTGCCGCCGAAATAATAGAGGATGTTGGGCTTCGACAGGCCCGCCTCGGCCGAGATCTGATCCAGCGTCGCGCCGCGATACCCATGCTGCGAAAAGACCTCGAGCGCCGCATCGAGGATGCGCTTGCGGTTGCGCACTTGGGTCCGCGTCGGCTTCTTGGCGGTCTTTGCCTCGTTCATGCGGCCCCCTGCCCGTTCGATCGCCTCAGAGTGCGGCATTTTCCGGTACGGGGAAAGAGGCCGCAAAACGCTCAGGATACGGTTGTCGCGCCGATCCCCTTGAGGATAACGGCCTTGACCGTGGCCTTGGCCTCGTCCCATTGCGCGTCCGAAAAGGGCCGCCCCCCGTTCAGGGTCTCGATCTGGTGGCCGAAATCCGCGTAGTGCTGGGTCGTGGCCCAGAGCATGTAGAGAAGGTGGCGCGGATCGATCGGGTCCATCTGGCCGGCGTCGATCCAGCGCTGGATGACGCGCATCCGGTCCTCGGTCCATTCCACGAGGGTGGTCTCGAGATAATCCTGGATTACCGGAGCGCGGTGCATCACCTCCGACGCCCAGACCTTCGAGCCGGCCGGGTGGCGGCGGCTGATCTCCATCTTGGCGTCGATATAGGCACCAAGCCCCTCGACCGGGCCGGGGGCTGCATCGAACACGTCCGCGGCCTTCAGCCAGTCCTCGAATATGGTCTGGACGACCTGGCGATAGAGCGATTCCTTGGTCGGAAAATAATAATGCAGATTGGCTTTGGGCAGCCCCGCCAGATCCGCGATGAGCTGCATCGTCGCGCCGCCAAAGCCAGCCTCAGCAAAGACTTTCTCGGCTGCATCAAGAATGAGCCGCTCGTTTTCCTGGCGGATCTCCTTTTTGCTCAGCGGGCGCGAGGCCTGGGTCATCGGAATGCGGGTCCAGAAATTTCTTGACCAGTTGGTCAAGCTGTGATGCTCTTTTCCTGACCATACGGTCAGGATGAGACCGCTTGTCAAGAGGCCGAAGACGGCCCCGGTCCGATACTGCAGGGAGACATGCCATGGCCGCACCCGGCGAGAACCTCAAGATCAATGCCGACCGCCTCTGGGACAGTCTCATGGAGATGGCCCGGATCGGACCCGGCGTGGCGGGCGGCAACAACCGTCAGACCGTGACCGATGAGGATGCCGAAGGCCGCACGCTGTTTCAGAAGTGGTGCGCGGCGGCTGGGTGCAGCATGGGCCTTGATACCATGGGCAACATGTTCGCCCGGCGCGAGGGCACCGACCCGGATGCGCTGCCGGTCTATGTGGGCTCGCACCTCGATACTCAGCCCACGGGTGGCAAATATGACGGCGTGCTCGGGGTGCTGGGCGGATTGGAGATCATCCGCACCCTCAATGATCTGGATATCAAGACCAAACACCCCATCGTCGTTACCAACTGGACCAACGAGGAGGGCACCCGCTTTGCCCCCGCGATGCTGGCTTCGGGCGTGTTTGCCGGTGTGCATGAGGAAACCTGGGCCTACGCGCGCGAGGACGCCGAGGGCAAGACATTCGGCGACGAGTTGAAGCGCATCGGCTGGCGAGGCGACGAACCGGTGGGCGCGCGCAAGATGCACGCGTTTTTCGAGCTGCATATCGAGCAGGGCCCGATCCTCGAGGCCGAGGGCAAGGATGTGGGCGTCGTCACCCATGGTCAGGGGCTGAGCTGGACGCAGGTGACCATCACCGGCAAGGAAAGCCACACCGGATCAACGCCGATGCCCATGCGCAAGAACGCGGGCCTCGCCATGGCGCGGGTGCTGGAAAAGGTCGAGGAGATCGCGCTTTCCCACGCGCCGGACGCCGTGGGCGCGGCGGGCCATATCGACATCTACCCCAATTCGCGCAACGTGATCCCCGGCAAGGCCGTGTTCACGGTCGATTTCCGCTCGCCCGACCTCGACGTGATTACCGACATGGAAAACCGCCTGCGCAAGGAGGCGCAGGCGATCTGCGACGCGATGGGTCTGTCGGTCGAATTCGAGAAGGTCGGCGGGTTCGATCCGGTGGAATTCGACGCGGGCTGTGTCACCGCGGTGCGCAATGCCGCCCAAAGGCTGGGCTACTCGCACATGAACCTGATCTCGGGCGCGGGGCACGACGCCTGCTGGATCAACCGCGTCGCCCCCACGGCGATGGTGATGTGCCCCTGCGTGGACGGGCTGAGCCACAACGAGGCCGAGGAGATATCGAAGGACTGGGCCACGGCAGGCGCGGATGTGCTGATGCACGCGGTGGTGGAAACGGCGGAGGTGGTGGGGTGAGGGTGCGCGCAGGCATACCCGTCCCGGGCTTGACCCGGGACCTCGCGGCCAATTCGGGCAGAGACCCCGGATCAGGTCCGGGGCGGGAGTCACGTTTTGCTAACCATTTTTCCGCAAAACCGAAACATGGTGCATTTCGTATACATCATGGCGTCCCGCCCGGATGGAGCCTTGTATATCGGGCGCTCCCGCGATTTGCGCAACCGGATCGAGGCGCATCGAGCCGCAGTGTCTGGACATACGGCGAAATACAACATCCGCCGTCTTGTTTGGTTCGAGGCACACGAGGATTTCGAAACGTCCCTGCGCCGCGAACGATCCATCAAGCGCTGGAAACGCGACTGGAAGCTCGCCCTGATCACCGAACACAATCCGAACTGGCACGATGTAACCGCCCAAATCCCCGAATGAGCCGCGCAGAGGTCCCGGCTCAAGGCCGGGACGGGTGAATAGAGGGAGTTATGGATAAATGACCACCAAAGTCATCAAGAACGGCACCGTCTGCACCGCAGACCGCACTTGGAAAGCCGATGTTCTGATCGAGGGGGAAACGATCAAGCAGATCGGCGAGAACCTGAAAGGTGATGAGTATATCGACGCCGAGGGGGCCTATGTCATCCCCGGCGGCATCGATCCGCACACGCATATGGAGATGCCCTTCATGGGCACCACCGCCGCCGAGACCTTCGAGACCGGCATCTGGGCCGCGGCTTGCGGCGGCACCACCATGCTGGTGGATTTCTGCCTGCCCGGCGCGGACGGGTCGATCAAGAACGCGATCAACGAATGGCACCGCAAGTCGGCCCCGCAGATATGCACCGATATCGGCTATCACATGGCCGTCACCGGCTGGAACGAAAGCATCTTCAACGAGATGAAGGACGCCGTCGAGATGGGCGTCAACAGTTTCAAGCATTTCATGGCTTACAAGGGCGCGCTGATGATCGAGGACGACGAGATGTTCGCCTCGTTCAAACGCTGCAAGGAGTTGGGCGCGCTGCCGATGGTCCATGCCGAGAACGGCGACATCGTGGCCGACCTGCAGCAGCAGATGCTGGAGCAGGGCATCACCGGGCCGGAAGGGCACGCCTACTCGCGACCGCCCGAGGTGGAGGGCGAGGCCGCCAACCGGGCGATCATGATCGCCGACGCGGCAGGCGTGCCGCTCTATATCGTGCATGTCAGTTGCGAACAGGCACACGAGGCGATCCGCCGTGCGCGGCAAAAGGGCATGCGCGTTTACGGCGAACCGCTGGCGCAGTTCCTCACCCTGGATGAAAGCGAGTACTTCAACAAGGACTGGGACCACGCGGCGCGGCGCGTCATGAGCCCGCCTTTCCGGTCCAAGGATCATCAAGACGGGCTGTGGGCCGGACTTCAGGCCGGCAGCCTGCAAGTGGTCGCGACCGACCACGCCGCCTTCTCGACCGAGCAGAAACGCATGGGCGTTGGCGATTTCACGAAGATTCCCAATGGTTCGAACGGATTGGAGGAACGACTGGCGGTACTGTGGACCCACGGGGTCGAGACCGGACGGCTGACCCCCAACGAGTTCGTGGCCGTGACCTCGACCAACGTGGCCAAGATTCTCAATATCTATCCGAAAAAGGGCGCGTTGGTCGAAGGCGCGGATGCCGATATCGTGGTTTGGGACCCGAAGATTTCCAAGACGATCTCGGCCTCCAACCATCATTCGATCCTCGATTACAACGTGTTCGAAGGCTTCGAGGTCAGCGCGCAGGCGCGCTACACGATCAGCCGGGGCGAAGTGATCTGGGCCTGGGGCCAGAACAGCCAGCCGCAGCCCGGCCGCGGACGCTTCGTGCCGCGGCCTGCCTTCCCCTCGGCTCATACCGCGCTGAGCAAGTGGAAGGCCCTGACCTCACCCAAGATGATCGAACGCGACCCGATGAATATTCCGGCAGGAATTTGAGGAATCCCGCCTTTTCCGCCGCGCTGCGGGAACGGCATCTTGACAGACCAAGGCCAGCGGGGGGCAATGCCCCGTGCAAGCGGGGGACACGGAGTGACAACCGAAAAAGTGATCAGCGCGCGGGACCTGTCGCTGACATTCCAGACAAGTGACGGCCCCGTGCATGCCCTCAAGGACGTGAACCTGGAGGTGCAAAAGGGGGATTTCGTGTCTTTCATCGGCCCCTCGGGCTGCGGCAAGACCACCCTGCTGCGCTGCATGGCCGATCTTGAACATCCCACCGAGGGCAGCATCACCGTCAACGGCGTCAGCGCCGAGGAGGCCCGCCGCGCCCGCGCCTATGGCTACGTGTTCCAGGCGGCGGGACTCTATCCCTGGCGCACAATCGGCGGCAATGTCCGCCTGCCGCTGGAGATCATGGGCTATGACCGGGCCGAACAAGGCCGCCGCGTGCAGTCGGTCCTCGAACTGGTCGACCTGTCCGGATTCGAGAAGAAGTTTCCGTGGCAGCTTTCGGGCGGCATGCAGCAGCGCGCCTCGATTGCCCGCGCACTGGCCTTCGACGCCGACATCCTGCTCATGGACGAGCCCTTCGGCGCTCTCGACGAGATCGTCCGCGATCACCTCAACGAGCAGCTCCTCGAACTGTGGGATCGTACCGACAAGACCATATGCTTCGTCACCCACTCGATCCCCGAGGCCGTCTACCTGTCCACGCGCATCGTCGTGATGAGCCCGCGTCCGGGCCGGATTTCCGACCTGATCGAGAGCCCCCTGCCGAAGGAGCGCCCGCTCGATATCCGCGACACGCCGGAATTCCTGGAGGTCGCCCATCGCGTTCGCGAGGGTCTGCACGCGGGGCACGAAGATGATGCGTAACACACGCTCGCCTGCTGCGAATGCCCCCGCCCTCTCGACCGGAGGGGGGGCGTTCGCCGGGTCCGGTCGTCGGTTCTCCGGCACTTGCCGCAGCGCCGGGACAGCATCGGTTGCCTGCAACGGTCATGCAACGCCCGGGCACAGCCCCGGAAACCGGGGGCACCTGCCGGCTGTTTCCCGAACGGCGATCTCGGGGGCGATGTGATGCGCAACGCCCTGCCCGTTCTCACCGTCGTCGCCGCGGTCTTCGTGATCTGGTACCTCGCGGCGGCCTGGATGAATGCCACCTGGACCCTCGACCAGGCCGAACGCCTCGGCCGCGAGCTGAGCTTCGGCGAGATCCTCGCGGACACGATGAACCAGGACCGGCCCGTGGTCGCGGCACCGCACCAGGTGGCTCAAGCCTTGTGGGACGGCGTTTTCGGCCAGAAGGTGACCTCGAAGCGCAGCCTCGTATATCACGGGATGGTTACCCTCGAAGCGACCCTCTGGGGCTTCGGGCTGGGCATCTTCGCCGGTGTCGGGCTGGCGATCGCCATCGTCCACAGCCGCGCCATGGACATGTCGGTGATGCCCTGGGCGGTGATCAGCCAGACGATCCCGATCGTGGCGCTCGCGCCGATGATCGTGGTCCTGTCAGGCGCCGTGGGCATCGAGGACCGGCTTGTGCCCAAGGCGATCATCTCGGCCTATCTCTCGTTCTTTCCGGTCCTGGTCAGCATGGTGTCGGGGCTGCGCTCGCCCGGTGCGATGGAGCTCGACCTGCTCAAGACCTACGGGGCCAGCCGCACGCATGTCTTCTGGAAGCTGCGCCTCCCGGCATCGCTGCCCTACTTCTTCGCCTCTCTCAAGGTGGCGATCGCGGCCAGCCTCATCGGCGCGATCGTGGGCGAGTTGCCCACCGGAGCGGTCGAGGGGCTGGGCGCGCGGATGCTGATCGGCAGCCAGTTCGGCCAGCCGCTCATCATGTGGGCCGCACTTATGGCGGCGGCGCTGCTGGCCGGGGGGCTGATCCTCGCGGTCGGCGCGATCCAGCGCGCGGCAGATCGCAGGATGGGGGTGGCGCGATGATGATGGTGGTGCTCGCTCTCGCCGTCTGGGTCGGCGCATGGTGGCTCAATGTTCGGCTTGCCCGCAACGACGCACCGGCGGCGCGTTGGGTGGTGCCGTGTCTCTTCGGTGCCACCATTGTGATCATGTGGGAACTGGTCGTGCGCGGCCTCGAGGTCAGCCCGGTGATCCTGCCGCCGCCAACCGCCATTGCCGCGCGCTTCGCCGTCAGCCTCGACACGCTCTGGATCGATTTCGTGCAGACCGTCGTCAAGGGGGCCCTGACGGGCTACGTCATGGGTTGCGTCGCGGGGGTGCTCGTGGCCATCGCCATCGACCGCTCGCCGTTCCTAACGCGCGGCCTGCTGCCGGTGGGAAATTTTGTGGCGGCGCTGCCGATCATCGGCATCGCGCCAATCATGGTGATGTGGTTCGGTTTCGACTGGCAGTCCAAGGCGGCGGTTGTCGTGGTCATGGTTTTCTTTCCGATGCTGGTGAACACCGTGGCCGGCCTGCGGGCCACCGATGCCATGCAGCGTGACCTGATGCGCACCTACGCCGCCGGGTACTGGAAGACTCTGCTGAAGCTGCGGCTTCCGGCGGCGATGCCCTTCGTCTTCAACGGGCTGAAGATCTGCACCACGCTGGCCCTGATCGGGGCTATCGTGGCTGAATTCTTCGGCTCGCCGATCAAGGGCATGGGGTTTCGCATCTCCACCTCGGTGGGGCAACTGGCGCTCGACCTCGTCTGGGCCGAGATCGTCGTGGCGGCAATCGTCGGCTCCGGCTTTTACGGCGGAGTTGCGCTTCTCGAGAAGGCGGTCACATTCTGGCACCCATCACAACGAGGCCGGGCATAAGAAAAACTGAAAACAACAATAAGGCAAACCGTTCAACAAGGGAGTATGAACATGACACGGATGATACGCACGATCGGGCTTGCGGCTCTGGGAACCTGGGCCGGCGCGGCACAGGCGGCGGACGAGCTGACACTACAGCTCAAATGGGTCACCCAGGCCCAGTTCGCCGGCTACTACGTGGCCGAGGACAAGGGTTTCTATGACGAGGAAGACCTCGATGTCACGATCAAGCCGGGCGGCCCCGACATCGCGCCCACGCAGGTGATCGCCGGCGGTGGTGCCGACGTCACGGTGGAGTGGATGCCCGCCGCCCTTGCGGCCCGCGAAAAGGGTCTGCCGCTCGTCAACATCGCCCAGCCCTTCAAGAGTTCGGGCATGATGCTGACCTGCCTCAAGAGCACCGGGATCGAGGAGCCCGAGGATTTCCGCGGCCGCACGCTAGGCGTCTGGTTCTTCGGCAACGAGTTCCCCTTCCTGAGCTGGATGAGCCAGCTGGGCATCCCCACGGATGGCGGCGAGGACGGTGTCGAGGTGCTCAAGCAGGGCTTCAACGTCGACCCCCTGCTCCAGGGGCAGGCGGACTGCATCTCGACCATGACCTACAACGAGTACTGGCAGGTGATCGACGCGGGCATCAGGCCCGAGGAACTGATCACCTTCAAGTACGAGGACCAGGGTGTGGCGACCCTCGAGGACGGGCTTTACGTTCGCGAGGACATGCTCGACGACCCCGAGGAGGTGGACAAGCTGGCACGCTTCGTGAGAGCCTCGATGAAGGGCTGGAAATGGGCCGAGGAGTACCCGGAGGAAGCGGCGATGATCGTGCTTGAGAACGATGCGACCGGTGCCCAGACGGAAAAGCACCAGACACGCATGATGGGCGAGATCGCCAAGCTGACCGCGGGATCGAACGGGGCTCTCGACCCGGCCGACTTCGAGCGCACCGTCGAGTCGCTGCTGTCGGGCGGATCGGACCCGGTTATCACCGAACACCCGGGCGACAACGCCTTTACGCACGCGGTCACCGACAAGGCGCTGAACTGATCCACGACTGTTTCCGGAGATTGCAACGAGGCGCGCCATCGCGCGCCTCGCTTGTTTCCGGGGGGCGGTCGTCTTTTCGTCGAATTCGCCTTTTTCGCGGCGACACTCGGCACTGTCCCGATCTTTGGCGAGATAGTCTCGGATGACCTGCCCACCTTGGAGTCCGCCTTTCCAGGTTAGCTCCATTCAGGGTCTGCTCCTTTCTCCACCGTTGCCGACACTACCCCAATCGACCTTGCGACCCGGCGCCTGACCGGACTCATGGACGGGGTGGAGCTTGTCGCCTCGGCGCTCGGGATCACCCGGCAGGCCGACGGCCCGAGCTATCGCGACGTGGACCACCATGCCAACCTCAACCTTCTGCGCGAGGCCGAACGCGCGGGTGCCATACGTTTCGCCTACGTCCATGTGCTGAACGCCGACGCCATTCGGCATGTGCCGCTGGTCGCCGCCAAGGCCGGTTTCGTCGATGCCCTGCAAGCTTCGCCCATCGCCGGCACCGTGATCGCACCTTCGGGGTATTTCTCTGACATGGGCGATTTTCTCGCCATGGCGCGGCCCGGGCGCGTGTGACTGTTCGGGTCCGGCGCGAACAGGATCAACCCAATCCACGGCGCGGACCTGGCCGAGGCGATTGCGGATGCGATCGCGGAAGGCCGGCACTGGCTGGACGTGGCGGACCGGGCATGTTCAGCCAGGTGGATCTGGCTCGGGCGGCCTTCGCCGCTCTCGGCAAACCGGCAAAGATCACCCTCCTGCCCGACTGGCTGCGCCGCGCCGCGCTGATCCTGCTGCCGCGCCTCGCGCCGCAGCGGATCGCCGGGCCGGCACAGTTCTTCCTCACAGCCCTGGGGCTGGAAATGGTCGGGGTGCCGCATGGCAGCAAGCATCTCGAAGCATATTTCACCGCTCTTGTCGCTGAAGACAGGCCCCGGCCTTCCTGACTGAAAGGACAGCATCATGACACTTCAACGCGCTGGCGGCCTGTCGGCGCTCGTCTGCGGCGCGACCTACCTGATCGGCTTCGCGCTGCTGGTCACGCTGCTCGCCCCCGTTGGGTTACGCCACGACCGACATCGACCCACGCGCCGTTGTCGACTTCATCGACGCAAGCCCCGGCATCCTGGTCGCGTGGAATACCGCGATTTACATCGTCAATGCGGCGGCGCTCGCCGTGCTGGTCACGGCACTTTCACAGCGACTGTCCGGCACCACCCCGGGCTGGGCCGCGACAACCCGGGCATTCGGCCTGATCTGGGCCGCGCTGGTGCTCGGGGCGGGCATGATCGCCAATGTCGCGGTGGAGCATGCAGCACATGTCTACGGCACCGACCCTGAGGCCGCCGCCGATCTCTGGAGCGTCCTGCACAGCGTTGAGTTGGGCCTTGGCGGCGGCAACGAGATCGCGGGCGGTGTGTCGATAGGGTGCGTCAGTGTCGCCAGTTTGATCGGGGCCAGTCTTCCCCGGCCAATCGCGGCGCTGGGCCTGCTGACCGGGCTTGCCGGCTTGGCAACCATCGTTCCGGCGCTTGGCGACACGGCCGGCACGGTGTTCGGCCT
>Ga0102931_1000894_pt1 | contig 14731 bp, 12 predicted proteins | sample SalPonR1_C_D1_MG_FD_79282 | JGI IMG/M metagenome (GOLD analysis project Ga0102931, IMG submission 79282) | Salt pond soil microbial communities from South San Francisco under conditions of wetland restoration - Salt Pond MetaG R1_C_D1_MG | ecosystem: Environmental > Aquatic > Marine > Intertidal... | reverse complement strand
TTTGTAAGCTCGGTAAAAAGTTGAGAATTGACGAGTGCAGCTGTTGAGATAATACAAAGCCCTTCAATAAACTCAAGTTCATGTTCTTGAAAAGCTTCTTTGTTTGCTTTTCCGCCAAGAAACAAAATTCCGTGATGGTTGTTGTTTGTGCGGAGATTGAAAAATAAGCTGTTGCCTACATCAACAAGTAATTTTTTTATCGATGCATCTGCTTTTTCTGCTTTAAAATAGGCAACCTCTTTGCACTCCTCTTTACCCAGAACTTTATACTGCTTTTCTTCTTCGAATTTGGGCAGGCCCTTTGATTTTTTTAGAGTATAGGAATTTGTTCGAGAATCATAAATGAAAATTGCCGCCCGCGGGACAAGTAGTCGCCCCATAAGAATTAGCAGAAGATTGTTAATGATGAATTCACTATTGCGTGATTCAACAAGTATTCGGCTGGTTTCGAGAACTGTTTTTAGTTCAAATTTCGACTGAAGTTCACTGTTTTTGTCGGATTGATCCACTCTGCCCTGTCAATTTTTGTTCTTGCACATTCGAAGTACATTTTTGCGATTCTTTGCATGATAGGTTACTTCGTCCATTAACTTTCGCATTAAATAGACTCCCATTCCGCCTCTCCTTTTTCTCTCAATCTGTTTCTGAAGGCTCGGTTTTTTATATTTTTCCACGTCAAAACCAATACCGTGATCGGTGAGTGTTACAACCATTTTCTCATCATCAAATTCGAGGTTGATGATCACAATTTGGTCGGAATCGTTATTATATGCATGCTTAATGATATTTGTGTATGCTTCATCCACAGCGAGTTGAATATCTGCAACTTTTTGCGCAGAAAAGCCCTGTTCTTTTGCATGTTCGGATACAAAGTTCCTAATTGCAGACAGATTCTGCGTAGAGGCATTCACCCTTTTTTGATATGTGGTAGCCTTATCCAATTAAGATGCTAATTTTCATTTAAAAATTTCTCTACGGCCTCGCTTTCATTTTCAAGGATATCATAGAGAGTAGGAAAGCCGAGAAGATCGAACACATTGTAAACTTTATCATTCATGTTGGTGAGCTTTATATCTCCGCCAATACCTCGCACGTCTTCTATATATGCCATAAAAACGCCGAGGCCGGCACTGGCTATATAATCCAACTCACTAAAGTTTACGATAATATTACATTTTTGGTTATTGATAAGACGTTTTAGTGAATCTTCGAGCTGGGATGCAGTATGAGCGTCTAACTCTCCATAAAGATCTAATACCTCAAGGCCGTTTTTTGTACGGTGGTCAATTTTAAAATTTTTCATTTACTCAATGGGCTTAAATTGAATTGATGGAATATATCTAAAATAGGATTAAGAGGAATAGACCGAAAATAAGAATACGGATTGAAGATAGGGAGGTTACAGCAAAAAAATAGGGTATCGTACGTATCCGGTACGATACCCTGACTATTCATCAAGAGAGACGCTACTTGAGCGCAATTCATATTACCAAAAAAGATGCACAAACCACAATCTTTAATTGAAACAATAGGTTGATTCATTGAAAAACGGTCTTTTCTCCTACTACTTTTTACCTACTTGATATCTTAAAATAACTTCACCTGGTGTTTCTTCAAAAGCTCTTATCATCAATCTTAGTTGAAATTAAAAAAGCCATCACATTTTTAAGTGTGATGGCTTTAAAAAAAACAAATAGATGAACGAATTGTTAATCCATTCTTCGAAGTTTGATACTTCTGAACCAAACATCATCGCCATGATCCTGGAGGCCAATGTAACCTTCTTCAGCTACATCTACCCAGTTCTCATTTAGTTCAGGGAATTTACTGTCGGCTACATCTTCTTCCCATTTTGGAGTCCAGAGGTGATATTCTACAACAGCTTCACCGTTTTGTCTGTGAACTACGGTTCCGTCGTATACTATAATTTCACTTGTATTCCATTCGCCCGCAGGATTTGCGTTCTGTGGTTCTGCGGGATAGATGTCGTAAAGGGAAGCAGACTGTCTGTTTCCGTTTTCCCCGAGCATGGCATCCGGGTGTCTTTCATTATCCAAAATCTGGAACTCGGGTGCAGTCATCCAGATGTAATCAAATTCATCTGTTTCCTGTCCGAGGTAGAAGACTCCGGAGTTGCCGCCTTCAGAAACTCTCCATTCAAACTTCAGGTGGAAGTTACTGAAAACTTCATCATAAAGGATATCTCCGCCATCCTCAGCACCGGCTTCACCGCGACCGGATCCTTGAATATGGAGAGTTCCGTCATCGATCTCCCACGCTCCTGGAAAGTTTTCGGTTAGGTAACCGCGCCAGCCATTTGTTGTTTCACCGTCAAACAAGAGTGTAAATCCCTGCTCTTCTTCCTCAGGTGTTAGTGTATTGGGAGCTGCTGCTTCAGCAGATTCCATTTCGGCTTCTTCCATAGATTCAGATTGTTGAGTCTCCGTGTCTGAAGAACACGCAGTAAGGAGACTGGCAATCAGTATGACAAATGTCAATCTGAAGTAACCAAGGTTTTTGATTGATTGAATCTTCATAATATAAGATTTAGAGTTAGTTAGAGTTTAAAATTAAGCAGGCATGTCCGGAAGGTCCCAGCCATCTCTGTATTCTTTTCGAATCAGATTATTAGCAAATTGAAGTGCATTGATTGGTTCGGTCACTTCACTATCAAAAGTTGGATGACCATCCTCGATATAAAAAATATCTTCTTTAATAATCTGTAGAAACTCATTCGGATTGATATTTGTGAATTCCATGCTTTCACCATCCCATTCGAGCTCTTTATCCAGCTCCTGGAGACGTACAGCGAGAACACCCATAACAACCATTTCATTAAACGGACCGGATTTATCGAATGAAGATTTAGCTTCCGTTCTGTTTCCGGCATTCTCTTTACAGGCTCGAACCCAGTCCATTTGATGGGCTGCTTCACCTTCAAGATCACCAACTTTTACACGTCGAACTGTTTGCTCGACATTTGGTTTGTTGCCGGACAGTAACCATGGATCAGAACCGTAGCAACCATGTACAAGTGTATCTTTTGTTCCGTGCATCAACACGCCGCCGCCACGATGGTTCATGTCTTTGCCTTCTGGCCAGCCTTCCGGTTTCAGGGGCTGCAATCCGCCATCATACCAATGTACTTCCACCTCAGGTAGCGTACCCATGCTGGTTTCTCTTTCAGGATATGTCAACCGAACTCGTTCTGCCGTTGGGGCTGATTCCTGGAGAAGCAGAGTTGAGCTTCCTTGTACTTTTGTAGGATAACCAAGTTCGAGAGATTTAAATGGCGCGTGCAGAATGTGGCATGCCATATCACCGAGTGCACCTGTTCCAAAATCCCACCATCCACGGAAGTTCCATGGTGTATAAATTTCGTTGTAGGGTCTCATCTCAGCAGGGCCAATAAATAGATCCCAGTTCATTGTGTCGGGAACTTGCTGTTCTTCTTTAGGAACATTTAAACCCTGTGGCCAAATAGGTCGGTCGGTAAAAGCTTCAATTTTTGTTACTTCACCAATTACATCATTTTGAACCCACTCGGTTACAAGGTTAATGCCTTCACCGGATGCACCCTGGTCGCCCATTTGAGTAGCAACACCATATTCAGCGGCTAACTTCGTAAGCAATCGTGATTCATATACAGTATGTGTCAATGGCTTCTCAACATAAACATGCTTGCCCATTGTCATAGCATGAGCGGCGATTGTAGCATGTGTATGGTCTGATGTGGCGACAACAACTGCATCAATATCATCTCCCATTTCATCAAACATGACTCTCCAGTCCCAGTACTTTGCTGCGTCCGGGTATTCGTCAAATGTTCCCTGAGAGTATCTCCAGTCTACATCACATAGAGCAACAATGTTTTCTGTATCTTTCATCGCTCTTAGGACCGCAGCACCACGGCCACCAACACCTACACCGGCAATATTTAATTTATCGCTGGGTGCACGGTGTCCTAAGCCACTTACTACTTTACTAGGCAGAACAGAAAATCCTGCAGCAAAAGCAGCTGATTTGCCCAAGAAATCTCTGCGGGAAATACCGCTTTTTGAATCTTTTTTATCGAATTTTTTCATGATATGGGTTTTTTTTAATTAATGAATTCTATGAATGAAAAGATGATGGAAAGACCTTGCAGGATTTGAAACACATGAAGCATTATTGAATTTTTTGCTATACCAGTTTCTTTGTTCTTCTTTCCAATCTACTTTACACATGCTTATATATTAATCTTTTTTTGATGTTACTTCAATTTAAAACATGAATGATTTGATACAACTGATATAACATGAATTTACAAAATGATTTTAACGTTCAATCTGTTTAAATATGTTGTTTCCAATGAAACAAAAGGTGATGAAATCACTTATAAATTTTTAGTTTAAACGTAAAGTTCAGCTAATTATTCATTCAAATTTATATACATGAGAAAAATACTAATTACCATAAGTTTTTTGCTCGCATTTATTTCAATAAGTCAGTCTGCACATGCACAATGGGCAGTAGGAGCATCATACGAGATTAGAGATGAAGACCCGGAAAACGGCTTCGGTTTTCGTTTGGAACGGAGTTTTCTGCAAGACGCACCTCTTATAGATATTGGAATTCGTGCTCACTTCAGTTATTTCAATGATGAAAATAATGTAAGCATGGATGATTTTACGTTTAGCCGCCAAATAGATGTGTATGATTATGGGCTTGCTGCTCTCGCCGGTGTAAAATTGGGTATCGTAAAACCATACGTTGGTTTAGGTATTGGTAACCAGCAGTTCAAGTTTAATGCCGATGTTGAGGGCTTTGATTTCAGTGAATCCAGTTTCTATTGGAATGGATTTGGCGGAGCCGAGTTTACATTGTTACCCGTTCTCAACCCGTTTATTGAGTACCGAATTGCAAACCTGACCAGTACCAATGATATTGAGTTTGACAATGTGTCGAGACTGGCCATTGGTATAAACCTCCGATTCTGACAGAAGCATTTTATTCAGTTAGGTGATAACTATTCTTCAGTTAAAAGGGTTATTTCTATCAAATGAAATATTCCTTAGTTTATGTAGACTATATTTAAATAGTGAATCGTTTAGTTCCCGACCATAGATGTTTACATCAGCAGATGCTTCTTGAAGTAAAAAATATTGAAAAGTCCTTTGTAGAAGGCGTACCGGTTGTTCGACAAACCACATTCAGTGTTGGTGAAAATGAGATTTTTGCACTTCTTGGGCCCAGTGGTTGCGGAAAAACGACCACACTACGTTTAATTTCCGGGTTTGAAAAACTGGATAGTGGTGAGATATATCTGGAAGGTGATCTTCTTTCTTCAACCAAAAAACATGTGGCACCACAAAAAAGAGGCATAGGGTTTGTATTCCAGGATTATGCACTCTTTCCACACATGACTGCCCTGGAAAATGTGGCATTTGGGTTAACTGACCTCCCCAAACACAAACGAAAAGTATTTGCCGAAGAAGTGTTATGCAGAACAGGTATGGGAGATCATCAACACAAAGGACCTGCGGAACTTTCCGGTGGTCAGCAGCAAAGGGTAGCACTTGCACGTGCCATAGCTCCTGAACCGAAGTTAATTTTACTGGATGAACCCTTTTCAAACCTTGATGCCATACTTCGGGAATCAACCAGGAAAGAGGTAAGATCTATCATCAAAAAAGCGGGAATGAGTGCCGTACTTGTCACACACGATCAGGAGGAAGCACTCTCGTTTGCAGACAGGATTGGAGTGATGAATGAAGGCCGGATCGAGCAGATTGGAACGCCGGAGGAAGTTTACTATCAACCCAAAAGTAAATTTGTTGCGCGGTTTTTAGGCCGGACAAATATTTTTGAGGGAGAGATTGAAGATTCAGATATCATAGAAACTAAGATTGGTCACTTGAAATTAAATCGAAAAGCAAAGGGAAAAATTACCTGCTCAATCCGCCCGGAACATCTGACCATTGAAAGTCCGAATGGCACTTCCGACAAATATCAAAAAGGAATGATTGTAGCGAGAGAGTTTAAAGGTCATGATATAACCTACCACGTTGAGTGCGACGGCGAGAGATATATTGTGCACACCGATAACAGGATTTTGTTTGAACAAAACGACGAAGTAGTCGTTCGTCCGCTGGAATCTGCTGTTGTACTGGAGAGATAATTTTTCGAAAAAATTGAACCAGCAAAATCCAATATTTTTTCGAAACGAAGACAGATAGTTGCCGTAAGAAGAACTCAAAATCTTCAGATAAAAAATATTTATTGATGAAACGGCTCTTCTGTTTGCTCACACTTCTCTTATTGATTGCCAATCCGGTGTTTTCCCAAACTGATATTGAGGGAACCGTTTATGATGCCCAGTCGGGCGAAACATTACCCTCCGCAACGGTTTTACTTGAGGGTACCTATCGGGGAACAATCACAAATGCTGAGGGTTACTTTTCAATAACCGTGGATGAGCTCCCGGCTACACTCCAGATCAGGTACATCGGTTATGAATCAGCCAGGGTTGAAATCAGTCAGGAAACTTCTCTCCCGATTGATATCGAACTGAATGTATCAGTCACAGAACTTGGTGAAATCGTTGTGACAGAGGAAGACCCCGGTCTTTCTATTATGGAGCGTGTAATCGCGAGAAAACAGATCTGGAGAGAAAATCTTGATACCTACCAGGCCGAGGCGTACACACGACAAATTCTTAGCAATGATACATCCATTGTATCGATTACGGAAAGCAGTTCCATTGTGTATTGGGATTCTGAAGAGGGTCATCGTGAAATCCAAGTCTCAAGGAGGCAAACGTCTAATATGTCGGAAGATCAGAATTTTGCCGGGGTAAACTATCAACCCAATTTTTATGATGACAATGTAGAAATTGCCGGATATAGAATGGTTGGAATTACCCACCCTGATGCACCGAATTTCTATTATTTTGAATTGGAGGAGATCCAGCAGATGGACGGCAAACCGGTATACAAAATCAAGGTTTCTCCCCGGAGAGAGCGTCAGCCAACTTTTATCGGGACAGCCTGGGTACTGGGACGGGACTATGCTCTTTTGGAGGTCGATTTACAACCGAACGAAGTTGTCAATTTTCCACCGCCCGTGCAGGAGTTTAACCTGTCTTACCAACAGCAGTTCAGTAACTATGGAGGTGAGTTTTGGCTTCCGGTTGATATGCGGGTTGAGGGAACGGTTCGTGTTGGAATGGTAGGGTTGCGGTTCCCCCCGTTTTTATTCAAGCAAACATCCAGAATATCAGATTACCAGGTAAACGTTTCATTGCCGGATTCGGTCTACCAGAAAGAAGAGGTTCTTACAAAGGCCGATTCATCTTTTGTAGCTGAGAGAGAATTAGAGATTGAGACTATACCGCTTACTACGGAAGAAACTACAGCCTACCAGACAATAGACAGCACAAGAACTTTTGAAGAAGCCTTTAAGCCGGAAGGCTTTTTAGCCAGAATGGTCGATGAAGACGATGATACATCTGGTGGAGATTCCGGTTTTTTGAGTTCGATGACAAGCTGGCTTCCCGGTGGTTTGGGAGTTCGCGGGCGGTTCAACAGGATGGATGGATATCATCTTGGGCTCAAATATGAAGATGATATAGATGGAATCGGTTTAAACTTCACTGGCTTTAGCGGGTATAGCTTTCACAGTGAACTTTGGGATATGGGTGTACAAATAGATCAGGAACTGTTTGGGATTGGTAATTTAAACTTCAATGTAAATGCGGGTTATAAAAAAGAAACGGATAGCAGGTTTGATTCAAGAACTTATTCTTTTGGATTGAACAGCTTTCAAACACTGCTCGGAACACAGGATTATTTCGATTATTTCCGAAATGAAAAAATGTTTGCCGGCATAACGCTTGAAAATCTTTTTGAGGACACGGATATAATGCTTTCAGCCAGGCGGGAACTGCACTCCTCTTTTGAGGAGAATTCTGTTTTTGATTATAGCTTGTTTGGGTGGCACAGGCTTCGGCGAATCAATCCACAAATTGAAGATGGAACACTTCAATCCATCTCAGCAGAGTTGGCGTACAATAGAACCGGAACCGATTTCGGATTTGCAGGAAGAAACCAGGTGATTTTGTCAGCCGAACACAGCAGCAATGCTTTGGGAAGTGATTTCGATTTCACGCGATTGGATATGCAAATAGACTTGCATATCAATACATTTTACAAGCGTAGGTTATTTGCAAATGCATTGGATCTTTCATTATCAGCCGGTACTGCGTTCGGAGATTTGCCCCAACAGCGGTTAGGTGCTGTTGATGTTGCTATGGACAGGTTTACTCCATTTGGAGTGATTAAAACACGCCAGTCAGTTCCCTACGCGGGGAGCAAATACTGGATGGCATATGGAGAGCATAATTTCAGAACCATTCCATTTGAATTGCTTGGTATGGATTATTTTGTGGATAAAGGTTGGGGAATTATCCTGTTTGGAGGTGCGGGATATGCAGAAGCGAAAGATGTGGAACCTTTTAATCTTCTATTGTCAGATGGGATACATACCGAGATTGGAGTAAGCCTCAACAGTATTTTTGGAGTAGCCCGTTTGGATTTTGCCAAGCGTTTAGACGCTTCCGGATTTTTTATCGGATTCAGCGTGCCGCGTTATTTCTAAGTTAAAATCTCACCAAAATAAAAAAGGCGAGCCATAAGCCCGCCTTTTTAGATTAGATTCAATCAGACCGATTAATTCATCGGGGTAAATGAATGCGGATTCACAGGATGCGATTCTGCTCGCCGGTTCTTCTCACACCCGGGTGTATCTGTATCCATTTCAGCTTCGGCACACGGTACCGGCGCTTTACCTAATCCGCGAAGTTCAATTCTGTTTTCGCTAATTCCATTCTGCTTATAGAAGTCAGCTACAGAATTTGCTCTACGTACACTCAATCGCAGGTTATACTGATCGCCGCCAATATGGTCCGTGTAAGCGTCAATTCGTACACCAAAGGCAGTGGCGTCAAGCAGTCTTTCTACATTCAGAGACAGCAATTGTGCGGCTCTGTCGGTGATATTGGAGCGGTCAAAACCGAAATTGATTGTGTTCAATTCACCTTCTCTGATGAATGGAGGATCTTCCGGGTCTAATGGATTTGTACCCTCTTCAATCTCTAATCCGTCGCTGAATCCATCGCCATCTGTATCGTTGTTGATAGGATCTGTTCCATGAGTATTCACCTCATCGCCATCTGAAAGGCTGTCGCCATCGGTATCAGAATTCAATGGATCTGTTTCGTATTCATTCACTTCATCTCCATCGTTCAGACCGTCATCATCGGTATCAGAATTCAATGGATCGGTGTTGTACACATTTACTTCATCTCCATCGGTTAATCCATCTTCGTCTGAGTCTGCTACGAGAGGATCTGTTCCATGCTCAAAGATTTCATCGTAATCATTCAATCCATCTTCGTCAGTGTCTGGTTCCAGGGGGTTGGTTTCGTACACGTAAATTTCGTCATAGTCATTTACCTCATCCCCGTCACTATCGCGCTGTTGCAGCTCTTCGTCTGAGAGGCTCATCAGGTATTCGAGGGTTAGCGGATCTGGTTCAGGGCCGGGACCACTCGGGCCACAACCGGATAGAATTAACATCGTTACTATAATTGTATATGATATAAACTTGAGTGGTTTGAGCATATCTTATTGGGTTATTCAGTTAGCTATTACGTGTATGTTTTGGTTCATAAAACAAAAATACAGAACCAAAGAGGCAATCAAAAGGTTTTTTGACTTATAAACCCGAAAGGTGATATATTAAACGCCTCTTGAAGGGGCTATAGCTCAGCTGGCTAGAGCGTCGCGCTGGCAGCGCGAAGGTCCGGGGTTCGAATCCCCGTAGCTCCACAGCAGGTTGATATTATTTTAGATTTTTGATTTAAATTGTATCGAAAAGCTGTTATTTTTAGGTGGGCAAGTTCCATACAGCCAGCTCCTTGTGAACTCCGTCAGGGTCGGAAGGCAGCAGCGGTAGCAGGTCGTAGCGGCGTGATATGGGTAGCTTGCCCACTTTTATTTTTTCGGTGGATTTATATCACGTGTAATTCCTATCTGTTTATTACACATATCATTTCAATAAAAACCCTAAATAAGTGGCGATGGCAAAGAAAGAGTTAGAATATCTCAAAGTGAGTGAACCTAATGTAGTACATGAGACTATTGAGGGGGAAACAATTCTGCTAAACCTTGGAACAGGGAATTACTACAGTATTGAATGGCCGGGAACAGCTATTTGGGATTTGTTGGTAGAAACTGGTGATACCGAGGGGATTAGAAATGCGTTTGTCGAAGCTAACATTGATAAACAAAGTGAAGTGGATGAAGCATACACCAAATTTATTGAAAAACTTATTGAAGAGGAGTTGGTTGTTACGATAGGAAATGGTGATGCTTCAACGTTTACAATTGATGAGAATTCTGAGAAAGAGTTTAGCAAAGCAGCTTCTAAACTTGATAAACTGACGATCAACAAATATTCTGATATGCAGGATATGCTGCTTTTAGATCCTATTCATGATGTTGATGACAAAGGCTGGCCTGAACCAAAAAAAGATGATTAAGTGGATGCGAGCGCAGAAAGTCCATTTCCTAATTCCTCACAAGAATTACTCCTGAAAGTTGCATTGATGGGCAAAGATATTGCCCTTCCGGCATGGAGAGAGTGGAGAAAATCAGTCGATTTTGAACTGGATGTAGATCACGGCTCGTTTCGCCTTCTACCTCTTGCCTATCATAATTTAAACTCCTTTGGATATTCAGATGATTTGGTAGCTGGACGTTTAAAAGGGATTTATCGCCAGTCGTGGATTAAAAATCAACAACTCTTCTATAAAACAGCAAAGGTACTCAATCTGCTAAAAGATGCAGGGATAAAAACCGCTGTTTTAAAGGGTATTGCTCTTACAGAGTTAGTATATAAAAATTACGGAATCCGCCCCATGTCAGATATGGATATTTTGGTACCATTTCCAGAAGCCCGGTATGCTGTTGATGTTTTAAACAGGGCAGGGTTTGAAATTCAGATGGAGCATCTGCTGGAGCATAACCTTGAGTTTGGAAGAAGTATTGCTTTCACGGATAAACAGGATACAGAGATAGACCTGCACTGGTATGCTTTTGTTAATTCTCTTGGAAATGCACAAAAGAATGATTTTTGGGATGATGTAATACCGATTGAGGTATCCGGTGTTCAAACTCATTCACTTACTCATACAGATAATCTACTTCATGCAATTGTTCACGGAATCCGAAAGAATCCTGAGCCGCCCATTCGATGGATTGCTGATTCCATGATGATTATTAATTCTGATGATATTCAGGTTGATTGGCAACGCTTGCTAACATATGCAAGCAAATTCCGTGTATTCCTGCAGGTAAAGCGTGCCCTACTTTATATGAGAGATCATTTTGAGGCCGAAATACCCAGCGATGTAATTAAGCAGATGGAGGCTTATAAGCCATCTTATGTTGAACGTGTTGTTTTCAATTATGGAGAAAAAATTGGAGACAATGTGAAAGAGTTTACTTTATCTGAAAGATTATATTCGTTTTATGCGAGATATTTGGCACGGACAAATAGAGAGGGTTTATTCTCAATTCATGTTGGTTTGATGGCTTATGCAGCTAAACGAGTTAAATCGCGATTTACGCAAGATAATTATCTAACAAGTAGCACATAACCTTTTTCCAATGGGTAATGATAATATTCCCGTGGGAATGAACATCCCGCAGCGAACCGAAGAGGAACAATTTCAATTTTATAATCAATGTATAAACCGGTTTTCAAAGGCTGCCGGAAAAACCGGAGAGATTCGTTATTATTATGATATAGCGGGTACTAAGGTTTGTTTGGTTTTTGCCGGAGATGCCCTGATATCTCCATTAGCTCCCTCTCTTGCGCACCTGCGGTTACCTGATGAGACTGAAGCAGATGCTACAATACATGTTTGGGATTCTGAATCAACGGGAGTGGAGATGGTTCCCCCACCTTGTGATAAAAGTCATTATACAGACCGCGGTGATATTTGGGGATTTAACAGTGATCGGATAAAGACGGCATTTCATTACAGTGAATTTTCGGTGAATGTGATGGATTTGAAAACGAACAACGCCGTTTACTGGGTAAGAAAAGCTGAAAATTTACCTTATTGGGCAACTTCCTCTCCATTTCGAACAATTTTAAATTGGTGGATGGAAAAGAATGGGGCACAGCTCATGCACGCCGCCGCCGTAGGAACAAATGATGGAGCTGTACTTATTACCGCTAAAGGCGGGGCCGGTAAATCAACAACAGCAGTCAGTTCCTTATTAGATGGAATGAAATACCTGGCGGACGATTATTTGGTTGTTAAAAAGGATCCTGTTCCTAAAGTGTATTCCATTTACAGCACGGCAAAAATCGGAGTAGACGATAACCACCGATTCCCGGAACTGGATGAATATGCGGCAGATCATGTTCAGAATGCCCAGGAGAAGGATGTACTTTACCTCTACCCGGCTTTTAAAGGTCAGATTGTAAAAGAGCTTCCCATCAAGACAATATTGATGCCAAATATTCAGCCCGAGCAGGAAGAGACTACGTTTTCACCCATCTCATTTTGGCGAATTAATCGTGCAATGTCTTTCACAACAATGGCGCAGTTACCCGGTGCCGGAACTCATACGCATGATTTTTTTCACGAACTTTGTGAAACCGTACCAACATTGACATTAAATCTTGGAAACAATATAAAAAAGGTGCCAAAAGCTCTTCGTAATCATTTAAAAGATCCTGAGTATAATTTCATTAAAGATGCTGAGGAGAATATAGACGAGGAGAAAAACTTACCACTGGTAAGTGTAATTATACCGGTTTATAATGGCGAAAAGTATATTAAAGAAGCAGTAGGAAATGTTCTCTGTCAGAATTATCCAAACCTGGAAATCATTATCATAAATGACGGCTCAACAGATAATTCAGGAAAAATTATCGAGAATTTAGATACTGATGTAAGATATTTCAAGAGACATAATACGGGTCCGTCACTGGCAAGAAATGCAGGGATAAAAAACGCAACAGGAAAGTATATCGCTTTTCTGGATGTAGACGACCTTTGGCCGGAAAACAATTTATCGCATCTAGTTCAAGAACTCGAGGATAACCCAGGTATTGATGTCGTGAGAGGTTTTGCTCAACTATTCAGAGATACAGAGGACGGGGATAAAGAGTACCTGGGGAATCCAAAAGAATCTTATAGGTTTTATATCGGAGCTGCTTTATACAGAAAATCCGTCTTTAAAAAAGTGGGACTTTTTGATCCGGCATTAGTTTTTGGTGAAGATACGGATTGGTACTATCGTTCTGTAGAAAAAGACATTTCTACAAAATGGTTGGACGAGGTAACACTGTTTGTTCGCAGGCACGGTGAGAATATGACGGAAGGCAAAAGTGTTGTTGAGCTCAATAAACTTAAAACAATCAAGCGCGCAATCGACAGGAAGAGATCATTTGAAAACAGGTAAGCTATGCCATCCATAAATAAAGGGGCACCATTGTTTTCGGTAGTATTGCCGGTTTACAACGGGCAGGAGTTTATCGCTGAGGCCATAGAAAGTGTGCTCAATCAAAATTTTAAGTCGATGGAGCTTATTGTAGTGAATGATGGTTCGACAGATAACACAGAAAATGTTCTTAAGACTTTTGAGGAAGAAATAACTTATTTAAAGCAAGATAAGCATGGGCCTTCGCATGCAAGGAATCGAGGTGTAGAGGCAGCAAATGGAGCATATATAAGTTTTATTGATGCAGATGATGTGTGGGTTCCCAATTGCCTGACAACCCATTTCGATCAGATTGAAAGATTCAAAAATCTTGATATTTCTTTAGGTTTAACCTGTGAGATGAGTTTTAGCAATGTGGAAGAAGTTGATCTGAAGCAAGCAGAAAAGAACTCATCTATGTATCTGAGTTTATGTGCAGTTGCTGTTAACAGAACCGTATTTGATAAAGTGGGATTTTTTGATGAGGAATTGATATTAAGTCAAGACATAGATTGGTTTTTTAGGGCAAGAGATAATGAATTAAATATTGCCATCTCTCGAAAATTAGTTTTGCTTTACAGGAGGCATTTAAATAATCGAACCAATGATAAAAAGATGTCAAGGTTTTATTTGTTTAAACTTTTAAAGAAAACAAAAGACAGGAGGGCCGGGTCACAAATATCTTTAAAATCAATTATGAAAAAACCTGAGAACCAAGACGAACTCATAGAAAAGTGGCACTCAGCCACTCCTAATGAATAGTTTAAAAAATTTATAGTGAATTCGATTTGATTCTTTGCATGTAATTTATCCGTCATAATAGTTCAGTAAATTTTATTCTTGAGATATTTAAAACATTCAACTTTAAACCGTACCTGTGCACGATATAATCGTTCTGAATGATGGGGAATATGATGTTGCCAAAAGTGTTGGCGAGGCTTTTGGAATACGTCTATACGACTCTTAGGAGAATTCAGGAGTATTGAGATCTCTAAAGAGGTGTGTGGGAAGAGCTTTATCGACAGCTTAACAGGAAAAGATTCAAAGATGAATAGATTGTAATTGGTTCAATCTGAAAGTTTTAAAAAAATCAGTTGAGTGATAAAGAAAATTGAGTTTTGTTGATTTCTGCAATCACAGTTCAACGTGTTGAAATCAATGAAATCTTAATTTTTAAAAATTACAGAATA
>Ga0102931_1000893_pt1 | contig 14740 bp, 9 predicted proteins | sample SalPonR1_C_D1_MG_FD_79282 | JGI IMG/M metagenome (GOLD analysis project Ga0102931, IMG submission 79282) | Salt pond soil microbial communities from South San Francisco under conditions of wetland restoration - Salt Pond MetaG R1_C_D1_MG | ecosystem: Environmental > Aquatic > Marine > Intertidal... | reverse complement strand
TCAAGCTGACCGATGGCACCGTCGTGCAGATGCGCTCCACCTACGGGGCCGAGGGCGAGACGCTCGCGCTCGACATCGACCCGTCGGTGCACCCCGCCTGGACCGGCGGCGGCACCCGCCTCACCGACGCCGGCGGACGCGTGTCCAAGTTCAAGAACAAGTACGCGGGCCTCGGCTTCTGAAGCGATGCTCAGACCGCAGATGGATCACGCCGCCTTGAGGGGCGGCGTTTTCTGTTTGTGCGGGGCACGCTTTACTTTTTGCTAAGGAATCGCCAATATACAAGTCATTCGAAAGTTGTTTTCAGTCTGAGCACCGAAAACGCGACCCTGCGGAGCGGCTACTCCGCAGGGTCTTCTTTTTCAGGAACTCACAGTCCCGTCAAAAGCCGGATGGCCGTGATCAACAGCGTTCCCGCTGCCAGAAAGACCATCCATTTTCGAAAACTGTTTTCATTCAGTCTGATCACCTCCTTCCGCTGCAATGGATTGCAGCACCATTACACTTCGCGGATGGAGTGAAGGAAAGGTTAGAGCGTGTCGCGTTCATTCGCATTCACGCGACACGCTCCAATTCCTTGATTTCACATGTTCAAGAAGCTCAAAACCGGTTCCCACTTTTGAGCAACATGCTCTAGAATGGCGTGGATTTGCTCACGCCACCATCGCCTCGGCCCTGTTGAGATCGACCGAGACAAGCTGGCTCACCCCCTGCTCGGCCATCGTCACGCCAAAGAGCCTGTCCATCCGGCTCATCGTCAGCGCATGGTGCGTGATGATGAGAAACCGCGTCTCGGTGCGGCGGCACATCTCGTCGAGCAGGTCGCAGAAACGGGTGACGTTGGCGTCATCCAGAGGCGCATCCACCTCGTCCAGCACACAGATCGGCGCGGGGTTGGCCAGGAACACGGCGAAAATCAGCGCCAGCGCGGTCAGCGTCTGCTCGCCCCCTGACAAGAGCGACAGCGTCGAGAGCTTCTTTCCCGGCGGCTGGCACATGATCTCCAGCCCGGCCTCCAGCGGATCATCGCTCTCGACCAGCACGAGATTGGCCTCGCCGCCGCCGAAGAGGTGCCGGAACAGCAGGGTGAAATTGGAATTCACCTGCTCGAACGCGGTCAGGAGACGCTCACGCCCCTCGCGGTTGAGGCTGGCGATGCCGCCACGCAAGGTCTTGATCGCCTCTTCGAGGTCGGCCTTTTCCCGGGTCAGGGCGTCGTGTTCGGTCTCGACCTCGCGGGCATCCTCCTCTGCGCGGAGGTTGACCGCGCCGAGCGCATCGCGCTGCCGCTTGAGCCGGGCCACATCGGCCTCGATCGCCTCTGACGCCGGCATCGCCGCCGGATCGACATCGAGCGTGTCGCGCAACGCCCCGGGCGCAAGGCCCGTTGCCTCCATGATCCGCTCGGCAGCGAGATCACAGCCCTCGCGCGCGCCGTCGCGACGGGCCTCGGCCCGGGCGCGGGCCTCGCGCGCCTCGGACGCCGCACGCTCGGCATCGCGCTCGTCGGCGGCGGCCTGACGCGCGCGCGCCTCGGCGGCCGAGAGCGCATCGGCCGCTGCCGCACGCCGCGCCTCGGCGCGGCTGATCTCCTCGCTCAACTCGGCGCGTTTCGCGGCCAGCGTCTCGGGGGTGGCGCGGGCCTCTGCCAGTTCCTGCTCCGAGGTAGCCTTGCGCTCGGCAAGCTCGGCACCGCGCGTTTCGGCGGTTTCGAGCCGGTGGCGCCAGCCGCTCACCTCTCGGGCGATTGCCTGTCTGCGTGCCGTGCGCCGCTCGCCCTCGCGGCGCAGCTCGTCCGCGGCGCTGCGCCGGGTCATCATGGTGATGCGCGCAGCCTCCACGGTGGTCTTGATATCCTCCAGTTCGACGCGCGCGGCGGAGAGATCACCAAGCTCCGCGAGCCCCTGCTGTGCCTCTGCGAGCAAGCCGCGCGCCGCCTGTGCCTCCTCTTCGTGGCGCGCGGCCGCGAGTCCAAGCGATTCGAGCCGAGACGCGGCGAGGTTGCGGTCCGCTTCGGCCCGGCTCAGCGCACGACTCGCCTCGGTTACGGCAGCATCCGCAGTGCGGCGCGCATCCCGGGCGGCGCGGTCTTCCTCGGTGCGCGCCGTCATCTCGGCGCGCAGGGCCTCGTGCGCGCGCATCGCGCCATCGGCGCGCGCCTCGGCCAGCTCCAGTTGTTGCTTGAGTTCCTCGAGGCGGTTGAGCTGCTCCAGCCGCAGCGCGGCGGCCGAGGGCGCGTCCTCGGCCCATGTCCGGAACCCGTCCCAGCGCCACAGATCGCCTTCGCGGCTCACAAGACGCTGCCCCGGCTTCAACAGCGATTGCAGGCGCGGGCCGTCCTCGGGCTCGACGACGCCGATCTGCGCCATGCGCCGAGCCAGCACGGTCGGCACGGTGACGTGATTGCCGAGCGCCGTGACCCCCTCGGGAAGCGGCTGCGGCGCCGGGTATCCGGGCAGGTCGCGCCAGCCCGAGGGGCCATCCTCGGGCACCTCGGGGGCGTGCAGATCGTCGGCCAGCGCCGCGCCGAGCGCCTTCTCGAAGCCGGGAGCCACCTGCAGGGCGTCCATGATCTGCCCGCCCTCGGCGGTGTCGCGCTCGACCAGCCGCGCCAGCGCCGCGGCCTCGGCGCGCAGTGCGCCAAGCTCGCCCTCGGCCTCGGACCGGGCGGCGCGGGCCTCGGCCTCGCGGGTCTGCGCGGCGGCGCGCGCCTCGTCGGCGGCCACCAGCGCGGCCTCCGCCGCCTGAGCGCGGGCCACTGCGCCATTCTCGGCCTCCTGCGTGGCGGTGTGTTTCGCGCCGGCCTCCTGCTCTGCCGCGCGGGCCTGTTCCTGAGCGGCGCGCGCGCGTTCGGCCTCGGCCTCACTGCGCGCCAGGGTCTTGGCATTATCGTCGATGAGGCGCTGCGCCGACTGGTGCCGGGCGGAGAGGCGGGCCATGTCCTCGGTGCGCTGGCTCAGGTCCGCCTCGCGCGCCTCGAGAATGCGGGCGGCCTCGCGCGCCTCTTCCACAGCCGCCGCAAGGCGCTCCTCGTGCCCCTCCGATGCCTTGGCCAACTCCGCCGCCTCCCATTCGAGCCGCTCGACGCTCTGCTGCGCGTCGCGGTTCAGCGCCGCCTCGCGCTCCATGTCGCGGTCAAGCTGCGCGATGCGCGCCTCCAGCGTGGCGATCCGCTCGCGGGCCGCAGTCTCCTGTTCGGCGATCGAGTCGCGCTGCACCCCGAGCCGCTGCAGGATGGCGGCGGCGACCGCCTCTTCCTCGCGTTGCGCGGGCAGCGCGTCATCGGCCTCGGCGCGCAGGCGCGCCGCCTCGCGCGCTGCCCTCTCGGCGCGGGCGGCCTCGGTTGTGGTTTCACGAAGCGCCGCCTCGGCGTCAGTGCGGGCCTCTTCGGCCTCGGTCCAGCGCCGCCACAGAAGCAGCCCCTCGGCGTGGCGCAGTTCCTCGCCAATACGGCGGTAGCGCGCCGCCTGTTTCGCCTGCCGGGCCAGTTGGGCAAGCTGCTGGGACAGTTGCTCGATCACGTCATCGACGCGGGTGAGATTGGCCTCGGCCCCGCGCAGCTTGAGTTCGGCCTCGTGCCGGCGCTGGTAGAGGCCGGAAATCCCCGCCGCCTCTTCCAGGATGCGCCGCCGCGCCTTGGGCCGCGCATTGATGAGCTCGGCGATCTGCCCCTGGCGGACGAGCGCCGGGGAATGCGCGCCGGTCGAGGCGTCGGCGAACAGCATCTGCACGTCGCGCGCGCGCACGTCCTTGCCGTTGAGCTTGTAGGCCGAACCGACGTCGCGGGTGATGCGACGGGTGATTTCGAGGTGGTCGGCGTCGTTGAAGCCTGCGGGCGCAAGCCGGTCGGAATTGTCGAGATGGATCACCACTTCGGCAAAGTTGCGCGCCGGTCGGCTGGCCGCCCCGGCAAAGATCACGTCTTCCATCCCGTCGCCGCGCATCGCGGTGGGGCGGTTCTCGCCCATCGCCCAGCGCAACGCCTCCAGCAGGTTGGACTTGCCGCAGCCATTGGGACCGACAACCCCGGTAAGGCCATCAGCGATCACGAGGTCGGTGGGATCGACGAAGCTCTTGAACCCGGTCAGTCTGAGCTTGGAGAACTGCACGCCCGCGCGCCCCCTTGATGGCTGATTCCGAACATGTCGAACTTTGCTGGTCTGCAGGTGGCGCTGTCAATATGAAACACAGGATATAGGGCGCATGTCCCAGTTATCCACACCATATTGCGCGCACAGGCCCGGCCCTTGCGCTGCGCCGGGGGGCGGCTTATGCCATGCAGCATGACCGACACCTCCGGCCTCACCATCGCCCCCGGCGACCCGCGCGACGCGGGCGCGGCAGCGCTTTTGCGGCAGTCGCATGACCTGATGCGCGGACTGTTCCCGCCCGAGGACAATTTCTTTCTGGACATCGACGCACTTGTCTCGCCCGATATCCGCTTCTTTGTGGCCCACCGCCGGGGCGAGACGGTGGGCACCGGCGCGCTCGCCCTGCGCGGCGGCTATGGCGAGGTGAAATCCATGTTCGTGGCCGAAACGGCGCGGGGTCAGGGCGTGGCCGAGGCGCTGCTTGCCCGGATCGAGGCCGAGGCGCGGGCTGACGGCCTGCCCCTCCTGCGGCTCGAGACCGGCAACCGGCTGGCGGCGGCGCTAAGGCTCTATGAGCGCCACGGTTTCGAGCGGCGCGGGCCGTTCGGCGATTACCCGGACGCGTGCAGCTCAGTCTTCATGGAAAAGGCGCTCGGCCCGGCGCGCGGCTGACAGGCTACTTTGGTCCACCGCCGGCGTGTCGGCACCACGCGGCAATCATGCGCGCGCGGCACGCCGCGCCGCGCGTCCGCATCCGGCCCGCAGGCAAGCACCGCCTCGAGCATCGCCTGATCGCCCCAGAGCCGGGGCACCGCGCAGCCGCTGACGGCGGCAATGGCGGCAGCAGCGCGGGGCGCGACGGTGATGGTGCGCGGCACCCATTCCCTGCTGATCCGGATTGCCTGCGCGTGCCGCCCGACGATCCGCACGTCAAAGACGCTGGGCCCGATTCCGATGCGCACCGGCTCCACGCCGAAAAATGACGGCGAGGGATGCGAACAGGCAGCCGAGAGGGCCAGGAGTGCAAGCGCGATCCACCGCATGCCCGAGCCTTGCCCCGCACCGGTTAACACCGGCTTAAATCTCCTCGACCATCACCACGCCGGTCAGGCTGCGGATCGCGCCCTTGATCTGCGGATTGACGGGGTATTCCGCGCCACTGTCGATCTCGACCTCGCCGGGGAGGCCCTCGCCCATGAGGCGGAACCGGATCGGACCGGGCCGCGCCCCGCGCGCCGATTTCGCCGCGCTGTCCAGCACCGCCGCGACCGAGCCGATGGCTTCTGCCTGATCGACGAACACGCACAGCCCCACCGCCCCGGCATCGGCCACCATGCCATCCACGGGCTGCACCGTCCGGCCCAGCAGCTTCAGCTGGTCGGCCTCCATCGTCGCCTCGGCAGTGACCACAACCTGCGCGCCCGCCTCCAGAAAATCACGGGATTTCTCCAGCACCTCGGAAAACAGCGTGACCTCGTAGCTGCCGGTCGGATCGCTCAGTTGTGCAAAGGCAAAGCGATTGCCGCGCGCCGATTTTCGCTCCTGCCGCCCGGCCACGACCCCGGCCATCCTGGCGAGGAACGGCCCCCGCTCGGCGCGCGCCATCACCTCTTCCAGCGTCTTGACCTCCTGCCGCCTCAGCACGGTCATGTAATCATCGAGCGGGTGGCCCGAGAGGTAGAAGCCGACGGCCCTGAACTCCTCGGTCAGCCGCTCGGCGGGCAGCCAGTCCTCGACCGGGGCGAGGCGCGGCTCGGGCAGGTCCTCGCCCGCGTCGCCGAACAGCGACACCTGGTCGGAATTCTTCTGCTCCTGGATCGCCGCCGAATAGCTCATCAGCGCATCGACGCTCTCGAACACGCGGCGGCGGTTGCGGTCGAGCGCGTCGAACGCCCCGGCGCGGGCCAGCATTTCCAGCGGGCGCTTGCCGATGCGCTTGAGATCGACGCGTCGCGCGACATCGTAGAGCGTGGCGAAGGGACGCGTGCCGCGCCCCTCGACGATCAGCCTCATCGCCTCGATGCCCACGTTCTTGAGTGCGCCCAGCGCGTAATGCAGCACGCCGTCCCGCACCACGAACACAGCGTCCGACCGGTTGACGCAAGGCCCGGCCCAGTCGAGCGTGAGGCCCTTCTTCACCTCTTCGAAATAGACGGCGAGCTTGTCGGTGAGGTGGATATCGCAATTCATGACGCCGGCCATGAACTCGACCGGGTGGTTGGCCTTGAGCCAGGCGGTCTGATAGCTCACCACGGCATAGGCGGCGGCGTGCGACTTGTTGAAGCCGTAATTGGCGAACTTGTCGAGGAGGTTCCAAACCTCGATCGCCTTGGCGTCATCGACGCCGTTGGCCTTGGCACCCGCGATGAACTTGGGCCGCTCGGCATCCATCGCTTCCTGGATCTTCTTGCCCATCGCGCGGCGCAGCAGATCGGCGCCGCCCAGGGAGTAGCCCGCCATCTCCTGCGCGATCTGCATCACCTGTTCCTGGTAGACGATGATGCCCTGAGTCTCGTCGAGGATGTGGTCGATCAGCGGGTGGATCGACTCGCGCTCCGACAGCCCGTTCTTGACCTCGCAATATTTCGGGATGTTCTCCATCGGGCCGGGCCGGTAGAGCGCGACGAGCGCCACGATATCCTCGATGCAGGTGGGCTTCATGCGCTTGAGCGCATCCATCATGCCCGAGCTTTCCACCTGGAAAACGGCGACCGTCCGTGCGCGGGAATAAAGCTCATACGTCTTCGGATCGTCGAGCGGGATTTGTCCGATATCGTTCTCGGCCCCCTCGAAGGGCTGGTAGATGGTGCTGCCATCGGCGGCGATGTGCAGGTCGCGCCCCTCGGCGTGGATCTGCTCGATCGCGTTCTGTATGACCGTGAGGGTCTTGAGCCCGAGAAAGTCGAACTTCACCAGCCCCGCCTGCTCCACCCATTTCATGTTGAACTGCGTGGCCGGCATGTCGGAGCGCGGGTCCTGGTAGAGCGGCACAAGCTCGTCCAGCGGCCGGTCGCCGATCACCACGCCCGCGGCATGGGTCGAGGCGTTGCGCAACAGCCCCTCGACCTGCTGGCCATAGCTCAGGAGCCGGTCCACCACCTCTTCGGCCTGCGCAGCCTCGCGCAGGCGCGGCTCGTCGGCCAGCGCCTTCTCGATCGAGACCGGTTTGACCCCTTCGACCGGGATCATCTTTGACAGGCGATCGACCTGCCCGTAGGGCATCTGCAGGACGCGGCCGATATCGCGCACCGCCGCCTTGGACAGAAGCGCACCGAAAGTGATGATCTGCCCCACCTTGTCGCGGCCGTATTTCTCCTGCACATAGGCGATCACCTCCTCGCGGCGATCCATGCAGAAATCGATGTCGAAATCGGGCATCGAGACGCGTTCGGGATTGAGAAAGCGCTCGAACAGCAGCTTGTAGCGCAGCGGATCAAGGTCGGTGATGGTGAGCGCATAGGCCACCAGGCTGCCGGCACCAGAGCCGCGCCCGGGGCCCACCGGGATATCCTGTCCCTTGGCCCATTTGATGAAATCGGCCACGATAAGGAAATAACCGGGAAAGCCCATGCCCTCGATGATGCCCAGCTCGAACTCCAGCCGTCTCTCGTATTCTTCCACCGGGGCGGCGTGCGGGATGACCGCGAGGCGCTTTTCCAGGCCCTCCCGCGCCTGACGGCGCAACTCGTCCACCTCGTCATCGGCGAAACGCGGCAGGATCGGGTCGCGCTTGTATGCACCAAAGGCGCAGCGCCGGGCGATCTCGACGGTATTCTCCAGCGCCTCGGGCAGGTCGGCGAAAAGCGCGGCCATCTCGTCCTGCGATTTGAAATAGTGCTGCGGCGTCAGGCGGCGGCGCGGCGCGTTCTGATCGACATAGGCACCGTCCGCCACGCACAGGAGCGCGTCATGCGCCTCGTACATGTCGGATCCGGGGAAATGAACATCGTTGGTGGCCACCAGCGGCAGGTCCATCGCATAGGCCATCTCGACATGACCGCGCTCGGTCTGACGCTCGGATTCGGGTGCGCCGCTCTCGCCCGGGTGGCGCTGCAACTCGACATAGAGACGGTCACCGAACGCCGCCTTGAGCCGCGCCATGAACGCCTCGGCCGCCGGGCGCTGCCCGCCCTGCAACAGCCGCCCAAGCGGCCCGTCAGGACCGCCGGTCAGGCAGATCACACCCTCGGCGTGACGCTCCAGCTCCTCCAGGGTGACATGCGCCACCTGCCCGTCACCACGCAGGTAGAGGCAGGAATTGAGCTTCAGCAGGCTTTCGTAACCATGCTCGTTCTGCGCCAGCAGCACCACGGGCGCGGGCGGCCTCGAGCGTTCGCCGGGGCTTGTGGCCACGTATTCCAGGTCGACCTGACAGCCCATGATCGGCTGCACTCCGGCCGCCTGAGCCGAGACGGAAAACTCCAACGCGGCGAACATGTTGTTCGTGTCGGTGACGGCCACGGCGGGCATCCCGGCAGCCGCGCACAGACCGGGCAGCTTCTTGAGCCGCACCGCGCCCTCCAGCAGCGAATACTCGGTGTGAACGCGCAGGTGGATGAATCGGGGCGTGCTGACCATGCAGACAGCCTAGCCCCGGCGGACGCCGAACGGAAGCCTGCGCGCGACAGCGCATTGCCGCCGCCCCCGGGGCTGGTCTAGTGTTGCGGTCGAACAAACGACACGCCCGCGCAGGCGGGCCAGGGACAGGCCGCATGACCGCGCCATTGCTGAGCATTTCGGGCCTGACGAGGGCCTACCCGGGCGTGATTGCCAATGACGCGGTCAGCTTCGACATCCGCGAAGGCGAGGTCCACGCGCTGCTGGGCGAGAACGGTGCCGGCAAGTCCACGCTGGTCAAGATGATCTACGGCCTCGTCAGGCCCGACGGCGGTGCGATGTCCCTGCGCGGCGCCCCATTCGCGCCCGCCTCGCCATCGGCGGCACGCGCCGCGGGCGTGGCGATGGTGTTCCAGCATTTCTCGCTCTTTGACGCGCTGAGCGTCGCCGAGAACGTGGCACTGGGGATGGAACGCCCGCCGCCGCTGCACCGGCTTGCCGCGCGCATCCGCGATGTGTCGGAGACCTACGGCCTGCCCCTCGACCCGGGGCGACTCGCCGGCGATCTCTCGGCCGGCGAGCGGCAGCGCGTCGAGATCGTTCGCTGCCTGCTGCAGGAGCCGCGGCTGCTGATCATGGACGAGCCGACGTCGGTGCTCACCCCGCAGGAGGTCGGGATCCTGTTCGAGACACTGCGCAGGCTGACCTCCGAAGGCGTGGCGATCCTCTACATCTCACACAAGCTGGAGGAGATTCGAACGCTTTGCGACCACGCCACGATCCTGCGGAAGGGGCGCAAGGTCGGCACCTGCACCCCGCGCGAGACACCGGCACGCGCGATGGCCGAGATGATGGTGGGCGCATCCATCGCCGTCCCGGGGCGCACGACACGCAAGGCGGGCGAGGTGGCGCTCGAGGTCGAGGGTCTGTCGCTGCCCGCGCCCTCGGCCTTCGGTACCGCACTCCGGGGGATCGGCTTCACCCTCCGACATGGCGAGATACTCGGGGTCGGCGGTGTCGCGGGCAACGGGCAGGACGAATTGCTCGCCGCGCTCTCGGGCGAGGTCAGGACAAGGGCTGCGGTGGTGCGGCTTCGCGGCACCCCAGCGGGTCATCTCGGCCCCGCCGCCCGGCGGCGGCTCGGCCTGCTCGCCGCGCCCGAGCAACGGCTCGGGCACGCTGCCGCCCCGGACATGACGCTGACCGAGAACGCGCTCCTGACCGGGGCGGACCGCGAGAGGCTCGTTGTCCGCGGCCTCATCCGGTGGGGCGCGGCCCGCGCCTTTGCCGAAGCGGTGATCGCGCGCTTCGACGTGCGCACCCCCGGCCCCGGAACCGCCGCGCGCGCACTGTCGGGCGGCAACCTGCAGAAATTCGTGATCGGGCGCGAGGTGCTGCAACGCCCGGACGTGTTCGTCGTGAACCAGCCGACATGGGGCGTCGATGCCGCCGCCGCCGCGGCAATCCGGCAGGCGCTGCTCGATCTGGCGGCAGCGGGCGCGGCCATCCTGTGCATCAGCCAGGACCTCGATGAACTCATGGAAATCTCCGACCGCTTCGCCGCGCTCGACGCCGGGCGGCTGTCGCCCGCGCGCGCCACGGCCGGGCTGGACGTGGAGGAGATCGGCCTGATGATGGGCGGCGCGCACGACATGGAGGTCGCGCATGTCTGAGGCCATCGGCAGGGGTATTGTCACCAAGAAGAAGCCGCAGCCATACGCCCGGTTTCTTCCTGGCAGAAATACCCCGGGGGAGTCGCCTGAAGGGCGACGGGGGCAGCGCCCCCCGTCCTGCAACGTCGCGGTCGTGCCATGCTGAGGATGGAAAAGCGGCCGCAGCCCTCGCGGATCTGGACATGGGCCAGCCCGCCGCTGGCGGTGGTCGTGACCATGATCGCCGGTGGCGCCCTCTTTGCCGCGCTGGGCAAGGACCCGGGCGAGGCGATCGCCACGATCTTCTGGAATCCGCTCTTCGGCGAGTTCGCCTTCTATTACCGGCCGCAGCTTCTCATCAAGGCCGCCCCGCTCGTCCTCATCGCCATCGGCCTCAGCCTCGGCTTCCGTGCCGGGGTCTGGAACATCGGGGCCGAAGGACAGTATATCGTCGGCGCACTCACCGGCGCGGCGGTCGGGCTTGCCTTCTATCCGCTCGAAAGCCGGGTGGTGTTTCCGCTCATGGTGCTCGCCGGGGCGCTGGGCGGCTGCGCCTGGGCGATGATCCCGGCGCTGCTGAGGGTGCGCTTCGGCACCAACGAAATCCTCGTGTCGCTGATGCTGGTCTACGTGGCAGAGCAGCTTCTGGCGGCGATGGCCCTGGGGCCGATGCGCAATCCCGACGGGCGCGGCTTTCCCGGGTCGCGCAACCTGCGCGACTATCCCGCCGCCCACAACGCCGAGATCATCGAGGGCACAGGCATGCACTGGGGCGTGGCGGCTGCAGTGATCGCCGTGATCCTCGCCCATGCGCTGCTCAGCCGTCACCTGCTCGGTTTCCATATCCGGCTCGCCGGGCAGGCCCCGCGCGCGGCGCGCTTCGCAGGCGTGCGGCCCGGGCGGCTGGTGGTGATCTGTCTTGGCGCCTCGGGCGCGCTGGCCGGGCTGGCGGGGATGTTCGAGGTGGCCGGGCCCGCGGGGCAGGTCAGCATCGATTTCAACGTCGGCTACGGCTTCACCGCGATCATCGTGGCCTTTCTCGGGCGGCTGCATCCGGTGGGCATCCTGCTCGCGGGTCTCCTGATGGCGCTGACCTATATCGGCGGCGAGATGGCGCAATCGACGCTGGGCCTGCCCGCCGCCGCGATCCAGCTTTTCCAGGGCATGCTGCTCTTCTTCCTGCTGGCCGTGGACGTGCTGACCAATTACCGCATCCGGTTGCGCAGGGCGGAGGCCGCGTGATGGGCGCGATCGACCCCGGCCTGCTTCTGGCCGCGCTGATGGTGGCAGCGACACCACTCCTGCTGGCCGCGCTGGGCGAATTGGTGGTGGAGCGCGCGGGCGTTCTCAACCTCGGGGTCGAGGGGATGATGATCACAGGTGCGATCTGCGGCTTTGCCGTGGCCGTGAATTCGGGCTCGCCCTTGATGGGCTTTGTTGCGGCGGCGGGCGGGGGCGCGGCGCTGGCGCTGCTGTTCGCGGCCCTCACGCAGCTGGCGCTGGCCAACCAGGTGGCGTCGGGCCTCGCGCTCACGCTGTTCGGGCTGGGGCTTTCGTCGCTGCTGGGGCAGGGCTATGTAGGCATCAAGCCACCGCCAATGCCGCGGCCCGATTTCGGACAGCTGAGCGATGTTCCGGTCCTGGGGCAGGTTCTGTTTTCCCACGATCTGATGGTCTACCTCGCACTGGCGCTTGTCGCTGCGGTCTGGGCCATGCTGAACCATACCCGCGCCGGTCTCATCCTGCGCGCGGTGGGCGAGAACCACGACGCCGCCCATGCCCTTGGCTATCGGGTGGTGCGCGTGCGCGTTCTCGCGATCATGTTCGGCGGGTCCTGCGCGGGGCTGGGCGGGGCCCATATCAGCCTCGTCCGCGTGCCGCAGTGGACCGAGGGCATGACCGCGGGTGCGGGCTGGATCGCGCTGGCGCTTGTCGTGTTCGCCTCGTGGAGGGCGGGGCGCGTTCTGCTCGGTGCCTGGCTTTTCGGCGGGGTGACCGTTCTGCAGCTCAATCTTCAGGCAACCGGCCTCGCGATCCCTGTCGAGTATCTTTCCATGTCGCCCTACTTGATCACCATCTTCGTGCTGGTCATCATGTCGGCCGACCGCTCGCGCGCCCCCGGCTCGCTGGGCCGCACCTTCCACGCCCCTCACTGACCCTCAACACGGAGACCCCGCATGACCCTCACCCGCCTGCTCACACCCGTCGCGCTGGCACTCGGCCTCGCAACGACCGTCACCGCCCAGGACAAGACCAAGGTCGGTTTCATCTATGTCGGCCCGATCGGCGATGGCGGCTGGACCTACGAGCACGACAAGGCACGCCTTGCCGTCGAGGATCATTTCGGCGACCGGGTCGAGACGGTCTATCGCGAAAGCGTGCCGGAAGGGGCCGATGCGGAACGCGCGATCACCGAGATGGTGCTCCAGGGGGCGGACCTGATCTTCACCACCTCTTTCGGTTTCATGGAGCCCACGCTTGCCGTGGCCAAGAAATTCCCCGACGTGAAATTCGAGCATGCCACCGGCTACAAGACGCTGCCCAATGTCTCGACCTATTCCGCCCGTTTCTACGAGGGGCGCGCGGTGCAGGGCCATATCGCGGGCGAAATGACCGAGTCGAATGTCATCGGCTACATCGCCTCCTACCCGATCCCCGAGGTGATCCGGGGCATCAACGCGGCCTATATCCACGCGGCCAGGGTCAACCCCGATGTCGCGTTCAAGGTCATCTGGGCCTATACATGGTTCGATCCGCCGAAAGAGGCCGACGCCGCGCAGGCACTGATCGAACAGGGGGCGGACGTGATCCTGCAGCACACCGACTCGACCGCACCGCAATCGGCGGCGGAAAAGGCCGGTGATGTCATCACCTTCGGCCAGGCATCGGACATGGCCGAATACGCGCCCTTCCCGCGCGTGTCTTCGATCATCGACAACTGGGCCCCCTACTACATCGCGCGCACGCAGGCGGTAATCGACGGGACATGGGAGAGCCAGCAGGTCTGGCACGGCATCGACGAAGGCATGGTCGAAATAGGCGAGATCACCGACGCGGTGCCCGGGGATGTGCGCGCCGCGGCGCTGGCGCTGAAAGAGGCGATGGCGGCAGGCGAGTATCACCCGTTCACCGGCCCGCTCAACCGGCAGGACGGCAGCGCATGGCTGGCCGAGGGCGAGGTGGCCGAAGACGACACGCTTCTGGGAATGGATTTCTATGTCGAGGGGATGTCAGGGCAGATCCCGAACTGATCCGGACCGAAAGGTCTCGCCATGAAAGGCGGATCGCCGGCCCGGCCCGTGATCCGCCCGGAGGTTCCGATACCGGGATGGAACGGTCCTCGGCCAACACCCTCCGGCAAACCCGCCACAAAAAGCGCGTTCGCGACGCGCGAGCGCTCGTTCAGGCCACCGCCGGCGCGTTTGCGGGATGAAAGGGTAAGGCTGGTGCCGCCGAAGGGACTCGAACCCCCGACCCCATCATTACGAATTGTTTGTCGGTTTTGGTGGACCGGGTTGCACGCAGGCGCACTGCACCTGTTAAATCCTTTCAAAACTCTGGTATGAAACGCAATTTTCTAGAGTCAGGACCCATTGATTTCCGTCGGGTTGCGTGATTCACGGTTCGAAAAACGAGCGATGAACATGTCTGATCTTCTCTGGTTGTCGGACGCGCAGATGGCGCGTCTTGAGCCCTGCTTCCCGAAGTCCCACGGTAAGCCGCGCGTCGATGACCGGCCTGTGCTGAGCGGTATTATCTTCATCAATCGCAATGGGTTGCGGTGGCGCGACGCGCCTGCGGAATACGGTCCGCACAAGAGCTGAACTCGGCTCAGCATTCGCCACGAACTTGCTGCAATCTTGTTGCACGGAGCAGCCGGAAAAATCAGGAAACTCTTTGAAATCAAGGGAATGCGTTGGGAGTTAGTTGCAGCGCAAAAATTGTGCCGCATAGTTGCGGCGCAACGCCAAAATATTGATATCTTTAGAAGTTTTTTGGTAGCGGAGGAGGGACTTGAACCCCCGACACGCGGATTATGATTCCGCTGCTCTAACCACCTGAGCTACTCCGCCGGACCGCGGGCTGGGTATGCCAGCGGTGCCGGGGCGTCAAGGCGGAAAATGCGGGGGTGCTGAACTTGTGGAGGCGTCGGGGATGGCGCACAGTCGGGGATATGGATGACACCGCCCCGCCCCCGCTCGACGAGATCGCCCGCCTGATCGGCCCGGGCAACCTGCTGCGCGGCGACGCCGCCGCGCGATGGTCCGGGGACTGGGCGGGGCACAGGCGCTGGCGGCCGCTGGCGGTGGCGCGGCCCGGCGACACCGGCGAGGTGGCGGCGCTGGTGCGGCTGGCAAACCGGCACCGCCTCGCCGTGGTTCCGGTCTCGGGCAACACCAACCTCGTCAAGGGAACGGCGGCGGAGGGCGCGCTGATGCT
>Ga0102931_1000884_pt1 | contig 14819 bp, 11 predicted proteins | sample SalPonR1_C_D1_MG_FD_79282 | JGI IMG/M metagenome (GOLD analysis project Ga0102931, IMG submission 79282) | Salt pond soil microbial communities from South San Francisco under conditions of wetland restoration - Salt Pond MetaG R1_C_D1_MG | ecosystem: Environmental > Aquatic > Marine > Intertidal... | reverse complement strand
GACGAGGAGGCTCCCGAGCTGTTGCTGGATTACGCGACACTCACCGGCGCGGCACGCGTCGCGCTGGGTCCCGACCTGCCGGCCCTGTTCTGCACCGATCCCGAGTTATCGGATGCGCTGCGCGACGCCGGGCCGCCGCAGGGCGATCCGCTCTGGCCGATGCCCCTGTGGGCGCCCTACGCGGCCAACCTGGCCGGCGGCATCGCGGATCTCGTCAACGTCACCACGGACGGCTTCGCGGGTTCCATCTATGGCGGCCTGTTCCTGCAAAGATTCGTCGGCAACGCCCGGGCCTGGGCTCACTTCGATACCTTTGCATGGAATCCCCGCACCCGGCCGGGGCGGCCGGAGGGCGGCGCGGGCCAGGGCATCCGCGCGGCCTTCAGCGTCCTCTCGGCGCGCTATCCGGCCTGATCGCTCGCCAGGCTGCATGCCCGCGCCGCGCAGACCAGGGCGGCGTAGAACGCCAGCGCCAGGGCCAGCAGGGCCAGCGCGATGGCGCCGAACAGGTCCGGCGCCTTCATCATGGTGGACATGAGCGAGTCCTGGTAATAGAAGAACCAGGGGTGATCCGGCGGGAATACCCATTCGTGCAGCGCGCTGGAGACCCGCTTGGGGCCGATCACCAGCACCAGCGCAATGCCGGCCGCGGTGACCGCCACGCTCGCTCCCATCAGCCGGCCAAAAGGCGGCACCCGCCACCCGAGCATGCGGATGAGCAACAGGTGGAGCGCGCACCAGCCGACGGCGACCCAGCCGGCCACGCGGGCGCGGTCGACCAGCCTGGCGACGTCCTGCAGGTGGCCGACCTCCGGGGCGCGCAGCAACCGGTCCACGGGCTGCCCCGCGGGATCACGGTACTGCAGGCTTTCCAGGCCGCGGCCCGAGTCCTCGATCGCCGTCACGATGGCCGAGAACAGCCGCATCCGCTCGTCGCGACTGGTTGCCTCGAAGCCGCGCTTGTAACGGTTCTGCGGCCCGAATTCCTCGATGTGGGTGTCGATTTCCAGCCAGTCGTAAAAAACCGGGTAAAGAAAATCGACGGGCGCGAGGCAGCGCCAGGCGATCCACAGCGCCGCCAGCGCGCAGGCCGGCAGCAGCAGCCACAGGTGGCCGCGGCCCGCGCGCGCCGGGCTTTCAGTCGCCACCGGCGCTGGCCGAGAGGTTCGGCGGGTAGGGCAAGACCTCCACCACTTCCCCCGCCTCGTGGCGCCGCTTCATGTCGCGCCAGAAGGCCGGGGTCAGCAGGTCGCCGTGGTGTTCGAGGAAGGTCTCCAGCTGCGCCGGCTCCAGCCCCAGGAAACTGATGAACTGCTCCGGGAAGACATCGGCGTCATCCACGAAAAACCACGCCTCCGACTGCATCTCCTCTTCCACGGAGCGCGCCTCGGGCAGCTTGCGGAATTTGCATTCGGTGACCAGGCAAAGCTCGTCGTAGTCGTAGAAGATCACCCGGCCGTTGCGCGTCACGCCGAAGTTCTTCAGCAACAGGTCGCCGGGGAAAATGTTGGTCGCGGCGAGGTCCCGGATGGCCTGGCCGTAATCGAGCACGGCATGGCGCGCGGCCAGCGGCGAAGCCTCGGCGAGATAGAGGTTCAGCGGGCGCATGCGACGCTCGACGTAGCAGTGGGCGATTACGATGTCGTCGCCGTCCACCCGCACGGTCTCGGCGGCGGACTCGAGCAGGTGCTCCAGCAGTTCGGGGTCGAAGCGCGTCCGCGGGAAGCGCAGCATCTTGAATTCCTGCGCGTCCACGAGCCGGCCCGCGCGGTCGTGGCGGAACACCAGGTAATACTTGTCCAGCACGTCGCGGCGCACCACGGTCTTCGGATAGGCAAAATGGTCGCGGATCACTTTGAAGACCACGTCGAAAGACGGGAGCGTGAACACCGCCATGACCATGCCGCGGTCTCCGGGCGCCTCCACGATCAGGTCGCTGGAATTCTCCAGGTGGCGGAAAAAGGTCCGGTAGGTCTCCGTCTTGCCCTGGCGGGCGCGGCCCAGCACGGTGAACAGCTCGGCCAGCGGCTTGCGCGGCAGGATGCTGCGCAGGAACATCACGGCGTCATGCACGGTTTCCAGGTCGGCGTGGAAATAGCTGCGCGTGAAGCCGAACAGGATGCTGGTATCGCGCACCGAGGCCAGCAGCGCGTCGACCGCGACGCCCTCGGGCGTGTTCTTGAGCGCGATCACCACGGGTTGCGGCTGCGCGGCGCCCAGCGCGCGGCCGACCAGGTAGGCGCGCGTGTTCTGGTAAAAAATCGGCCGCATGAACTCGACGCGCTCGAGCCGCTCGAGCCCGCCGAGCGGCTCCCAGGCCCGCGCGAGTTCGCTGACCACGAAGTCGACGCTGCCCTTGAAGTCGCGCCACGGCGACTCGAAGCTGTGATCCTCCAGGATCTCTTCCACCAGCGTTTCGGGCAGGCCCGTGTAATCGTAGGCATTGAGCGCCTGCGGCGGCCGGACCTTGGAAAGCGGGTCCAGGTCCAGCGCGACGAATTCGACCTCGGGATCGACGCCCACGGTGGCGAACAGCCGCCGGCTGATCGAGCTGAAGAAGGTTTTCTCGAATTCCAGGTCGATGAAGTCCGCGATCTCGTCTTCGAAACAGCGCTTGATGTGCAGCCACAGCTTGCGGTCGGTGGCGCGCTCGCCAAGACGGTGGCGCAGCATTTCGGTGGTGTGGCCGACGTAGCGGTCGTACAGGTCGATGCGTTCCATGGCATCGCGCCGGCCGCCGACCCAGTCGCGCTGCTCGAAGCGCTGCCGGGCACGGCGCGTGACGTCGCGGAACTCGGCGTTGTAATCGCCGAAAGCATCGAAAATGGCCCTGGCGCAGTCCCGCGCCAGGGCCGTGTCAGCCGCCTCTGCACCCATGAGAGAAGGGCTTCAGGCGAGGTTGCCGATCATGGCGTCGGCAAACTCGCTGCACTTCACCTCGGTGGCGCCGTCCATCAGGCGGGCAAAATCGTAAGTCACGATCTTGTTGCCGATGGTCTTGTCCATCGCGCTCAGGATCAGGTCCGCGGCTTCCAGCCAGCCCAGGTGGCGCAGCATCATTTCGCCCGACAGGATCAGGCTTCCGGGGTTGACCTTGTCCAGGTTGGCATACTTGGGCGCCGTGCCGTGCGTGGCCTCGAAAACCGCGTGGCCGGAGACTGAGTTGACGTTGCCGCCCGGCGCAATGCCGATGCCGCCGACCTGGGCGGCCAGCGCGTCGGAAAGGTAATCGCCGTTGAGGTTGAGCGTCGCGATCACGTCGAATTCCGCGGGTCGCGTCAGCACCTGTTGCAGCGTGATGTCGGCGATGGCGTCCTTGATCAGCACCTTGCCCTTGGCCAGGGCCTCTTTCTGCTCCGCGTTGGCCGCGGCTTCGCCTTCCTCGTCGCGCGTACGGTCCCACTGGTCCCAGGTGTAGACCTGGTCGCTGAACTCGCGCTCGGCGAGCGCATAGCCCCACTTGCGGAAGGCGCCCTCCGTGAACTTCATGATGTTGCCCTTGTGGACAAAGGTCACGCTCTTGCGCTGGTTGTCGATGGCGTACTGGATCGCCGCCCGCACCAGCCGCTCCGTGCCCTCCCGCGAGACCGGCTTGATGCCGATGCCGGAGCTGTCGGGAAAACGGATCTTGCGGTACTCGTCCGGGAAGTGTTCGCGGAACAGGTCCAGGAAGCGCTTGCCGGCCGGCGACCCCTGCTCGAACTCGATGCCGGCATAGATGTCCTCGGTGTTCTCCCGGAAGATCACCATGTCGACGTCTTCCGGTTTCTTGACCGGCGAGGGCACGCCGGAGAACCAGCGCACCGGCCGCATGCAGACATAAAGGTCGAGCAGCTGGCGCAGCGCCACGTTGAGGCTGCGGATGCCGCCGCCGATCGGCGTGGTCAGGGGTCCCTTGATGGACACCAGGTATTCGCGGCAGGCCTGCACCGTTTCATCGGGCAGCCAGGAATTGAACAGGTCATTGGCTTTCTGGCCGGCATAGATCTCCATCCAGTGGATCTGCCTGGCGCCGCCGTAAGCCTGCCGGACGGCGGCATCGAGCACCCGCACCGTGGCGCGCCAGATATCCGGTCCGGTGCCGTCACCCTCGATAAAGGGGATGATCGGGTTGTCGGGGACCTGCAGCACGTCATCCTTGAGACTGATCCTGGCGCCGCCCTCGGGTACGACGATCTTTGTTTCAGGCATTTCGAAGACTCCTTTGCTGGCGACGGCGTTCTGCGCGCCGTGTTCGTGTCTGCCGATGATAACCGATCAGGATCAGGGGTGAGCCTCGGCCATGCGGCGTCCGCGCGACTCGTTGACGCCGCGGCTGGCCACCAGCGCCGCGAGGAATAGCAGGATGCAGAACAGGATCGCGGTGTGCAGGCCGAAAGCAGCCTGCAGCAGGCCGATCGACAACAGCCCGATGACACCCGCAAGCTTCAGCGAGATGCCCCAGAAACCGAAGAATTCCGCCGCATGCGTCAGCGGCGAGAAAAGTCCGACCAGCGTGCGCGTCGCAGACTGGCAGGAGCCGAGGCTGAGTCCCGCGACACTGCCCACCACCAGGAAAACGTATTGCGCTTCCACTTCGCTGCCCGTCAGCCGCGAGAGGGCCCCGGCGATCAAGGGCGTCAGGTAGATCAGGGCGATGGCCGCCATCCACATCAGCAGCGTGACCTGGTAGGTCCGTTTTGCGCCCAGCCGATCCTGGATGAAACCGAAGCCGAGTGCGCCGGCGGCCGCGGTGAGCTGCACGATGATGAACATCAGGGTGCGCACGTTTTCGTCCCAGCCGACGACCTGCGCGCCATAGATGAAGGCGTAAGTGATGATGATGTAGATGCCGCTCATGGCGAACAGGACTGAGACCAGCAGCACGGCCAGGTCCTTGTGCTTGTCCAGGTGCGCCAGCGTCTCGCGCACGCGTCCCGCTCCGATGGCCAGGTAACCCTTGCCCGGCGGAAGCGGGCGCGGCGTGCCCTTCTCGCGCAGCCAGGCGAAGGTGGGGATCGCGGCCACCAGGAAAAAAGCGGCCGCCCACGGGCCGACCCAGCGGATGCGGTCGAAGTTCTGCTCGCTGACCTCGCCCAGCACCAGCAGCACGAATACCGCCGAGCACATGCCGCCCACGTAGCCCAGCGCCCAGCCGAAGCCGGAGATCTTCCCCAGGTCTTCCGGAGGGCCCAGGCCGGGCAGAAAGCTCGCGATGAAGGCCTCGCCGATCGAGTAGGCGAAGTTCGAGACGATCAGCAGGACGACGCCCAGCAGCGCATAGCCCGGCGCGACGAAGTAAAGCGCGGCTGTCGAGACCACAGTGAGCAGGTAACTGGCGAACAGGAAGCGCTTCTTGGACGCCGTGTAGTCCATGATCGCGCCCGCGATCGGCGCGCAGAACACCACCATCAGGTAGCTGGCGGAGAGCGCCAGGCTCCAGAGGAAATTGCCCAGCCGGTAGTCGCCGTCGTTGCTGACGATCACTCGCGTGAACAGGTCGCCGAACACCACCGTGATGATCAGCAGCGTGTAGGCCTGGTTGGCGAAGTCGAACATCGCCCAGCCGAAGATTTCACGGCGCGGCGCGCGCCTGCGCTTCACGCGGCGGCGCCTTGCAGGTCGATGATGAAGGCGTAGTCCCTGGCAGTCTCTCGCAGCGCCTCGAAACGGCCGCTGCGCCCGCCGTGACCGGCCGCCATGGTGGTCCTCAAAAGCAGCGGCGCATCATTGACGCGCGTGGCTCGCAGGCGGGCGACCCACTTTGCCGGTTCCCAGTATTGCACCTGTGAGTCATGCAGGCCGGTGGTCACGAGCATGGCCGGGTAGTCCCGTGCCGCGACATTGTCGTAGGGACTGTAGGACAGCATGTAGTCGTACCAGGGTTGCAGCCTCGGGTCGCCCCATTCGTCGAACTCGTTGGTGGTGAGGGGGATCGTCTCGTCCAGCATGGTGTTGACCACGTCCACGAAAGGCACGGCCGCCACCATCCCGGCGTACAGTTCCGGCGCCTGGTTCGCCACCGCGCCCACCAGCAGGCCGCCGGCCGAGCCGCCCGCGGCATAGATCGCGGCGGGCGCAGCATAGCCTTCCGCGACCAGGAAGCGCGTCACGTCGATGAAATCATGGAAGCTGTTCATCTTGTGCAGCAGCCGGCCCTCGTCGTACCAGCGGCGACCCATTTCCTGGCCGCCGCGCACATGCGCGATGGCGAACACGAAGCCGCGGTCCAGCAGCGAGAGACGATTTGCGCTGAACACCGGGTCCTGGCTGAGGCCGTATGCGCCGTAGCCGTACTGGTACAGCGGCGCCGTGCCGTTGCGCCTGAAATCCTTGCGATAAACCAGCGACACGGGGATGCGCTCACCGTCGCGGGCCGGCGCCCAGCAGCGCTCGCTGCGGTAGTTGCCTGGCCGGAAGTCCCCCATCACGGCCTGGCGTTTCAACAGCACCCGCCGGCCGCTGTCGATATCCGCACGGTAGACGGAGCGGGGCGTGACCAGCGAGGTGTAGTGGTAGCGCAGCGTCCTGGCGTGCACTTCGGGGTTGTCGCCCAGCCAGGCGGTGGAGGGCGTTTCGGCGGCGGGCAGGTGGAAATCCTGCCGGCCCCGCGGCATGACCCGTATGCGCGACTCGCCCTCGCAGCGCTCTTCCACCGCGACGAAGTCCTCAAAGGCGAGAAAGTCCTCGATGAAGCGCTGCTCGTCGTGCGCCAGCAGTTCGCTCCAGGCCGCGCTGTCCTGTTCGCGACCCACGGGCACGCTCAACAGGCGGTAGTTCGGCGCGCCCCGGTTGCTGCGCATCACCCAGCGGTCCCCGGCGTGGTCCAGCGTGTACAGGTGACCGCACTCGCGCGCCTGGAAAACCCTGAACTCGCCCGCCGGATCGCCGGCCGCGAGGATGCGCGTCTCGTTCGCTTCCGTGCTGTCCAGGTGAATCGCGACAAAGGCCCCGGACCGGCTGCGCTCCACGTCGGCGTAGAAGCTCTCGTCCTGTTCCTCGTAAACGACTTCGTCCGGGGCGCCGGCGCCCAGTTCGTGTCGCCGCACGCGCCAGGACAGCAGCGTTTCCGGGTGGTTCTCCGAGTAAAAGAGATGGCGGTTGTCGGCCGCCCATGCGAATCCCGACACCCGCTCGATGCCGTCGGCCAGCAAGGCGCCGCTGGCCAGGTCGCGCACGCGCAGCACGAACTGCCGGCGACCCACCGTGTCTTCCATCCAGGCCAGCAGCCGGTTGTCGTCAGAGACCGCGTAGTCGCCGATTTCGAAGTAGTCGTGGGGCGCGGCCATGGCGTTGCCGTCCAGCAGGATTTCCTCCGGGGCGCTCATGCTGCCCTTGCGACGCGCATGCACCGGATGCTCGCCGCCTTTCTCGAAGCGCACGTAATACCAGTAGCCGCGCTCGAGCACCGGCGCGCTCTGGTCGTCCTGCTTCACGCGGCCCACCAGCTCGTCATAGAGCTTTTCGACCAGCGGCGCGTAGCCCGCCTCCCAGGCTTCGCAGTAGTCGTTCTCCGCCGCAAGGCAGGCGAGCACCTCCGGGTCGCGGCGCGCGTCGTCGCGCAGCCAGAACCACGGGTCCTGCCGGTTTCCCTGGGGCGACACCACCGTGAAGGGACGCTGTTCGGCCACCGGTTCCGGCGGCAGCACGCGAGCACGGTCTGCCCTCTGGTTCATGCGCGCATTCTAACGCCTGGCGGCGGCGCGGGTGATTCACCGCGAGCCGCGTGTCCCGCGGCTTTGCCCCGCCGGGTCGCTTGGGCTACCTTAAGCCTCGAGGGCTTGCGGGAGGGCGAGGCATGAACACGATCCGTACCATCCTTAAAAACAAGAACAGTGCCGAGGTCTGGTCGGTGGCGCCGAACGATTCGGTGCTGGACGCGGTCACCCTGATGGCCAAGCTCGGCATCGGCGCGTTGCTCGTGATGGAAGGCGAGCGCCTCGCCGGCATCGTCTCGGAGCGCGACTACGCGCGCAAGATCATCCTGCAGGGGCGGCGCTCCGAAGACACCGCCGTGAAAGAAATCATGACTTCCGACGTCCTCGTCGCCACGCGCGAGATGACGGCCCAGCACTGCCTGGGGATGATGACCGAGGGCCATTTCCGCCACCTGCCGGTGGTGGAGGAAGGCCGCGTCGTGGGGCTGGTTTCCATCGGTGACCTGGTCAAGTGCGTCATCGACGACCAGCAGGTGGTGATCCGGGAACTCGAGAAATACGTCACCGGCTGAAGCGGCCGGAAAAGGATTTCGATATGGTGGAAATCAGCGGCCTGTTGGGCCTGATCATCCTGGTCCTGAACGTCTACGCGATCGTCAAGACCGTACAAAGCCCCGCCGGCACGGGGGCGAAAGTGGCCTGGATCGTGGTGATCCTGCTGCTGCCGGTGCTTGGGCTGTTGCTCTGGCTGTTCCTGGGACCGAAGGGTTGACGGCGCTCAGGGGTTGACGCGCTCCAGCACGAAGCTGGGCCGGTCGCCCTCGCGGTAATAGACGAACTGGCGGCGCAACTGTTCGAGCTTGTCCTCGCGCGCGGACTCGCTCGCGAACCACTGGTATTCCTGCCAGTCATCGCCCAGCACCGCGCGCATCGGATCGTTCTCCGGCAGGCTCAGGCGGATGCCCCAGCTCTTGGGGTCGGCGGGCAGCGGCCGGCTGCGGTTGTGCTCGTGACAGGCGTCGCTCATTTCATGGTCCCGGGACAGTTGGTGCGAGGCGCGTATTGTCCCGCAGCAGTGGCGCGGCCGCCAATCAGCGGTCGCCCGCGCCCTCGCGGTCAGCCCAGCCGAGCAGGCGCCGCGTGATGAACAGGTAGGCTTTTTTGCCGGTCGCCATCCACAGCCGCGACGTCCAGGCGCGCTTGGCCAGCAGCGCCGACTCGCGCCGGGTGAGGGCGTCGGCCCGGTAGAAGCGCTTGTGCTTCAGGGTGTGGCGCAGGTCTTCGCGCCCCAGCAGCCGGAACATCGGGCTGCGCCGCCGGGGAGCCCAGGCGAGCTGGAAATCGATCAGGCCGGGCCGGCCGTCGGGCAGAACCAGCCAGTTGGGCTCCTTAGCCAGGTCGTTGTGCACCACGCCCGCGACATGCAGCCTGCGCACCAGCCCCAGGGCCGCGTCGAAATAGGCCGTGTCGGCCGGACGCGCGAGATGCATGGGCTGCCCCTCCAGCCACGAGCGCACCAGCATGCGGCCGTCCCAGGAGACCAGCCGCGGCACATCCGGCACCGCGGCCGCGGCCTGCAGGGCGCGGGCCTCCCGGCCCGCCAGGCGCCGCGCCAGCCAGCGGGTCCACCAGGGCGCGCTGCCGGTGTCCCGGCGGATCTCCGGCCCGCGCGGGCCGTGCGCGAGGCTGACCGTGCCGAACAGGTCGCTTTTCAGGACCTGCGGCATTTCGGTCGGAGGCGGGCGGTCGGCATGCTCCATGGCGGCACAGTTTAGCCCGGCGCGCGAGTGACCGGGATTTGGCCTGCCGGCCCGGGTCGCGGAGAATGGCGCCATGAGCAGCACAGGACCATCCCAGTCTCCGGCGAGCCGCGGCCGCGCGCGCGCGACGCGGCGGCCGGGCGATTTCTTCGTCGCCGGCGGGCCGGTGGCGCCGGACCGCGAGTGTTACATCGAACGGCCCACGGACCAGGCACTGCTCGAGCGCCTCCGCGCCGGAGAGTATTGCCACATCATCGCGCCGCGTTTTTCCGGCAAAAGCAGCCTGGCGGCCAGCACCTCCAGGAAACTGCGCGCCGCGGAGGGCCTGGCGGCGGTCGTCGACCTCTCCCAGCTGGGCGGCCGCGATCGCGCCAGCGAGGTGGGCCGCTGGTATTACGGCCTGGCATACCGCGTGTTGCGGGACCTGCGGCTGAAGCTGGACCTGCAGGAATGGTGGCAGGAGCGTATGCCGCTGCCGCCGGCCCAGCGGCTGAGCGAATTCTTCTGGGAGATCGTGATCGGCACGACCCGCGCGACCGTCACGGTTTTCCTGGACGAGATCGAGAGCATCGAACAGTCGGACTACGCCACGGAGCTCTTCAAGATCGTGCGTGCCTGCCACGATGCGCGTGCCGGCGAGCCGGAGTACGGCAGGTTGTCGTTCGTCATGCTCGGGTCTGCCCTGCCGGTCGGCGGCGCGGAGCGGGCCGCGCACGCGGCCACGGAGATCAGCAGCCGGCTCGAGCTGCCGGATTTCAGTTTCGAAGAAGCGCGGCCGCTGGCGCGGGGCCTGGGGCTGCCGACCGGCGACGCCGAGCGCGCGCTCTACCGGATCCTGTACTGGACCGGCGGACACCCTTACCTGACACAGAAGCTTTGCCAGGCGGTGGCCCGCAATGCCGTGCGCATCGATTCCGACGAGTCGGTCGATGAGCTGGTGGCGGCCCGCTTCCTCGGGCCGGACGTGGTCACCCGCGAAAGCAGCATGAGCCGCGTGCTGGATCGGCTCGATCGCGCCGGCAAGCTGGCCCGGCCCGCCCTGCGGCTGTACCGCCGCATCCGGCGGGGCCGCCGGCCGAGCTATGACCCCGATAATCCCAGGCACGAACTGCTGCGGGTCTGCGGGCTGGTCACGATCACGGCCGAGCGCAGGCTGGTGGTGCGCAACCGCATCTATGCCGAGGCCTTCAGTCACCGCTGGGCGCGCGAGGCCCTGCCGGTGCAATGGCGGCTGGTGGCCCGCGTCGCGGGCGTGCTGCTGCTGCTTGCCGCCGTTACCTGGATCTATGTCGAGGTTTTGCCGCGACCTCACGAGCAGACCTTGCGGGTCGCTTCCGTGGAGCTGGACGAGGCGGTCGACGCGTGGACCATGATGCGCCGCATCCCGGGTTTCGGCGGTCGCGCGGACCGGTTGCTGGCGCGCGTCCTGGCGCGTCACAGCAGGATGGCGCAAAGCTGGCCCGAAGCCCGCCAGGTCGACGAGCGGCTTCGCCAGCTGCCGGGCTTGCAGTCGCGCGCGGATGCGCTGCTGGTCGAGTTCTGGGAGCGACGCGCCGTAGACGCCGAAGCCGCGCAACGGCGGGACGCGGCGCTGCTGTACCGCTTGCGGGCCTTCGAGGCGGGCCCGACCGCCGACGCGGGCAGGCTCGCGGCACTGGCGGCACACGATTACGCCCGCCTGCAGACCGTGATCCGGCCCGCCGGCGTGGTGCAGGCGGCAGCCTCCGCGCCCGGCGCGCTCAGCATCACCACCGTGAGCAGCGGCAACATCCTGGAGCGCTGGGACGCGAGCACGGGCCTGCCGGAAGCGGGTTCCGGCATGGAGCTGCTGACCGAAGAGTTCGTCGCCCTGCGCCGGCGCCTGAGCCTGGACGGCGAGGGCCGCGTCGACTCGGCTCGCGTCGAGATACGCATTGACCACCCGCGTCCCGAGGATCTGCGCATCGTGCTGGTCGCGCCCGGCGGCCGGTCAGTGGAGCTGCCGGTGTCCCTGGCCGGTATCCTCGACGAGCGGCTGGTGTTCGAGGCGGGCCGCGTGCCCGCCCTCGAGGCACTGCGCGGCGAGCAGGTCCCCGGCACCTGGCTGCTGGAAATCGAGGATCGCCGCAGGGGAGAGATCGGTTTCTTCGACGGCTGGACACTGGTCGCCTCGCCCGCAGCCGGGCATCGTGCCGAAGACCGGCCGGGAAATCCGCTGCGCATCACCGATCCGGCCCGGAGCTCGGCGGTGCGCGCGGCGCTGTCGCCCGCCGCATCGGTGGTCGCGGCGCTGCCGCGCAACCCGGATGCGCGTGGCGTGTTGCGGACCTGGGAAGTGCGCTCGGGGCGACCGCTTGCCAGCGTGGAAGTGGGCGCGGCTGCGCGCTGGGTCGCTTTCATCGATGAAAGCAGCCTGTTGCTGCTGCAGGAGACGGCGGACGGCGCGGCCAGCCTGCAGGTGCTGGATGCGCGCACCGCCGAGGTCATCCTCGGGCTGGCGGCCGAGCAGGGTCTCGCCGCCGGTCCCGCGCTTTCGCCCGGCGGTCGGTACCTGGCGGCGGCGGAACGCGGCAACGGCGAGGCCTGGATCCGGGAACTCGGATCCGCCCGCGAGGTTTTCCGGCAAGCCTTTCCCGGCGAGGCCACCGCGGTGGCGGTCTCGCCGGGCGGCCTGCGGCTGGCGGTGGCGGACCGCGACGGCGTGGTGCGCGTCTGGCATGCGACCGACGGCGCCTTGTCGGCGGAATTTTCGGTAGACGCGGCCGTGGCGTCCCTGGCCTTCGACCCGAGCGGTCGCTGGCTGGTCGGGATCGCCGGGGACGGCCGGATGCGATTGTGGGCGCTGTCCTCTCCCCAGGAAGAAGTTCTCCTGGCGCGCCCGGCCGCGCGACCCGGCCACTTTGGCTTCGATGCGGGCGGCGGACGCCTGGTCACCCTGCAGGGCAACGGTTACGAGGCCTGGCGGTTGCCCGGCGGCTCGCCCTACGGCCCGGTGCTGCGACACGGCTCGCCGCCCGTCTCGACGCCGGCCGAGCAGGGCGACGCCATCGGCGGACGGGTCATGCTGGCGGGAGACGACCGGCTCATCGGCGGGCTGGGTACGCGCCTCCTGCGCGTCTGGCAAGTCGCTCCGGGCGGCGACCCGGCAGCCTGGCCGCGCATTCCGAGCGTGGTCGCCCTGGCGCCGTCGGGCCTGCAAATGGCTGCCGGCACCGCGGACGGGCGCATCGTGATGCGCATGCGCGATGCCGGTGCGGCGCGGTTCCGGCTGTCGGGCATCAGCGGCCGCGAGACCCGCCACGGTAACGGCGTGGTCGCCCTGGACTTTTCAGCGGACGGGACGCGGCTGGCGAGCGTCGGCGGCGACGGCAGCGTGGTGCTCTGGGATACCGCCACCGGCGAGCCCGTCGGCGGTCCTTTCCAGCATGGCGACGGCCGCGCCGCACGCCTGGCGGTGGGCCCCTCCGGGCGCACCCTGGTGATCGCCGGAGCGCTCGGCGCGCGCGCCTGGGACGCGCAGACGGGCCTGCCGGGCGCTGCGCTCGGTCCCGGGCGGGTGGTCAGCGCGGTTGCCTTCGATCCCGCGGGCCGGCGCGCTTTCACGGGCACGCCGGAGGGCACGGTCGAGAGCTGGGATGTGGCCAGCGGCCAGCGCCTGTGGTCCGACAGCATGGATGCGCCGGTTTCGCGCATCGCAGTCAGCGCCGACGGCACGCGCGTGGCCGCCGCCGGCGACACCGGGCTGGTCAAGGCCTGGGGCCTGGGACGCACCGGGCGGCCGCTGAGCTTCGCGGCGGCGTCGGCGGTCACCGGGCTGCAGTTCGCCCCCGACGGTAAGACGCTGCTCGTGCAGAGCGCCGACTGGATGCACCGCCTCGGCGTCAGCAACGACCGGCTGCGCATCGTGGAGAGCCTGCTGCTGCCGGCAAGCGTCCCGCCGCAGGGCTTTCGCAGCGCCAGCGGCGACGGCTCGCGCCTCGTGCTGGTCGCCGGGCCCCATGCCGGGACCATGCTCCTGCTGGACTTCGACCGGGTCACCGCGCCGCCCGGCGAGTGGGCGGAAGACCTGGAAGCGTGGGAAAAAAAGCTGAAGCTGCGCTTTGCCGATGACGGGGAACTGCAGCCTTTAAGGCCCGGGGACCCGGCGTCCGGCGAACTTGCGCCGCTGCCAGACGAGTAGCCAATATTGTGACCGGTTGCGCTGCTTCGGCCGGCCGGAAAGGTCTAGACTGCAAATCCACGCGCCAGGAGGGTCGATATGAAATACGTGCTGGCATTGCCTTTGGTCCTGGCAGCCCTTGCGGCGTGCTCGGAAAAAAAGCCCATGACAGTCGTCGATTTCATGGAGAATGAAGTGGCGCTTTACGGCACGCTGAGCCGCTGCGAGAGCGATCCCGAGTCCGTCGATCCACGCGAGTGCGGCAGCGCGCGGGAAGCGGCGCAGCGCTTGGCGGTCATCGAGGAGCGCGCGCTGCGCAAGGCGCGGGACGAGGCGTTCCAGGCGGCGCGCGCGGAGTACCGCGAGCGGCTCGACCGGGAGCGCGCACTGCGCGTGGCGGCGGAAGAGGCCGCCAAGGAGGCGCGGCTGGAAGCATTGACGGGCTCATCCGCCGCCGGCGACGAGGCCGGCGAGGAACCGATCGAGCCCGCGGACGACGAGGCGTCTCCCCGGGCTGACGATCCGGCCGGCGATCCGGCGGAGAAAGCGCCGGTGGACGGTCCCGAAAACCCCTGAAACTCGACCCCTGAATCAGGCCCCTGAATCAGGCCCCTGAATCAGGCCCCGGTCTCAGCGCCCGGCGATTTCGCGCCCCTGTCGGCTTTCAGTCCGGGCGGCATCGCCTCCATCGCGCGGGCCTCGTGGTGATGTCCCGGCGCATCAGCTCCGGCGCCGTGCTGGTGCCCGCGCAGCCCGCTCATGTGCAACAGCGGCGTGGCCGCCGTCCAGGCTCCGAACACGACCAGCAGCCAGCCCAGCAGCCGGCGCCGTCGCTGGGTCAGCCAGGTGCCGCCACGACCCGAAGCCCAGCTCAGGCCGACCATGGCCGGCGCCGTTCCGAGGCCGAATACAGCCATGAACAGGGCGCCGTCGGCGGCGCCGCCCGTGCCGGCCGCCGCGGCCAGCATGCCGTAGACCAGCCCGCAGGGTAGCCAGCCCCAGAGCGCCCCCAGGGCCAGCGCCTGGCCGGCATGGCGAGGCGGCACGAAACGGCGGGCGAAGGGCGCGAGCCGCCGCCACAGGCGCGCGCCGGCCGCCTCCAGCGGGGCCAGCGCCCTGATGTTTGCGGCCACCTGCAGGCCCAGCAGGACAAGAATTATTCCCATCACCAGCCGCAGCCAGGGGCCCAGTCCGGCGGCGCCGGCCAGTCCCGCCCCGATCGCACCGGCGATGGCCCCGGCCACCGCGTAGCTGGCGATCCGTCCCGCGCTGTAGGAGAGGGCG